>Ga0209474_10001376_pt1 | contig 24092 bp, 18 predicted proteins | sample GraSoiAngelo_145_FD_185902 | JGI IMG/M metagenome (GOLD analysis project Ga0209474, IMG submission 185902) | Grasslands soil microbial communities from the Angelo Coastal Reserve, California, USA - 14_1009_05_20cm (SPAdes) (version 2) | ecosystem: Environmental > Terrestrial > Soil > Grasslands...
TGTCAAGGTGCCGGAGGTTCCATGGAAACGACCTGCATCGGTCCTGCGCCGGACCTGTCCTTCCAGCTCGCTCCGCCTCTCGAGGGAGCGAGCGAGCTTGGCGGCACGACCACCGTGCTCGCGTTCTGCGCGGCGTTTTCCGGAAGCGTGACCGAGGAACTGCGCGCGGAGCTTCGCGGGCTCGGAGCAAAGCTCGTCGCCATCCATCCCCGCGGCGGATTGCTCATCGCCCCGGATGACGAGCCGCGGCCGCTCGCTCCGGCCCCCCACCTCTGGGAGGCCTACGAGGTGCGCAGGCCCGAGCGCGGCGGTCCGGGGATCACCGTGCTCCTCGTCGACCCGCAGCGCCGGATCCGCTTCCGGCGCGAGGGAGACGCGCTCTTGCCCGTGGAACAGGCCCTGCTCAAGGCGCTGCGGTCAGCGGTGGCCTCGACGCGGGGAATCGGCAGGCGCGAGCTGATCGTCAATGCCATCGCCCTCGCCCTCGCCGCGGCGCTCCTCGAAGCCTGCGCGACCGAGCAACGGAAGGGCGGGGATTCGCCTGCTGCCGGCGGCTCCGGGCTCGTGGAAGTGCCGCTCATCGTCAACGGCCAGAAGCGGACGCTGCGCATCGAGCCGCGCGTGACGCTCCTCGATGCGCTGCGCGAAAACCTGGGCCTCACCGGCACCAAGAAGGGTTGCGACATGGGCCAGTGCGGAGCTTGCACCGTGCTGGTCGACGGCAAGCGCGTCGACTCCTGCCTCGCGCTCGCCGTCCAGCACGAAGGGCGCAGCATCACCACCATCGAAGGTCTCGCCGACGGAGACGAGCTGCACCCCATGCAGCAGGCCTTCCTCGACCACGACGCGTTCCAGTGCGGCTACTGCACCCCGGGACAGATCCTCTCCGCCATCGGCCTCCTCAAGGAGGGCGGCGGCAGGAACGACGACGAGATCCGCGAAGGCATGAGCGGCAACATCTGCCGCTGCGGCGCGTATCCCAACATCGTCGACGCGGTCCGCAGCGCGAAGGGCAGGGTGTAGCCATGGAGCGGATCACCTACCAGCGCGCGGACAGCGTTGAATCGGCAATGAAGGGCGGCGCGCGGCCCGACGCGGCATTCCTCGCCGGGGGCACTTCGCTCGTCGATCTGATGAAGATCGAGGTGCTGAAGCCGCTCCACGTGGTGGACGTGAGCAGGCTGGACTTGCGCAAGATCGACGTCCAGCAGAACGGCGTGCGCATCGACGCGATGGCGACGAACACCGAGGTCGCCGAGCATGCCGGGGTCAAGAAGCGCTTGCCGGTGCTCGCAGAGGCGATCCTCGCAGGCGCCTCGCCGCAGCTGCGCAACGTCGCGACCGTGGGAGGGAACCTCCTGCAACGAACGCGCTGCGCCTACTACCGGGACCTCGCCACCCCCTGCAACAAGCGCGAGCCCGGCAGCGGCTGCTCGGCGATCGGCGGCTGGACGCGCATGCACGCCATTCTCGGCACCAGCGACGCGTGCATCGCCGCGCATCCTTCCGACATGTGCGTCGCGCTCGCCGCGCTGGAAGCCATGGTGCACGTGCGCGGCCCGAACGGCGAGCGGGACATTCCCATCGCCGATCTCCATCTTCTGCCGGAAACGCATCCCGAGCGGGAGTTCTCTCTCGCGCCGGGCGAGCTCATCACTTCCGTGTTCGTGCCCTTCTCGGCGCAGGGCGCCCGCTCCCGCTACGTGAAGGTGCGCGACCGGGCTTCCTACGCTTTCGCGCTCGTCTCCTGCGCCGCGGCGGTCGACGTGCAGGGCGGCGAGATTCGCGCCGCGCGCCTCGCGCTGGGTGGCGTTGGCACCAAACCGTGGCGCGTACCCGAAGCGGAACAGGCGCTCGTCGGCAAGCCAGCGCAACGCGCCTCGTTCCAGCGTGCCGCTGACCTTCTGCTCGCGGGGGCGCGCACGCAGAAGGACAACGCCTTCAAGGTCGAGCTCGGCAAGCGCACCGTGGTGCGAGCCCTGTCGCTTGCGTCGGAGGCGTCATGACCGCCCCGTCCGTGGGAAAGCCGCTTCCGCGCGCCGACGGGAAGGCCAAGGTCACCGGAAACGCGCGCTACTCCGCCGAGGTGCAGGTCGCCGGGGTTGTGCACGGAGTCATCGTCGGTAGCCGCGCCCCCAAGGGGCGTATCGCCGCCATCGATTCGAGTGCCGCCGAGCGCGAGCCTGGCGTGCTCGCGGTGCTCACGCACCTGAACGCGATGAAGCTTCCGGGCGGGACCGAGCCCGCCGATCAGGGTGATCGCGTCGTGCAGGCACTGCAGGACGACGTCATCCGGTACAGCAACCAGCCGGTGGCCCTGGTCGTCGCCGATACTTTCGAGCGGGCGACCCACGCGGCGAACCTCGTCAAGATCCGCGAGCAGGTGGAGCCGCACACCGTGCGGATGGAAGACGAGATCCAGAACGGGTTCAAGCAGGACCAGAAGCGGCCGTACGGCACGATTCCGGCCGATCAGGTCACGGGCGATCCCGATGCGGCGCGGAAGGCTTCCCACGCGGTGGTCGAGGAGACGTACGAGACGCCGCCCGAGACGCACAACCCGATGGAGCCGCACGCGACGGTGGCGGTGTGGAGCGGTCCCGATCGCCTGACCCTCTATGATGCGACCCAGGGCATCTTCGGCGTGCGCAAGAAGCTCGCCAAGGCGTTCGGCATTCCTCCCGAGAACGTGCGCGTCCTCACCAAGTTCGTCGGCGGCGGATTCGGCTGCAAAGGATCTGCCTGGTCGCATGTGGTCCTCGCCGCTCTCGCCGCGAAGCAGCTGGGACGGCCGCTGAAGGTAGTGCTCTCCCGCACGCAGATGTTCGCGATGGTGGGCGGGCGGCCCCGCACCAAGCAGCTCGTCGGTGCGGGCGCGACGAAGGAAGGGAAGCTGACCTTCCTGCGCCACGAGAGCACCAACACCACCTCGCGGTTCGACATTTTCCTGGAGCCGGCGGCGATGGTCTCGCGTCACCAGTACGCGGCCGACAGCATCAGCACCAAGCATCGGGTGGTGCGCCTGGACATCGGGACGCCCACGTACATGCGGGCGCCCGGGGAATCGAGCGGCAGCTTCGCCCTCGAATCGGCCATCGACGAGCTGGCGGTGAAGCTCGGCGTCGATCCGCTCGATTTGAGGCTCCGCAACTACGCGGAGCACGATCCGGAGGATGGCAAGCCCTTCTCGAGCAAGTCGCTGCGCACTTGCTACGAAATGGCGGCGAAGCGCTTCGGCTGGGAGAAGCGGCCGCTCAAGCCGCGATCGATGACGCGCGCCGGGATGCTGCTCGGGATGGGAATGGCCACCTCGTCGTACCCGGCGAACTTCAACCCCGCCAAGGCGCTAGCGCGGCTCATGCCCGACGGCACGGCGCTGGTCCTGAGCGGCGCGGTGGACCTCGGGACGGGCACCTACACGGTGATGACGCAGGTGGCGGCGGATGCCATCGGCCTCGATCCTTCGCAGGTCCGCTTCGATCTCGGCGATACCGACATGCCGGAAGCGCCGCGCTCGGGAGGTTCGGTCACGGCGACGAGCGTGGCGTCGGCGGTACTCGCCGCCGGAAGCGCGCTCCAGAAGCGGCTCGTGGGCATGTCCGTCGAGGATCCGGGTTCGCCGATTCGCGGAGCCCGCCCCGAGGACGTCCGGGTCGAAGGCGGCAAGCTCATCGCCAACGGGAAGACGGACTCGTTCGCGGATCTCGTCAAGCGTGCGGGTGGCCGTCCGATCGAAGAGCGGGGCGAGGTGAAGCCCCCGCCCGATCGCAACAAGAAGTGGTCGCTCCATTCCTACGGGGCGCAGTTTGCCGAGGTGCTGGTCGACCCCGAGCTGGGCACCGTGCGCGTCACCCGCCTCGTGGGCGCGTTCGCGGCGGGCCGGATCCTGAACGCTCGGCTGGCCCGCAGCCAGTTCATGGGAGGCATGGTGTGGGGCATCGGCATGGCGCTCCACGAGCACAGCGTCTACGACGAAAAGCTCGGCAGGATCGTCACGCGCGATCTCGCGGATTACCACGTACCCGTGAACGCCGACGTCCCTGCCGTGGAGCCGCTGTTCCTCGAATTGGAAGAGGATCGCGAGGTCAGCCCCGCGGGCGCGAAAGGCATCGGTGAAATCGGCATCACCGGGACCGCGGCGGCCATCGCCAGCGCCGTTTTCAATGCCACCGGACGGAGGATCCGCAAGCTCCCCATCACGCCCGACAAGGTAATGTTGTAAATCAGCGCTGGCGTGAAACGAGATCGCAATCAAACAGTGGTTGCGCTCTGCGGCATCGGGCGTTTACTTGTTCGCCGCCCGATGCGCAATCGATGCGTCACGCTCGCGTGGAAAGCAGTTGTCGCGATCTGGTTCGCGACCGTTGCCGCCTCGGCGCAGACGCCGCGCGTCCTCACGCTGGAAGAAGCCCTTCGCATCGCCCGCGAGCAGCAGCCGCAGATCCGGCAGGCGCGCTTCCTCACCGAGGCGGCCTATGCGCGCGCCGACCAGGCCCGCTCGGGTCTCTTGCCGCAGGTGAGCGCCACCGCCGGTTACCAGAAGACGACCGCCAACTTCATCGCGCGGCCGGGCGCGGTTCCCGGAACGGCCGCGACGACGAATAGCGGGTCGAGGTTGAGCTTCTTCAATTTCTTCAACAGCAGCATCTCGGCGAACCAGCTGATCTGGGACTTCGGCCAGACCTCCGGCCGCTACAAGGCCGCGAAGATGCTCGGCGAGGCGCAGGAGAACAACGAACGCTCCGTCTCGTTGCAGATCGACAACACGCTGCGGGCAGCGTTTTTCTTGGCGCGGGCAAACCGGGAGCTGGTGGTCGTGGCCCAGGAGGCGGCGGACAACTTCGGCAAGCACCTCGAGCAGATCCAGGGCTTCGTCGAGGTGGGGACGCGGCCCGAGATCGATCTCGCTCAAGCGCGCGCCGACCTCGCCAACGCGCGGTCGCAGCTCATCGACGCGCAGAACAACTACCTCATCGCCAAGGCGCAATTGAACCAGGCCATGGGCGTCATCGGTCCGACCGATTACGAGGTCGCCGACGAATCGCTCGCACCGGTATCCGGCGAAGAGTCCCCCCTCGACGCGCTCTCCAACGAGGCCATGAAAGGCCGTCCGGAGTTGGTGGCCCTCGACGAGCAGATCCGCGCCCAGCTGCAGACGGTGAGCGCGATCAAGGGCGCCTACGGACCGACGCTCGATGCGACGGCGGGCGCCACGCAGGGCGGCACGCGGATCGACGACCTCGGTTGGAACCTCTCGGTCGGAGTCACGCTCACCTGGCAGATCTACCAGGGCGGCTTCACCACCGCGCAGGTGCACGAGGCGGAAGCGACGGCAGGGCAACTCGCCGCGCAGCTCGATCTGTTGCGACAACAAGTGAGGTTCGACGTCGAGCAGGCCTCGCTCGCCGTGCGCGCGGCGAAGGCGGTCATCGAGGCCGATCGCGAGACGGTGGTGAACGCGCGCGATAGGCTGCGGCTGGCCGAAGGGCGGTACGAGACGGGCGTCGGCAGCGCCATCGAGCTCGGCGATGCGCAGGTGGCGCTGACCACGGCGGAGGCCCAGACGGTGCAGGCTGAGAATCGGCTCTCGACCGCTCGTGCGCAGCTGTTGCGCGCGCTGGGTCGCCAATGATTCCGCGGCGGCTCGCAGGGTGCGTTCTCGCGCTCGCCATCGCGGCCTGCGGAAAGAAGGACAGCGCGGCCCAGCAGCGCGCCGCGCAAGGCGACCGCGTCATCCCGGTGAGCGTCGCCAAGGTCGAGCAGAAGGACTTCCCCGTCTTCCTCGATGGCCTCGGCACGGTGACCGCCTACAGGACGGTGACGGTGCGCTCGCAGGTCGACGGCCGCCTCGACTCGGTGGTCTTCCGCGAAGGCCAGGAAGTGAAGAAGGGCGAGGTGCTCGCCCAGATCGATCCGCGCCCCTTCCAGATCCAGCTCCACCAGGGCGAAGGAGCGCTCGCGCGCGACCAGGCCCAGCTCGTCGGCGCCCAGCGCAACCTGGCGCGCTTCGAGGACCTGGCGAAGCGCAAGCTCATCGCGCAGCAGCAGGCCGACGATCAGCGCGCGCTGGTCGGCCAGTTCGAGGGAGCCGTCCGCATCGATCGGGCCGCCATCGAGACCGCGAAACTGAATCTCGCCTACGCGCGCATCACCTCGCCGATCGACGGCATCGCTGGCATCCGCAACGTCGATCCCGGCAATCTCATCCACGCGAGCGACGCCAACGGAATCGTCACCATCGCGCAGCTCGATCCCATCGCCGTGATCTTCACGCTTCCGCAGGACGTGCTGCCGCAGGTGTCCGGCCAGCTTCGCCAGGGAGCGTTGGAAGTGCGCGTCCTCGCTCGCGACGGCGGCGCGGAGATGGGGAGGGGAAAGCTCGAGGTCATCGACAACGCCATCAATGCGACCACCGCGACGCTCCGCCTCAAGGCGGTCCTCTCCAATCCGCAGCGCCTCTTGTGGCCGAACCAGTTCGTGAAGGCGCGGCTCCTCCTCACCACCAGGCAGGGCGCGATGGTGATGCCTGCCGCGGCGGTGCAGCGCGGACCGGACGGCTCCTTCGTCTACGTCGTCCAGGGCGATTCCACGGTGCAGCCGCACCCGATCCAGATCGAGCTGCAACAGGGCGACGAGGCGATCGTGGGGAAGGGCGTGAACGTCGGCGACGCCGTGGTTACCGAAGGGCAGAACCAGCTCCGCCCCGGCAGCAAGGTCGCGGCTCGCCAGCCCGGGCAAGGGCGTGACGCCGGGCCGCCCGCGCCGCGCGAAGGAACGATGCCGGCCGCGACCGGACAGCAGCAGGGGCCGCAGCAGCCGCGCCGGGGCAGTCCGTGAGCATTTCGGAGCCGTTCATCCGGCGTCCGGTCGCCACCACGCTCCTCACCATCGGCCTGCTCCTCGCCGGAATCACCGGGTACCGGCAGCTCGCTGTCTCCGCGCTGCCGCAAGTGGACTATCCGACCATCCAGGTGTCGACGACGCTTCCGGGGGCGAGCGCGGAGACGATGGCCTCGGCGGTGACGACGCCGCTCGAGCGCCAGTTCGGGCAGATGCCATCGCTCACCCAGATGACTTCCATTTCGAGCTTCGGCAGCTCGCAGATCACGCTCCAGTTCTCGCTCGATCGCAGCATCGATGCCGCGGAGCAGGATGTGCAGGCGGCGATCAACGCCTCTTCCAATCTGCTGCCTCGTACGCTCCCCGCGCCCCCGACGTACAGCAAGAGCAATCCGGCCGACACGCCCATCCTCACCCTCGCGGTGACTTCCGACTCTCTGCCGCTCGACGTGGTCGACGATCAGGCCGACTCGATCCTCGCGCAGAAGATCTCGCAGGTGTCGGGCGTCGGCCTCGTCACCATCAACGGTGGGCAGAAGCCGGCGGTGCGCGTGCAGATCGATCCTGCGGCGCTCGCCGGTGCCGGGCTGACGCTCGAGGACGTCCGCGCCGTGCTCACGCAGGCGAACGTCAACCAGCCCAAGGGGAACCTGGACGGGCCGCGGCTCGACTACGCCATCGCCACCGACGACCAGCTCTACAAGGCGGAGTCGTTCCGGCCGCTCATCCTCGCCTACCGCAACGGCTCCCCGATCCGCCTGCGCGAGGTGGGCGATGTGGTGGATGGCGTGGAGAATGCGCAGCTCGCCGGATGGGCCGGACGCAAGCGCGCCATCATCCTCAACGTCCAGCGCCAGCCGGGAGCGAACGTCATCCAGGTCGCCGATCGGGTGAAGGCGCTCCTGCCCCAGCTCAAGGCGACGCTCCCGCAGGGCCTTGCGGTGAGCATCCTGAGCGATCGCACCGAGACGGTCCGCGCCTCGGTGGACGACGTCCAGTTCACGCTCATCCTCACCATCATTCTGGTGGTCGCGGTGATCTACCTGTTCCTGCGCAGCCTACGCGCGACCATCATTCCCGGCGTCGCCGTGCCGCTCTCGCTGATAGGCACTTTCGGCGTCATGTACCTGTGCGGGTACAGCCTCAACAACCTCTCGCTGATGGCGCTCACCATCTCGACCGGGTTCGTGGTCGACGACGCCATCGTCATGATCGAGAACATCTCCCGCTTCATCGAAGAGGGAGACAAGCCGTTCGAGGCGGCGCTCAAAGGAAGCAAGCAGATCGGCTTCACCATCGTCTCGCTCACCGTCTCCCTGGTCGCGGTGCTCATCCCGCTGCTCTTCATGGGCGGGCTCATCGGGCGGCTCTTCCGCGAGTTCGCGGTCACGCTCGCCATCGCCATCGGCGTCTCCGCGATCCTCTCTTTGACCCTCACCGCGATGATGTGCGCGCACCTCTTGAAGCCCCATGGAGAGGAGAAGCAAACGCGGCTCGAGCGCGCGTCCGAGCATGCCTTCGAGTGGATGATCCGGAAGTACGGCGTCGGCGTGGACTGGGTGCTCCGGCACCAGTTCCTCACGCTCCTCGTCACCATCGGGACCGTGGTCCTCACCGCCTTTCTCGCCATCGTCATCCCCAAGGGCTTCTTCCCGTTGCAGGACACAGGCCTCATCGTCGGCGTCACCGAGGCGGGTCCCGACGTCTCCTTCCCGCGCATGATGGGTCTGCAGCAGCAGCTCGCGGAGGTCGCGCTGCAGGATCCCGACATCGCGAGCATCGCTTCCTTCATCGGCGCCGACGGGACCAATCCGACCGCGAACAGCGGGCGGCTCTCCATCACGCTCAAGCCGCGCAAGGACCGCGACGCGAGCGCGCAGGAGATCATCGACCGGCTGCGCGGGAAGTTCCACGACGTGGAGGGAATCCAGGCCTTCCTGCAGCCCGTGCAGGACCTACAGATCATCGACCGGCTGCGCGGGAAGTTCCACGACGTGGAGGGAATCCAGGCCTTCCTGCAGCCCGTGCAGGACCTACAAGTGGAAAGCCGGCAGAGCCGCACCCAGTTCCAGTACGCGCTCGAGGACGCCGATCCCGAGGAGCTCGCGGAATGGGCGCCGAAGATGGCGGAGAAGATGCGCTCCTTGCCCGAGGTTCGCGACGTGGCGAGCGATCTGCAGACCTCGGGCCTCCAGCTCAAGCTCAACATCGACCGCGACACCGCCGCGCGAATGGGCGTGTTGCCGCAAGCGGTGGACGACGCGCTCTACGACGCGTTCGGGCAGAGGCAGGTCTCGACGATCTTCACCCAGCTCAACCAGTACCGCGTCATCCTCGAGCTGAAGCCCGAGTTCCAGCAGGATCCGGGAACGCTCGACAAGCTTTACGTGCGGACGTTGAGCGGCGACCAGGTCCCGCTCTCCTCGATCGCCACGGGCCGCATCGAGTCGACGTCGCTTGCGGTGAACCACCAGGGCCAGTTCCCTGCGGTGACGCTCTCCTTCGACACCGCGCCCGGCGTCGCGCTCGGCGAAGCGGTCGATGCGATCCGCGCCGCCGAGGCCGAGATCGGGTTGCCTCCGAGCGTCCGCCCCGCCTTCGCCGGCACCGCGCAAGCGTTTGGCGAGTCGCTCGCGAGCGAGCCCATCCTGATTCTCGCCGCGCTCCTCACCGTCTACATCGTCCTCGGCGTCCTCTACGAGAGCTACATCCACCCGGTGACCATCCTCTCCACGCTGCCCTCCGCGGGCGTGGGCGCTTTCCTCGCCCTCATGGTCTGCCGCACGGAGTTCAGCGTCATCGCGCTCATCGGGATCATCCTTCTCATCGGCATCGTGAAGAAGAACGCGATCATGATGATCGACTTCGCGCTCGAAGCGGAACGCGACCAGGGCATGTCGCCGCAGGAGGCCATCAAGCAAGCGTGCCTGCTGCGCTTCCGCCCGATCATGATGACGACGATGGCGGCGCTTCTCGGCGGAATTCCCCTGGCGCTCGGTCAGGGCACCGGGTCCGAGTTGCGGCGGCCACTCGGCATCAGCATCGTCGGCGGCCTCATCCTTTCCCAGGTGCTCACGCTCTACACGACGCCCGTCATCTACCTCTACATGGAGCGCCTCGCGCGCTTCTTGCGGCGCGGACCGAGCAAGACGGCCGAGGCGGTGCCGCAGCCGTGAACGTCTCCGAGCCCTTCATCCGCCGTCCGGTGGCGACATCGCTCCTCGCCGCGGCCGTGCTGGTCTCGGGCCTCGGCGCCTATACGCTGCTTCCCGTCGCGCCGCTTCCGCGGGTCGATTTCCCCACCATCAACGTCCAGGCCGGGTTGCCCGGCGCGAGCCCCGAGACCATGGCCTCGGCGGTGGCGACGCCGCTCGAGCGCCGTTTCGGACGTATCGCGGGAATCAGCGAGATCACCTCGACGAGCTCGCTCGGATCGACTTCGCTCACCTTGCAGTTCGATCTCGACCGCGACGTCGAGGCGGCAGCGCGCGATGTGCAGGCCGCCATCAACGCCGCGGGAGGCGATCTCCCGGCGAACCTGCCGAGCCGCCCCAACTACCGCAAGGTGAATCCGGCCGACGCGCCCATCCTCATCCTCTCGCTCACCTCGCCGACCTTGCAGCTCGCCCAGGTGTTCGAGACGGCGAACAGCGTGCTCGCGCAGAAGATCGCGCAGGTCCCCGGGGTGGGGCAGGTGTTCGTCGGCGGAGGGCAGCAGCCCGCGGTGCGCGTGCAGGTCGATCCGGTGGCGCTGGCGGGGCTCGGGCTCTCGCTCGAAGACGTCCGCACCGCGCTCACGCAGGCGAGCATCGATCAGCCCAAGGGATCGCTCAACGGCGCGCAGCAAGCGATCGTCCTCGCCGCGAACGATCAGCTCTTCGACGCCGCGCAATACAAGAACATCCCCATCGCCGTGAAGGGCGACGCCATCGTCCGGCTGTCCGACGTGGCGAGGGTGCTCGACAGCGTCGAGAACGAGCGCGTCGCGGCCTGGGCTGACGGCAAGCGCAACGTCTCCATCATCATCCGGCGGCAGCCGGGCGCGAACATCATCGAGGTCATCGAGCGGGTGAAGGCGCTCTTGCCCACCCTCACGACCGCCATCTCCCCCGCCATCGACATCAAGGTCGCGCTCGATCGATCGACCACCATCCGCGCCTCGGTGCACGACGTGCAGATCACGCTCATCCTCAGCGTCATCCTCGTCGTGCTGGTCGTGTTCGTCTTCTTGCGCAGCGGCCGCGCGACAGTGATCCCGAGCGTGGCGGTGCCGCTCTCCCTCATCGGCACCTTCGGGGTCATGTACCTGTGCGGCTACAGCCTCGACAACCTGTCGCTGATGGCCCTCACCATCTCCACGGGATTCGTGGTCGACGACGCCATCGTCGTCACCGAGAACATCGCCCGCTACATCGAGCACGGCAACACGCCGCTCGAGGCGGCGCTGAAGGGCGCGAAGCAGATCGGTTTCACCATCGTTTCCATCACCGCCTCGCTCCTTGCCGTCTTCATTCCCCTGCTCCTCATGGGCGGCGTGGTGGGAAGACTGTTCCGCGAGTTCGCCGTCACGCTCAGCGTCGCCATCTTCGTCTCCATGCTCGTCTCCTTGACGCTCACGCCGATGATGGCCTCGCGGCTGTTCAAGGCGCGGGCGGAGACGAAGGAGGGCCGCCTCGGCCGGGCTTCGGAGAGGATCTTCGCCTGGCTCTTGCGCGGCTACGATCACGCGCTCACGACGGTCCTGCGCCACCCCTTCGTGACGCTCCTCGCGCTCGCGCTCACCATCGCCCTCAACGTCTATCTGTACATCGTCGTCCCGAAAGGTCTCTTCCCGCAGCAGGACACCGGGTTCATCACCGGCATCTCCGACGGGCCGCAGGACATCTCTTTCCCGGCGATGAAGGCGAAGCAGGAGCAGCTCAACGCCATCCTCGCCGCGAACCCGTCCATCAACCACTTCGTCTCGTTCCTGGGCGGCAGCACGCTCAATACGGGGAACGCGTTCGTCGATCTCAAGCCGCTGAACGTGCGCAAGAAGTCCGCCGATCAGATCATCGCGGAATTGAGGCCCCAGCTCGCGCGCGTCCCCGGCGTCCAGCTGTTCCTGCAAGCGGTGCAGGACGTGCGCATGGGCGGACGCTCGACGCGCACGCAGTACCAGTACTCGCTGCAGGACGCGAACCTGGACGAGCTGTCCGAGTGGTCGCCGAAGATGGTCGAGAAGCTCCGCACGCTCAAGGAGCTTCGCGACGTGGCAAGCGACCAGCAGACCAACGGCCTCCAGCTCGCGGGAACGATCGATCGCGATACCGCTTCGCGCCTCGGCATCAGCCCCGGAGTCGTCGACCAGACGCTGTACGACGCCTTCGGGCAGCGGCAGGTCTCGACGCTCTTCACTCCGACGCGGCAGTACCGGGTGGTGCTCGAAACGCTGCCCGAGATGTCCGGCCATCCGGACGCGATCGACAACATCTATGTGCGCCCCGCCACGGGAAGCCCGGTTCCCCTCACCACCTTCATGCGGTTCAAGCCGCAGCAGACGCTGCTCTCGGTGAACCACCAGGGGCAGTTCCCCGCGGTGACGCTTTCCTTCAACCTCGCGCCCGGCGTCGCGCTCGGACAGGCCTCGCTGGCCATCCGCCGCGCGGAGCAGCAGATCGGGCTGCCCGGAAGCATCAAGGCCGACTTCCAGGGAACGGCGCAGCTGTTCACGGAGTCCCTCAAGAACCAACCACTCCTGGTCCTCGCCGCTCTCATCGCGGTCTACATCGTGCTCGGCGTGCTTTACGAGAGCTACGTGCACCCGGTGACGATTCTCTCGACGCTCCCCTCGGCGGGCGTCGGCGCGCTCCTCGCGCTCATGGCCTTCAAGACGGAGTTCAGCATCATCGCCCTCATCGGGATCATCCTCCTCATCGGCATCGTGAAGAAGAACGCGATCCTGATGATCGACTTCGCCATCGAGGCGGAGCGTGACGAGGGCCTCGATACCAAGGCCGCGATCCACAAGGCGTGCCTGCTGCGCTTCCGGCCCATCCTCATGACGACGCTCGCCGCCATGCTCGGCGGGCTTCCCCTGGCGCTCGGCCACGGCGTCGGGTCGGAGCTGCGGCGGCCGCTGGGTATCGCCATCGTCGGCGGGCTACTTCTCTCGCAGATTCTCACCCTCTTCACCACGCCCGTCGTCTATCTGGAGATGGACCGGTTCACCCGGCGCAGCAAGCACGCCCCCGAGGAGCAGGCGCCAGAGCCCGCGCCCGCCGCTTGACGTTCCGCCGCGCCGGGACTTGAAAGGTGCCTCATGCCTTTGGACGATGGCGCCATGACCGACAAGCCCACGGGGCAGCGGGTCGATCCCGCCAAGGTGCTCGTCGCGCTCGGCGCGGTCCTCGCCACCGCCGGCGTCCTGCCCTGGCTGCTCTTCGCGCTCGGACTGCGCAGCCTCTATGAGCCGATCTTCCAGTCGGTGGGATTCCGCTCGAGCTTCCACCCGCTGGCGCAGGTGGAGGGATTCCTCGCCTGCTTCGCCATCGCCTTCCTCTTCGCGTACATCCCGCGCAGGACGGGAACGGCGCCACCCGCGCGCTGGCAGATCTTCGTCGCCGTGGCCGCGCCGCTCGCCATCGCTGCTTTTGCCTTCCTCGATCGCTGGGTCTTGAGCCAGGCCGTCTGGCTCCTGCTCCTCGCGATGGCAGCGGAGTTCTCCCTGCGGCGGATGCGCGGTGCGCGGCTTCCGCCGAGCTTCGTCTGGGTGCCCATCGCCATCCTGATGGGCGCGTGCGGCGCGATCCTCGCCGGCGCGGGCGTGGCGCTCGGCGGCCGCTACTACCCGCTCCACGAGATCGGGCGCGGACTGCTGTTGCAGGGAATGTTCACCGGGCTGGTCCTCGGCACCTACGACCTCATCGTTCCGGCCATCGCGGGCGAGGTCGACGAGGTTCCGCGCAGCACGCTCTGGGAGGCGTGCCTGCACTCGATCTGCGCGGTCGCCTTCTTCGCCAGCTTCTTCGTGGGCGAGGCGGTCTCGAACCAGCTCGGATTCGCCATCCGCGCGTTCGTGACCTTGCTGGCCGTCTCCATTCCCTTGCAAGCTGCGCCGCTCCCGGTGCGTCCCGCCATGTCCGATCGCATGCTGCGCGTCTGCATCTGGATGCTGCCCATCGGCTATGCCTGGGTGGCGATCGCGCCGCCCTACCGGCGCGCCGGCCTGCACGTCGTCTATCTCGGGTGCTTCACGGCCCTGGTCCTCGCGGTGGCGGCGCACCTCACGATGTCGCGCCGGGCGGTGGCCGAGCGGCAGCGCGCCCGGCCCTGGCAGCTCGCGCTCGGCGGCGGATTGCTCGCGGTCGCGCTCACCGCCCGCACCCTCCTCGAGCTGGACCCGCCCAACTTCCATCTCTGGCTGGGGATGGCGGCGGCGTCGTTCCTCACCGCCACCGTCCCTTGGGCCGCGCTCGGACGCGCGAAGAAGCCGTAGCCTCAGAGCTTGTGATTCTTGAAGCGCTCGCGCAGCGCGGACTTCAAGAACTTGCCCGTCGTCGTGCGCGGAATGGCGTCGACGAAGACGAAGGCGTCGGGCACCGAGAACTTCGCGACGCGCCCGAGCAGGTACTCGCGCAGCTCTTCGGGCGTCACTTTCGCTCCCTCGCGCAGCACGATCGCCGCGAGGGGTCGCTCCGCCCACTTGGGATGCGGCACCGCGACCACCGCCGCTTCCTTCACCGCCGGATGCCCCATCAGCTCGTTCTCCAGCGCCACGGAGCTGATCCATTCGCCGCCCGACTTGATGAGGTCCTTGGTGCGGTCGGTGATCTGCAGATACCCCTCGGGGTCGATGGTGACCACGTCGCCGGTCTTGAACCAGCCGTCGCGCGTCCACCGATCGGCCGACCCTTCCATGTCCGTGTACGAGGACGCGACCGCGGGACCGCGCACTTGCAATTCGCCTTGCGTCTTGCCGGACGCGACCGCGGGACCGCGCACTTGCAATTCGCCTTGCGTCTTGCCGTCCCACGGCACCTCGCGGCCCGTCTCGTCCATGGCGCGGACGTCGACGAGCGGAGCCGGCAGCCCCTGCTTGGCCCGCACCGCGATCTTCGCGTCGTAGTCCCAGTCCTGCATCTTCGGCTTGAGCTGTGCGCAGGAGCCGATGGGGGACATCTCCGTCATGCCCCAGGCGTGGAGCAGGTGGAGCCCGTGCCGATCGAATCCGCGGATGAGCGCTTCCGGCGCCGCAGATCCGCCGACGACCATCCGGATGTCCTTCTGCAGCTTGTACCGCTTTGGCTCCTTGTCGAGCGCGTCGAGGATTCCCATCCAGATGGTGGGAACGCCGGCGCCGATGGTGACCTTCTCGGATTCCATCAGCTGCAAGAGCGACTGCGCGTCGAGATGAGGACCGGGAAAGACCAGCTTCGCTCCCACCATCGGGGCGGCGAAGGGCAAGCCCCAGGCGTTGACGTGGAACATGGGGACGACCGGGAGGAGCGAGTCGCTGGAGCGCAGGGCAATCCCGTCGGCGTACGGGATCATGAGCGTGTGCAGCACCGTCGAGCGGTGCGTATAGACGACGCCCTTGTTCTTGCCGGTGGTCCCCGAGGTGTAACAGAGGCCGCAGGCATCGGTCTCGTCGAGCTGCGGCGGAGTGAAGGACGGATTCCCCGAGGCGACCAGCTGCTCGTAGTCGAGAGATCCGACGGGAAGCTCCGTCGCGCCGTGCCGCACGACGATGACCCGCTCGAACGGAGAGCGCGAGCGGAACTTGTCGAAGAGCGGCCAGAGGACGTCGTCGACGACGAGGAAGCGATCCCCCGCGTGGGTGGCGATGGAGGCGAGGTCGTCCGGATGGAGCCTGAGGTTCAGCGTGTGCGTGATACCGCCGAGGAGCGGCACTGCGAAGTACGTTTCCAGATGGCGCGCGTGGTTCCACATCAAGGTCGCCACCCGGTCGCCCTTGCGCATGCCGAGCCGCGACAACGACTCTGCCAGCGCTCGCGAGCGGCGGTGCACCTCGCCCCAGTTGGTTCGGTGGACCGACTTGTCCGGCTGCCGCGACACGACCTCGACGTCGGGGAAGTAGCGGGCGGCGCGGTCGAGGAGCGCCGGTACGAGGAGCGGGCCTTCCATCATGGTGCCGCGCATGGACCACCTCGGGTGTCGTTCCCTGAAACAAGCCAGAGCCGCCGCCCTGGCGCAAGCCGTGCCGTCTCTCAGTGCCCCTGGTTGGCGCGCTTCGCTCGCTCCTGCTCTGCGACCGCCTTGTAATCGTAGGTCGGGTAGAACTCGGTCCGGTACGCGCCCCACGCCTTCTGTTCGATCATGCGGTTCACTTCGCGCAGCTTTTCGGCAGGAAACCGGACCGTTACGACCTGGCCGATCCCCATCATCACGTACCAGGAGACGACCTCCACGCCGGGCGGCGGGAAGGAGGCGGTGAAGCCCGTCTTCTCGAGGTGGGCGCGGATCTCGTCGAGCGTCTTCGTCTGATCGTGGCGCAGGAAGATGGTGAGCATCATGCGGTTGTCGGCCGGTTCCGCGGCGCGCTGCGCGGGCTGGCCGAGGAGGAACGTCGCCATCGCGGCAAGGATCGCGGTTCGCATCGCGCGATCACCGCTCCCGCTCCGCGCGCAGTCAAGCCCTCGGCGGCGCGGTTGCGGCAGAGGGCCGCTGTCGCCATCTACTTACGTAGATGCGCGTTCCGAGCGGCCGCCCCGTCTTCCGCCTGCTCGGCTGGGTGCTCGTCCCGCCGCCATCTACATACGTAGATGCGCGTTCCGAGCGGCCGCCCCGTCTTCCGCCTGCTCGGCTGGGTGGTCGTCCCGCCCGCGGCCCTCTGGGCGCTTTGGCTCGTCGCCGCCCAGGTCTTCCTCGTCACGCCGCTCTTCCGCGCCGTGCTCAATCGCCAGTCCCCCAACATCCACATCCGCTATCGCTGGTCGTGGTCGATCTGGCCCGGCACCGTGCACATGCGCGGCATGGTCCTCACCTCGCAGGATCGCAAGGTGCAGTGGCAGCTGGGAATCGATCGGCTGACCACCTCGATCTCCTTGAGCGAGCTGCCGCGCAAGCTCTTCCACGCCACCCAGGTCCACGCTGACGGTGTCTCGTTCGCGCTCCGGCGCCGCATTCCCAAGTACCAGGTGACGCCGGAGAAGCTCGAAGGCTTGCCGCAGATCGAAGGGTTCCCGGCGGTGCCGCTCGGTGAAGAAGGCCCCGACTACGAGGTACCGGACTGGAACTACCGCCTCTGGTCGGTCTGGCTGCAGGACATCGATGCCACTTCCGCGCGGCAGATCTGGATCGATCGCATTCGCCTCGAAGGCGGAGCGCGCCTCGCTGGCGCCTTCTACCTGAAGCCGATTCGGCAGGTCCTCATCGATCCCGCGGTCCTCGAGGGGAAGGGGCTCGCTTTCGCCGACAACGGCGCACGCGTCCTCGGCGACCTCGAGCTCGCACTGCGCGTGAAGCTCGGACCCTTCGATCCGAGAGGCATGGGCCTGGAAACGTTCCTGCGGTCTGCCGATGCCGACGTGGAAGGCAAGGGTCGGCTCGAGGGGCTCGAGGCGTTCCAACATCTCTTCTCCGGCGAGCGGGTCTCCGGCGGAAGCGGACCGGTGCGCTTCGGGATCCACGTGCAGGCCGGTCAGATCATTCCCCCGACTTCCTTTTCGGCCGACCTCTCGCGCCTCGGGCTGCGCCGCGGGCGTGTGGCGGCCACCGCGAGCGGTCTCTCGGCCCTGTTCGATCTACCCGCCGGGCCTCCGCCCTTCGCGGCTCGCGCGCGGATCGGTCTGCGTGGGATCGTGTCGTCGGGGGCGCACGTCGAGTCGGTTGAGACGGCGATCGACGGTATTCCCCGCGACCTCGCGAGCCCGTCGCCTCCACGCCGCGTGCAGTTCGACGTTCGCGGAGGACGGATCGAGGACGCCCGATCGGTCGCCGAAGCCCTCGGCGTCCCAGACCGCGTGGAGAAGGGCAGGGGGATGTTCGCTGCCCACCTCGAAGGTCCGATCGATCATCTCGCCGGAAGTGCTCGTGTGGCTCTGAGCGGTCTGCGCGCCAAGGCGGCTTCCGCCACGCTCACTGGCAATCTGGCCGTCGACGTCACGGTGCGCGTCCTCGATCCCGGTCGCGGAGCGGATCTTTCCGGAACGCGCATCTCGATCGACTCCGCCCACGAAGTGCACGAATCCGGAGAAGAAGACACGAGGCCCGGCTGGTGGGCGCGTCTCGGCCTGCCTCGCGTCCAGCTTCGCTTCGCCGCCAAGGGCGACGAGCCTCTCGTGGACGCGGATCTCGCCGGGCGCTGCCGCGATGCCCGCCCCATCGTCGGGCTCTTCGCGCGTGCGGAGGATCTCCCCGCTTTCGTGCGCGGGCTCTTCGGCATGGACGACCTGTCGCTGCGCGGTTCGGCGATCGCCGGCCGCTCCTGGTTCGCGCTGCGCAAGCTGACCGCCGACGGTGATGGCGCCTCCGTACACGCGACGCTGCGGACCGATCGACGCGGACCGGACGGAGCGGCGCTCCTCACGGTGCGCGGCGTATCGGTGGGCGTGGAGGTCTCACCGTCGGGAAAATCGGTGCACCTGCTCGGCCCGGGAACGTGGTTCGGCGAGAAGGTCGCGCAGCTCGATCCCGCCCGGGCCCTCGACACGCTTCCCCGCGCGCGCAGACAAGCGCCGCGGCGCCGGGCGGCGCGGGTGCAGACGGCGGAGTAATCAGGGGCCGCGAGGTTCCGAGGCCACGGCGACGACGGCCAGCTCCATCGTTCCGCGCGGCAACTCCAGCGAGACCGTATCGCCCGGCGCCTTCCCGAGAAGCTCGCGCGCGAGCGGCGAGGCGACGCTCAAGCGCCGCTCCTTGGCGTCGGCTTCGTCGGGGCCGACGATGCGCCACTCCGTCTCCTTGCCGGTCTCGTCGCGCAGCACGACATAGCAGCCGAAGACGGCGGTGCCTTCGCATCTGGGGGCATGCACGGTGAGGAGCGGGAGCGTCGCGGCCAGCGTCTGCGCGCGGCGCGACGCGGGATCGAGGGAAGCAAGCTCGCGCTGCAGGGCGCGCCGTCCTTCGGGCGTCACGTAGCGGACTTCGCCCGGCTCCAGATGCGGAGCGGGAGCGCTGGCCGGCAAATCCGGAACGTCGTCTTCGCGCGTGAAGGCCTTGGACATCGGAAGAAGCGTGCGCTCTTCCGGGTCGCAAGTGAAGCCCCCAAGCGTGCCAGCTGTCCTGCCCGGGCGGCGGGCGCCTACGCCCCTCAGATCCTGCGCACCGCGTACATCACGACGAGACGCTCGGCCTCCTGGTCGAGCCGGTAGCCGAACTCCCAGCCCTCCATCTCGACGCGCAAGGCGCTGCGGCGCATCGACTCCCAGAAGGGGCCGTAACCGTCGTTCTCGGGAAGGCACTTGGTGATTTCTTGCAGCTGCTCGCCCAGCTTCTGCTGCGTTTCGCGCGCAATGTGGTCGAGGCCGCAATCGTATTCAATTGCCCAGCGAATTGCTGTCATCAGTCCTCGGACTGGTTGTTCCCCTCCGGACGTCTAATGTGTGGAGATCGATTTTTCTCAGGGCACCTGAACGGACGATTTCGCGAATGGAGCGGATGTACGGGCGCTGCAGGCATTTCGAGCCGCAACTGAACGCGTGCGCGCCACATGTCACGATCACGTCACCGCGTTGAACCGGACGCATATGCCGTGGTACGCCCGCGCTGGAACGCCGGAGGGTGGCAATGGATTCGATCTCGGGAGCGTTGCTCGGAGTCTTGCTCGGCATGCGCCACGCCGGCGAGCCCGATCATCTCGCCGCGATTGGAACTCTCGTGACCGAGGAGCGGAGCCCGCGCGGTGGGCTACGCCTCGGCGCCTTCTGGGGCCTCGGGCACACGCTCTCGCTCTTCGCAGTGGCGGTGCTCCTCACCGTCTTGCAGGCCCGATTGCCCGCGCGGATAGCCGATCTCTTCGAGCTCGGGGTCGCGATCATGTTGCTGGCCCTCGGCATCCGCGCTCTCGCGCGGGCGGTGCGGGAGGGCGGTGCGGGCCCTTCCACAATCCATGCTCACGGCGCGGATCGGCACGAGCATCGGGGACCGGCCAGGCACGTGCACCTGGGCCCGTGGACGCTGTCGTGGCGGCCACTCCTGGTCGGGATCCTCCACGGGCTCGCCGGAAGCGGCGCGCTCACCGCGCTCGTCCTCGCCAGCCTTCCGACCACTTCCGCGAGGCTCTGGTACGTGGCGCTCTTCGGAATCGGATCGATCGCCGGAATGGCGGTCCTCTCCGGCCTGGCGGGCTGGCCCCTCGCGCGGCTCGGCCGCCGGCCCGGCGCCGCGCGCATCCTCTCGGGCGCCACGGGAGCTTTCTCCATCGTGCTGGCCGTGGCCTGGGGATGGCCACTCATTGGCCGGCTCGCCTGGTAAGCCGTGAAGCTTCACCAGGAAACGGTGCGCATCGAGACGCGCGGCAAGGGGCTGAACGACGTCACGCAGAAGGTTGCGCGCGTGGTGACGGCGTCGGGCGTGCGCACCGGCCTGTGTTGCCTGTTCGTCCGCCATACGAGCTGCTCGCTCGTCGTGCAGGAGAATGCGGATCCCGCGGTGCAGCGCGACCTGGAACGATGGATGGACCGCATCGCGCCCGAAGATGCGAAGGCGTACGAGCACGACACCGAAGGCGCCGACGACATGCCCGCGCACCTCAAATCGGCGGTGACGAAGACTAGCGAGACGATTCCGATCGCAGGAGCGTCGCTCGTGCTCGGGACGTGGCAGGCGATCTACCTGTGGGAGCACCGGAGCGCGGGACATCGCAGGGAGATCGTCGTGCACGTGATGGGCGAGTGACCGCTGCTTCCTGCGTGATCGAAAACCTGCCGCGGGCCCCTGGCGAGAAGTGAAGCTTTCCCCCTTCGTCCACGAAGAGCGCCGCGACGCCCGCCGAGGCGGCGACGGTTCCGCCGCGCTCGGCTCCCATCACCAGGAGGCCCGTGTCGAGCCCGTCGGCAAGGACTCCGCGGGGGGCGATGACGGTCACGCTGCGCGTTCCCCGCGCCGGATATCCGGTGCGCGGATCGAGGATGTGGTGATAGCGGCAGCCGTCGATGACGAAGGACCGCTCGTAGTCACCCGCCGTGGAGATGGATTCGTCGTGGAGGTCGACGGTCGCTAGTACGCCGCCTTCAGGATTCCTCACGGCCACCGTCCAGGGGCGGTCTCCGTTGCGTCCGCGCGCGGCGATGTCTCCGCTGGCCGCGACGAGCACGTCGCGCACGCCGCGCGAGACGAGGAGGTCGGCAGCGGCTTGCGCGATGTAGCCCTTGGCGATTCCGCCCAGGCCGATCCGCATGCCGGGTCGCTCGAGGTAGGCGGTATGCGCGGCGCCATCGAGGAGCAGATGGCGATGGTCGACGAGGGCGCGCTGCCGCTTCACCTTCTCGGGCGGAGGCAGTCGCGGCGCCTCGCCGTCGAATTTCCAGAGCGGCGCAAGCGCGGCCCAGGTCGCGTCGAACGCGCCCGAGGTGAGATGCGACGTCTCCTCTGCCGCCCGGAGGACTTCTTCCAACTCGGGGGGAACCTCGACGGGAGCGATCCCGGCGTTGTCGTTGATGCGCGAGGTGGCGCTGCGCGGATCCCACTCGGAGAGGATGCCGGCGAGGCGCTCCATTTCCGCGAACGCCTCCCGCAAGCGCGCTTCGAGCGCTTCCGCATCGCAGCCGCGGGCGGTGATGGTCACGAGCGTTGCCATCATCGGCTTCATGCGGCGGAGCGAGACCTCGTCGCACGGCGTGACGGCTTGCGAAACGAGCAGGGCCGCCGCGAATGCGCCCGTCATCGTTTCCCGGCCATGCGCCGCTGCAACAAGTCGGCGAGCGCGAGGCCCTTTCGCGCCGCGTACGCTGCCGAGGTCGACGAGATGGTCGCTCCCGAAATGGCATCGATGTCCTTGCCGACGACGAGCGGATCCTGGAGCTTCTTCCCAGCGAACTGTGCGCGGAAGCGCTTCTCGCGGATCTCGTCGCCGTGCGGCTCGCGGTAGACCATCACCTGGATGTCCTGCAGCGTCCCGTCCGGCTTGACGCCCACCGCGAAGGTGATGGGCAGGCTCTGGCCGATGACGTCCATGAGGAAGATCTGGCCGAGGACCGGTTTCTCGGCGCCCTCGGCGTGCACCTCCAGATACGGGTAGTTGCGGATCTCGATCTTGCGCTCGAGAACCTTGCTCAGCTCCGCGATCTCCGGGGGCGAAAGCTCGAGCGTCTTGCGGACGGAAGTGACGTGGTCGCCAAAGAGCGCGCGCGGCACCTCCGATTCGCGGAGGAAGAGTTGATCCGCGAAGGCGGGCGCGGCGACGACGAGAAGGGCGGCCGCCTGGAGCGTCCTCATGCGTCGAAGTCCTCGTCGGGCTCCGGCGCCGCGATGAAGTCGTGCCACCTTTGCGGACCCCACATCGAGACGAGCGAGAGGACGATGATGGCGGCGATTCCGAAGGCGAGCAGCGCCCAGCCGGCGAGGAGCGCCCAGGCGAACGCCGCGGCGAGGTAGCGCACCGCCCAGGGACCGCCGATCTCGAGCGCCGCTCCCAGGTAGGTGCCGGCAGTCAGCCAGACCCTCGCGCGTTGCGAGATCGGGGTCGCGTAGAGGAGATGGGCGAGGATGAGGACCACCACCGGAACCGAGAAGAGGTGGAAGTGGCTCACCTCCATGAGCTGCCAGAACTGCTTGGGAAAGCTCATCTCCGTCTGGCCGCCTCGGTAGTACGTCGCGATGGCCGAGGGGTGCAGGCCCATCCGGCCGATCGAGAGCGCAACCAGGGTCGCCGCTCCCGGCGCCGTCAGGAGCAAGAAGCCCGTGTACGCGACCCGCGTCTCGAGGGACGCGCGACGGAGCTGGAACCCGCGCCGGGAGAACGCTTGCATGCGGCAATCCTTGTCTCAGAAAAGCCAGGTGATCGCAGTAGCGATCTCGTTGAAGCCGGGGCCGGCGCCGAACTCGCGGCGGCGATAGTCCGCTTTCAGGGCGATCTGCGGGATGGGCCGGTAGACCACCCCGGCGACCGCCGAATAGCGGCGGAACTCCAGCTTGGCGTCGAATCCCGCCGGCACGTCGGCCTGCGTGTCGACGTATTCGCCTCGCACGAAGGCGGTGAGGCTCTGGCTTTCCCGTGGCGCGAGCAGGCGGAGGAGGTCGTAGGCGACCTCGAGGTAGGCGCCGCGCGCCTGCGACGAGACCGGGAGCGCCGCCTTCTGTTCCTCCGTGCCGGTCTCGAAAGCGCGGTCGAGCGCGGCGGCCTCGCCGATGAAGAGGACGGCCGCCTGGGCGCGGGCAGTGAAGCCGCCCCGGCGCGTCCTGGCGTCCGCCTCGAAAAGGGTCACGGGTACGCGGCCCACCGTCGATCGCAAGGTGTTCCCGGACATCGCGGCGTAGGCGGAAAAGCCGAAGACCGTGCCGAGTAAGGGCTCGTAGTCGAGTCGAGCGACGCCGCCGAAGTCTCCGCCGTAGGCAAGCTGCGCCTCCTGGTGGCCCTCGCGAAGCGCCGACTCCGCACTGAACCTGTTGGCGTTGAAGCCGGTCACGCCGTAGAGCTGGTAGCGAAGTCCTTCGGCCAGCTCGCCGAAGATCCCGACTCCGGCTTCGCGCCAGGTAGAGGGAATGACGAACTGGTCGAGGTCCGGGCGGTCGACGCCGTTGAAGCTCGGCGGCTCGTGGTAGACGTTGACGATCCCGACCGGCATGAGGATGAGCCCGCCCCGCAGGTTGAGCTTCTTGCTCAACAGGCCGTCGAGATAGGCCTGCTCGACCTCGACCTCGCCCTGGTCGGTGGCCGAGCTGATGGCGTGCTCCAGCTCGACTTCCGAGTAGAAGCGGAGTTTCTCGGTGAAGTCGTGGCCGAAGAAGAGGACGAAACGCCTCATGTCCACGACGCTCGGGCCGTTGGCCGGAGCGTTGAACGTCAGCTCTCCATATCCCCCGAAGGCGTTGCCCGAGATGCCGCTGGTGCGCCCGAGCGGATTCTCGATGGCGGTCTCGCGAGGGAGCGCGGTCTGCGGCTGATCCTCCGGGTGCACGGTGTCCGCGGGAGCGGAGGTGACCGGCGGCTCCTGGGCGGTTTTGGCCGGCTCCTGCGCGAACGCGGCGGCGCTCGCGAGCAGGAGCGGGGACATCCACTGCGGCCTCTTTCGGTAATGCACGCTTCTACCTCCTCGATCACCACAAAGGAAAAGCCCGCCGCAGAGCAGCGTCTGCGCACGGGCTCCGGG
>Ga0209474_10001378_pt1 | contig 24085 bp, 20 predicted proteins | sample GraSoiAngelo_145_FD_185902 | JGI IMG/M metagenome (GOLD analysis project Ga0209474, IMG submission 185902) | Grasslands soil microbial communities from the Angelo Coastal Reserve, California, USA - 14_1009_05_20cm (SPAdes) (version 2) | ecosystem: Environmental > Terrestrial > Soil > Grasslands...
GCGGATCGTGGGCGAGGGTCCGGAGCGCACGGCGCTCGTCGCGCACGCCGAAGAGCTGGGCGTCGCGGATCGCGTGACGTTCTGCGGTTCGGCGACGCACGACGATCTGCCCGACGAGTACAGCGGCGCCGACATCGTCGTCGTCCCCTCGGTGGTGGATCGATCGGGCGACCGGGACGGCGTCCCAAACGTGCTGCTCGAAGCGATGAGCAGCGGGCGCGCCGTCGTCGCGAGCGACGTCGGCGCGATCGCCTCCGCGATCACGCCGGGCGCCACGGCGCTGCTGGTGCCGCCCGGCGATTCCGGCGCGCTGGCGCGCGCGCTCGGCGCGCTGGCCGCCGATGCGTCGTATCGCGCGGCGCTTGGCAGTGCGGCGCGCCTGGCCGCCGAGCGCAACTACGACGTCGCGCAGTGCACGCGGCGGCTTGCTTCGGTGGTGAGGAACGCGTATGCGTGAGGCGCCGCGCATCGGCTACGTCTTGAAAGGCTTTCCGCGCCTTTCGGAGCTGTTCATCGCGAGCGAGATTCACCGGCTCGAACAGAGCGGGATCCGACTGTCGCTGCTCGTCATCAAGCGCGACGACGAGCCGATGCGGCATCGGCTCGTGGACCGCATTCACGCGCAGCCGCACTATTTGCCGCCGACCGAATCGGTGTCGGGCCAGCCGCTCCACCGGTGGCTCGCGCGTCACGTGCCGCGCTTCGCGCCTCACTGCCGCCGGGTCGCGCGCCGGTGGCCGGCCGGCGTCGCGCGCGCGACGGCGGCCGCGCTCGGCCAGTCGCTGCGCGCCCGGGCGCGCGTCTGGGACGCGCCGCGCAAGGTGTACGTGAAGGAGCTGCTCCAGGCCATTGCGCTCGCCGATCGTTTGATTGGTGAGCCCGAAGTCCGCCACCTGCACGCGCACTTCTGCCACGGTGCGACCACGGTTGCGTGGCTCGCCGCGACGATCACCGGGCTGCCGTTTTCGTTCACGGCGCATGCGAAAGATCTGTATTGCCCGGCGCTCAACCCGGCCGGCCTGCTGCGGCGCAAGCTCGCGGCAGCCCGGTTCGCGGTCACGTGCACCGATACGAATCGCCGTTACCTGAACCAGTTCGCTGGAGCTACGCCGGTGTACTGCGTGTACCACGGCCTGAACGCCGAGTTCGCCGAGCTGCTGCGGCGCGAGGTGGCGCCGCCGCAGGAACGCGGCGGCGATCTTCACGTGCTCGGCGTCGGTCGCCTCGTACACAAGAAAGGATTCGACGTGCTCGTGGACGCGTGCGCGCAGCTCGCCGCGCGCGGTATACCAGCCACGGCGACGATCGTCGGAGAGGCGGGCGATCTCAGCGCGGACCTCGAGCGGCGAATTCGCGCGCATCGCCTCGAAGGACGCATCCGTCTTGCCGGTCCGATGGATCAAGCGGCGCTCTACCGCGAATACCGCAACGCGTCGGTGTTCTGCCTGCCGTGCCGCGTGAGCGACGACGGCGACCGGGACGGCATTCCAAACGTCCTGCTCGAAGCGATGGCCAGCGGCGTCCCCGTCGTCACGACTCCGGTGTCGGGCATTCCGGAGCTCGTGACCGACGGCCGCAGCGGTCTGCTCGTGCCGCCGAACGATCCCGGCGCGATCGCCGACGCGCTGCTCCGGGTTCATCGCAGCCCGAGCCTCGCCCGTCGGCTTGCGGCGGAGGGCGGCGCGATCGTCCGCGACCGGTTCGACGGCGATCGTCTTGCCGGCGAGCTCGTCGCGATCTTCGCGAAGGCGGTCGCATGACGGCGCCTCACCGTGCCACGTGGCGCGCGGTCGTTCGCCTGGCGACGCCGCTCATCTGGGAACACCGGAGAACCGTCGCCGCGTTCTACGCGTTGCGCGTCGCGGCGATCGCGCTGGCGCTGGTCGCGCCGTGGCCGCTGAAGATCATCATCGATCACGTGCTGTCCACGCATGCGCCGCCCCGGTGGCTGCGCGCGGCGCTGCACCCACTGTCGCCCGAGCAGATCGTCTTCGTGATGGGCGGCGCGATCGTCGCGATTGCCGTGCTGCGCGCGTTCGCCGAGGCGCGGCACGCGGTGCTGAGCGCGAGGTTTCGGGAGCGCCTCAACGTCGACCTTCGCGACCGGATGCTCGCGCACCTGCAGCTGCTGCCGCCGACGATCCGGACCACGCACCGCACGGGCGAGCTCGTGCTCCGCCTCGTGGGAGACGTCGACCAGTTCGTGCGCTTCCAGGCCAAGACGCTTCCGACGATCGTGGAGCACGTGGTGACCAGCGCCGCGACCATCGTGATGATGTTCTGGATCGAGCCGCGGCTCGCGCTGTTCAGCATCGCGATGCTGCCCGGCCTCGTCATCCTGATGCGATATTACGGCACGCGGCTCGGCGCGGCGTCGCGCGCCAAGCGCCGACGCGAGGGCGAGGTCGCCGGGTTCGCACAGGAAGTCGTGCGCGGCCTGCCGATCGTCCAGGCGCTCGGCGGCGATCGTCCGGTTCGCGAGCGCTTCCGGGGATTGAATGCGCAGAGCCTCGCCGCGGGCGTCGCCGAGACGTGCATCGCCGCCGATATGGAGCGCACGCTGCGGATCACGCACGGCATGGCGACCGCCATCATGGTGGCGGCGGGGGCGCGGCTGGTGCTCCAAGGGTCGCTCACGCTCGGCGCGTTGACCGTGCTGGCCTCGTACCTCACGCAGCTGTTGAAGCCCATCGAGCGGCTGAACGATCTGGCCGAAACCACGTCGAAGGGCCTCGCGGGCGGCGAGCGCCTCATCGCGCTGCTCGAGCAGCAGCCCGCGGTGCGCGACGCGCCGAACGCGATCCATCTCGCCCGCGCGCGAGGCGTCGTCGAGCTGCGCGACGTGTGGTTCGCGTACGGCGGCAGCCGCCGGCGCGACCCGGTGCTTCGCGGCGTCAATCTACGCCTCGAGCCGGGGCAGCTCGCGGTGCTGGTGGGCGCGAGCGGCGCGGGAAAGAGCACGCTGTTGAGTCTGCTGGTCCGATTGTTCGATCCGACCGCCGGAACGATCACGCTCGACGATTGTCCGCTGCCGTCAATCGCGCTGCGCTCGCTGCGCCAGCAGATCGCAATCATGACGCAGGAAACGCACCTGTTCGCGGGGTCGGTGCGCACCGCGCTCGGCTCGACCGGCGCGCGCGTGGACGACGATCGCGCGTGGGAGGCGTTGTCGTTCGTGGCGATGGACGAGTTCGTCCGCGGTCTGCCGCGCGGCCTCGACGCAATGCTCGGCGAAGACGGCGTGAACATGTCGGGCGGCCAGCGCCAGCGCCTGTCGCTGGCGCGGGCGTTTCTGCTCGATCGTCCGGTGCTGCTTCTCGACGAGCCCACGTCGAACGTCGACAGCGCGTCCGAGGCGGTCATCGCGGCCGCGCTCGAGCGAATCCGTGTGGGCCGCGCCTGTCTGGCCATCACCCATCGCCCGTCGCTCTTCGACCACGCCGATGTCATGTACCGGCTCGAGGAGGGCCGCATCGTGCCGGCCGGCGCCCTGCACATCGTGTCGCGCCGGGACCAGGGGTTGAGGTGACGACGAGCGTGCGCCCGCGTCGGGTCTTTTGTGTCATCGAGCCGATGTACCGCGCGCGCGCCGTCGCCGACGCGGTGGCCGCCGGCCGCTTCCCGATCCAGGGCCGCGAGCTCGATCTCGGCGCCGAGCCCGATTGGATCGGCGCGGCGCTTCCGGCCGACCGCGAATGGCGCCTCGAGTGGAGCAAGTTCTACTACGGCCTCGATCTCGCGGCCGCGTTCGCCGAGACGCACGATCCGCGCTACGTGGACGCGTGGAAGCGTCTCGTGCTGTCGTGGATTCGCCAGGTGCCGCTCGACTTCGATCCGACCGACGTGGTCGGGCGCCGCGTCCAGAACTGGATCTACGCGTGGAGCGCCTTTGCCGACGCCGACGCCGCGCCGCTCGCGACGGAGGGCTTCGTCGATCGCGTCCACGCCAGCCTGCGCGACCAGATCGCGTACGTGCGCGCGAACCTCACGCGCGAGCGCAACCATCGCACGCTGGAGCTGTACGCGCTGGCGATTGGCGCGCTTGCGCTGCCCGAGCTCGATCCGCACGGCGACCTGCTCGACTTCGCGGTCGCGCAGCTGCACGCCAATTTGATCGCCGACGTGCTGCCCGACGGCGTCCAGCGCGAACGCTCCACGCACTACCACCACGTGGTGCTGCGATCGTTTCTCGGGCTGCGCGAGAACCTGCGCCGCTTCGGCCTCGCCCTTCCCGACGGCTTCGACCAACGGCTCGCCGCGGCGTGCGAGTTCTCGCTGCATTGCCACCGCCCGGACGGCGGGATCCCCGCGCTGTCGGACAGCGACACGGGCGACTATCGCGATCTGCTCGCGCTCGCCGGCCGCCTTCTGCAGCGTCCCGACTGGACGTACGCGGCGAGCGGCGGACGCGAGGGCGCGCCGCCGCAGCGCACGAACGTCAGCTTTCCCCTCGGCGGCTACTTCGTTCAGCGAAGCGGCTGGGGCAGCAGGCGTCAACTCGCCGACGAGCGGTTTCTGATGTTCGATTGCGGGCCGCTCGGCGACGGAGGACACGGACACTACGACGCGTTGAACGTCGAGATTGCCGCGGGGGGCCGGCCGATCGTCGTCGATCCCGGCCGCTACACCTACTGCGACGATGCGCCGCACTGGCGGCGCTGGTTCAAGGGGACGGCCGCGCACAACACGGTCACGGTGGACGGGCTCGATCAGACCGCCTATCGCCGGGGCAGGCCGAAAGGGCCCGTCGCGTCGGCCACATTGCTCCAGCGGCTCGCCGGATACGGGATCGACGTGATGTGGGGCGAAGCCGTCAGCCCCGTCTACTCCGCCGTTCACCGGCGCCGCGTCATCTTCGTCGCCGGCGAGTACTGGATTCTGGAGGACGTCGTCGACGACGTCGAGCCGCATTCCTACGACCTGCGATTCCATCTCACGCCGGACGCCGGCGACCGCGTCGTCATGCGCAGCGCGCCGAACGCGTCGATCGCCGTCGCGCCCGCCGTAGCGCTGGTGTTCGCGGGAGACGCGCACGTGCACGTCGAAGGCGGCTGGGTGGCGCCGAGCTACGCCGTGAAACATGCCGCGCCGGTCGTCGTCGCCCGCGCCGGCGGCGTCGCGCGCGCCAGGTTCATCACCCTCGTGTGGCCCGCGGATGCCGGCGACGTGCCCAGCCTCGCGGTCGACGACAGCTCCGCCGGGACGACGGCCGTGGAGATCTCGGGCGTGCGCTCGATCGGGCGGTGGCGCGACCGCATCGTCTGGGCTCGGTCCGGGTGCGCGATCGATCTGCCGGAGCTCAACTGCCGGGCGGCCGCGGCGTGGACGCGCGAAGACGAAGGCTCCGCAGCGGGCGCGATTGCCGCTGCGCATCCGGTCGACGTGTTCGCCGACATCGGATCCGGGGACGCAGCGTCTTGCGAACAGGTGTCGTCATGAGCGTCGCGGTCGGGATGACGTTGAGCCGCGATCCGGCATTGCCCGAACGCGACGCGCTGCTCGACACGGCCCGCATGCGCGACGTGCTCGCGCGCGTCCTCGGCCGCGCGGCGCCGCTCGACGTGCACGGCTGCGAGCAGGTTCGCGTGAATTACCAGGTGGGCAAAAGCCTGCGCGTCGCGTTTCAGCTCGACGCCGCCGAGGGAACGTACCTCGTCGCGGCGCGCCTGTTCAAACGCGGACGCAGCGCCGAGGCGTACCAACGCGCGGCGGCCGCGGCGGTACCCTGCGGCGGCGTCCATCCCGTGGCGCACATCCCGCCGCTCGAGTGCGTGCTGTGGACGTTTCCGAACGATCGCAAGATCGAGGCGCTGCCCGCGATTGCCGCGCCGTCGCGCGACGCGGCGGCGGCATTCGGACCGCCGGACTGGACGGCCAGCCGCATTGCGGCATACGCGCCGGAGAAATCGGCCACCTTCGCCTGCCTCGATGCGCGGGGTGTCGTCGTCGCCTACGCGAAGACGACGGCGCAGCAGCAGGCAGAGCGGGATCACGCCATCTATCAATCGTTGGCGCGCGCGCTGCCGCCCGACGACCCGCACCTGAACGTGCCCGTGCCGATGGAATATTCGGCGCGCCACAAGACGCTCTGGCTGAAACCGGTTCACGGCATCCGTCTGAGCGCGTTCGACGGGGAGGGCGCTGGCGATGGCCTGAAACGTTTCGGCGCCGCGGTGGCGGCCTTTCACTTGTTGCGGGTGCCTGCCGCGCAACGGTTCCAGCGCTTCGATCGCGATCCGTTGAATGCGGCCGTCGGGGCCATGGTTCGCGTTCGGCCCGATGTTGCCGATAGAGCGGCGGACGTCGTCGATCGACTTTGCGACCGATTCCGCGAGGACTGGAACGACGAGGCGTGTCTGCACGGCGATCTGCACCCGAAGAATGCCATCGTGAGCGGCGGCCGCATCGCGCTGCTCGACGTCGAGGACCTGGCCGCCGGTCCGTCGGCGGCCGATATCGGCAGCTTCGTGGCGAGCCTCGAGTACCTGCGCACGGCAGATCGCATCGACGACGCCGAATACCGCCGACGTGCCGGCGCCTTCCTCGACGGGTACGCGTCGCGGCGCGCGCTTCCGCCGCCGGCAGCCATTGCCTGGCACACCGCGGCGGCGCTGCTCGTCGAGCGCGCGGTGCGAGCCATCACGCGAGTGCGTCCGCTCGGGCTGCTCCATCTGAGCGATCTGATCGCGCGATCCGCGCGCCTCCTGGACGGAGCCGGCGATGTCTGACTCGGCGCACGACCGGTTTCGCGAACGCCTGGTCGCGCTCCAGACCGACGCGGTTCCCGCGGCCGCGCTTGCCGGCGCCGGCGCGCGATGCGGCTGGTGGCGCGAGGATCGACGGTGGCGGCGGCGCTCCGGCCGATTCGAGCCGCACGCCGCGGCGTTCGTCGATCTCGTTTACGAGACCGCCGACGCGCCGCAGGCGATCGGCCGCGTCGAGATTCATGAGGAGCCGCCTGCGCGCCGCGGCGATGGCGCGTGCGTGATCGAAAGCGCGATCGGGTGGATGCGGGTCACGCCGATTGGCTTCGACGCCGCGATTCCAGCGATCGGACAGCTGATGCAGGGCCGGGCGATCGCCGTGCGCTATCACCCGGGACGACGGTGCACGATGCGCGTGGAGCGCGGCGGCGAGTCGTACTTCGCGAAGGCGTACGCGAACGCGACGGCAAGCGCGCGTACGACGCGACGGTGGACGTCTGGCGCGCGACGCGGACGAACGCCTTCGCGCTTTCTGTTCCCGAGCCGATCGAATGGGATGCGCGGATGCTGACCAGCTGGCATCGTGCCGCTCCCGGAGCGCCGCTGCCGGATCGGCGGCGGAGCGGCGATCGATCCTCAATCGCGTTCCGGGTCGGCCGTGCGCTCGCCGCGCTCGGCGCGCTGCCGATTGAAACTCCGGCGGCCTTCGCGGACAACCGAATCCTGAGTCGCCCGCGGCGCTGCCTGGGGGAGATCGTTGCGCGCGTTCCGGACACGGCATCGACGGCCGAGGCCCTCATGGCCACGCTCGCGGAGCGGCACACCCGCACTGCCGGCGGCGCGCCGCGCCCGGTCCACGGGGCCCCTCATCCCAATCAGTGGCTGGATGCCGGCGACGCGCTGGTGCTCACCGACTTCGATCGGTTCGGCGCGGGCGATCCGGAGTCCGACGCGGCCACGTTCCTCGCCGATATCGGCGACGACGACGTCCTGCGCGCCGATCTCGAGCGCGTCACGGCGGCGTTTCACGCCGGCTACGACTCCGCGGCGCCGGAGCCGCTGCGCCGCGATCTTCTGTCGACCTACCAGGTTCACCATCGCATTGCGAAGGCGCGGCACGCGGCGCGAGCCGTCCGCGCCGACGGCGACGCGCGCGCGGCCCGGCACCTTGCGCGGGCGCTCGCCCTCTGCGCCGAGGTGGTGCGCACATGACACGCGACACGCTGCTGATGTACTGCCAGCACTCGCTCGGCCTCGGACATTTGAAGCGCTCGTGGGCGCTGGCCGCTGCGCTCGCCGCCGACTTTCGAGTCGTGCTGCTCACCGGAGGAGCGAAGCCGTCGGGGCTGAAGCCGCCGCCGTCGGTGGAGATCGTCGAGCTGCCGCCGCTCGCCCAGGACGTCGATGGAGGTCTGGTGTCGCTCGATGCCGCGCGCTCGGTCGACGAGGCCTGCGCCGCCAGAGCAACGGCGATTCAGGAGACGTTTCGCGCGCTCTCGCCGGCGGTGCTCATGATCGAGCTCTTCCCGTTCGGCCGCAGGAAGTTCGGCGGCGAGCTCGTGCCGCTGCTCGATGCCGCGTTGCGCGCCGAGACGCTCGTCGTCTCGAGCGTGCGCGACATCCTCGTCGATCGCGGCGCCGATCAACAGCATCACGACGAGCGCGCGCGCGCCATCGTCGATCGGTACTTCGATGCCGTGCTCGTCCATGCGGATCCGCGCGTCGCCGTGCTCGAGGACTCGTTCAGGCCGCGCATGCCGCTCGCCGCGCCGGTGCACTACACCGGCTACGTGATCGGCGAGCCGCACGCGTCTGCCACCGCGGCGGACAGGCGCGCCATTCTCGTATCGGCGGGCGGCGGCCGTTACGGTGAGCCGCTGGTGCGCGCCGCGATGGAGGCGTCCACGCACGTGCGCAGCGCGTGCGGGCTGCGGATGACCATCGTTGCCGGCCCGCTCTGTCCGGATGCGACGTGGAGCTGGTTGCAAGCGGCCGCCGCCGATCGGCCGGACGTCCAGGTCGAGCGCGTCGTGCCGGATCTGCCGGTGCGCCTGCAGCGCGCGGCGGCATCGGTGAGCCAGTGCGGCTACAACACGGCGCTCGAGATCCTGGCGTCCGGCGTCCCGGCGCTGGTCGTGCCGTTTGCCGAGGGCGGCGAGAACGAGCAAGCGACACGCGCGCGCCGGCTCGAGCAGATGGGCGCCGTGCGCGTCCTCGGTTCGGATCGGCTGTCGGGGTCCGTGCTCGCCGCCGAAATCCTCGAGACGCTCCGGTTTCGACCGGCCCCGCAGTCGATCGACATGAACGGCGCCGGCCGGACCGCGCGGCTGGTGTCGGCGCTCTTGCACGACAAAGAGCGCGGTTCGAAACGTGTAGCGCGAGACTCTCAGTCTCGCCAGGCGACTCTGAAAGGGTCGCCCTACGTGTGAGTGGTGAAGCGACAGAATCATCGATGAGCGCATGGCTTGATCCGCTTCGGCGGGTGCTCGACACCGCATCGGCGCCGCTGACGTTCTTCTTCCGCGACGACGACGCCGGGTGGGAGGACGAGCGCCTGCTGACGCTGATCGACCGCTTCGCGTCTCGCGGCGTGGCGCTGGACGTCGCTGCGATTCCGGCAGCAGTCGGGCCTCCGCTGGCGTGCGTGCTGCGGGAACTGACCGACGGCACGCCGCGGATCGTCGCGGTGCATCAGCACGGCTACGCGCACGTGAACCACGAGCGCGAGGGCCGCAAGTGCGAGTTCGGGCCGTCGCGGCCGATCGATGCACAGCGCCGCGATCTCGCGGACGGCCGGACGCGCCTCGAAGATCTGCTGGGCGGAAGCGTGGCGCGGGTGTTCACGCCGCCGTGGAACCGGTGCACGCCGGATACCGCGGCGTGTCTCGCCGACCTGGGATTCTCGATCCTCTCGCGCGACGTGGGCGCCGCTCCGCTCGGCGACCACGGCCTCGTCGAGCATCCGGTCGCCGTCGATTGGTGCGGCCGCCGCGGCGCGCGGCGCGGGTGCGCCGGCCTGGGCATGTCGATCGCCGCTGCCGCCGTCGTCGGATCGCCGGTGGGGATCATGCTGCACCACGCCGTGATGACGCCCGAGGATTTCAGCCTGGTCGGTGAGCTCTTGACCGTGATCTCTTCCCATCCGTCCGCGCGTGCGACGGAGCTGTCGAGCCTTCCAACTGCGCCGGTCGGAGACGGGCGCGACGAACATGCGTGGCCGGCATGAGGCAGTCAATATTGCGCGGCTCGCGGCGATGCAGCGCCATCGTGATGCTCGCGGCCCATCTCGTTCTCGCCCGCGAGCTGCGCGCTGAAACCGGCGTCGAGGTTTCGGCGCCTGCCATTGCCTTCCAACAATCGGACGCGACGATTCACGGGCGCGTCGTCGACGAGACGGGCGCGGCGCTGCCCGGCGCAACCGTCAGCGTAAAGCTCTCGGACGCACACGGCACCGTGCCCAGTGCCGTCACCGACCGCGCCGGCGCGTTCACGTTCGAGCACGTGGTGCCGGCCAACGTCGTCCTCCATGTCGAGCTCGCCGGATTCCAACCTGCCGACGTCACCGTGAAGGGTGCGTCGATGGCGCCGGTGACGATCCGACTGCAGGTGAGCTTCGATGAGGAAGTCACCGTCGAGGGGCGCATCGCCGACAATCCTCTCTCGCCCGACCGGAACGCGAACGCGGTTGAATTCGATCCGGACACGCTGCGCCAGCTTCCGACCGAGATGGAGAGCCCGCTCGCCCTTGTCGACGCGTTCGTCGATCCTGCGGTGGCTGCCGGAGGCGTGTCGTTCGTGATCGACGGCGCGGAGGGCGACGCCTCGGGTGTACCGCTGTCGGCCATCCACCGGCTGCGCGTCAATCGCAACGCGTACTCGGCGGAATTCCGGCGGCCGGGACAGGGCCGCATCGAAATCGAAACCGAGCACGGATCGCGCAGGTTCTTTCACGGCACGACGTCGTTCTTCGTCCACAACTCCGCCCTCGACGCGCGCGATCCCTTCGCGCGTGAGACGCCCGATCGCGATCGCCGCCTCGCGGAGGGCGCCGTCGGGGGGCCCCTGCCGCGCAGCAGGTGGTCGTTCTTCGCGTCCGGCCGTCACCTCATCGACGACGGCAGCGCGGTGGTCAACGCCCTGACGCCTGCGGGCGGCGTCACGGTGAACAATCCGACGGCGGAGCGGCGCACCACGGCATTCGGCCGCGCCGACTACCGTCGCACCGGGCGCACCTCCGGCATCGAGTACGACCTGTTCGACGATCGAGAGCGCAATCGAGGGGTCGGCGGATTCAAGCTGCCGGAGCAGGCCTTCGCGAGCAGCGAGCGCCGGCAGCGGGTGCGTGTATCGGATCATCGCGCCGTGTCGGCGCTTCAGCTGAACGACGTCCGCGTGGATGTCGTGCGATCGCGGCGCGACGAAGGAGCGGCCGCCGGCGGACCCGCGCTGGTCGTGGCGGGCGCGTTCACCGGCGGACCGTCGCAGGCGTCGCGCCTGGACGAGGCGTGGTCCCTGCAGCTGCACGATGTGCTGGTCGTCACGCGCGGTCGGCATCTATTCCGCGTCGGTGGCCAGCTCAAAGCCAAGCCGCAGCACATCGTCGATCGATCGAACTTCGGCGGCACGTTCGAGTTCAGCAGCCTCGACGCCTTCGCGCGGGGCGCGCCGCTGCTGTTCCGAATCAGACAGGGCAACCCGGACGCGTCGTACGTATCCAACGACGCCGTTGCGTTCGCGGAAGCCGACCTGCGCCTGACCGACGCGCTCGACTTCACCGCAGGCCTTCGGTACGACTGGCAATCGCATCTCCGCGATCGCGACAACGTCGCGCCGCGCGCGTCCGTGGCGTTCGCGCCCGGCAGCCGTAAGACGGTGTTCAGGGCGGGCGCCGGCGTGTTCTACGAACAGATGGCCGACGATGCGATCGCGCGATCGCTGCTGTTCGACGGCTCGCACCTCCACGAGGCGATCGTTGCCGAGCCGACGTTTCCGCTGCCCAGCCCGATTCGGCTCGATGCTCCAGGCACGCTGTGGCGCATCGATCCGGCGGCGCGGACGCCGAGCACGATTCAGGCGACTGTTGCGGTGGAGCGGACGCTCACGCGCAAGAGTTCCTTCACGGCGGAGTACCTCACGTTCCGCACTTCGAACGTGCTCCGGGCGCGCGACGTGAACGCTCCGCGACCGGGCACGGGCATGCGGCCCGACGCGTCGGCCTTGAACATCTTCCAGATCGAATCGTCTGCGGAGCGCAGCAGCAACGCGCTGATGCTGATGTTTCGCGGCCGCGCGGGCCAGTTCAAGGGAACGATGAAGTACACGCTCTCGCGGACGATGGACGATGCCGGCGGACCGTTCGACGTTCCGGCAGACAGCTTCGATCTCGCGTCCGAGCGCGGCCGCGCCGATTTCGATCGACGGCACCGGCTCAATGTGGCGGGGGTGTACGGCTGGGCGCGCGATCGCGTGCGGCTCGGCGGCGTGCTCACGATGGCGAGCCGCGCGCCGTTCGACATCACCACCGGCGCCGACGACAACCGCGATCTCGTGACGAACGATCGGCCGCCGGGCGTGACGCGCAACACCGGGTCGGGTCCGAACCTGATCGAAGCGAACCTGCGGTTCACGACGGTGTTCCGCACTCCGCGTCCGCCCTCGGCCGACCCGCAGTCGGCCAAGCGCGACAACGCCGACAATCTCGAGCTGAACGTCGATCTGTTCAACGCCTTCAACCGGATGAACGCGGCCACCTACGTCGGCATCCAGAGCTCGCCGTTCTTCGGCCGCGCGAACGCTGCGCGGCCAGCGCGCTCGGCTCAGGTCTCGCTCCGCTACCGGTTCTGACCGTCGCGCGCGAGGAGAGATTCGGGATTAGGGATTCGGGCGCGACGGCCGTTCCTTACACGATCGTGGGGTTCGGCCCGATTACAAGACTCGCGAAAACGAGCGAAACAAGTAATCCCCAATCCCCAACCCCCAATCCCCGTCTTTTGTGGCATAATCTCCGGGACATGTTCCGCGGCCTGGCACTTACCCTCCTCCTTACCAGCGTCGGCATTAACCTGCCGACGTGCGCGGGGTGATGTAGCCAGGCAGCCGTAATCACGAGCTCGACCAAAAAAGGGCCATCACCTCCAAAAAGGTGATGGCCCTTTTGCTGTTTTTACGAACCTCGGCCGGGCGCGATCCGTGCACTGTCGAGGAATGGGCGACGAACCGAAACAACAGGGAGACCGCAGATGAACGCCCCGAGATCCGAATCGCCAACCCGCCCCCGGCCGACGCATACGTTCTGGCCCGGGACGCGGCAGCCCTCGGTCGCCGCCCAGCCGCCGCGCACCGCCGACCCGCACGCCGACGAGAAGCGCGACGAAGAGCCGGCTGAGCACGAACCCGGTTACGGCCACGGCGTGTAATTAAGAATTTGGAATTTAGAATTTAGAATTCGTGACAGCGTGACGACGAATTCCAAATTCCAAATTCTCAATTCCTAATTTCGCCCGTGCACTCCCTGCTCATCCTCTCGCGCCATGCGCGCGAGTACCATCGTCTGATTGCGGCGGCCGACCTTCCCGATCTCGCCATCATCTCAACGACCGATCCCGCCGACGCCGTGTCGCGGGGCGCGGACGCCGATCTCGCGTTCGGCGAGCCGTCGCTCTTCCGTCAGATTCTTCCCTCGCTGCGCGCGCTCCGCTGGCTGCAGGCGACGTGGGCCGGCGTCGAGCCGCTGCTCGACCCCGCGCTGCGCCGCGACTACACGCTCACCAACGCGCGCGGCGTCTTCGGCGCGCTCATGTCGGAATACGTCTTCGCGTACGTGCTGGCGCACGAGCGGCGGCTCCTCGAGAAGTATCGATCGCAGCGCGAGGGCCGCTGGGATCCGGCGCCGCCCGGCTCGCTGCGCGGCAAGCGGATCGGGCTGCTCGGCGTGGGCACGATCGGCGCGGCGCTCGCGCGCACCGCGAAGCATTTCGGCATGCGGGTCCACGGCTACACGCGCGAGAGCGAAGGCTGTGCGGAGGTCGATGCCTACTTTCACGGCGATCGGCTGCGCGCCTTCGCCGCGGATCTCGATTACATCGTCTCCGTGATGCCGGCAACGGCGCGGACGCGCCATCTCGTGGACGACGAGTTCCTGCGCGCGCTGCCCGCCCGCGCCGTGTTCGTCAACCCGGGCCGCGGCGGCGTCGTCGACGAGATGGCGCTCGCGTCCGCGCTGAGCGAGGGCCGCCTCGCCGGCGCGGTGCTCGACGTGTTCGAGCAGGAGCCGCTGCCGCGCGAGCACGTGTTCTGGCGCATGCCGAACCTGCTCATCACGTCGCACACCGCCGCGCTCAGCTTCCCCGAGGACATCGCGCCGCTCTTCGTCGAGAACTACCGCCGCCTGCTGCGCGGGGAGCCGCTCCTGCACCGCGTGGATTTCGATCGAGGCTACTGAGTTAGGGTCGCCGTCGCAGCGCAGTGTAGGGCGACCCTTTCGGGGTCGCCAGGGCAGTGTAGGGCGACCCTTTCGGGGCCGCCAGGGCAGTGTAGGGCGACCCTTTCAGGGCCGCCAGGGCAGTGTAGGGCGACCCTTTCAGGGTCGCCAGGATCGAAAGATGCGAGCGGCGGTCGCACGATGTCGACGCCGCCTCGACTCTCAGCGGAGTGCTATCGCGGGTTCGGACGGTTTTTCCTCACGATTTGCGTCGAAGAGCGCCGGCCCGCGTTTGCGCTCGCCGAGTGCGTGATTCGCACTCGTTGCGAACTCCTGCGTACATTGGTCGACTACCGGTTCGCAGCAATTGCGTACTGCTTCATGCCGGATCACTTCCATGCGTTGCTCGACGCGACGACTCCCGGCGGCGACTTCAGAAGATGCGTGAATATGTTCAAGCAGCGGTCGGCGTTTGCGCACAAAGTTGCGGCGGGAGAAAAGCTGTGGCAGGACGGCTACTACGATCGCATCCTGCGCGACGAAGAGGCGACGCTCGGTGTTGCCGCCTACATTCTGAACAATCCCGTACGCGCCGGACTCTGCGTCGATCCCAGGAGCTACGTGTACGCCGGATCGACGTGCTGGTCGATCGATGACGTGTGGGACGCGATCGCGCAGACGCCCGTGACGTGGCGCCCGCACAGATGGCGGCGACCCTGAAAGGGTCGCCCTACACGAAACCTGCCCGACCCGCCCGACCTGCCCGACCCGCCTGACCTGCCCGACCCACCTGACCTGCCCGACCCGCCCGGCCGTTACGCGTCGGCCGACACCGCCGCGATGAGCGCCTTGATGTAGCCGAACGTGAAGGCGAACGCCTGGAAGCCGCGCGCGTCGCCGGCAATCGACGGCACGTGGTCGGGCATCATCATCCCGTCGAAGCCGACCTCCTTGTACACGCGCATCGCTCTCAGCATGTCGACATCGCCGTCGTCGATGAAGGTCTCCTGGAAATTCAAGAAGCCGCCGCGGATGTTGCGGAAGTGGACGTTGAAAATCTTCCCGCGGCTGCCGAAGTAGCGGATCACGTCGAAGATCTCCTCGCCCGGCTTGCGCAGCATCTCGGACACGGTGCCCTGGCAGAAGTTCAGCCCGTGGTACGGGCTCTCGGCGATCGTGACGAAGCGCTTCAACCCCTCGACCGTGCCGAGCACCGTATGCACGCCGCGGTAGCCGCGGTCGGCCGGCATCGCCGGATCCTGCGGGTGGAACGCCATCTTGACCTTGTATTCCGTCGCGACCGGCATCACGCGCTCGAGGAAGTACGTCACGCGCTCCCAGTACGCGTCGGCGCTCACCGGGCCCGCCTTCGTCAGCGGCGGATCCTGCTTCGCCTGGTCGTAGACGAACGTGCTGTAGTCGGCGCCGCCGCGGCCCTTCGTCGACGGCGTGCGCACGACGCCGATGTAGGTGAGGTTGTACTTCAACCCCGGAATGCCGGCGCGCGCCGTGTTGCGGATCATCTGGCAGACGTCGTCGATCTCGCGGTCGCGCTCGGGACTCTTGCCGAGCATGATGTTCGGCATCTCGAACTTCTCGATCTCGTTCGAGCTGAGCGGCAGCGGCACGAGATCGAGCGTGACGCCGAACGATTCGACGCGTTCGCGCAGGCGCGACAGCGCATCGACCGACCACTTCTCGTCCATCCGCTCCGACGGCAGGCGGCTGCAGACATGGTTCACGCCGAACGCCGCCATGTACCGCAGGATCTCGTCGCTGTCGCCGTGCTGCGTGCCGACTCTCATCAGCGCCTTGCGAGGCGCGTCGCGGCGCGCCGCCGCGCGCGGCGCCTGCGCAACCGCAGATTCCGCGGACGACGCGCCGGCCGCCAGCCCCAGTCCCGCCAGACGCACGAAATCTCGTCGCTTCATGGTGCGGCGATTATACTGACGCACCATGCGCAGGATCCTCCCGCCGCTCGCGCTCGCGTGCCTTCTGCTGTCCGCCGCGCTTCCCGCGCAAGTGGACAGACCACTCGGCATCCACTTCATCGACGTCGAGGGCGGCCAGGCGACCCTCTTCGCGCTGCCGTCCGGCGAGTCGATGCTCGTCGACGCGGGGTGGGCCGGCTTCGACGGCCGCGACGCCGGACGCATCGAGGCCGCCGCGAAGAAGGCCGGCCTCTCGCGCATCGACGACGTGGTGGTCACGCACTTCCATGCGGATCACGTCGGCGGCGTCGCGCCGCTCGCCGCGCGCCTGCCGATCCGGACGTTCGTCGATCACGGCGAGACCGTCGAGACCGGCGCGCAGCCGGCGGCGCTGTACCAGACGTATGTCGACGTCCGGGCGAAGGGCAGCCACGTGCTCGCGCGGCCCGGCGAGACGCTGAAGGTCGGCGAGATGGAGGTGCGCTTCGTCTCGGCCGCGGGCGATCTGATCAAGTCGCCGCTTTCCGGCGCCGGCGCGCCCAACGCGCTCTGCGCCGGCTACACGCCGAAGGATCCCGATCCGACGGAGAATGCGCGATCGGTCGGCATGCTCATCACCTACGGCCGCTTCCGCATGATCGATCTCGGCGATCTGACGTGGAACAAGGAGCACGACCTCGCGTGCCCGAACAATCTCGTCGGCACCGTGGATCTGTATCTGACGACGCACCACGGCATGAACATTTCCGGCGTGCCGGCGCTCGTGCACGCGCTCCATCCGCGCGTCGCCGTGATGAACAACGGCGCGCGCAAGGGCGGGACGCCCGAAGCGTGGCAGACCGTGCACGACTCGCCGGGCCTGGAAGATCTGTGGCAGTTGCACAAGGCTGTCGCCGGCGGGGAGCACAACGCGCCCGACGCGCGCATCGCGAACCTCGACGAAACGACCGGCTACGAAATTACGGTGAACGCGCGGCGCGACGGCAGCTTCGAGGTCGTGAACACGCGCACCGATCAGCGCAAGCGATACGACAAGAAGTAGGAGGCTCGAATGATGAAACGCACGTCCCTGATGGTCGGCGCGGCCACCGCGATTTTCGCCGCCGGCTTCTCGCTCGGCAGCGTGATGCAGAACGCCGCCGTCGCGCACGCGCAGGCCGGCAAGGTCTACGAGCTCCGCACCTACACGGCGCCCGAGGGGAAGCTCGGCGATCTCCACGCGCGCTTCCGCAACCACACGACGCGCATCTTCGACAAGCACGGCATGAAGAGCGTCGCGTATTTCTCGCCCCAGGACGCGCCGCTCTCGCAGAACACGCTCATCTACATCCTCGAGCACCCGAGCCGCGACGAGGCGAAGAAGCACTGGGCCGAGTTCTCCGCCGATCCGGAGTGGCAGAAGGTCTCCGCCGAATCGCAGAAGGACGGCCGGATCGTCACGAAGGTGGAGTCGGTGTTCATGACGCCGACCGACTACTCGCCGATGAAGTGAGGAGGCCCTCATGGCGCGCATTGCAGTGCTCTTGTGGCTGGCGCTCGCCGGCGTTGTCGCGGCACAGCAGGCCGGCAACGCCCCGCGATTCACCGGCAAATCGGATGTGATGGACGGCAAGGATCTCACGGCGGCGCGTCGCCACTTCGACGCCGGCGCGCGGACCTACTGGCACAGTCACGACAACGGACAGCTGCTGCTCGTCGAGCAGGGCAGGATGCGCGCGCAGAAGAAAGGACAGGCGGCTCGTGATTACGGCGTCGGCGACACCGACTACACGCCGCCAAACGTCGTGCACTGGCACGGCGCGGCGCCCGATCAGCCGCTCGTACAGATCAACGTGGGGTTCGGCGGCCAGACGAAGTGGTTCGACGAGGTGACCGCCGCCGAGTACGCCCCGAAGCGGTGATTCGCGTCGTGCGGCTCGGCGCGCCGCGGGCGAAGAACGAGGGGCCGCGGCTCGGCACCGTTCGGCGGCCGCCGCGCGGCGTCAGCAAGCGCGACTACGCGCGGCTGGATTACTACGACGTCTGGCTGCCGGATCTCGCGCCGACCGCGGCGCTGGTCTCGTGGGCGCAGTCGGAGCCGTGGAGCGATCGCCGCTGGGCGCAGTTCGCGCGCCGCTACCGCGCCGAGATGCGCGCGCCCGCGGCCGCGCGGCTGCTCGCGCTGCTCGCTGCGCTCTCTCACACCGCCAATTTCAGCGTCGGGTGCTATTGCGAAGACCAGTCGCGCTGCCATCGATCGCTGCTGCGCGAGCTGCTCAGCGCCGCGGGTGGGGAGATTAAGAATTAAGAGAATCAAGCGTTTCAACATCTGTAGGGCGAGGCTTTCAGCCTCGCCTGTGGCGACCCTGAAAGGGTCGCCCTACGTCGGTTTGCTCAATTCTTGATTATTCGGCTCACCCCTCGTGCAGCGCACGCGCAGGATCCAATCTGCACGCGCGCCACGCGGGCGCGATCGACGCAATCGCGGTAATCGCCGCGAGCAGCAGCGCGACGACGGCAAGGGTTGACGCGCTGGTGGTCTGATAGCCGGTCACCTGTCCGCCGCCGTCTCCCGCAGTCGCCTTCGCGAACGCGAAGATGCACACGATGCCGGCCGCGATGCCGGCCGCGAAGTGCGTGGCCGCCTGGCGCGCGACCATCGACACGATGCGGCCGCGCGTGGCGCCGAGCGCGACGCGGACGCCGATCTCGCGTGTTCGCTGCAGCATCGCGTGCGCGATCACCGCATAGAGGCCGACGCCGGCGAGCGCGATCGCGAGCGCGGTGATTGTGTTGAGCAGCAGCTCCGACACGCGGCCGTTCCATTGCGACGCGTCGATCGCGTTCCGCATCCCCATCGTCCGGTACAGCGGCAGCTCGCGATCGACGTCGTCGAGCGCGGCGCGGAGCGCTGCGCCCGTCGTCGTCGAGCCGGGCGCGCTGCGCACGAGCAGCGCCGCCGACACGGGCGGCGCCGCGGCGATCGGCAGGTAGACGATGGGATCGGGATCGGCCCACTGCGTCCGCTGCCGCACCGGCGGGACGATGCCGACGATCGTCAACGCCGGCGCATCGGCCGCCGGCACGTTCGGCTCCGTCAGCCGCACGCGGCGTCCGATGACGTCCTCGCCGGGAAAGAACATGTCGGCGAAGCGCTGGTTGACGACGATCGATTCATATCCCGGCAGGCCGTCGCGATCGCCGAACGTGCGCCCGCGCGTCGGCGCGACGCCGATCGCGTCGAAGTACCGCGCGCTGACGACGACGCTCCAGACGGTCGGCGGCGTGCGGTTCGGCGGCTCGGGCCGGCCGTCGATCGCGAGCGTCCGCGGGGCGGCGCCGCCGAAGGGCAGTGCCGTCGTCGCGGCGACGGTGGACGCGCCCGGAATTTCCGCCAGGCGCTGCTCGAGCGTGCGGTAGAACGCCCGCCGCGCGTCCGTCGTCCGGTACCGTTCCGCCGGCAGCGTAATCCACGTCGTCAGCACGTTCGCCGAGTCGACGCCGGCGAACTTCCGTCCTTCGTCGCGCGCCGTTCGAAAGCCGACCACGATCGCCGCCAGCATCACCATCGTCAGGCCGCACTCCGCGGCGAGGCAGATCGTCGTCCAGCGCCGGCGGCGGACGACGCCGAGGCCGCCGCGGCCGCCGGACTTGATCGCGTCGTTGACGTCGGTGGACGCGACGTGGACGGCTGGCGCGAGCCCGAAGACCAGGACCGTGCCGAGGCAGAGGACCGACAGCGCCGCGAACGCGCGCAGATCGAGCTGGAAGCGCATCCAGTAGGCGAGCGTGTTCTCGGGGATGATCGCGTTGATCACGTGAAGCCCGCCGGCGGACCACGCCGCCCCGAGCGCGCCGCCGGCGAGCGCGAGCAGCGCGCTCTCGACGAGCAGCTGGCGCACGATGCGCCAGCGGGAGGCGCCGAGCGACGCGCGCACGGCCATCTCGTGGCTCCGCGCCGACGCGCGCATCAGGAGCATGTTCGCGGCGTTCGCACAGGCAATCAGCAGCACCATGACGGCGACGAGCACGAACGCGATCCAGACGGCGTCGGTCAGGCGGCCCAGGTAGCGCTCGTTGATCGTCACGGCGCTCAGCGCGATGCCGGCATTCGTCGCGGGGTACTCGCGCGCCAGCGCCTCGGACGCCGCGGCGAGCGACGCCCGAACCGCGCCGAGCGTCGTCTCGTCCTCCATGCGCGCGACGACGTTGAGCGCGCGCGCGAGGCGGCGCTCGGTCGCGATGCCCGGCATCGCCGCGAGCGGCAGCCAGATGTCGGTGACGTTGGGAAATCGAAACGGCTCGCGCATCACGCCGACGATCGTCGCCGGCGCGCCGTTCACGCGGACCGATCGCCCGACGACGGACGGATCGGCGCCGTAGCGGGATCGCCAGACGCCGGCGGTGAGGATGGCGGCCGGCGGCGCGCCCGGTCGATCGTCGGCCGGCTCGAAATCGCGTCCCACGAGCGGCCGCTCGCCGAGCATCCGGAACGTCGCGGCGGACACGTAGGTTGCCAGCGCCCGATCGGGCGCGCGATCGTCGTCGCCGAGCACGGCCGGCGCGCTCGCGAACGCCGACACGTCGCGCACGCCGGCCGCCGCGGCGCGGATGCGGTCGAACTCGCGGTACGAGAGCGCGACGTCGCGGCTGTGCGAGTCGCGCGCGCCGAGGAAGAGGACGCGGCCGACGTTCGGAATCGGCAGGCCGCGCACGCAGACGGCGTCGACGAGCACCCACTGCAGGTTCGTCGTGCCGATTCCGAGGCCGAGCACCGTCGCGACCACGATCGAGAACGCGCGCTCTCGCGTGAAGAGCCGCGCGGCGAAGCGGACGTCGCGCCCGAGATCCTGCGCCCACGCGGGCATCCAGACGTCGCGCGCGCGGTCCGCGGCGAGCGCGCCGCTCCCGAACGTCCGCTGCGCCGCTGCCGCGGCTTCCGCCGGCGGCATGCCTTCGGCGGCGAAGCGCCGCTCCGTCATCGACCGATGGAAGGCGAGCTCCTCGGAGAGATCGTCGTCGAGACGGCGCCACCGCAGCCACCGGCGCACGCGGCGAAGGAGATCACGCATGGCCCGCTCCCATCGTTTGTCGATGGGAGCATGCCCGACGCCGCGCCGTCTGTCAACGGCTGGAGCGTTGCGGAATCGAAGGGCCGCCCCTTGCGCGAATGTGTGGCTTCATCGCCGATCGTATCGTAAGCTACGCGCGTCCGATGGAGCCCCAGGTGACTGGTATGACAAAACGACGGTGGCTTGTCGCCGCCGGGATCGCAGCCGCGGCGGCCGCGGCGCTGAGCGCGCAGGCGCCCGCGCAGCCCGACTGGCCCAAGGTCGAAGAAGAGACCATGCGCCACTATCAGGCGGTGCTGCGGCTCGACACGCGCAACCCGCCTGGCAACGAGCACATCGTCGCCGAGTACGTGAAGAAGGTGCTCGACGCCGACGGCATTCCGTCGCAGATCGTCGGCTCGGACATGAACCGGCCGAATCTGATCGCGCGCCTCAAAGGCAACGGCAGGAAGCGCCCGCTGCTCATCATGGGCCACAGCGACGTCGTCACAGTGGACGACGCGAAGTGGAAGTTCCCGCCGTTCAGCGCGACGCGCGACGGCGGCTACGTGTACGGCCGCGGCACGGTGGACGACAAGGACAACCTCACCGGCTCGCTGATGACGATGCTGCTGCTGAAGCGGCTGAAGGTGCCGCTCGACCGCGACGTGATCTTCGTCTCCGAGTCGGGCGAGGAAGGATCGACCGGCGTCGGCATCGGCTATCTCGTGAAGGAGCATTTCGCGGACATCGACGCCGAGTACTGCCTCGCCGAAGGCGGCGGCGTCGCGCGCATCGGCGGCGCGGTGAAGTACGCGACGGTGCAGACGCTCGAGAAGATGCCGCGCGGCATCGAGCTCGTCGCGCACGGCATCTCCGGCCACGGATCGGTGCCGCTCAAATCGAACGCGATCGTCCACCTCGCCGGCGCCGTGGCGAAGATCGGCGACTGGCGCCCCGAGATCCGCTTCAACGAGACGACCGGCACCTACTTCCGCAAGCTCGCGTCGATCTCGCCGCCGGAAGTCGCGAAGTACTATCGCGACGTGCTCTCCACCGATCCGAAGGTGCAGAAAGCGGCCGACGACTGGCTGTTCGAGAACGAGCCGCGGCACTCGTCGATGCTGCGGACGTCCGTGTCGCCGAACATCTTCACCGGCGGCTATCGATCGAACGTGATTCCGTCGGAGGCGAAGGCGACGCTCGACGTGCGCGCGCTGCCCGACGAGAACCCGGCGAAGTTCCTCGAGCAGGTGAAGCGCGTGGTGAACGATCCGGCCGTGGACGTGCGCTTCACCGGGCAGAACGAGCGGCCGGCGGGGCCCGACGCGCGGCTCGACTCCGAGGCATACAAAGCGCTCGAGGCCGCGGGGACGCGCATCTACAACACCGCCACGCTGCCGACGATGAGCACCGGCGCCACCGACATGGCGCAGCTGCGCGCGAAGGGCGTGCAGTGCTTCGGCATCGGCCCCGCGACCGACATGGAGGACGGCCCGAAGGGCTTCGGCGCGCACAGCGATCAGGAGCGGCTGCTCGAGAGCGAGCTGCACCGCTTCGTGCGCTTCAACTACGACGTCGTATTCAATCTCGCGAGCTCGCGATAGGAGGAGAGGTATGCGTTATCTGATGGCCGCCGTGGTGCTGCTCTCTGGTGCGCTCGGCATCGCGGCATTTGCGGGGCAGACGCCGCAGCCGCCGGCGTCGCAGCCGCCGGCGTCGCAACAGCCGGCCGTGGCCGATCCGTATGCGAACAACGCGCAGGCCGGCGCGACGCAGTTTCCGCTCGCGGCGCAGGCCGGCCGCGACAGCAACGCGCGCAACGTCCCGCCGACCGGCGCCATGAACACCGGCCCCTTCGATCCGACGACGTGGAAGAACGGCCACGCGTTCGATCCGCCGGCTGGCTCGAAGATCTGGAATCCGGTGAAGCTGAAGATGATGCGCGGCGAGAAGGTGACGGGCGGCACACTCTTCAGCGCCACCGATCCGGCCACCTACTGCGCGATGGCCAACGCCGGCTACGACTTCATCTGGACCGAGATGCAGCACAACGATCGCGACTGGGGCGCGGTCGCGCGGATGTGGCGCACCTGTCCGTACGCGAAGGCGGTGCCCGGCGTGCGCGTGGCGTACACCGACGAGCGCGAGATTCAGCACGCGCTCGACGCCGGCGCGCTCGTCATCGTCGTGCCGACGATCGACTCCACGAAGGAGGCGATCGAGGCGCGCGACTGGACCTACTTCCCGCCGCTCGGCCGGCGCAGCAACGGCGGCGGCCAGGCGTTCGACGCGTCGATGTGGGGCGGCGTGCCCGGCGGCTACCGCAACACGATCAACGACAACGTCGTGCTGATCGAGATGGTCGAGACGCTCGAGGGGCTCAAGGACGCCGACGAGATCGCGAAGGTGCCCGGCGTGGACGCCGTGTTCGCGGCGAGCGGCGATCTCGGCAACTTCTCCGGCTTCCGCCAGGGCACGCCCGACTACGAGCGCGCGATCAACATCGTGCACGACGCCGCGATCAAGGCGAAGAAGCGGCTGTGCGGTCCGTTCGCGTGGCGCGATCGGCCCGACTTCACCTGCTTCCAGGCGGGCAGCGAGACGGCGGCGATCGCGCGCGGCGTGGCCGACGAGCTCGGCAAGCTCGCGAACACGCAGGGAAAGCCCGAAGTCGGTCCGTTCGCGGCGACCGGAACGAAGTGAAGGATCGGGCGCGTTGCAAAACCTGTAGGGCGAGGCTTTCAGCCTCGCCTGGCGACCCTGAAAGGGTCGCCCTACGTCGGAGTTTTGCAACGCATCGATTGATCGTAGGATCGAAGGTGCCAGCCGCCGCCGTCCGCTAAGGGTTTTCTTATGTTCCGCGCTCGTGCGTCGCGGCGTGTTCTCGCCGCGATCCCGCTGACGGTCGCATTCGCCGGCGGCGCCGCGTTCGTGCGCGCGCAGCAGGCGACCTTCTCCGCCGGCAACAGAACGGTCGCCGTCTACGCGACGGTGACC
>Ga0209474_10001379_pt1 | contig 24063 bp, 22 predicted proteins | sample GraSoiAngelo_145_FD_185902 | JGI IMG/M metagenome (GOLD analysis project Ga0209474, IMG submission 185902) | Grasslands soil microbial communities from the Angelo Coastal Reserve, California, USA - 14_1009_05_20cm (SPAdes) (version 2) | ecosystem: Environmental > Terrestrial > Soil > Grasslands...
GCCGCGCAGCGTGGCATTTGTGCCTTGTGGAAAAGCGTGAGCGGCGAAGACGAACAGCGCAACGCCAAGTGCCAAAACGAAACAGAATACCGATCGTATCTGTCGGAGTTCTCTCAAGGACATGGTGGTCTCCTCACAGTTGAGGCCCGTCGCGAGATCTTCGGGTGTCCTAGCGTTTGGCGAAGATCCAACACGAGGGGCTGGCGGATACTGTTCTACTGATTTTTGGTTGTCAACATCGTTCTTCTTAACATTCCATTCAGAAGAACTGAACGATCGCTGACTGCTGGAACTTGGGGGCCGGCAACACATGCGCAAGCGTTTGCCGCAAGCGCTTGCGTCTGGCAAGCTAAGCCTCATCGAGAGTAGTTGTCAAGTGTTTTTACGGTCTCGGGTGGGGTGCTGGTAATGGCTTTTGATCAGCGGACCTGGAAGCCGAGCGGGAATCACGGGCGCAGGCTTGCTCTATGCGTGCTCGGGTACCTCTGGAGTGGCGGAAGAACCGCCCGCAGCCGCGGCGACTAAAGAATGCGCTCTGCGCATCGGGGCGGTTGACTGACGGATCACCAGGTGCGTCTCCAAAATGTACTCGGCACCTGCGTGACGTTTCGACCGCAGCATACGGCCGAGCGCTTCATAGGCCAGATCCCCGAGTCGATCACGCGACACGCTGATGGTCGTGAGGGGTGGATGAGATAGTTGGGACCAGTAGATGTCATCAAATCCCACTACGGAAACGTCGTCGGGAACCCTGACTCCAGCCTTGTCTAGTGCGCGAAGCGCCCCGATCGCGGTGAGATCGTTGCTGCATAGAAGGGCTGTGGGCAACGCACGAACCTGCAGTAACGTGTGTACCGCGGAGATTCCACCATCCACTTTGTGGTTGCCGTCGATGGTGCGGTAAGAGCGCACGCCACATCTTCGCAAGGCATCAATAAAGGCCGTCCGACGCGTAACGGACGACCGTAAGTTCATAGGGCCCGCGATGAAAGCGAAGTCTGAATGACCGTGATCGTGCAGGTGATTGATTGCCTGAAAGATGCCACGGGAATAGTCGATACGAAGGTTACTTGTGAGCGTTTGAACTGTGCCGAGATCGAGAAAAACCACCGCAACGTGGTTTGCCGCAAGTTCTTTTGCCAATGCCGGACTAAACTCTGAAGTCATTACTGCGACACCCCGCACTTTGTTCTCGATCATTCTCTTTACGGCTGTTTCCGTGCGGGCGGAGTCATAATTCGTGTTGCAGAGGAGAAGATCGAATCCTTGTTCGAGCGACCGAGTTTCGAAGCTCTTGATGATGTCGGGAAAGAATGGATTTCCGACATCGGACACGATTAGACCGAAGAAATCACTTTTGCCTCTCGCCAGCAGCCGCGCATGCGCATTCTTGTAGAAATTCAGTTCTTGAATTGCCTTAAGTACCTCGCGCCGGGTCTCCGGAGCGACCGGTCTGGTCTTGTTGATGACGTGGGAGACGGTGGTTACCGACACGCCGACCCGCTCGGCTACGTCTTTCATTCGAGACGTCGTTCGAAGTTCCTTACTTGACATGCCACTTATACCCATCGCCCGCCCCTACACTTGTCAGGGGGAGGACCGGCTTGTCTAGGGACAAGCCGAAGCGTTGAAGTGATTTCCGCATAGACATCGCTGAGCCTGAACGGCAGGGGGAGCGTGCACAACTTCGAAAAGCGATGCTCGAGACATCTGCCTCTACAAATCGGTTTTCTGATTTGACACCGAAGCCCGCAAATAGTATCAAGGCGCAACCGTTTACCGCAACCGCTTGCGTGTTTAAATTTTGCTAATTCCGTGCCCCAGTGGAGGCAATCACTTTGATTACGTCCGGAAGATTCACCCGATCAGCCTGCCGCTTGCTGGAGACAACCCTCCTGTTCATTGTCATTGTTCCGCTGGTCTATGGGCAGGTTGATACTCCAAAAGCGACGGAAGACGTCGTCATCCGAATGGGCAATTATCTCACTCGCATTTCGAAGGATACGTTTGTGATTTCCGTTAGCCGCGGAGAAGAACTGATCTTTGAGACAGGGCGCCCGGGAGACGCGGCTACGAGTCTCGAATTTTCCAGAGATGAGAAGCCACAGCATGTAACCAAGCTGACACGCGTCGAGAAGAATGGGAATACCTACATTCTTTCTTACGACACTACACACAAGGATGTTGTCGCCCGCGTCGAGCTACAGGCGGAAGAAAACGTCCTGCACGTGAAATCGTGGATTCTTGATGGGTCGGCGTCCCCTACGCCCAACGCTGCAGTGCGCCTTGCCCCCTCTGGTGATTGGTTTGGAGGTGGGTTTCAAGGATGGCGTGATCCTCTGGTGCTTCCTGTGAATGACGCTCACATCAGAAAGAAATGGTTCCTCGCCGATGGAAATACACAGGGAACGCCATTTTGGTACTCGACAAAAGGCGTCGGAGTTTGGATTCGCACTCCATTCGATTTCAAGTACAGCGTGAACGAAGAAGCCAGCGGCAAACGTGACGGACTCCTCAGAATCGAAATGCCCAACTCTTCAGAGCTCCGTTACGACATTCTGCTCGACAGCGACTTGAATGTTCTATTGCGTCGTATCATTAAGGAAATCGGATATCCAGCGAAAACTCCTCCTGCAGACTATTTCAGACTACCGATCTACACGACCTGGGTGGAGCACAAGACTGAAGTCTCGCAGCAAAAAGTGATCGAGTACGCAAACAACATTCACAACAACAAGTTGCCTTGCGGAGTAATTGAGATCGATGACCGATGGGAGAATCACTATGGGGATACTGAGTTCGATTCGGCGAAATTTCCCGATCCCAAAGCCATGGTCTCGACCTTGCACGGGCTGGGATACAAGGTAACGTTGTGGGTGCACCCATTCGTCAATCCCGACTCGCGAACCTTTCGCGACCACCAGGACGACGGCTTATTGATGCGAGATCATTCGGGAAAGCTTATGCTCACGCGCTGGTGGAATGGACCTGCAACCATCTGGGACGTGAGCAATCCCAAAGCCTCGGCTGAATTTCGGCGACGGCTGCATGACCTTCAATCCCAGTATGGTTTCGACGGCTTTAAGTTCGACGGCGCCGACGTGAACTTCATGGGAACTGATGCTGTGCCCCTCAATAACATCACTAACGCGCAGTACTCCGATGTCTATAACAAAGAGGCGACAGCCCAATTCATCTATAACGAAACCCGGGTGGGAGTTTATTCGCAGCCGCTTGGCATCGTACAGAGACTGATCGATAAGCATTCGGTTTGGACGAACATGAATGGCCTGCAATCGCTTATTCCAGAGGCAATCTTGTCGTCCGTCCGCGGGTTTCAATACTTGATGCCCGACATGGTTGGTGGAAATCAGTACGACAATGACAAGATCGACAAGGAGCTGATCATTCGCTGGGCGCAGGCTTCGGCACTGATGCCTTTGCTGCAGTTTTCCTGGGGTCCATGGCATTTCGACCGGGAAGCTATCGACCGAGCGCGCGAAGCGAGCGAATTGCACATCGAGTTCGCTCCCTACATTTTCGAACTCGCCACGCGTGCGCGCACAACCGGCGAACCGATTCTTGCGCCTCTTTGGTATCACGCTCCCAAGGATTCAGATACTTACAGAATCGTGGACGAATACATGGTTGGTGGAGATGTTGTGGTTGCGCCCGTAGTCACCAAAGAGGCCTCCAGCCGCGATGTTTACTTGCCGGCGGGCCATTGGCGCGATTACAACACCGGTGAATCGCTGCAAGGCGGAAAGTGGCTGCGTGGCTATTCTGCACCGCTCAACAGATTGCCTCTGTTTGTCAGGGACAGTTCACCTTTGATACAGCAGCTCAAAATCAAGGCAGGCAACTAGCTGTTTACGGTGAGCATTGGAAGCATGGAGTACCAGATTGAACAACCAACTGAATTTGTGCGGATTCAGGTTTGACGCTGTACATATAATTTTTCCGCACCTTCTTCAGCCTGCAGTAGTGAAACAGTGATGTCCGGCCCCATCACGGTGAAGAGCACGCCGATTTCGGTCATGGTCCTGACGGTGTTGTTCCTGGGGGCTACGAGCGCATTGCGCGCTGATTCCGGGAAGTCCGCGTCGAGCCAGAGAGATCAAAAAATCCTCCAGGTTCAGCAGCTGATAGAAGATCACAACCTGGCCGAGGCTCGCCGCCTGATTTCGACCGCCATAAAGCAATTTCCGCGAGATCCTGGATTCGACAACTTGCTTGGCGTCATCGCGGCGCAAGAAGGGAAGTACGAGGAAGCTGAGAGCAGCTTCGATCGTGCTGTGAAGCGTGAGCCAAAATTCACAGGCGCTTACCTGAATCTTGGGAGACTCTATCAGGAGAACTCCGGCGCAGACAGACAGGCAGGACAGAAAGCTTTGCAGGTTTACGCTCACGTACTTGCCTATGATCCGGAGAACTCAGAGGCGAATTATCAGAGCGCGCTGCTTCTACTGCAGCAGAATGCTTACCGGAATTCACTGCGGTACCTCGACCGGTTACCGGCGGAGATACAAACTCGGTCACAAGCTCTTGCCATCGCTTGCGCGGACTATTCCGCGTTGGGTGATCGGACTCGCTCTGATGGGGCCGCAGCGCGCCTGAGTTCTGCAGCGGATTTTTCCGAGTTAGACATGCGCCAGATGTTGGTGCCACTGCAAGCAGGAAAGCGCGACGATCTGATGGTTTCTCTGCTGCAAAATCTCAATACTCGTCAAGCCCTGTCAGTCGAGATGCGTCACACGTTGGGACTGGCTTATGAGCGCACACATCAACTGGCGGAAGCCCGGGCCGCTCTGGAACATGCCGTAACAAGGGAAACGCTCTCGGTCGCGCTCTTGCTGGATCTTGCACGAGTCGCGTACGAGCAACATGATTTTCAGGGTTCTCTGGGCTATTTGGCACACGCGCAGGACCTGGAACCGAAAAACGCCAGCCTCTACTACTACTTTGGATTCGTCTGCGTTGACCTGAATCTCATCGCTGAAGCCCGCAATGCATTTGAGAAGGCGGTTAAACTCGATCCGAAAAATCCCAATTACAACTATGCGATGGGAGCGGCCTCGGCTTTTCGCCATGATCCCGCCGAAGCCGTTCCTTATTTCCAAAAATATTTGAAGTTGAGGCCGCAAGATCCTCGAGGAAAGCTCGCTCTCGGCGCGGCTCTCTTCCGAGCAAAAGATTATGACGCCGCCGATCCCTGGTTGCGAGAAGCTGTCAAGACTCCGCCAACAGCCAGTACAGCGCATTATTATCTTGGCTGCATTGCTATACAGGAAGGCCGTCTCGATGAGGCTCACAGCGAATTAGAAGAAGCGTTGAAAGGGAACGCCAAATACGCAGACGCTTGGGCGGAGCTTGGGCAGTACCACCTCGTGCAAAAAGACTACGGAGAGGCTGGCAAAGACATCCGACAAGCCCTCGAGATCAATCCCGACCACTACGCCGCCAACTTCTATCTGTTGAACCTCTACACACGTACCCGTGATCCACAACGTGAAGCCCAGGCCAGGCGCTTTGAAGAACTCAAGAAGCTGCTCGACGAAAAAACACGCGAATTCCTGCGCATCGTTGAGGTGCGCCCCTTCGAGGAGCCTTGACTCCTACCCTACGCATTTCGTGTCGCGCCCATTGTTTTTGCCAATCTGCGTGGCTGCTCATGGTCGCTCTCGTACTGTGCTCCGAGTGCCTTGGGCAAGTGTCAGCTGTCAAGGAATGTACGGGAGCCTTCTACCGCGGAGACTATGCCCGGACGATCCAATTGGCGGAAAAGCATCTTCGAACTTATCCTGGCGACGCTCCAGTACGCGTGATGCTCGCGCGGGCTGAACTCGCTGAGGGGAAGTTCGTGAGAGCAGTCGAAGAACTTCGACGGACACTCGCATCCGATCCGCACAACATTGACGCGCTCTATTACCTCGGATTGACTGCGAAGGAGCTCTCGCAGCGGGAGTATCAGAGACTATTCGCGCTGAATCCCAATTCTGATCGCGTCCATCAACTTCTCGGTGAAGCGGCGCTGGCGGCCGAGAATCATGCTGAGGCGGAGGCGGAATTCCTGAATGCTTTGAAGGCAAATCCTCGATCGGTGGAGGCGGCAACGGAACTGGCTGAGCTGAAGCGCTCGCAATCCAAGTTTGACGAGGCGCTCAGGTTCTACGTGCAGGCCGAGCAGTCGGGAGCACTGAGTTATGAAGTCGCTTATGGAATAGGTGCTTGCTATACATACAAGCAGGATTACCCACAGGCAGTTCAATGGCTGCGGAAAGCGGTTTCGCTGGCTCCAAACGCTGCGGCCGGCCGCTTCGCTCTCGGCAACGCACTATTTCAGGGCGGTCAACTGGAGAGCGCTATTCCGGAACTGAAAGCGTCGCTAAGGCTCGAGCCACAAATGAAGCAGGGTTATTTTCTGCTGGGACGCGCATATTCAAAGCTCGGTCGTGAGCAAGAGGCCAAAGCCGCGTTCAAGAAACTTGAGGAACTGAACCGCTCGGAAGTCCCGAATCAGGACAAAGCTCCATCTGTAGCAAAGCAGCCGGAACCGGAGACGCATTGAGCAGGCTTATCGTCGTGACGCTCGTTCTAGCGACGTTGTGCTGCCCTGTTTTTCCTCAGGAGATCGAAAGCCGCAAACCACAACAGCCAGAATCGACGGGAGTTTCTACCGGCACCCCTCATCCAGCCATTAAAGACACGCAGTCGCGTCCGATCACCGCAGGTGGGTTCGTCACTGACGCCCCTATCGTATTTCTCAATGCAACCAAAGATGCAGGACTCGATAAATTTCAACATCGTTCCGGAGGAACAGAGAAGAAGAGAATCCTGGAAACTCCTGGTTCAGGCGTCGCCCTGCTGGATTACGACAATGATGGCTGGCTCGACATTTATCTGCTTAATGGTTCCACGTTTGCTGCATTGAAGGGCAAGGAATTAGCTCCGAAGGCGATGCTGTTCCACAACAATCACGATGGAACCTTCACCGACGTTACAGCCAAAGCGGGGGTCGCCAACGAACGATGGGGATTTGGCGTGGCCGTCGCGGACTACGATAACGACGGCTGGTCAGACATCTATGTCGCGAACTACGGTAAGAACCGTCTATATCACAACAATCACAATGGAACCTTTACCGACGTGACTGAGAAAGCGGGCGTTGCTCTCGGAGGGTGGTCGACCGGACCCACTTGGGGTGACTACGACCACGATGGCCTGCTGGATCTGTTTGTTCCTGGCTATGTGAAGTTTGATTCCGATCATCCGCCCATTCCGGGACAAGCCGGCATTCCAGCAAGTGCGTGCCAGTTCCGCGGCGTTACTTCGATGTGTGGTCCGCGCGGTCTGCCCGGCGAGAGCGATCACCTCTTCCACAACAACGGTGATGGCACATTTACAGACGTGAGTAAAAAGGCTGGAGTCTCCGATCCGCAGGGCTATTATGGCCTCGCCTCGGTCTTTGTGGATCTGGACGACGATGGTTGGCTCGATCTCGTTGTGGCGAACGACTCAGTTCCCCGATACCTCTACCGCAATCGTCATGATGGGACTTTTGAAGACATGAGCTACCTGTCTGGTTTTGCGCTCACCGATACGGGACTCGCTCAAGCCTCTATGGGCATTGCAGTCGGTGACTACAATCGCGACGGCAAAGCGGATCTCTATGTGACTGTGTTTTCGGATGACTACAATACACTTTACCGTAACGACGGCAATATGACGTTCTCTGAGGTAACGTTCCAAACTGGGCTGGGTAGCGCGACTATACCCTTTCTGGGCTGGGGAACAGGCTTCATCGACTTTGACAATGACGGACTGCTGGATCTCTTCGTAGCTAACGGCCACGTGTATCCCTGGGTAGATCAACGTGATTGGGGAACAACGTGGGCGCAGCGGCCATTGCTGTTTCGCAGCATCGACGCAAAGAAGTTCATGGAGGTATCTCCCGCAACCGGAAGCGGACTCGCAGATGTGATTCCAGCACGGGGAGCCGCTTTTGGCGACATCTTCAATGATGGTCACATTGACGTAATGCTGAACAACATGGACACTGCTCCGACTCTCCTGCGCAATGTGGTAGAGAATGACAACCACTGGATTGCTTTCAAGCTAGTCGGAGGTGCTAAGAGTCCACGCGACGCTGTCGGAGCAAGGGTCTTCGTAACCGCAAGTGCTATCAGGCAACGCGGCGACGTGATCAGCGGAGGTAGCTACGGCTCAACTTCCGATCAACGCATTCACTTTGGCTTGGGGCCAGCTACAAAGGTGGACAAGGTTGAGATCTATTGGCCGAGTGGCAGGAGGGAAGAAATAGGGGCTTTCGAAGTCAATCGTTTCTTTACCGTTGTCGAAGGGCAAGGAGTGCTCAATCAGTAGCTCCGGAAGTTGCGCCAGCTTGATCACGAGGGTCTTGCAAACTCTCGCTCGGCTCAGGTCGTTTCTCTTCCTGTTCTTCTCGGAGGCCCTTTGCCTGCTCGCGTGTTCCTGTTTTGGTTTTTCACAGGCGGCGCCGCACACTTCCGATCCTTTCTTGCATTTCCGTCCGCGAATGGAGATGCCCGGTGAACAGTTTGTCGGACGTGAAGTGTGCGCCGGATGTCACGCTCAAAAGTCCCGCTCTCATACTGCAATGGAACATGCGCTGCTCAAGCCCGAAGCCAGCGCTGTGCTTAAATCTCATCCCCGAATGCAGTTCAGCTTCGAAAAATACTCTTACGAGATCTCATATGCGGATGGCAAGGCTTTTTTCTGGGTCACAGATGGGGAGAACACCATAATTGAGCCCGTCCTGTACGCATTTGGGAATGGCTATGTCGCACAGACCTACGTTTTGCAGCACCACGGCAAGCTCTACGAGGGTCGGGTGAGCTACTACTCCCGCATTGATCGCCTGGATTGGACCATCGGAGATGTCCAGAGCTCTGCGCCAACTCTCGAAGAAGCATTCGGTCGTGACATCAACAGCGATGAAGCGCGGAACTGCTTCAGCTGCCATGGAACCGGAGCGCTTGTGGATAAGAAACTAAATCTTGAGCATCTGATGCCCGGTGTCTCCTGTGAAGCATGTCACGGACCGGGGGCAACCCACGTTGTCGCGATGCGCACTGGCAGCGGGGACGGTACGTATATTTTCAATCCCAAAAACGTCGATCCAGACACTTTATCGCAGCAATTCTGCGGAGCTTGCCACCGCAGCGCTGACACTGTCGGAATGATGCCCGATTTGGGAGGCATCAATAATGTGCGCTTTCAGCCTTACCGTATGGCAAGCAGCCGTGGCCACAGCACGAGCGATCCGCATTTTGCCTGCACAGCCTGCCATGATCCTCATGTCGATCTAAACAAGGACGCTGTCGCCTACGACGCAAACTGCTCGAGTTGTCATTCCGTCCGTAGGACTGCCGTCAGCGCAGCAAATCAATCTTCCAAATCGGCAGGTAAACGATCGCCTGCAAGCGACCTCGCGAGAGCATGTCCTGTAGGGAAAGACGGATGCGTGAGCTGTCACATGCCGAAGGTGGAATTACCTGGCGCACACTTTCAGTTCACGGACCACCGCATCCGCGTTGCACGTCCTGGCGAGAAGTATCCGGTCTAGTCATCGATTTACAAACCAAAAACAAAGCCGATTTGGTTCGAGCCCGAGCAGCCGACATCGGATCTTTACTTAATGCCGGCGCCTTCCACGATTGTGATGTATCGATCAATGGGAACATCTGTGAACGTTTCCACGCGGCCGCTGGGTTGCGGCCATCGGATGTCGAGCCTATCGATCTTCGTGCGCTTGCCGATGCCCAGCACTTCACGCGGGTCGTGGGATGACAGATAACTGCCCCCACCGACTTTTAATCTGCTGCGTTTTAAGTCGCCTGCCTGCCACGTAATTCTTGCGCCGATCGCGTCCGGGTTCACCTTCTTACCGATGAGGCGCACACCCAGCCAGTGATTGCCAGCTGCCGCGGTGTTTCTCAACAAAAGCGGGGGCCCATCATTCACTGCCACCACAACATCCACCGCGCCGTCATTGTTGAAGTCGCCGATCGCCATGCCACGGGCGGCGAAACTCTGAGTGAAAGCTGGACCAGCATTGGCGCTTACATTCTCAAGATCCTTCCCATTGTTGCGGAAAAGCAGCAGCGGCTCTCGGTAGGTCACGTGCGTGGAGTGCTGCTCGATCTTGTCATCAGGATGACCGTTGGCAATGAACAAATCGACGTTCCCGTCGTTGTCATAATCGAAAAACTTCAGGCCCCAGCCGCTCATCAGCCGCGTCAAACGTCCAAGGCCCATCGGTCCGGCGAGATCATCGAAAGTAAGGTCGTGACTGTTGTGGTAGATCGAATACATTTCCTGATCGACGTTTGTGACGAATAGGTCTTGCCAACCGTCCTGGTCGAAGTCTGCCGAATCTACTCCCATTCCGGAACGCGTGCGACCATCCTGGCTATACCCAACTCCCGCCTCGAGTCCCATTTCCTGAAACTTGCTGTTACCTTTATTCACGAAGAGGAAGTTCGCAACTGTGTCGTTGGCCACAAACAGATCTATCAAACCATCATTGTTCACGTCAGTAGCAACCACTCCCCACGCTTTTCCCGGGACTTTGCCGATACCTGACTCAAGACTCACATCCGTGAAAGTGCCGTCGCCGTTGTTGTGGAACAGCCAGCTGCGAGCAGGTTCATACGCATTCGGTATGCAATAGTAGCGCTCGCCAGTGTGCTCGTTGCCGCAAAATTTGTTTTTGGACTTGTCGAAATCCACGAAACGACACACGAAGAGATCCAACTTCCCATCATTGTCGTAGTCGAACCACACCGCACTGGATGCCCAGCCCGGAGCCGTTACACCGGCCTTTTCGGTCACGTCCGTGAACGTTCCGTCGCGATTGTTGCGATAGAGAATGCTGCGCCCGTATTGGCTCACGTATAGATCTGGCCATCCGTCCGCATCGTAGTCCCCAACGGCAACTCCCATGCCATATCCGCCTGCCGCTACGCCAGCCTTTTCGGTCACATCGGTGAAGGTCCCGTTTCGGTTGTTGCGGTAGAGCGCATTGCGAAGCGGAGGATCCGGTGCGAAGAAATCGCACTTTCCGCTGTTTACGAGATAGATGTCCATCCAGCCATCATTGTCGTAGTCGAGGAATGCGCAGCCTGCTCCCGTAGTCTCGGGCAAATAGTATTGCTGTGACCGGCCGTTCACGTGCCGCCAATTGATCCCGCTGATTGTAGATGGGACTTCCTCGAACAGCCCTCTGCCTTTGGCTGGTAGTAAAAAATTTGAGTTGGTGGATGCGTTCCAGGATGAGAACTGCATCTCAGCAAGGCTAGCGCAGCATCCTGCAGCAGCAAATGAGAGGGCCGCCAAGACTTTGCGGCGCGTTAGTTCGGACATTAGAACGCTTTCGAATGAAGTTTAGTCGAAGATGCGATAAACGTGTGCGTCTGCAATAAATAAGCCCGCTGGAAGAAGAGTTGGGTTGTCCCCCGCTATGTTTTGTCCATGAGTTCCCTTTCTAGTCGGCCACATGCGCAAAATGACCGTCACTAACCGTTCGAGGATAAAGATCAATTAACTCTTCCAGCCTTCTTTGATTTGCGCGACTTGGCTCAGATCCAATTCCCATTTTTGGATATTTGTCTTCAGCTAACGGAGTACATCTCAGCAAAATCGAGGGGCAGGCCCTCCGCTTACATTGCTGCCCATCCAGATTGACGGGCCTGTGGCCACGTCTTTGTAATTCAAGAGCAATCGCGAGATAGGGATGCAGATCCCCAAGCGTCCCATGGGTGGTCAGGATAACGCGTTTGCCACACCCACGGCTCACCTTGTCACCTTCGCTCTCCTTGAACGCTCACCATCCTCTAACAGCAAGTGCCAATGAGTTGTGTATTTCTCGTCAATTTTCATTGATTTAAAGCACATCGGCGAATTCTCAGTACGCTTTGATTGCTATGCACACCAACCCCGCCACCGCCACCACTAGCGCAATCACGAACGTATGACATCCGTGCCGATGTACGTCTAAGACTTGTAGACACTGCGGATCAGTCGCGAAGCGCGTTCCGCCCAAGACTGCCCACACCGCGGCAGAGGTCCACCCTGCCCATCGCTCGCCACGACGTAGCGGGATCAGAGCCAGCACAACGCCGACAAAGGCGAGTGAGAAGATGAGCGCATTCTCCCACGCTGCGGCGCCAGGCTGCGCGGCGGGCATTGCTATTCCAGGCATGACATGCTCGCTGACAAACGGACCCCGTGCAGCAACCGCGCAATTCGCCCGTTGACGAGCACGAAATAGCTCAGGGTCAGCAGGACGACAGAAGCTTTACGCATGGCAGTTAATCCTATCTCAGCGTCGGGGAGGCAGTTTAGCAGCTATCCGCATTTAGTAAGAAGCGGCATTTACAAATATGAGCATGCTCATGATAATAATGAGTATACTCATCTATTGTGACACGAGAAAAGCCGAGGTCAAGAAAGGCGCGATCGCGACGTCGACCCAAACGTCAAACTGGCAAGCGGGCTGAGACTAAGGCTGCAACTCAGCGGAAGATTCTGCAGGCGACTCTGCGGCTGTTTCAACGGCGGGGCTTCGACGCGACCACCACCAAACAGATCGCGCGTGCGGCAGGGATCGCCGAAGGCACCATTTTTAACTACTTCCGGACGAAAGAGGAGATTGCACTATTCTTTTTCGAGGAAGAAGTGGAGCACGCGATCACTGCGGTCCGCGCAAACAGGCGCCTCGCCCGTGCACGACTGGACGAGAAACTCTTTGCGCTTCTGCAGTACCAGTTTGAGTATCTGGCAAAGCACGAGCGATTTATATGGGCTGCGCTGTTAGAGGCGCTGCGGCCGGGTTCGCCGCTTGCGTTCAGCGCGCGGGCTCTGTCGATGCGAGCACGCTATCTTGGTTTCGTTGAAGAGTTGATTGCGTCATCGCTGCGTCGCCGGAACCGCACGCCGGTACAGGCCTGGGCGGCGCAAGCGTTCTGGATCTACTACCTGGGCGCGCTCCTCTATTGGCTGAATGACAAATCACCCGGAAAACAAAACACGATCGCATTCGTCGATCGGTCATTGAAGGCCGGGGTGGCGCTGTTCGTTCCGGGGGCTTGATGGCGAAGAACCGAGAGGCGGTCAAACGGGCGCTCCAAATGGCTAGCATGACCGCCGGCGTGACCGGCAGCTATCTCGGGTATTTCGCGCAAAGAATCTTTCTGGATGAAAACGCCCGGCAGCGGGCGTTGAAGCAAACGCACGCGAAGGCCGGCCGGCGCATGACGGCTCGGATGGCAAAGCTTCGCGGGCCAGCAATGAAGCTTGGACAAACGTTGAGCTTGCAGGCCGGGCTCTTGCCTGATGAGGCGCTCGCCGAGCTAACGTCATTACAGATGAGCGCGCCACCTATGCATGCATCTCTCGTGCGTGCGATGTTCCGCGCCGAATTTTCTCGCGAACCAGAGCAGATGTTCAAGCAGTTCGCGATAGAGCCGTTCGCGGCAGCCTCACTCGGCCAAGTCCATAAGGCGGTAACGAAGAATGGGCAGGCGGTCGCGGTGAAAGTGCAGTATCCAGCGATCCGCGAGGCGATCAAGGCCGATTTTAGCTGGTTTCGGACGGCATCGAAGCCAGCGCAGTGGTCGAAGCATCTGCCTCCGGAAGTGCTGGATGAGCTTGAGCGTCAATTCCTAGAGGAGACTGATTACCGTGTCGAGGCAAATAACACTGCATTCTTGCGGAAGAAGTTGAAGCCGCTGCTCTATGTCGAGGTTCCGCAGATTTTTCCGGACTATTCGAGCGAGCGCGTATTGACTATGTCTCTACTTCAGGGCATGCACTTAGACACCTTTCTCGCGACAAAGCCGTCACAAGCGCTGAGGGACAAAATAGGTGAACGAGTGTTCGAGCTCTACTATTTTCAAGTGCTGAAAGTAGAGGCGTTTCACGCTGATCCCGACTGGGGAAACTATCTATTCCGCAGCGACGGCACGATCGGGCTCGTGGATTTCGGATGCGTAAAGCGGCTGAGTCCGGAATTCGCGGCGAACCTCAGGGCGATGTACTTGTATCCAGGCAGCTCTGAGTCCGCGGGATTTCAGCGGCTCCTCGAGCAGCGCTATCGGATGTTCGGCAATCGGTTGAACCAGTCCACCAGGCGCGCGCTGGTGCGATTTGTCGAGACGTTCTATCGCAAGGTGTACCCTCCGGAGCGAGAGAAGGAACACCTCGCGATCGATTTCGCGGACGCAGCTTTCATCCGCGAATACATGCGGCAAGCGACCAATCTAGCTAACAGTCGCGGCGCCACTCCGGAATGTGTCTTTCTATCGCGTGCCGAAACGGGCTTATATCACTCGCTTCATCGGCTGCAAGCGCGCGTGCATACGAGCGCGATCGTTAGACGTTGGCAGTAATTCTTCATGGTGACGGGATGATTACGGGCCGGGATTGTGGTATTACTAAAGATCGGAACGCCACGATCCCGTGCTCCATAATCTCGGGGTTGGATTTGAGCATAGCGACCCAATCACCCTAACAATCGGTGACCGCTTTAGGCGACTTCGGCGAGCGATCCAGTCCGTAACAATCAGGTTGCCCCTCCTTAAACAACGCTTGCTTTTTATATAAACGCCATCTAATCTTTAGATGGTTAATCAAAATGCAAAGCCTTACACTCAAACTCAAGCAGGCCAGCGCTGTGCTGGGAGTGCCGCCAAAAGACCTTCAAAACTTGGTACAGCTGGGGGTCATCCGTCCTGCACGTCGCAACGCTGTATGCTGGTTTGACAGGAATCTCCTCTTAGAAGCGAAAGTGGCTTTTTATCTCAAGGAAACCCTCGGCAGTTCGAGTGATCTCCTGGCCAGATTCACCGAGGTACTTTCGAAGAATCTCGGCAAATCCAAAATGGGCGATTTGGGGGACATCTGCCTTCGCTCTCGTCCGCTTAACGGTACCGATGCCGTGGAAATTAAGATTCCGGTTCGCTCCTTGGCACGGGAATTGGAAAAACAGATTCCTCTGGCGTCGGCTTACAAGGATCTTCCCAAGGGCCGAAAGAGGGCTGGATGGAGGAAGGATTTCTTGCGGAGTGTTCAGAAGGCCGCCGCCGACCTGCGCGACATCTCGGAAGAAGAGATTCTAAAAACCGTGCGTGAGAGCCGTTCGGCACGAAAGAAGCTGCCGGAGATCACCGTCGTTGCCCGCTCAAAAAAGCAAACGGCCTAGAGGCGTTGTCGATACGTCCGTTCTGGTGGCGGGAATTGCTGGATTCAGGTTTCCGGACATCGCTCCCAAGAATCCAAGCGCCAAACTGCTCCGGGACTGGATCGAAGGGACACGTTTGTCTGGCTGGTGAGTGATGAGATTCTTCTGGAATACAAACGAGTCTTGGGAAAGCTGGGTGTCCGGCGCCCACTCATTGGGAAAATAATCAATCTGCTGCGCGAGGAGACGGAACTTATTTCTACCTCTGGGCTGCCAGACATCTCTCCCGATCCGGGAGACGATCCCTTCTGCGCATGCGCTGAGAATGGCCGAGCCGATTTCATCGTGACGCTGAATCCGAAAGATTTCCCGCAATCGCGCTTATCAGCTCACGTGATTAAACCTGGCGAGCGCATTCCAACAACAGCACGCCGGAAACAACTCCGTGGGACTTAGCGCAGGAGAGGAAAATTCATGGTAGGAAACCTGTATCAATTACGCCGAATGGCACACCACTTAATCGCGTGATGATCGCCGCGAATAAGCTTCGGTTGAGATATCTGAGGGTCCGTTAAGGGTCCAATAAGACTTACCGAACGTTACCGAAAGCGACTTTAGGAGCCATCCGTATCACCTGGTTTCAGTAACTTACGTTACATCGCTGGACTGACACGGAAAGAGCCAGCGCGACTGCGGCGGCGATTGTGATGAGTGAAGTCTTAACGGATTTCATTTCATTCTCCTTTATCAAATTCACGGTCTGTTTGTGCCTGACTATTCGTTGTCATTATTCTTATTGGATTGGTCATCTGTGTTCTTTTGGTTTCTCGATTTGCCACCCATGCCCCTCCCATCATGAACATCATGACCAGGCAGCACACCACGAGTGCCAACGCGATAATTCCCGCGCCAGACCACCATGACCTCACCTTGAAGGGCGAGTAATGTTCCACTAAGCGTTTGCGTTTTTCTTCTTCTTTCCGTCCACGGAACGGTGACCCTACGTCGTGGCCCATCTCTTGGCAGCCGTAACGGAACTCACGGTCACGGTGTCGCGACTGACGGAGCCTTTGACTGTCGCGCGCTGACCCGCCATCCTGTTCAGGTCGTCCTCATGGCCTTGCAGCGTGTACACCTTCTGCCCGACGACTAACGCATACTTCTGGCCGTGCTGGACGGTGTGTGGGTTGGATGCATTTGACAGTTCACCAGTTCTGGACATTACGCCCGTATTTGCAGAGTTTGTTCCTGACAAGTCGCTTTCTCGGTCAGCCGGTGTGGTCGCACGAAATGATGTCGGACTATTTTCGAAAAAGCTGCTAACTCCCGAATAGATCCAGCGACCGGCACCACCATGCCGCTGGCTAGAACGACTATTTCGCGAGGTCTTCACGGCACGGTGACGCTGCTGCCCGATGCGTCGGTATTCTTTGCCAGAGAAAACCGGGAAGCGCTAGTTCAGAATAATGATCCATCGTATCCGCTCATCGCATCTTACGGCGTGCTGTCACAGGGCGATCCGGATCAGGGTGTGCCGGCCGGGCAAATCTTGTCACCACCGTACCTGTTTAATAAGAGCGGCACTTCGGCCACGAGACCGAATATTGTGGATGCTCCGAAAGAGATCTCGTATCGCGGGCATTTCGATATCACCTTTGCTGGCGATTCCGATGACATTGCTTCAGTCGTCATGCTGCGAAGCGATCACAATACTCATAGCTTCACGGGCGGTGATCGCTATGTGAAGCTAGCGTTCCGTCAAAAGGTTGCAGAGCGCAAACGGGAGCTGCGCGTGGTGACGCCAAAGCTGCCTGCGCAGGCTATTCCGGGCATATATATGCTTTTTGTGGTCGACCACAATGGTGTCCCCAGTGTCGGCAAAAAAATTGTGTTGCCGTCGGATACAGGAGACTAGCATCTAAGTTTGGCATTCAAATGAATGCAAGGAGGGTAACGTGAGGAAGAGATTCATCTCTGTAGCGGTTGTGGCGATTGTCGTGGGAGTGCTGACGGTGACCATGGTCAGCTACGCGGCGAGTGGCGGTGAAAATGAGAAACAAAACGTGAAAGCCGAGCCGTTGCGCGGTTTTCACGAAGCACCCAATGCCATTTTTTCGGACGGTAGCGGATCCTTCAGCGCAGAGATCAACGATGATGCGCAAGCTATCACTTATGAGCTGAAGTACAGCGGCTTGTCAACGCCTGCGCTCGCTGCTCATATCCATTTCGGGAACCGCTTCCAAGCGAGCGGTGTCTCAGCGTTCTTGTGTGGCGGCGGCAGTAAACCGCCCTGTCCGCCTGGAACCGCAACCGAGGCTACCGTTACGGGAACGATCACAGCCGCCGACGTTATAGGCCCGGTTAACCAGGGAATTGCACCCGGGCAGTTCGACAAGCTAGTTCGCGCGATTCGCGAAGGAGTGGCCTACGCGAATGTTCACACATCCACCTTTCCAAGCGGCGAGATTCGTGGGCAGATTAACGACCAGAACCAACGGCAGCAGTAGGGACATCAAGAACGTCGCAGCCCAGTGCGGATTGCTAACCCGCAGAGAAGGGCGCGAGTCTGATCGGCAGGAGGACGGAGATGACCCTACACTGGCATGAGAGGCCGACAATTGCTTCAAACCGGTTATCGGCACCCTCATTCGTAGTTGCTCTTGCGCTTTTTGGAGCCTTCTTTGTTCCTCCTGGCTCATTCGCTCAAAATTTCACGGAACCCTCGGAGTTGCCTTCCATCACCCTCATCTTCGGGGGACGACAGTTCACGACTGGCCGCTGAACGTCTTCAATGACAAAGATGCAGCGGACCAATTGTCGATACTTCGGGCCATAGCATCCAGTGATCTGCACAATTTGGTCTATCGCGCGAACTATCGGATCGTCCCCGCGGTGAAAGGATCAGACGCCGGGGCCAAGAATCCGGCCAATTCATGAGGCTGCCTGGTTATTGCAAGGTCACTTCCGAATAGCCGACCATCCTGAAGTAATCCAAGCACGAGAGCGAACGGCCGCTTCGTAAGGCGGTTCAATCATCGCACGCTTGCTGGAAGCGGCATTGATGAACGCTGCGATGGAACAAATTTGTTGTAGCGCGTACGCGCAATCATAAGGGCTGCAATCGCTGCAAGAATCGCGATGGCCGCGTATGTTCCGAGTCTTCGAAACCACGTACGACTCGCCCTCCTATTGCGTTGACAGCTTACTGGACCCAGGAATCTGTACCCCTTCCTGGGAACAGTCTCAATATAACGTGGGCTTTTCCCACTGTCGCCGAGAACTGATCGCAGGCGATTTATCAACACATCAACGCTGTGTTCGAGTTCCACGTTGCTGTCTGGCCAGAGGCGACCCTTTATCTCTTCTCGAGTAATCAACTCGCCCGAGCGTTCAACCAAAAGAGAGAGCAGGTCCAGGGCCTGTCCTGAAAGCCTTAGCCGTCGTCCCTTTCGGCCGAGTTTTCTCAACGTATCGTCAAGCTCAAAGTCGCCGAAGGCTCTTATCATTGCGGAAGCTTCCGTTCACAGCGCATCGCAGCGGCAGATTGTAGCTCACATGAGCATTTGAGAGGGCGATTTGAGGATATTTGAGTTGACCCTGCAAGCAGACCACGATGGTATTGACGCGGTGATAGTTCCCGAGAAGCGAGGGCCAGCTATCCGAACCGGAGCAGGGATGAAAAAACTTCCGCGAACAATATCGTCCGTATTATCCATATTCTTGGCCCTTGTATTTGTCGCCGTCGGTTTGTCGAAGCTCGAGGGATCATCTGCGACCCGGTGGGCTCAGAGATTCCTGCATTGGGGCTATCCGGCCGGTTCTCAATACGTCGTCGGGGCAATTGAAACCCTCGGCGGTATTGCAATAGTGATTCCTCGGTGGAGGAAAGCCGCCGCCGGGATACTGATAGTCGTAATGGCCGGTGCTCTTTACACTCACGCCCGTAATGGCGAGTTCCCGCGAGTGATCCCTCCTCTCGTCCTGGGCAGTCTGGCCTTCGTTGTTTTCTTTTTGCATTCTCGGGCAAGAGCTTCGAGCAAGTAGAGGAGAAGCAACTCTCCGTAGCCGGTTGAGCCCTGTTATCTCAGCATCATGATTGTTGCAAATCGAAAATCCATCCGTTGGTCAGATCGGCGAACTACGCCAGAGTGAACGGGCTACACAGAACTTACCAGTATGGGAATTCTGCTTCCGAGTTGCCGAGGATTTATTTGGAACCTGGGGCTTTGTCTTTCCGGGAATTTTTCTAGCCGTGGGTCAGGGTCGGGTTATCATTGCAGTTACTCATGTCTGAACTCATCTCGCGCTTTACGGCTCTTCCGGCTTACGGGATTGGAGCCTTGATTGTGCTGCTGCTATACGGGCTGCAATCCGAGATCCGCTTTGGTTCCCGCGCACGCAAGGTCCGCGCTGGCGAGTCGGATCGTAAGAGCACTCTTCTCGTTGCGGCCTCCTCCGCTGTCCCAGTGCTTGGTTTCGTACTGGCAATGAAAGCCGGCTCTCCGGCCGGTTCGATGTTGCTGCCGCAGTGGTTCCGTCACGCTCTCATACCAGGGCTGCCCGGGGTGGCTTGGATGGGAGTGGCTTTCGGGATCTGCGGTCTGGGGCTGCGATTGTGGGCAGTGCTTACTCTGCGGGATCGCTACACCAGAACGCTTCTTGTTCAAGATGAGCACTCCGTCGAGCGCGGTGGCCCTTACCAGTGGGTCCGGCATCCGGGCTACCTCGGATCCTTGCTTTGTCTCAACGGGATTGCAGTCGCATCGGGCAACTCTGTCACACTGCTTGCATCCCTTGCCACCACATGGGGAGCCTACAGCTATCGCATCAGGGTCGAAGACGCGATGCTGGTCGCCGCCTTCGGCCGCTTCTACGGCGAGTACCGCCGCCAGGTGCGAGCACTGGTGCCGTCCTTTCGCTCATCACCCCTCGCCAGTCGCTCGGGAGTCGACGCCTAACCCGCTCGTCGCAGGGGGCGCTGCCCGGCGTCGCAACCGCGGTCGCGGCGGGGTCAGTCGTTTGCGATTCCGCTCAGCAGTTCTCAGGGGTAGCGCCGCTGAACTCCTACGGTGTCAGACACTGCGAAAGTCCCTGACGAATAATAGACCCGGCTGTGATGCAGGAGTGAAAACCGAGATTCAGGATTTGTTCTGAGTACCTATTGGGCCACTACAATCCGTCTGTATGATGGGCTATCCGGACGTTACCAATATGGGAGCGCAACTTCTGGATTGCCGACAATTCGGGAGTTGTTGCACTTCGGCGAAGATGCTGAGTCCTGTCGCCGTCGCCTGAAAGCCGAGGAGTATCATGCGATAACCAATGCCTGAGTCCATTGATTGGCCCGCGATGCGCCAACCGCGTCGCCGCCGCTTCTTATTCATTCTCATTCTGGCAATCTTTGCAGGCATTGTCCTTGGCGGTCGCATGGCGTTGTCTTTTTGCGTCGACGCGCTCTGGTTCGGTTCGCTTGGTTACGGAGACGCATTTTGGACGACACTGAGAATTCAGTCGGGGGGCTTCACCGCATTTGCCGCGGCCACATTTCTTATTCTGTACGGATCGTTCTTAGCTCTGAAGCGAACACACCTTCCCAACTTGCCGAGTAGTCACACGATTTTCATCGCCGGAGAGCCCATAAGATTGTCGGTTGAGCCAGTCCTGCGCTTTGCTGGACTCGGCGTTTCGCTGGTTGTCGCCGCTGCGATTGGCGCCAGCATGATGATGGAGTGGCCGACGCTCGCGCTCTATTGGTACGCGCCACGCGTCACTGGCAACGTTATCGATCCCATCTTTGGCAAGCCCCTGAACTTCTATCTTTTTACTCTTCCAGCCTGGCAACTCGTCGTGGGCTGGCTGATGACGTTGTCGGCAATTACCTGCACGGTCGCCATTCTCTTCACCTTCATCACTAGAAGTACGCGCGCATTCGCCGGACGCCGCGCCGCCACTTACGCGCCGTTTTCCTGGCGCGGGCTGTCCATCACATTTGCATTCCTGTTGCTGATCGGTGCGATGCGTATCTATCTCGCCCGGTTTGAGCATCTGTTCGACGCTCACACCATCTTCGCCGGTGTCACCTATACCGACGCGCACGTCACCCTCGCGGGGATGCTCGTTGTCTGCGCGGCGCTAGGTCTCGGCGCGGCGATCGCTGTCGCCAACGCCGTGTCACTATCACGATTGCGCTGGCTGGTCGCAGCCATGGTTCCGGCCGCGCTGTGTTATCTCGGCGTGCAGTTTTTCGCGTGGTATGTGAGCAGCTTTATCGTGAAGCCGAACGAACTGGTTCGCGAGCACCCGTACATTGCCCACAACATCGATTTAACGCGGCAGGCATATGGATTGAATCAGATTTCGGAACGCGAATTTCCTGCGGAGACGACCGTCGAGGCAGCGGATCCGGCGACCAACCGGGCGACGCTGCAAAACATCCGGCTTTGGGATTGGCGAGCATTACAGGACACGCTGCGCCAAATACAGGAGATCCGCACCTACTACGACTTTCCCGATATTGATATTGATCGCTATGAGATCGATGGCACCATTCGCCAGGTCATGCTCGCCACGCGCGAGCTGAACGTCGAGAAGCTTCCGGAGAGCAGCCGCAACTGGATCAACGAGAAGCTGATCTACACCCACGGGTACGGCATCACGATGAATCCCGTAAATGGTTTCACCCCAGAAGGGCTGCCGACGCTGATCCTAAGCAATATGCCGGTCCAGAGTACGGTGCGCTCTCTGAGCGTGACGCGTCCGGAGGTCTACTTCGGTGAGCTGACCAACACCGACGTATATGTGAAGACACAGCAGAAGGAATTCAACTACCCGCAAGGCCAGACCAACAACCTCACGGCGTACGAAGGTAACGGTGGCATCGTTGTCGGCGGTTTTTTGCGTCGCTTTATTCTTGCGCTCGACCGTGGCGATATTGCGAAGCTGCCATTCAGCGACGACGTGAATAAGGACAGCCACCTCCTGATGCGGCGCAACGTGCGCCATCGGGTATCGGCATTAACGCCGTTCCTTACGTATGATCCGGATCCGTACATCGTGCTGGGCGATGATGGCCGGCTGTCGTGGATTATGGATGGGTTCACGACCTCAAATAACTATCCATACTCCAGCCATTACGATCTCGACGGCAATCCGATCAACTACATGCGGAACAGCGTCAAGGCGGTAATCGACGCCTACGATGGCACGACGACGTTTTACGTGTTTGACAAGGACGATCCGATCATCGCCGCGTACCGCCGTATCTTTCCTAACCTCTTTAAGGACGCGATGGTGATGCCGCCGGATCTTCGAAAGCACGTACGCTATCCAGAGCTGTTGCTCAAGTTGCAGGCGGCGGTATACGGCCTGTATCACATGACCAATCCGGAAGTGTTCTACAACCGTGAGGATCTATGGACGGTCGCCAGTGAAGTCGGGATGAACGCCAGCGGCGAGCAGGCGACGCTCCCGATGGAACCGAATTTCGTGCTGATGAGACTTCCGGGTGAAACCAGCGTCGAGTTCGTAGAGATCCTGCCATTTACCCCGGCCAACCGGAACAATCTGATTGGTTGGATTGCGGGCCGCAGCGACGGGGCACATTACGGCACTTCGGTGATCTATGACTTTCCCAAAACGAAACTTGTGGACGGACCGCTGCAGATCGAAGCGCGAATCGATCAGAACGCGCAGCTTTCGGGACAATTGAGTTTGTGGAACCAGCAAGGCTCGCACGTTCGTCGCGGAACCCTGCTTGTGATTCCTTCAGGACGCGCGCTGTTATATGCCGAACCGATTTACCTGCAGGCTGAGCGCAGCCCCATGCCGGAGCTGCGTCTGGTAGTACTTGCACTGCAGGACCGTCTCGCATACGGACCAACCTTCGAGTCGGCGATGGCAGCACTCTTTGGCGGAGCGGCATCCTCGGTAAGCCCGGCACCGGCTTCCGCCCAGCCTCTGCCCCGCGGTCCCGCGCCTGCATCCGAACACGCCGCGGATCTCAACGCACTCATCGCAGAAGCTGCGAAAGACCTGGCCGACTACCAGCGCCTGACGGCGGAAGGCAAGCTCGGCGAAGCAGGGCAGAAGCTGGAACAATTGAAACGCATACTCGAAGACCTCAATGCGCACCAGAAATGATTTCGCTGGCACCATCACTCACCTGCGGTCGCATTCGTTTTAGTGATCGGTACCGAGAAACGCGCTTGTGTTCACAAAACAAGATCATTTCCGAATGGCCGACGATTCAGGAACGCCGCAGAACGGATGCGACCAAATAGCGACTGCCCTTGGGGGAGATACCATTGAGGGGCGCGCAGGCATCATTTATCGCAACCATGAACGGTTGTGGGAACCGTACGTAATCCATACGCTTGGATCGGCGACTCCGTTCCCTTACACCTTCGATTTCGGGCCAATTACTCTAGCGCCGGGGCAGATGTTCGTAATGGCAGACAATCGTGACGTCAGCTACCATAGCCGCCAGCCGAAACACGGTCCTGTCAGTTTGAGTACAGAATCGGGAAAGCCTCTCTACTTCGTGTGGTCGCCAGATCACCGCCGGATCGGCAGAGCAGTGCGCTGATTGACCACAACGGGAAACAAATTCAGGGGGACAGACGAACGTTATCTATTGTGTAACACGATGCCGGAACGGGAAACGTCCCGTCCCCCGGTTTGGACCAAAAGGGGACGGTTTGAACTGCACCCATTATTTCCTCGGATCAGGCTGTTTGGATGCATAAGTGTGAATAAGAAGAAGGGCTCTCCCGAGGGCTACTCTGCCGGGTTCTATAAAAGGGCGGGTTCTATAAAAGGCGATGTCAAGAGCAAACACATCTCCC
>Ga0209474_10001381_pt1 | contig 24051 bp, 23 predicted proteins | sample GraSoiAngelo_145_FD_185902 | JGI IMG/M metagenome (GOLD analysis project Ga0209474, IMG submission 185902) | Grasslands soil microbial communities from the Angelo Coastal Reserve, California, USA - 14_1009_05_20cm (SPAdes) (version 2) | ecosystem: Environmental > Terrestrial > Soil > Grasslands...
GCCGTTCCGCTGACCGTCCACTGCGCGCCGACGTCGACGCTCAATCCGAACAGATTCGAGAAGTTGCCGGCGCGCGGGTTCTGCGGCGTGCTGTGCGCACCGCCCACGGTGATCTCATCCCGGACGCTGCTCGCACTCGCCGCGCCGGCAACGATCAGCGCTGCTGCCAGCGGTGCGCACCGCATCTGCCTGAACCGCCGCCCTACTCCCACTCGATCGTGGCGGGCGGCTTCGAAGAGACATCGTAGACGACGCGGTTGATTCCGCGGACCTCGTTGGTGATCCGGCTCGAGATGCGCGCGATCACGTCGTACGGGATGCGCGCCCAGTCGGCGGTCATCCCGTCGAGGCTCTCCACCGCGCGCAGCACGCAGGCCGATTCGTAGGTGCGCTCGTCGCCCATCACGCCGACGCTGCGGACGGGCAACAGGACCGCGAACGCCTGCCAGAGCCGCTCACGCAAACCGGCGTTCGCGACCTCCTCCTGGACGATCGCGTCCGCCTTGCGCAAGAGCCGCAGCCGGTCCTCGGTCACTTCACCCAGGACGCGAATGGCCAGGCCGGGACCCGGAAACGGCTGGCGTGCGACGATCGCTTCCGGGAGCCCGAGCTCGCGCCCCAACGCGCGCACCTCGTCCTTGAACAGCTCGCGGAGCGGCTCGATGAGCTGCATGCGCATGCGCTCCGGCAGCCCGCCGACGTTGTGGTGGCTCTGGATCACCTGACTGGGTCCCTTGAACGAGACGCTCTCGATGACGTCCGGATAGAGCGTTCCCTGCGCCAGGAAGCGCGCCTCGCCGTGCTCCTTCCGATCGCGCTCCACCTCGTTCTCGAACACCGCGATGAATTCATTTCCGATGATCTTCCGCTTGCGCTCCGGATCGGTGACGCCGCGCAGCTTCTCCAGGAAGCGCGACCGTGCGTCGACGGCGCGTAGTGGAAGGTGGAACCGGCCGGCGAAGGTCTGTTCCACCTGGGCCGCCTCGCCCTCGCGCAACAGGCCGTTGTCCACGAAGATGCACTGAAGCTGCGGCCCGATCGCCTTGTGCAGCAGCAACGCCACGACGGCACTGTCGACGCCGCCGGAAAGAGCGCAGACGACGCGCTCCTTCCCGACACGCTCTCGGATGCGCGCCGTCGCCTCCTCGATGAACGCCCCCATGCGGAAGGAGAAAGTGACTCCGCACTCCTCGAGGAATGCCTCGTACAGCTCGCGGCCGCGCGGCGTGTGCGCGACCTCCGGATGGAACTGGATCGCGTACAGCCGCTTCGCCGGATCGCCGACCGCGCAATACGGTGAGTTCTCGCTCCGGCCGATCACATGAAAGCCGCGCGGCGGCGCGGACACCTTGTCGCCGTGGCTCATCCACACGTCGAGGTGCTCGCCCTTGCGCATCTCCCGGAACGGTCCGATCGCCTCGAGGACCTCGAGTCGCGCGTGGCCATACTCGCGGTGGGCTGTCCGGTCGATGGCGCCGCCCAGCAGCTTGGCCATGAGCTGCAACCCGTAGCAGACGCCCAGCACCGGCACACCCAGCTCGAACACGGCGCGGTCGACGAGCGGCGCGCCGGGCTGCTCGACGCTGAACGGGCTCCCGGAGAGGATGATCCCGCGCGGAGCAAAGGCGCGGATCTGCTCCATCGGCATCGTGCACGGGTGGATTTCGCAGTACACGTGCAGCTCGCGAACGCGGCGCGCGATCAGCTGCGTGTACTGCGAACCGAAATCGAGGACGAGGATCTTCTCGGCATGCAGGTCGGCCAAGTCCGGCCCTCCAGCGCGGGGGGCGCACTGTAACGCGGACCCCCTTTCGAGGCACGGCCTACTTCGCTACCGCGCGTAGGCCCGCTTCGGCGCACTCGAGGTCCTGCTCGGGCTTGCCGCCGGAGACGCCAACGGCGCCCAGGACGGCGCCGTCGCGACGGACGAGAGTCGATCCGAGCCCGGGGATGATGGGCACCCGCACCATCTGTGCCACCGCATCGAAGAATCCCGGCCGTTCCTGGTGGACCTGCGCGAGAGAAGCCCCGTCGCGATGCCACAGCGCGGCTCCGACAGCCTTCGCCTCAGCGATCTGCGCCGAGAGCGGCGGTGCGCCGTCCATGCGCGCGAGCGCTTGCAGCAAGCCGCCCTCGTCGACGACTGCGACAGTCACGCGGATTCCGGCGTTGCGCGCGCGTTCGTGAGCGGCCGCGACGACGCGCAGAGCTTCTTCGCAGGACAGAGGCATGGCGCGCGAGTATAGATCGCCGCGGAGGTCTGGAATGTCCGAGGCGGCGCTCGCCGGCATTCGCGTGCTCGAGGTCGGCAATTTCATGGCGGGACCGTTCTGCACCATGCAGCTCGCGGACCTGGGCGCGGACGTGGTGAAGATCGAGAACCCCGACGGCGGCGATCAGGTACGCGCCACCGCCCCGTTCCTCGACGGCGAGTCCTCCAGCTTCATCCGGTTGAACCGCAACAAGCGCTCGCTCGCGCTCGACCTGAAGTCTGCCCGGGGAAAAGACGTCTTTCGCAAGCTGGCGCGCCGCGCCGACGTCCTGGTCGAGAACCTCCGACCCGGCACCATGCGCGATCTCGAGCTGGACTACGCTCGTTTGTCGGAGCTGAACCCGCGCCTCGTCTACGTCGCCGCCTCCGGCTGGGGGCAGGACGGTCCGTATTCCCAGCGCCCCGGGCTGGACATCATGGCGCAGGGGATGAGCGGCCTCATGTCCATCACCGGGGAGGAGGGCGGCCAGAAGCCCGTCAAGATCGGCGTGCCGGTCACCGACTTGACGTGTGCGCTGTACGGCGCGCTCGCCGCGATGGCCGCGCTCCACGCGCGCGAACGCACGGGCCGCGGGCAATTCATCGACGTCTGTCTCTTCGAGGCCGGCGTCTCGCTCGCCGTCTGGGAAGCGGGCCGCTATTTCGCCACCGGCGAAATCCCCAAGCCGCTCGGCTCGGCCCACCAGACGCAAGCTCCCTACCAGGCCTTGCGCGCGTCGGACGGGTTCTTCACGCTCGGCGCGATCACGACTCGCCACTGGGAAATCTGTTGCGATGTGTTTGGTCTGCCGGACTTGAAGAATGATCCGCGATTCGCGAAGCCGCACGCGCGCCACCAGAACCGACGCGAGCTCATCCCGCTCATCGAGGCGGTGACGGAGAAGCGGCGCGCGAAGCAGTGGGTCGACGCGCTGAACGACGCAGGCATCCCCTGCGGCCTGCTGCAGACGTACGATCAGGTATTTCACGATCCTCATCTGGAAGCGCGCGGATTCTTCCCGGATGCGCCGCACACCAAGCTCGGACCGGTGAAGCAGATCGGCTCGCCCATGCGCCTCTCCGACAATCCGCCGCGGATGGTCCGCGCCGGACCGCTCCTGGGTGAGCATTCCGCCGAAGTGCTCGCGGAGCTGAGGTACTCGCAGGAGGAGATCCGCCGGTTGGCGATGGACGGCGTGATCCGCATGCCATGAGCGCCAGCGACGAGATCCTGTACGAAGTGACGGAAGGCGGCATCGCCTGGCTCGTCTTCAACCGACCCGACGCCCGCAACGCGATGACGTTCGCGATGTACGATCGCCTCGGGCAGATCTGCGCGCAGATCAATTCCGACGACTCGGTGAAGGCGCTCGTCCTGCGTGGCGCCGGCGACAAGGCGTTCGTCTCCGGAACGGACATTTCCCAGTTCCGCGGCTTCTCCACCGCGCAAGCCGCAATCGAATACGAAGCGCGCATGGATCGGGTGTTCGACGCGTTGGAAGACGTGCGCGTCCCCACCATCGCTGCGATCCAGGGCGCCTGCACGGGCGGCGGCGCCGGCATCGCGGCTGCCTGCGATCTGCGGCTGGGCTCGCCGAGCGCGAAATTCGGATTTCCCATCGCGCGCACACTCGGAAACACGCTGTCGACGCGCAACTATGCGCGCCTGGCGGCGACGATCGGCGTCGCGCGGACGAAGGACATCGTCCTGCTCGCGCGTCTCATGGACGCGGAGGAGATGCGCGCAATCGGACTGTTGAACGAGCTCACCACCGAGGATGGGCTCTACCAGCGGGCCGAGGAAGTCGCGCGCACCGTCGCCTCGCATGCGCCGATCACCGTGCGGACCGCGAAGCAGGAGCTGAACCGGATCCTGCGGCACTGGGCGCCCGCCGGCAGCCCGCAGCACGTCGTCCAGGCGTATACGAGCGAGGATTTCCGCGAGGGGATCGAATCGTTCCTCGCGAAACGCAAGCCCCGCTGGCGAGGGAAGTGATGCCGTATCCGAGCGGACGACATTTCCTGCAGATCCCCGGCCCGACCAACGTGCCCGATCGAGTGCTGCGCGCGATCGATCGGCCGACGATCGACCACCGCGGCCCCGAGTTCGCCCAGCTCGGCAAGCAGGTGCTCGCGGGACTGAAGAAGGTCTTCCGCACCTCGCAGCCGGTGGTGATCTTCCCCGCTTCCGGGACCGGGGCGTGGGAGGCCGCGCTGGTCAATACGCTATCTGCGAACGATCGCGTTCTCATGTTCGAGACGGGCCACTTCGCCACGCTGTGGCACGAGATGGCGCGGCGCCTCGATCTGCGCGCCGAGTTCGTCCCCGGCGACTGGCGGCACGGCGTCGATCCCGCCGCCGTCGAGCAAAAGCTTCGCGCCGATGCGCAGCACGAGATCCGCGCCCTGTGCGTCATCCACAACGAAACGTCGACGGGAGTGACTTCGCGCATCCCGGAGATCCGCGCCGCGATGGATCGCGCGCGCCACCCGGCGCTCCTGCTCGTCGACACGATCTCCTCGCTCGCGTCGATCGACTACCGGCACGACGAATGGAAGGTCGACGTCACCGTGGCGGGCTCGCAGAAAGGGCTCATGCTGCCGCCGGGTCTTTCGTTCAATGCAATCTCGGAGAAGGCGCTCGATGCTTCGCACTCCGCGAAGCTCCGCCGCTCGTACTGGGACTGGCAGCCGATGCTGCAGTCGAACGAGAGCGGTTTCTTCCCCTACACGCCGGCGACGAACCTTCTCTATGGGCTGCGTGAGGCGCTGCAGATGCTCGAGGAAGAAGGCCTCCCGAACGTCTTCGCGCGCCACGCCCGTCACGGCGAGGCGACCCGGCGCGGCGTCCGGGCGTGGGGATTGGAAGTGAACTGTGCGGACGAGCGAGAGCATTCCAACTCGCTCACCGGCATCCGGATGCCGGAGGGATACGACGCCGATCAGCTCCGCGCCATCATCCTGGATCGCTTCGACATGTCGCTCGGCCAGGGGCTCGGGAAGCTCAAGAGCAAAATCTTCCGCATCGGGCACCTCGGTGCGTTCAACGATCTGATGCTCTGCGGCGCGCTGGCCGGTGTCGAGATGGGTCTGCGCCTCGCGCGCGTTCCGCATCGCCCCGGTGGAGTCGCGGCTGCCCTGGAACATCTCGCGCAGACCGCTACTTGACCGACGTTGGTCCGCTGCGCTTTATGCGGCGCCATGAAAACTACCTTCGCCGCCATCCTCCTCTGCGGAACCGCTGTTGCCGCCCAACCGCTCGAGCTCAAGCTGGGACACGTCGCATCCCCTGGGTCCCTGTTTGATCTCACTTCCCAGGAGTTCGCCAAACGCGTCCAGCAGAAGCTTGGCGGGAAGGTCGTCGTCCAGCTCTACGGTTCGAGCCAGCTCGGCGACGACACGGAGATGATGCAGAAGGTGAAGCTGGGGACGCTCGACTTCACCATGCCCTCGACGGTCATGTCGTCCGTGGTCCCTGCGTTCGGCCTGTTCGAGATGCCGTATCTCGTCCGCGACCGCGAGCACATGAAGCGGATCGAGAAGGAGATCGTCTGGCCGATGCTTGCTCCGCAAGCCGAGAAGGCCGGCTACAAGATCGTCGCCGTCTGGGAAAACGGGTTCCGGCAGATCACGAACAACGCCCACCCGATCAAGACGCCCCAGGATTTGAAGGGCATCAAGCTTCGCGTTCCGAAGGGTAAATGGCGCGTGAAGATGTTCCAGGCATACGGCGCGAGCCCGTCGGCGATGGGACTCTCCGAAGTCTTCGTCGCGCTGCAGACCGGCGTGATGGACGGCGAAGAGAATCCGCTCACGCAGATCTACACGTCGAAGTTCCAGGAAGTTCAGAAGTACCTGTCGATGACGGACCACGTGTACACGCCCGCATACCTGGTGACGTCGGTGAGGCGCTGGAACGCGTTGCCTGCCGACGTGCGCAAGGGCATCGAGGAAGCCGCGCGCGAGACGCAGCCGTACGTGTACAAGACCGGCGCGCAGCAGGACGAGGAGCTGCTCGGCAAGCTGAAGCAGGCCGGGATGCAAGTGAACGAAGCCGACAAGGCGGCCTTCCGCACGGCGAGCAAGCCAATCTACGACGAGTTCGCCGCCGAGACGCCCAAAGGCAAGGACATGATCGACAAGGCGTCGGCGCTCGGATCGACGAAGTGACTGCGCTGCGCGCGGGCGTCGAGAAGCTCCTCGAGTGGATCTCGGCGGCGCTGCTGGTCGTGCTCGCCCTCGAGGTGCTGGTCGGCATCGTCTGGCGCGCCGCGGGCCACCCGCTCTCGTGGTACGACGAGGTCGCGTCGGTACTGCTGGCTTGGGTCACGTACTACGGCAGCGCCCTGGCCGCGCTGAAGCGATCGCATATCGGATTCCCGGGCCTCGCGAATGCGCTGCCGCGCGGCGGGCGGACCGTCGCTCTCATCGTGCGCGAAATCGCCGTGATCGGATTCTTCGTCTTGCTGGCGGTTTTCGGAATGCACGTGCTCGACTTGCTCGCCGGCGAGACGCTCGTCACCGTCGACATTCCCGTGCGCCTCACGCAATCGGTGATCCCGATCGGCGCCGTTCTCTTCGTCATCGCGGAGCTGCTCAACTTGCCCGGCCAGATCGCCTGGGCGCGCGGCCGCCCCGCGGCGCCTTCGCCCACTTCCACCGATGCGTCGAAGGAACTGAGCCACTGATGGAAATGCTCATCCTGTTCGCGGCGGTGATGGTGCTGGTGCTGATCGGCATCCCCATCGCCGTGTCGCTCGCGGTGGTGGCTCTCGTCGCCATCGTGCACACCGGCGGTGTATCGCAGCTCCCGAACGTTCCCATCGTCATGTACACGGGCGCGACGAGCTTCCCGCTCATTGCCATCCCGCTGTTCATCCTGGCGGGCGCGATCATGAACGCGTCGGGAATCTCGCGGCGCCTCATCGCGCTCTCGTCCGCGCTGCTCGGATTCATCCGCGGCGCGCTCGCCCAGGTGACGATCGTCACCTCGATGTTCTTCGCGGAGATCTCCGGCTCGGCCGTCGCGGATGCCGCAGCGCTGGGCTCGATTCTCATTCCGGCGATGAAGAGCAAGGGGTACAGCAAGGAGTTCTCCGCCGCGGTGCTTTCCTCGTCGGCGACGCTGGCGGTGATCATCCCGCCGTCCATCCCGATGATCCTCTACGCCGCGATGGCCGATACCTCCGTCGTGAAGATGTTCGTCGGCGGCGTCGTCCCGGGTGTGCTCGGCGGCCTGTTGATGATGGTCATCGCGTACTGGTTCGCGCGCAAATACAACTTCCCCCTCGAGGAGAAGTTCCAGTGGTCGCGCGTGTGGGTGACGCTGAAGGAGGCCGCCTGGGCGCTGGTGCTCCCGGCGATCATCCTCGGTGGAATTTTCGGCGGCGTCGTCACGGCGACCGAAGGCGCCGCGCTCGCCGTCCTCGCGGCCGTCTTCATCGGCGTAGTCGTCTACCGCGAGCTGCACTGGAAGGACCTGTACGCGGCGATGATCGACGGCGTCGTGCAGACCGCGGTCGTGATGCTGCTCGTCGCCGCCTCCGCGCTGCTCGGGGTTCATCTCAGCGAGATCCAGGCGCCGCAGAAGCTCGCGGTGGCGGCGGGAGCGCTCAGCCAGAACAAGTGGATGATCCTGCTTCTTCTGAACCTGCTCTTCCTGCTGCTCGGATTCTTCCTCCACTCAGCCGCGGCGATCATCCTGGTCGTTCCGGTCGTCATGCCTCTCGTCCGGGCAGTCGGCATCGACCCCGTGCAATTCGGGATCGTCATCACCATCAACCTCGGGATCGGTCAGCAGACACCGCCGGTCGCGAGCGTGCTCACCGTGGCTTGCTCGATCGCCCGCGCCGACATGTGGGAAGTGACGAAAGTGAACGTCTGGTTCATCGGCGTGCTGCTGCTCGTTCTCGCGCTCTCGACGTACGTCCCGATCGTGCCGCTGTCGCTCGTCCACCTGTTCTACGGGTCGGCGGGGTGAGCGCGCCGCGAGTCCGCGTCAGACGCGTACCGTCGCTGTCGCGGACGCGGCTACCTCGTCGGCAGCGCGCCGTGATCTCCGCCGGGTACGCGCACGCCATTCGCGCGGCGCTGCGGACGGGCTCCCGAGGCAGGTTTGCGACCCGTCTTCATGGTGACGACGGTCGCAAGGATGCCGATGTACAGGAGAGCCACCAGCGCGGACCCAGCGACTTCGATTGCCGTCAGCACGACGATCCCCCGTTTGAAGAGAGGGTGGAGCAACTGAAGAAATACAGAACCGACCCGGTGAGGCCGCAAGGCCCTGAGGAAGGATCGGCTCCCACAAGGAGACCCGCGACGCGCCCGTTTGGTTGTGTTTCGCGGGTGTTACGGAGAACGCGGCAGGTCCGCGGCGCGGCGGCAGCGCGGCTCCTCGGCGCAGCGCACGACCAGAACCTGCCCTGTTTTCACGGCGTACACATCCTGACACCCGGCGATGATCCGCGACGGCCGCAGGCGGAAGTCGATGCCGCCTCGCAACCATTCGGCGGGGCTCACCTTCCCGTCGCAGTTCAGGTCCCGCAGCTCGGGAGGAATGTCCCCTTCCGACGCGAGCTGCACGGCGCGCAGTCCGGCCATCAGGAAGATGGCCACCGGCAGCAGCAGGATGAAGGTGAGCAACAGCTTCGGCCGCCGCGGCAGGCGCGAGACCGTGGCACCCTGCACTACTCCACCCGATAATTCGGCGCTTCCTGCGTCACCTGCACGTCGTGGACGTGGCTCTCGCGCAGACCGGCATGCGTGATGCGCACGAACTTCGCGCGCGTGCGCAGCTCGTCGATGGTGCGGCAGCCCGCGTAGCCCATCCCGGCGCGCAGCCCGCCGACCAGCTGGTGCACGTTCATCGCCAGCGGCCCCTTGTAGGGAACGCGCCCCTCGATCCCCTCAGGCACGAGCTTCAGGTCTTCCTCACCCGCCTGGAAGTAGCGGTCGCGCGAGCCCTGCTTCATCGCGCCCAGCGATCCCATGCCACGATACGACTTGTACGAACGACCCTGGTACAGGATCACCTCGCCGGGCGCTTCCTCCGTCCCGGCGAACAGCGATCCGATCATCACGCTGTGCGCTCCGGTGGCGATCGCCTTGACGATGTCGCCGGAATACTTGATGCCGCCGTCGGAGATGCACGGCACGCCGAAACGGGAAGCCGCCCGCACGCAGTTGTCGATCGCGCTGATCTGCGGAACGCCCACGCCCGCGACGACGCGCGTCGTGCAGATGCTGCCCGGTCCGATGCCGACCTTCACGGCGTCCACGCCGGCCTCGCACAGTGAAGCCGCCCCTTCGCCGGTGGCGACGTTCCCGGCGACCAGCTCGATGTCGCGGAAGTTGCTCTTGAGCGCGCGCACCGACTCGATGACCGCCTTCGAATGTCCGTGGGCCGTGTCCACCGCAATCACGTCCGCACCGGCGCGGAGCAGCGCATGCACGCGCTCGTCGCGCTCGGGGCCGACGCCGACGGCGGCGCCGACCAGCAGGCGCCCGTGCTCGTCCTTCGCCGCGTTCGGGTGGGCGCGCGTCTTCTCGATGTCCTTGATGGTGATGAGGCCCTTCAGCTCGAACTTCTCGTCGACGACGAGCAGCTTCTCGATGCGATTCTTGTGCAGCAGCTCTTTCGCCTGCTCCTGCGAGATCCCTTCGCGGCACGTGATGAGCTCGCGGGTCATCACGTCTTCGACCTTCTGCTCGAGGTTCTTCTCGAAGCGAAGGTCGCGGTTGGTCACGATCCCGACCAGGCGGCCCTTGCGCGTGACCGGAATGCCGCTGATGTCGTGCTGCCGCATCAGCTCGAGCGCCTGGTAGAGCCGCGCCTCGGGCTCGATGGTGACCGGATCGACCACCATCCCGCTCTCGTACTTCTTGACCTTCGTCACCTCGAGCGCCTGCTGCGCCGGCGACATGTTCTTGTGGATGAAGCCCATCCCGCCGGCCTGCGCCATCGCGATCGCGGTGCGCGCCTCGGTGACCGTGTCCATCGCCGCGCTCACCACCGGGATCTGCAATCGTAGATTCCGGGTGAGCTGGGCGCTCACGTCGACCTGGCGCGGCAGCACGTCGCTTTCGGCGGGGAGCAGCAGGACGTCGTCGAACGTGAGTGCCAGCGGCAGGTTCGGATCGAGCATCGCGTGCTCCGATAAAGTGCGGCAGTGTAACGTCGGGCCTCACTCGCGGCAACGCGCTTCCAGCTCTGCTTTCGCGCGAAGCCACGGCGCCTGTTGTGGGCGGATGTGCGCGCCGCGGGCTGTTGGGGGGACATTAGCGAAATGGTGTCCCCCAACTGCGATAGCTCACGCTTCGGTGCTGCGGTTGCCCACGACTCGCCGCGCGGGCCCGGTACCCGCGGCACGACCGCCGGGGAGAGCGGCGAGCGTCGGAGCCTTGTCCGCCCGCAGCCGGCGCCGGATCAGGGCGATTGCGATCCACAATGCGATGATCGAGAGCACGACGAGGATGAGGCCGAGCTGCACTTCCTTCGCGTACTGCCACGCCTTGCGCAGCATGCGGTGCTTGCCGGCCCAGTGGCCGAGCAGGACCCAACCGGGCGCGGACGCGCAGGCGGCGATGCCGTCGTACAGGATGAACTTCCAGTACGGCACGCCCGTCGTTCCCGCGACGAAGTAGGTCACGGCGCGAACGCCCGGAAGGAACCGCGCCAACATGATGAACTTCGGGCCGTGCCGCTCGAAGAGACCGATGATGCGCTCGACCTTCTCGCCGGGGATGTGCCGCCCGATGCGCGTCTGCAGCAGCGCTTCGCCGTATGTCGCGCCGGCGCGGAAGATGATCGTGTCGCCGATGAGGATCCCGGCGAGCCCCACCAGGATCATCCCCGGCAGCGAGCCCACTCCAATCGGCGGTCCCTTGCCTGCCAGGTAACCGCCGGTGATGAGCGCCACGTCCTCGGGCATGGGCAGCCCCAGCCCACATGCGACGAGAAGCGTGAACACGCCCACGTAGCCCGCGGCGCCATGGAACTGCAGCAGGAAGTGGTAGATGGCGCTGTGCAGGCGCTTTTGCTCCGTTCTGACGAACGTCCGAGCCTACCTGCGCGTTCGCTTCCGGGCAACGGAAGCATTTTCACGCCTGGAATCAGCGGCCAGGGCGAGTCCTCTCGCGGTGGTCTACCTGCCGCCTTCCGCTTGCCGCTTGCTCACCTGCCAGGCGAGAAATTCGCGCAGCGGCCCTTTCGCATCGCGCAGCCGCTCACCGAAATCCTGCGCCAACGCGAGCATCAGCTTGAGGCTCGCCTGCGGCTTCTGCTTGCGCAGCGCCTCGAACGCGTCGCGCTCGAGCACGGCCAGTTCCACGTCGTTCGCCGCCATCGCAGACAGCAGGTGCTCGCCGTCCGCGAGGAGCGCGAAATTGCCGAGAGTGTCGCCTGCCTTCACCTCGCCCAGCACCTGTCCGCCCTCGCGGGCATGCAGCTGCACCGTACCGCGCCCGATGAAGATCAATGCAGTAGAGGGTGCGCCGGCGCGGAACGCGTACGTGCCGCGGCCGACGGCGCGCTCCTCGCAAGCTTCGGCGAGGATGCGCACGCCGACGTCGCTGAAGTCACGCAACAGCGACGACCCGCGCAGCGTCGCAAACCGGTCCATCAAGCCCCCCGGCCATGCAATCCGGCCAGCTTGACGTAGTCTGCCGCATTCCAGCGGATGTGCTCCAGTTCCTGGTCCGTGAGCGGACGCTTGACGCGCGCGGGCGATCCAAGCGCCAGCACCCGGGGCGGAATCTGGGTTCCCGGCGTCACCACGCTGCCCGCCGCGACGATCGTCTCGCTTCCGATCACCGCCTGATCCAGCACGATGGATCCGATGCCGATGAGGCACAGATCCGAGATCGTGCAGGCATGCAGGACGACGCGGTGCCCGACGGTGACGCGCGCGCCGATGCGGGTGCCGAACCGCTTGTTGGTGACGTGGATCACCGAGAGATCCTGAATGTTCGTCTCCTCGCCGATCTCGATGCGCTGCTCCTCGCAACGCACGACACAGCCGTACCAGATGCTCGCGCGATCGCCGATGACGACGTCGCCCGCGACGGTGGCAGTCGGCGCGACGAACACGTCGCGGCCCACCCGCGGCGTATGTCCGTTGACTGTGTGGAGCATCAGGCCTTCTCCCGCAACCCGCCGCCTGGGGGCGTTCCCCCTCCCGCGTCGGCGGGACCCTCCGCGACCCTCTTCATCTTCGCCGCCTCTCCGCGGTTCACCTTCTCCAACGCGTCCGCCAGCGCGTTGACCTCCTGGCTGAGCATGTCGAGGCTGCGGCGCAGCCCCGCGCCGGCGACGTCGATCGATGCGGAGTCCGCGGAGCGCATGCGGACGATCTGCGTGTAGAGGCTCTCCAGCGTGTACGAGATGCGCGTGTGCTCCGCGTCGAAGCGGGCGGCGCTGCGGGCGAGCTCCTGCCGCTGCTCGCGCTGCTGCTCGAGCGCGGCGAGCGCCGACGAGAGCCGCAGCTTCACTACTTCGTCGGTCTCGGTATCGATGCGCTTGCGGAGCGCGTCGTGCTCGCGTGACAGGCGCAGGTCCTCTTCCGGCGAGAGGAATTTGCGCACTTCGCGCTCGCGCCTCGTGAGATCGCGACAGGTGGTCCGCAGCGCGGCGATCGTCTCCTCGGGCTTGCGGAAGATCTCCTTCACGACCTGCGGCGCGACGCGCAGCTCCGCGAGGATCTTGTCGCAGATGCCGTCCACCCGGACGTCGCGCGGATCCATCTGTGGAGGCGCTCCGGCCGCCGGAGCGCTCGAGGTGCGGAGCGTCACGCCGCCCACCGTGGAGCGTCCCGCGAGCGACCCGAACCGCTGCGCGCGAGCGCGCGATTGCGCATCGACTTCGGGGTGCGCGGGAGCACGGGTCCGAACCGGCGCGGGAGCGTCGACGGTCACGGTGGCCTTGGTGAGGCCGGCGTGCCGCGCGATCACGCGCGTGCCCCGGCTGCCCAGGCCGGCAGCCGGGAAGATCAACCACCAAAGGAACGGCAGCGCGCTGAGCGCGATGATGAACAGCACGATGGCGCCCAGCAGCCACAGGTATCCTTCGAACAGGCTGGCGTTCGCGATACGCGCTTCACGCTCGGCACGCCGGCGCAGCTTGCGCTCCAGGCGGCGCTGCCACCGCTCGCGTCCCCAGTCGGGATACGCGCTGCGCAGCCCTTCGGTCCACTCGCGGACCATCTGCTCCTGCTGCGTGGAGCCGCGCGCGATCGCTTCCTGCGCGCGCCGCAAGCTCGCCTGGAGCTGCTCCTGCCAGTCTGGAATGGGCGGGTGGCTCAAGGCGACTCTGGCTCCGGCCGCAAATCTGGAACACCTAACATGGCGCAGCAGCTTCCGCACTCACGGCATCAGCTCGGCGGCGACTCGTCCGAGGTCGTCCACCGATTTGACGACCTCCACGCGCGTGCAGTGGCGCGCGTAGAGCGGCATCTCGCTGTCGCCAAATCCCCAGCTGCCCTGATCCTCCGGGCAGAGCCAGACGACCCGGCGCGCCTTCCGCTTCACCTCGCCGAGGACCCAGGCGTTCGGTGGGTTGTAGTTGGTGCGGCCGTCGCCGATGACGATGACGGTCGAGCGGCGCGTGACCGATCCCAGCCAGGTGCTGTGGAACATCTTCAGCGCGTGGCCGTAGTTGGAGTTCGCCGCGACGTTGATCACGCGGCTCGCGGTGGCGAGATCGACCGCGGCGGAAACGTCCATCTTCTTGAACAGGTGCGTGACCTCGCCGATGTCGCTCACGAAGACGAAGCTGCGAACGCGCGCGTAGAGCTCCTGCAGCGTGTAGACGAACTGCAGCATGAGGCGCGACACGTTGCGCACCGAATCGGAAACGTCGCAGAGCACGAGGATCTCCGGACGCTCGGGACGTTTGCTGCGGAACACGAGACGCGCGGGAAAGCCGCCGGTGGAGAGGTTCTTGCGCAGCGTGCGCCGGACGGAGAGGACGCCCCGGCGGCGCACCTTCCGCTTGCGAGTCAGTCGCGTCTTCAACCGTTCCGCCAGCCTGCGAACCACGGCGCGCATGCGCTCGATCTCCGCCGGCGTGAGTGAAGCGAGATTGCGCTGCAGAAGCCCCGACTCGCCCCTCTGCTCGGGATCGCGCGCCTTCTGCTCGCGATCGGCGACCCGCCGCGCTGCTTCCTCGAGGGCCTTGAGCGTGGCGCTCACCCGGCCGGAAACGACTTCGAGCGACGCGGGATCGAATCCCTGCTGCTTGAGCCGGAGCAGGAACTCGTGCAGCTCCTGTTCCGCGCGCGCGCCCCCCGCGGCTTGCAACAAACGGCGCGCGTAGAAACCGCGTTGCAGAGGGCTCTGCAAACCGCGGAAATCGAGGTTCAACGTCGCCTGCCTGAGCAGGCGCGCAAGGTGATCGGTGCGACCCTTCACGAGCGCTTCCGTGAGTGGCGCCAGCTGCATCTGCGCAAGCAGGCGCGCGGCGTCTTCCAGCTCGATTTCCGTGAGCTTCTCGCCAGCGAGCGCATCGAGCAGCGATTCCGAGAGCCCCTCGACCAGGTCCTTCACTCCCAGAAAATAGAGGTCGAACAGGCGATCGAAGACCGCCGCGTCGGGGCCTCGCTTGACGAGCGTCGCGCGAAGCGCGGATCGGAAAGGATCGCGCTGCTCGAGTCCGATGAGCATCGTCGCGCGCGCCGCGTCGGCCACTTCCGCGGGCGAGATGCGCAGCCCGTTCTGCCTCAACAGGCCGACGAAGTCGGACAGTCGCGCGTCCATGGAGACAACGTAACCCGAGCGGCGCGAAATGTGGGCCGAGGTACGGTTCCGTTTTGCGCACACATGCAGCTCGCGCTGCGCGTGAACAGGCGCATGTCGCGCTACAGCGGTTGCTTTGTTGGTACGGGCGGCGGCCGCCGGGCACAATCGATCCATGAGCGACGGGGGTTCCCAGCGGCCGGGGGGCCCCGGCAAGAAGCGCGCGTCTGCGCTCCAGCTGGAATTGCCCTGCGCCACGCTCGACGACGTCCGCGCCCGGCATCCGGAGCTGCGCTCCCGGCGCTTCCTGCTGCGCACCGAGGACGTCAAGCCGCTCGACACGGTCATCCGTCTGGACGTGAAGCTCACCGGCGGCGCGCCCTGCTTCCGCGCCACCATCGTCGTCGAGCAGGTCCAGAAAGAGCCCGAGCCCGCGATGACGCTGTTGCTTCTCGCCTCGGACGACGCCGGGCGCGAGCTGATCGCCTGGATGGGTGGAAACCCGCCGCCGCTGTTCAAGGAACCGGCGGGAGAAGCGTCGCGTCCTCCGGACGGCACTCCCGCTCCTTCTCCCGCCGCTGCTTCGGCGACGCCCGCGAGCCCGGCGACGCCGCACGTTGCACCCGCGGCGCAAGCATCGGCGGCGAGAACGATCATCCAGGAGGCTACCGACGACGGCGACGGATCCGAGCTCATCGATCAGTTAAAGGCGTTCGAAGCAGCGGCGGCTGCCGCGGATCGCGCAGCAGAGCAATCCGCGCCAGCGCGCTCCCCGCCTCCCGCTGCGCTAGAGCCGCTTCCGCCACCTGCTCCTCGCGGTGCGCCGGCGCCAGCGAAGAAGACGAAGGATAAGGAGAAAGAAGCGCCACCGCCTCCTCTGCCACCGGGTCCCAGTCCGACGCGGGTTCTGGTTCCGCCCCCGCCGACTCCCCGAACAGCTCCATCGGGCGCACCCGCTCCGCCCGCGGCGCGGCCTCCTCCTCCGCAGAAGCTCGGCGCCGTGCAGCTCGTCAGCCGCGCGGTCCCCGTCTTGCCGCCTGCGGAAACGCCGGCTGCGGCCGACGAATCGTGGGATTACGTCGCATCCGCAGGACGGGTTCAGGAGCCGCAGATTACCGTCGTGGCGGAGGACCCCGCACCGACGGCGGTGCCGCCCGAAGACGTCAGTGCACAGGAGATCGCTCCGCCGGCACGGCGGCCGCCGAAGACGAAAGAAGCGGCGCCCGCACGTAAGCGCGAGTCTCAGCCACAAAGTCCGCCGAGCACCGAGGAGCGCGCGAAGACGCTTCCTCCCGTTTCGCGGCGGCGGCCCGCCCCGCCGCCGCTGCCGCGGCCGACGCTCGGTCCGGTGACAGCGGCGCCGGCTGCGGAGGCGGAGCCGACGATCGTCGACGAGACGGTGCCGGAACGACCGGCCGGGCCCCGCACGGGAGCGATCATCGGAATCGATCTAGGCACCACCAACTCCTGCGCCGCCGTGGTGAAGGAAGGGAAGGCGTTCATCATTCCCTCGCGCGAGGGTTACAACACGATCCCGTCCGTCGTCGCGCTGAGCGACAAGGGCAAGCTGCTCGTCGGCCACCCGGCGCGCAGCCAGATGCTCATCAATCCCAAGAACACCGTGTACGGCGCGAAACGGCTCGTCGGGCGCCAGTTCAAGTCCCCCGTCGTGACCGATCTGCTCGGACGATTCGCGTACGAGATCACGGCTGGTCCGCGCGGCGAAGCAGCCGTGAAGCTGGGCGGACAAATCTATTCGTTGCAGAAGATCTCCTCGCTGGTGCTCAGCGAAGTGAAGGAGATCGCGCAGCAGTGGCTCGGCAGCGAGGTGAACCGCGCGGTGATCACTGTTCCCGCGTACTACAACGACAACCAGCGCCAGGCCGTGCGCGCCGCCGGAGCACTCGCTGGATTCGACGTGGAACGGATCATCAACGAGCCCACCGCCGCCGCGATCGCGTTCGCGCAGGGCCGCAAGGTCGAAAGCGAGCGCGTCATGGTCTACGACCTCGGCGGCGGCACTTTCGATACATCCGTACTCGAGCTGCGCGGCAACGTGTACGAGGTCATCTCCACCGGCGGCGACACTTTCCTCGGCGGCGTGGACTTCGACAAGGCGGTCGTCACCGAGCTCCTGCGGCGCTTCAAGGAGAACAACGGCGCCGACTTCAACGGCGATCGGGTGGCGCTGCAGCGCATCACTGACGCCGCCGAGCGCGCCAAGATCGCTCTGTCCGAGCGCCTGACGAGCCAGATCAACGTGCCGTTCGTAACCCTCATCGAAAACAAACCCTGCGACCTCGACGCGACCTTGACGCGGAAGGAGCTGGAGAAGCTCACCCAGTCGCTCATCGACCGGACGCTGCGCGTCTGCGACGAGGTGCTGACGAACTGCGGGCTGAAGCCGGGAGACATCGGCGAGGTGCTGCTCGTCGGCGGGCAGAGCCGCATGCCGCTCGTGCGCGAGAACATCAAACAATTCTTCGGCCGCGAGCCGTCGCGCGGCGTGCACCCCGACGAGGCGGTGGCGCTCGGGGCCGCGCTGCTGGCGGATTCGATCCGCAGCGGCGACGCCGGCGGCATCGTGCTCGTCGACGTATTGCCGATGAGCATCGGCATCGGACTACCTGGTGGACGATTCAAGAAGGTGATCGAGCGCAACACGAAGCTGCCGTACAAGAAGACCTACTCGATCTGGACGAGCGAGGACGACCAGGAGGTGCTCGAGATCGTCATCTTCCAGGGCGAGAGCGAGCGCGCGCAGGAGAACGAATACCTCGGCACGCTGATCGTTCCTGACCTGCCGCCAGGCACGAAGGGGAATGTCGTCTTCGACATCATCTTCTCCATCTCGGCGGAATCGATTCTCACCGTCACCGCGGAAGAGCGCGGCACGGCGCGCACCGTGACGGCGACGTTCAGCACCCAGGACACTCCCGACGCCGTCCGGCGGCGGCTGCGTGGCGGGCGTGGCGAGGAGAATCCGCGCCTCGATGAGGAAGACGAGCGCAGGCGCCTCAGCTGGATGAAGCGCCTCTTCGGATGAACGCCGCCGCCACTTCGAAGTGAGCGGTCTGGGGGAACAGGTCCAGCGGACGGACTGAAGCGAGAGAGTAGCCTCGGTCCGCCAGCAATTTGGCGTCGCGCGCCAACGTCGGCGCGTCGCAGCTCACGTAGGCGATCCGCGGGATGTCGCGCTCGGCGAGCGCGACCACCGCTTCGGCGCTGCCCGTTCGAGGCGGATCGAGCAGGGCGGCGTCGAAGGAACCTTCGAGCCCGCCTACGACCTGCGCCGCGTCGCCCGCCGCAAGGCGCAGCTTGCCCGAGTGCGCCGGCATCTCCTCGGCGCTTCGGCGCAGGAGCTGCAACGCAAGCGCCGACGATTCCACGCCGGCGACGGATTGCGCTCGCGCGAGCAGCGGAAGCGTGAGCGTGCCGGTGCCGCAGAACAGCTCCAGCACGCGGCCAGCCGCCGCCGCGCCGAGCGCGGCGAGCGCCGCTTCCTGCAGAGCGGGAACCATCGATCGATTCGCTTGCGAGAACACGTCGGGCCTGGACCGCAGACGAAAACCCTCGTGATCGTCGATCAACACGGGATTTCCCAGAACAACCGATCCAATCGTGATTCCCTGCACGACCGCGAGCAATTCCTCGGCGCGCTTGCGCAGCGAGCGCGTCGGTGCCACGGCGATGCGCAGGTCGAGCGCGCCATCACCTGCGGCGCTGGTGTCGAGCCCGAGATCGCTGACTCCGGGCAGATCGCGGCCGCGGAGCGCATCGGCGAGCCGCTGGAGTGGCTCCTCGAACAAGAGGCAATCGTCGACGGGTACGACGCCCTGCTTCCCCTTGAAGCCCCACGTCCCGCGAGGACCGCGATGCAGGCGCGCACGCCGGCGATAGCGGAGTTGCCGCGGGCTTTCGACGATCGGCATCAGGTCGTACGTGCCGGGCGCAAATCCGCCGATGCGCTCGAGCGCATCGACGGTGAGCGCGCTCTTCGCGGCGAGCTGCGCTGCGTATTCGACGTGCTGCAGTGGGCAGCCGCCGCATTCCGCGACGATGGGACACGGCGCCTGGACGCGCGCGGAGCCTGGCTCCACGACTCGCAGCGCGCGCGCGTGCTCGAAGCGGCCCTTCCCCTGCACGTCCGCCTCGATCAGGTCGCCCGGTGCGCCGCCCCGCACGAAGATGACGCGGCCGTCGTGGCGCGCGAGTCCTTCGCCGCCGTGCACCAGCGATTCGATGCGGAGTTGCGCCTTCAATTCACGATGGCGTGGAAGCGAGGTCCTTGGTGAGCTGCGACACGATGCGGCCGAGCCGCGCGCGCGTCGCGTCGTCCGCGTCGAGGAACTCCAGTCCCATTCCCGGCTCGTCCACTCCGGGTGCTGCCGGCTGCGACCACACCACGCGCGCCTGCAGCTTGCACTCCGCTTCTCCGGGAAGCTGCAGCAGCACCTGCACGACCTCGCCGACCGGAGCCGCGTTGGCGGTATTCACGAAACAGCCGCCCTGCGACACGCTGGTGCTCCAGCCGGAGAAGCTTCCATGGCGTCCGGACGAGAGGGCGACCATCAACTCGTGATGAAGTCGCGGCCATTTGCGCTTCGGGTCGGGGCGTTCCGTCATGGCCTCGTGGTGGCGGGTCCGCCCGCCGATGGTTGCGTGCCGCTGCGCGCCGCAGCTTGCAGGTCGACGGCACGAAGCTCACGGTCCAGTAGCTTCTGCAGCGCCTTGGCGGCGCCGAGCGTGGCGTGCGCTTTGCGCAAGCGCGATTCGGCATCCGCCCGACGCTTCTGGGTCATCATGCAGGACGAGTCTGCCACAAGCCGGAAAGCCGTGAACAGCCGGAACCCCGCCTGACGCGGGGAGCGGCTGAATGCCCTTTCAGACCGCCATGGTGCGCAGCTCGGGCGAGACCCGCAGCCGCGCCTCGGTCGCCTTCTGCACGTCTTCCGCGGAAACGCCTGGGGCCACTTCCTTGAGCAGCAGCCCTTGTGGCGTCACCTCGATGTAGGCGAGCTCCGTCACGATGGTGTTCACGCAGCGCTTGCCGGTGAGCGGCAGCTTGCACTGCTTGAGGATCTTCGGCACGCCGCCCTTCGCCGTGTGCTCCATCGCGATGATGACGCGCTTGGCACCCGTCACGAGGTCCATGGCGCCGCCCATCCCCTTGAGCACCTTGCCCGGGATGGTCCAGTTCGCCAGATCCCCCTGCTCGCTCACCTCCATCGCGCCGAGGATCGCGCAATCGATGTGGCCCCCGCGGATCATGGCGAACGAGTCGGCGCTGGAGAAGTACGCGGTGCCCTTGATCTCGGTCACCGTCTCCTTTCCGGCGTTGATCAGGTCGGGATCGATCTCGTCTTCCGTCGGGTAGGGGCCGATGCCGAGCATCCCGTTCTCCGATTGGAAGATGACGTCGATTCCCTTTGGCAGGTAGTTCGCCGCCAGCGTCGGCAACCCGATGCCGAGGTTCACGTACATGCCGTCCTTCAGCTCCTTGGCCGCGCGCGCGGCGATCTGGTCGCGTGTCAGTGGCATCGCTATGCCCTCACCGTGCGCTTCTCGACCCACTTCTGGTAGTTCGTACCCTGGAAGATCCGCTTCACATAGACCGACGGAACGTGGATCGTGTCGGGCTCGAGCTCGCCGACTTCGACGAGGTGCTCCACTTCCGCGATGGTGATGCGCGCCGCGGTGCACATCATCGGGGAGAAGTTCCGCGCCGTTTTGCGGAACATCAGATTTCCCCACTTGTCGCCCTTCCAGGCACGCACGATCGCGTAGTCAGCCTTGAGCGGCTTCTCGAAGATCATCTCGCGCCCGTCGACGACGCGGCTCTCCTTCCCTTGCGCGATCTGCGTGCCCGCGCCCGTCGGAGTGAAGAAGCCGCCCAGCCCGGCGCCGCCAGCACGGATCCGCTCCGCGAGCGTCCCCTGCGGGTTCAGCTCGACATCGAGCTCGCCAGCGAGGAACTGCCGCTCGAATTCCTTGTTCTCGCCGACGTAGCTCGCGATCATCTTGCGCACTTGCCGCGCCATCAAGAGGACGCCCAATCCCTTGTCGGTCGTCCCGCAGTTGTTCGAGATGATCGTGAGGTTCTTGACGCCCTTGCGATGGATGGCGGCGATCAGGTTCTCCGGATTTCCGGACAGGCCGAATCCGCCGGACATGATTACCGCGCCGTCCTGCATGTCGCGGATCGCCTCGTCCGCGTTCTTCACGACTTTGTTCATGGCACACTGCCTCGCATAAGTGCCGGGATTTGAAAAGCGTAGCGTCGGCGCATAGCGCCGACGACTAGTCCCGCTCGACGATGAGCGCGATCCCCTCGCCGCCGCCGATGCACAGCGACGCGATGCCGCGCTTCTTGCCCAAGTCCTTCATCGCGTAGAGGAGCGTCACCAGCAGTCGGCAGCCGGACGCCCCGATAGGGTGACCCAGGACCACCGCGCCGCCGCGGACGTTCACCTTGTCGGGCGTGATGCCGACGAGCTGGTTGTTCGCCATCGCCACCACGGCGAAGGCTTCGTTGATCTCCCACAGATCGATGTCCTTCGCGGTGAGCCCGGCGCGCGTCAGTGCTTGCTTGATGGCGTCGGCCGGCGCGATGGTGAACTCGACCGGATCACGCGCCGCGTGGCCGAAGTCGCCGAGGCGGCCGAGGATCGTACGCCCATCCTTGCGCGCCCGCTCCTCCGACATGAGCACCACCGCGGCGCCGCCGTCGTTGATCGAGCTGGCGTTCGCGGCGGTGATCGTGCCGTCCTTCTTGAATGACGGACGCAGCCCCGCGATCTTGTCGGGCTTCGCGAGCTTGGGCCCCTCGTCTTCCGAAACGGCCGTCTTGTTGCCCTTCTTGTCGACGATCTCGACGGGAACGATCTCGGCCTTGAACGCGCCCTCCGCCTGCGCTTTCTGCGCACGGCGTGTGGATTCCATCGCGTACTCGTCCTGCGAAGCACGCGAGAACTTGAAGTCGGCCGCGCATTTCTCGCCGCACATGCCCATGTGCATTTCGTTGTACGGGTCCCAGAGCCCGTCGTGAATCATGAGATCCTTGAACTCCACGTTCCCCATGCGAGCTCCGGTGCGCAGGGAATGCGTGAAGTACGGCGCGTTCGACATGGACTCCATGCCACCCGCGACGACGACGTCCGCCTCACCGAGCGCGATGACTCGCGCGCCTTCGATGACGGCTTCCAACCCCGAGCCGCACACCTTGTTGACCGTCACGCAGGGGACGCTCTTCGGGATGCCCGCATAGATTGCGGCCTGGCGCGCGGGCGCCTGGCCGACGCCGCCCTGCAGCACCTCTCCCATGAAGACCGTCTTCACCTCGTCGGGACTCACCCCCGCGCGTTCCAGCGCGGCCTTGATGGCCGTCGCACCGAGCCGGGGCGCCGGGACCGGCGCCAGCGAGCCCAAGAACGCACCGATTGGCGTCCGTGCGGCGCCGACGATCACGACCTTCTTGCCCTGGGATGCCATCGCTCTCTCCTTCGCGGGGGACGGAGGAGATTCATAACCCGAAACTCCCTGTCAAGCCGCTGCAGTCACCGCGGAAAGCATCTTCTGCGCTACATTGCGCGGGCCCGATGAGTTACCCAGGCGATTTGACCGCGGAGGAGTTCGACGCGGTGCTGGATCGCGCAGGCGGTCTTGCCGTCTTGGTGCACGGCGGCGCCGGCACCCGTCCAGACCACGATCCCGCTCCGTATCTCGCTGGCACACGGGAGGCGGCGGAAGCCGGACTGCGCGTCCTGCTGCGGGGCGGGAGCGCTCTCGACGCCGCGCAGGCGTCAGTGGTGGTGCTAGAGGACGACCCATCGTTCAACGCCGGAACGGGCGCTTGCCTCACCGCCGCGGGCGACGTGGAACTGGACGCAAGCTGCATGGACGGCACGGCGTTGCGCGCAGGCGCCGTCGCGTGCGTGAAGACGATGAAGAATCCGATTCTCGCCGCGCGCCGCGTCTGCGACGACACCCCTCACGTCCTGCTTTGCGGACCCGGCGCGGAGGCGTTCGCGCGCGAGTGCGGCATTGCGGAGTACCGCAACGAGCTGCTGATCACGGCGCGGCAGCGCGCGCGCTGGCAGGAGTTGCACGCGCTCGCCCAGAAGCACGGCGCGGACGCCGTGCGCGCGGGAAAGATCGGAACAGTCGGCGCGGTAGCGGTCGACGCGAAGGGACACGTCGGGGCGTGCACTTCGACCGGAGGGACCCCTTACAAACGCCCCGGCCGTGTCGGCGACACGCCCATCATCGGTGCGGGGACCTACGCCGACGACCACGAAGCCGCTGCATCCAGCACGGGGTTGGGCGAGGCCATCCTTAAAGTGACCATGGCGCGAGCGGCGTGCGTTCGCGTCCGCGACGGGATGTCTCCGAGGGAGGCCGCCGTTGCCGCCGTCGGTTTGTTGAAGGAACGCGCGCACGGAGATGGCGGCATCATCGTCGCCGGTCCAGACGGTCGTCTCGGATGGGCGTACAACACGCCGCGCATGTCGCGCGCGGTGATGCGCGCCGGAATGGATCGCGCGATGGCAGCGGTGTAGCCCGGTGGTGCGCGTCAGAATCCCGTCACGCGGCGGAGCGTGTGCTCCTTGGCGTCGACGACGTAGGCGCTGCCGTCCGGACCGACCGCGATGCCACGCGGCGCGCCGAACCCTGCCGACGCGCCGGGGCCGTCCACGGTTCCTCCCCGCTGGCCCCCCGCGAGCGTATCGACGTTGCCGCCGTGCAGGGCGCGAACGCGCGCGCTGGCGCCGTCGACGAGCACCACCTGGCCGTCCGAACCGCGCACGGCCAGCGCCACCGTGTGATACAGCGCCGCTTCGGACGGCGAGCCGTCCTGCCATCCTTCGACGAACAGCTGCCCGGCGTAATGCGAGACGACGTGCGGCACGGCCGCGGAGACGGTGCGGATCCACCCGGTGTCCGGTTCGACGACGAGGGCATCGCCGCTCGATAGCACCGCAACGGCCATCGGATACGACAGGGTCGCGGACGCTCCGGCTCCGTTATCGAGGCCCTGCGACCCCTTCCCTGCCCAGGTCGTGACCACTCCC
>Ga0209474_10001385_pt1 | contig 24011 bp, 31 predicted proteins | sample GraSoiAngelo_145_FD_185902 | JGI IMG/M metagenome (GOLD analysis project Ga0209474, IMG submission 185902) | Grasslands soil microbial communities from the Angelo Coastal Reserve, California, USA - 14_1009_05_20cm (SPAdes) (version 2) | ecosystem: Environmental > Terrestrial > Soil > Grasslands...
GCTCCAGGCCTGCGTCGAGCGGGGCGACGTGCGCGCCGCGCTCAAGCTGCTACAGACGATCATTCCTGCCTACCGCCCGAGCACGCTCCTCGTCCCGGCGCTGAGCGCGGCCGTCGCCGCCGACGCCGGCGGCGAGGCCGCCTGAGCCGCACCCCGTCCCGCTTCCCCTCCGCAGTCCTTCCGCAGCACCCCTCTATCACCCGTCACGAATCCGACCCGCCCCTCGCGGCGGGGGCAAACTCTTGACCGCGGCCCCGTCCGCCGCGCGCCATCGGCGCGCGTAGCCTCGCACCGTCCTCCACCGTTCCTGGCATATCGGTTGCTGACCCTCCCGCGCGCCCGAGCGCGCGTGGGGAGGAAGCGATGGCCGAGGAAAGCACGGCGGCCGAAGCCGAGGCGCCGCCGAAGAGCGGGAAGGGAAAGCTGCTGCTCGTCGTGGGCCTGGTCGTCCTCGTGGCCGGCGGCGCGGGGGCGGCATGGTACCTGCGGCTGCTGCCCGGCAAGAAGGCCGAGGCGAAGGATCAGGTGGTGGAGTCGAAGCCGTCGGTCGGCGCGCTCCTCGCCCTCGAGCCCTTCATCGCCAACCTCGGCGACGAGGACGGCAAGCGCTACCTGAAGGCGACGCTCCAGGTGGAGTTCTTCAACACGCGCGTGCCGGACGAGTTCACCGCCCGCCAGGCGCAGGTGCGCGACCTCCTGCTCACGCTCTTCACCAGCAAGCAGTTCGCGGAGATCCGCACGCCGCAGGGCAAGGCTCTGCTGCGCGACGAGATCATCAACCGCATCAACCGCGCCATCAACCACGACCTCGTGAAGGCCGTCTACTTCACGGAGTTCATCGTCCAGTAGGACCGCCGTGTCCGACATACTCTCACAGGACGAGGTCAACGCGTTGCTCAAGGGGGTCGCCGACGGCGCGATCCCCGCGGGCAGCGACGCGGGCGGCGTGCGCGGCGGCGTGCGTACCCTCGACCTCGCCAACCAGGAGGTGACGCTGCGCGGGCGGCTGCCGGGGCTCGAGCGCGTGGCCGACCGCCTCGCACGCAACCTCCGCCGCGCCCTCGGCACGCTCTTCGGGCAGATGCCCGAGGTGCGCGTGAGTGCGCTCGAGCTCGAGCGGCTCGTGACCTTCACGAGCCGGCTGCCGCAGCCCGTGAGCCTGCAGCTCTTCCGGATGGCGCCGCTGCGCGGTCAGGGGATGCTGGTCGTTCACCCGGCGCTCGCGGGCGGCCTCCTCCAGACGCTCTTCGGCGGGAGCCTCGGACGCCCGACGAAGCTCGCGGCGCGCGACTTCTCGGCGATCGAGCAGCGGGTCCTCGAGCGGCTCGGGGCGCAGGTGCTGCGCGCCTTCGCGGAGGCGTGGCGGCCGGTCGAGCCGGTCGAGTGCGCCTTCGTGCGCTCCGAGACGAACCCGCAGTTCGCGACCATCGTCGGCGCGCAGGACCTCGTCGTGCGGCTCGACGTGGACGTGCTGCTCGACGGCAGCGAGGACGGCCGGCTCTCGCTCTGCTTCGCGAACGCCGCGCTCGATCCGGTACGCGGGCGGCTCCGCCGTGCGGTCGCGAGCGGCGAGGAGGCGGGCGGGGCGGCCGAGGCGAGCTGGGCGGAGCGCCTGCGCGCGGCGCTGGCGGACGCCGAGTGCGAGGTGTCGGCCGACCTCGGCTCGCATCTGATGAGCCTGCGCGAGGTGCTCGCCCTCAAGACGGGCGACCTGATCCCGCTCCGCACCGGCCGGGAAGGGCCCGTCGTGGTGCGCGTCGCGGGACGGGCACGGTTCCTGGGAGCGCCGGGCGTGGCGAGCGGCAGCAACGCGGTCCGGGTGACCGGCCGGATCTAACCCAGGCCAAGGGGGGCGGAAGGCATGGCGGACGAGATGGGCACGGAGACGGGCGAGACACCGAGGAACTTCGAGCTGCTGCTCGACATCCCGCTCGAGGTGACCGTGGAGATCGGACGGACGCGGCTGCCGCTGCGGACGCTGCTCCAGCTCGGCGCGGGCTCCGTGATCGAGCTCGCCAAGCTCGCCGGCGAGCCGCTCGACGTGCTGGTCAACGGGAAGCCGATCGCGCGCGGCGAGGCGGTGATGGTGAACGACAAGTTCGGCGTGCGGCTGACCGACGTGATCAGCCCGTCGGAGCGGCTGGCGGGGCTCAAGTGAGGGAGCTCATCCGGAGGGTCTTCCGCGGCGTGCACGGCGGCGAGTCCGGTGCGGCGCGCATCCAGCTCGTGACCAGCCGCTACCTCGGGGCGAAGCGCTTCCTCACCCTCGTCGAGGTGGACGGCGAGCGCCTCCTCCTCGGGCTCGCGGGCGACCAGGTCTCGCTGGTCGCGCGTCTCGGCGGCACGCGCGGCGGCACCAAGGACGGCGGGGAGCAGGCGTGAACTTCCCCGCGATCTCGCTCCAGATCGGCGGCGAGCACGCCTCGACGTCGGTCCAGATCGTCGCGCTGCTCACGCTGCTCTCGCTGGCGCCGGCGATCCTGATCACGCTCACCGCCTTCGTGCGCATCGTGATCGTGCTCTCCTTCCTCCGCCAGGCGGTCGGCACGCAGAGCATGCCGCCGAACCAGGTGATCGTGTCGCTCGCGCTCTTCCTCACCTTCTTCGTGATGCTGCCGACGCTGCGCGAGATGCAGGAGAAGGCGCTGGCGCCCTGGCAGCGCGCCGAGATCGCCGACACCGAGGCGCTCGGGCGCGCCTACGACCCGCTCCGCCGCTTCATGCTCCGCCAGACGCGCGAGAAGGACCTGGCGCTCTTCGTCGGCGCGACGGGCGCGGCGCGCCCCCAGAACCCCGACGACGTCCCGCCGCAGGCGCTGCTGCCCGCGTTCCTCATCTCGGAGCTGAAGACGGCCTTCCAGATGGGCTTCCTCATCTACGTGCCGTTCCTGATCCTCGACATGGTGGTCGCGTCGGTCTTGACCTCGATGGGCATGATCACCCTGCCGCCCGTCCTCATCTCGCTGCCGTTCAAGCTGATGCTCTTCGTCCTGGTCGACGGCTGGAACGTGCTCACCGGCTCGCTGGTGCAGAGCTTCCGATGACCGTCGAGACCGTCATCGCCGTCGGCCGGAGCGCGCTCGAGCTGACGATCGCGCTCGCCGGGCCCGTCCTCCTCTTCGGGCTGGTGGCCGGGCTCGGCGTCAGCATCTTCCAGGCGCTCACGCAGATCAACGAGATCACGCTCACCTTCATCCCGAAGATCGTCGCGACCGCGGCCGCGCTGGTGCTCTTCGGTCCGTGGATGCTGGCCCGTCTCATCACCTTCACCACGACGCTCTTCCAGAGCCTGCCCGACTACGTGCGCTGACCATGACGGTGCCCGACCCGACCCTCTGGCTCCTCGTCCTCGCGCGCGTCGCGGGCCTCGTGCTCGCCGCGCCCGTGCTCGGCCACCTCCTGGTGCCGGTGCGCGTGCGCGTGGCCCTGGCCGCGATCCTCGCCGCGGCGCTGGTGCCGGCCGTGGGGGCCGCCCCGTTCACGCCGCCGGCCGATCTCTGGTCGCTCGGCGGCATGCTCGCTGCCGAGTCGGCGCTCGGCGTGCTCCTCGGCCTCGTCGCCCAGTTCATCTTCGCCGGCGTGCAGCTCGGCGGCCAGCTCACCGGCATCCAGATGGGCTTCGGCATCGCCAACCTGATCGACCCGCAGTCGCATGCGCAGGTGACGATCATCGCCCAGTGGCAGCAGCTGATGACGCTGCTCGCCTTCCTCGTGCTCGACGCGCATCACCTGCTGATCCGCGCGCTGCTCGAGAGCTTCCGGACCGCCCCGCCCGGGGCGGTGGGCCTCGCGGCGGCGGGTGTGGGCCGCGCGATCGAGCTGGCCGGCAGCCTCTTCGTGCTCGGCGCGCGCATCGCCGCGCCCGTCCTGATCGTCCTCCTCCTCACCAACGGCGCCCTCGGCGTGCTGGCGCGGACGATCCCGCAGCTGAACGTGTTCGTCGTCGGCTTCCCGGTGAACGTCGGCGTGGGGCTCCTCGTGCTCGGCGCCTCGCTGCCGTTCACCATCCGCCTCCTCGCCGCGCGCTTCACCGAGCTCGAGCCGGCGCTCGCCGGCCTGGTCAGAGGCCTCGTGGGACTCGCACATGCCTGAGGCCGGCGATCGGACAGAGAGAGCCACTCCACGCCGGCGCGAGGAGGCTCGCAAGCACGGCCAGGTGGCGCTCTCGCCCGAGGTGGCGCCGGTGGCGGTCCTGCTCGCCGCGCTCGCGCTCGCCTCGTGGGGCGCCCCGGCGGCGCTCGCGCGGAGCCGGACGGCGCTCGCCGGGCTGCTCGCCGCCAGCGGTCCGGTCGCGGCGCACGACGACCCGGTCGGGCCGCTCATCGTGCGCACGCTGCTCACGTTCGGCGGCCTCCTCGCCCCGTTCTGCCTGGCCGCGGCGGTGGTCGGCGCCGGGGCGGTGGTCGCGCAGGTCGGGTGGTCGGTGAACCCGGAGCTCCTCCTCCCGGATCCGGGGCGCATCAGTCCGTCGAACGGCCTGAAGCGCATCTTCTCCGCGAACGGTGCGATGAACCTCGTGAAGGCCGTCGCCAAGATCGCGGTCGTTGCCACCGTCGCCTACCGCGTGCTCCTGCGCACCGGCGCCGAGGCGATCGGCGCCTCGGGCATGATGCCCGCGGAGATCCTCGGCTTCACCGGGGCCGGCCTCCGCCGCCTCTTCCTCACCATGGCCGTCGCGCTCGCGGTCCTCGGCGGGCTCGACTACCTCTGGCAGCGCCGGCGGCACGAGCAGTCGCTCAAGATGAGCCGCCACGAGGTCAAGGAGGAGCACAAGGAGACCGAGGGCGACCCGCAGGTGAAGGGGCGCTTCCGGCGCGCGCACCGCGAGATCGCGCGCCGGCGCATGCTGACCGAGGTGAAGCGCGCCGACGTGGTGCTCACCAACCCGGTCCACGTGGCCGTCGCGCTCCGCTACCGCGCCGGCGAGACGGCCGCCCCGCAGGTGCTCGCCAAGGGCGCCGGGGAGCTCGCGCAGAAGATCAAGGACGCGGCGCGCGCGGCCGGCGTGCCGATCGTCGAGCGCCGCGCCCTGGCCCGCGCGCTCTTCAAGTCCGTCAAGCTCGGCGCGGAGATCCCGCCCGCGCTCTACCGCGCGGTGGCGGAGATCCTCGCCTACATCTACTCGCTGCGCGGCGCCGCGGCGGGAGAGGCACGCTAGCCCGTGGCCACCGCCGCGCTCACCGCCCGGCCCGCGCCGGGCGCCGTCCCGACCGGCGAGCTCGTCGTGCCGCTCGCGCTGGTCGCGGTGGTGGTGATCATGGTGATCCCGCTGCCGGCGTTCCTGATCGACCTGCTGCTGGCGCTCTCGATCTCGCTCGCCCTCGTCATCCTGATGGTGAGCATGTACACGCAGCAGCCCCTCGAGTTCTCGACCTTCCCCTCGGTGCTGCTCGTCGTCACGCTCTTCCGGCTCGCGCTCAACGTGGCGTCGACCCGGCTGATCCTCCTCCACGGCCACGAGGGGTCCGGCGCCGCGGGTCACGTGATCCGCGCCTTCGGGAACTTCGTCGTCGGCGGCAGCTACGTGGTGGGGCTGGTCGTCTTCCTGATCCTCGTCGTCATCAACTTCGCGGTCATCACCAAGGGCGCGGGGCGGATCGCGGAGGTGGCGGCGCGCTTCACCCTCGACGCCATGCCCGGCAAGCAGCTCGCCATCGACGCCGACCTGAACAGCGGCCTGGTCACCGAGAAGGACGCGCGCGCCCGGCGGCGCGCGATCGAGGAGGAGGCGGACTTCTACGGCGCGATGGACGGCGCCAGCAAGTTCGTCCGCGGCGACGCCGTGGCCGGCCTCGTCATCACCGCCATCAACATCCTGGGTGGCTTCTTCATCGGCGTCGTCCAGCAGGGCGCCGACGTCAAGACCGCCGCCGAGACCTACACCATCCTGACGATCGGCGACGGGCTCGTCTCGCAGCTGCCGGCGCTCCTCATCTCGACCGCGGCGGGCATCATCGTCACGCGCGCCGCGTCGGGCGCCGACCTGGGCTCGGAGGTGGCGGGGCAGCTGCTCACGAGCCCGCGCGTCCTCTGGCTCGTGAGCGGCATCCTCGGCGCCTTCGCGCTGCTCCCCGGCCTGCCGTTCCTGCCCTTCATCGCGCTCGCCGGGGCGACGGGCGGGCTCGCGGCGGCGGGCGGCGTCAGCCCGGCGCCGCCGGCCGGGACGGCCGAGGAGGGCGGCGGGCCGGCCGCCTCACGCCCGAAGGAGGAACGCGGCGAGGTCCTCGTGCCGCTCGACCTGATGGAGCTCGAGGTCGGCTTCGAGCTGGTCCCGCTCGTCGAGCCGGGGGCGGGGAGCGGCGGCGACCTCGTCGAGCGCATCCGGACGCTCCGGCGCAACCTCGCCCTCGAGATGGGCTTCATCGTCCCGCCCGTCCACATCCGCGACAACCTCCAGATCCGGCCGAGCGAGTACGTGATCCTGCTGAAGGGCGTGGAGGTGGCGCGCGGTGAGCTGCGTACCGGCTGCCAGCTCGCCATCGACCCGGGCACGGTGCGAGCCCCGGTCACCGGCATCGCCACGCGCGAGCCCGCCTTCGGCCTCGACGCGCTGTGGGTCGCCGCCCAGGACCGCGAGCGGGCGCAGCTCGCCGGCTACACCGTGGTCGACCCGGCGACGGTGGTGATCACCCACCTGACCGAGGTGATCCGCCGGCACGCCCACGAGCTGCTCGGGCGCCAGGAGGTGCAGCAGCTGCTCGACGCCGTGGCGAAGACGCGCCCCAAGGTGGTCGAGGAGCTGGTGCCGCAGCAGCTGACCGTCGGCGGCGTCCAGAAGGTCCTCCAGAACCTGCTGCGCGAGAGCGTCTCGATCCGCGACCTGGTGACCGTCCTCGAGACGCTCGCCGACCACGCGGGGCGGACCAAGGACGCCGACGCGCTCACCGAGCACGTCCGCCAGGCCCTCGGCCGCTCGATCACGAAACGCTTCGTCGGCCCGGACGGGATGCTCGCGCTCGTGACGCTCGGCGCCAACCTGGAGCGCCTGCTCCTCGATTCGGTCAAGCGGACGGACGACGGCGCGTTCCTCGCGCTCGAGCCGGCCCTCGCGCAGCGGCTCCTCGGGCGGCTCGCCGAGTGGGTCGAGCGCTTCGGCGCTCAGCATCTCGCGCCGCTCCTCCTCTGCTCGACGCCGATCCGCGGGCACGTGCGGCGGCTCGTCGAGCGCGTGCTTCCCTCCTTCGCCGTCGTCTCGCCAGGCGAGATCGGCTCGAACGTGCGGCTGCGGTCGCTCGGGGTGGTGACTCTCGATGAAGGTTAAGCGGTTCACGGCGCCGACCATGCCGGAGGCGCTGAGACAGGTGAAGGCGACGCTCGGGCCCGAGGCGGTGATCCTGGAGACCACCGAGGCGGCGGGGCAGGTGACGGTCACGGCGGCCGTCGACCTCGATGCGCCCGCCGGCGGCGCGACTGATCCGGCCGCCGGCGGCGCGACCGATCCGGCCGACGGCGCGCTCGTGAGCGAGGTGCGGGAGCTCATGAGCGTGGTCCGGGAGCTGGTCGACGAGCAGTGGCGGAGGCAGGTGCCGCCCGGCGGGCGCGGCATCCGCCGCCTGCACCGCGCCCTCGTCGCGCAGGGCGTGGACGGCGTCATCGCGGCGGCGCTTCTGCGCGAGACCGCCGAGCGGCTCGCGCCCGGCACGCGGCTCGACGCGGCGCTCGCCGGGACGCTCGGGGCCGCGCCGGCGGCCGCCACGCCGGGCGTGCGGCTCTTCTTCGGTCCGCCGGGCGACGGCAAGACGACGACCATCGCCAAGCTCGCGGCGCAGGCGCGGCGCGCCGGCCGCCGCGTCCTCCTCGTCGGCGCCGACACGTATCGCATCGGTGCCGCGGCCGAGCTCGAGCGCTACGGCCAGGCGCTCGGCGCGGAGGTGCGACGGGCGAAGGACCCCGTCGAGCTCGGCCACGCGCTCCGCGACCACGGCCGGGCGGACCTCGTGCTCATCGACACGGCGGGAGCCGGGCCGGCGCAGCAGACCGAGCTCGCCGAGCTGAAAGCGCTGGCCGACGCGGCGGGGGCCGAGGCCGGCCGGACGCTCGTCGTGAGCGCCGCCACCGGCGCGCTGGCAGCGGCCAATACCTGGCGCGCCTTCGCGGCGCTCGCGCCCGACGCCTGCGTGCTCACCAAGGCCGACACCGCGCCGGGCGGCCCGATCGTCGCGCAGCTCTGGCGCGAGCGGGTGCCCGTGTCGCACGTCGCCGCCGGCCGCCGCATCCCGGACGACCTCGAGGCCGCCACGCCCAAGCACCTGGTGCGCTGCCTCCTCGCCGCCTGACCAGAAGGAGAGAGACCGCATGTCGGAGACCGCCATCGACCTCACCCCGAGCCCTGCCCGCGCTCCGCACGTGATCGCCATCGCGAGCGGCAAGGGCGGCGTCGGCAAGACCAACCTCACCGCCAATCTGGCGGTGGCCCTGGCGAGCCGGGGACTCCGGGTCTGCGTGCTCGACGCCGACCTCGGGCTCGCCAACCTCGACGTGCTCTTCGGGCTCTCTCCCACGCTCAGCCTGCGCGACGTGGTCCGCGGCGAACGGCGGCTCGAGGACGTCGTCGTCGACGGGCCGGCGGGCATCCGCATCATCCCGGCCGCGAGCGGCTTCGAGGAGCTGACGCGCCTCGGCTCGGACGAGCAGCTCCGCCTGCTCGCCGAGATCGACGGCCTCGAGGACTCGTTCGACGTCCTGCTGGTGGACACGGCGGCCGGCATCTCGGCCAACGTCCTCTACTTCACGGCGGCCGCCGCCGACGCGCTGGTCGTGATCACGCCCGAGCCGACCGCGCTCACCGACGCCTACGCGCTCGTGAAGGTCCTCGCCACGCGCTACGGGCGGCGCGAGTTCCTGGTCGCGGTCAACATGGCGGCCGGCGCGGCCGACGCCGAGGCCGCCTTCCAGCGCCTCGCCCGCGTGGCGGAGCGGTTCCTCCGCGTCCGGCTCGAGTACCAGGGCTACGTGCCCTACGACGACGCGCTGCCGCGCGCCGTCCGTCATCAACGCCCCGTGGTCCTCGCCGCGCCCGGCAGCCCGGCGAGCCAGGGGCTGGCCGCGCTCGCCGGGCGGCTCGCCCTGCGGTCGCCGGGCCGGCCGACCGGCGGGGTCCAGTTCTTCTTCCGGCGCCTGGTGGGTGAGGGGAGGGCATCATGATGGAACAGGTGGGTTACGACGCCGTCCGCCGGCGCGCGCGCGGGGGCGCGGAGAGCGCCACCCCGCGCCTCCCGCTCGACGGCACGCGAGAGGAGATCCTGCGCCGCCACCTGCCGCTCGTCCGACGGGTGGTGCAGCGGCTCGCGGCGCGCAAGCCGCCGCATATCGAGACCGACGACCTCGTGTCGTGGGGGATCGTCGGCCTCCTCGACGCCATCGCCAAGTACGACGCCAAGAAGGAGGCGTCGTTCTCGACCTACGCGCAGTTCCGCATCCGGGGGGCGATCCTCGATCACCTCCGCTCGCTCGACTGGGTGCCGCGCAGCGTGCGGCAGAAGGCGAGCCTCATCGAGAAGGTGTCGCACCGGCTCGAGGGCACGCTCGGCCGCCCGCCGGTGGAGGAGGAGATCGCGGCCGAGCTCGGCGTGTCGCTCGACGCCTACCAGGGCCTCCTCACCAAGGTGGGGGAGATGAGTCTCTTCAGCCTCGAGGACCTGGGCTTCGGGGCGGGCGAGGAGCGCTTCAGCTTCGAGCGGGCGCTCGAGGAAGGAGACGCCGACCCGCTCGGCACGCTGCTGACGCGCGAGCGGGTGGCGATCGTCGCCCAGGCGATCGGGCGGCTGCCGGAGCGCGAGCGGACGGTGGTGACGCTCTACTACCACGAGGAGCTGACGATGAAGGAGGTGGGCGGCGTGCTCGGCCTCACCGAGTCGCGCGTCTCGCAGCTTCACTCGCAGGCCGTGCTGCGCATGAAGGGCTACCTGGGCGAGCTCTTCCGGCCGGCCGCGCCGGAGGCCTGATGGCCACCGCGCCGGTCACCCAGGAAGGGCAGGCTCCCGCGGCACCCGAGCGTGCCGGGGCGGGGAGAGAGCGCGCCTCCGGCCGCCGCCCCGACCGCCGCCGCCCCCGTGCGGAGCGTCCCGAGGACACCGACGACGCGCTCGAGCTCACGCCCCCACGGGGCCGTCTCGACGTCGTCGCCTGACGACGAGGAGGAAACCATGCTGCCGACTCTCATGCCGACTCTCATGCCGACTCTCGACATGCACACGCTCCTGCTCGGCTCGACGCTCGTCGACGTCGTGGCCATCGCCGTGCTCGCCTGGCTCGTCCGGCGCGCCGGACGGGTGCGCGACGCGGCGCGCGCGGCCCAGCGCGAGGCGCTCGAGACCCTGCGGCGCGACCTCGCGACGCTCGTGGCCGACGCCGAGGAGCGCGCGCGCGTGCTCGAGGACTCGCTCGGCCGGCGCGAGCGGAGCCTCGGAGCTCTGCTCGCGAAGCTGGAGCGGGCGGAGCGGCGCCCCGACGGCGCCACGCCGCGCCCGGCGGCGGCGCCGAGTGGCGGGCTCCCCGAGCTCGCGCGGCGGCTCGGGCTGCGCGGCAAGCGCGGCGGCGGGGCCCCCGCGGAGGCCGCCGATCCGGCCGAGGCGCGGCTCCTGCGCGACCTCGAGATCGGCCTCGGGGGGGGCACGAGATGACCCGGAGGGCAGAACCTGCCGGGCGGGGGGCGCCGCGGCCGTCGGGCGTCGGCCGCGCGCGGCGGGCTCGCGTGGCACCTCGCTTGCTCGAGGTCGTGGTATGAACCGGGCTGTCTACGCGCTCGCGTCGGGCGGGATCGCCGCCCAGGCACGGCTCGACGCCGTCACCCAGAACCTCGCCAACGTCGGGACCGCCGGCTACAAGGCCGGGCGGCCGGTCTTCCGGCTCCATCCCCTCGACGTCGAGGAGGCGGGGTTGCCGGCGCCGCCGGCGCTGCGTGCCGCGGCGCAGGTGACGGAGGCGGAGACCGTGCGCGACTTCTCGCAGGGACCGGTGCACGCCACCGGCAATCCGCTCGATGTCGCCGTCACCGGCGAGGGCTTCTTCGTCGTCGCCACGCCACGCGGCGAGCGCTACACGCGCCAGGGTGGCTTCGGCCTCGACGGCGAGGGCTATCTCGTCACCGAGCACGGCGACCGCGTGCAGGGCGACAATGGCGACCTGCGCCTCGGCTCGGGCGACGTGGCGATCGGCGAGGACGGGCAGGTGAACGTCGACGGTCTCTCCGTCGGGCGTCTGAAGCTCGTCGGCTTCGGCGAGCGGCCGGGACTCGTGCCGGAGGGCAACGCGCTCTTCGCGCCGGTGCAGGGGGTAGTGCCGGCGCCGCTCGACGCGAGCGCCACGCACGTCGACCAGGGCTCGCTCGAGGCGTCGAACGTGGATCCCATGAAGGGCATGGTCGAGCTGGTCGAGGTGTCGCGGGGGTTCGAGCAGTACATGCACGCGATGCAGCGGCTGGACGAGATCGCCCAGCGCAGCATCAACGAGGTGGGGAGGATCGGATGATCAGGGCGCTCTACACGGCTGCGACGGGCATGCAGGCCCAGCAGCTGAACATCGACGTCATCGCCAACAACCTCGCCAACGTGAACACGGCGGGCTTCAAGAAGAGCCGGGCGGACTTCCAGGACCTGCTCTACCAGACGATCCGCGCCCCGGGATCCCCGACCACGAACAACACGCAGTCGCCGACGGGCATCCAGGTGGGGCTCGGGGCCCGGCCGGCGGCCGTCCAGCGCATCAACGTGCAGGGCGACTACACGCAGACCGGCAACTCGCTCGATCTGGCCGTGGAGGGGACGGGCTTCTTCGAGGTGACGCTGCCCGACGGCACCACCGCCTTCACGCGCGCGGGTGCCTTCAAGCTCGACAACCAGTCGCGCATGGTGACGTCGGAGGGCATCCCCCTCGAGCCGGCGATCTCGATCCCGAGCGGCGCCGAGGACATCACGGTGGGCAGCGACGGGGTGGTGAGCGCCATCCTGCCCGGCCAGTCCACCGCGTCGCAGGTGGGCCAGATCCAGACGGCGCGGTTCGCGAACCCGGCCGGCCTGCGAGCGCTCGGCAAGAACCTGCTCCAGGAGACCGAGACCTCCGGGCCGCCGCAGGTGGGTACGCCGGGGCAGGAGAACCGCGGCACGCTGCTCCAGGGCTTCCTCGAGAACTCCAACGTGAGCGTGGTCGAGGAGCTGGTGGCGCTCATCACCGGGCAGCGCGCCTACGAGGTGACCTCGAAGGCGATCCAGACCGCGGACGAGATGCTGCGGGCGACGAATGCGATTGTCTCGTAGCCTCGCGTTTGCGGCGCTTTTTCTCCTCTCGCTCACCACGGCTTCTGTCGCGGGCCCGGGGCGCATCACCCTGCCGGCGGAGGTGACGGCGACGGGGCAGGTGATCCGGCTCGGAGACATTGCGGTGCTCGAGGGACCGGCGACGGCGCCGCTGGGCGATCTGACGCTCGGGCCGGCGCCGGCGGCGGGCGAGAGCCGTACGCTCGAAGGGGCGCGCGTGCTGGATGCGCTCCGCCGCGCGGGGGCCGACCTCGCGGCGATCACCTACACGATCCCGCCCGTGATCCGGGTGCGGCGGGCGAGCCAGGAGGTGTCGGAGGCGGCCGTCCGGCAGATCCTCGAAAGGTTCCTCGCCGAGGCGCTCGGAGCCGGCGCGGCGGACGCGGAGCTGAAGAGCGTCGAGCTGCCCGGGCCCATCCGCATTCCGGCGGGCCCGTACACCGCCCGCGTCGTCCCGCCGGCGGACCGTCCCCTGCTCGGACGCGTGCGGCTCGGGCTCGAGTTCACGGTCGAGGACCGACCGGTGAAGTCGGTCTGGGTGACGGCGGACATCGGCGTCTACGGGCCGGTCGTCGTGGCCACGCGGGCGGTCGCGCGCGGCGACACGCTCGCCGCCGCCGACCTCACCACCGAGCGGCGCGACCTCTCGCAGAGCGGCCGCAGCGTCCTCACCGACACGGTCGACGCGGCCGGCCGCATCGCCCGCACGCCGCTCGTGCCGTACACGCCCGTGCGCCGGGACCAGCTCGATCTGCCGGCCGACATCCATCGCGGCGACGTCGTGCTGCTCGTCGCCGAGCGGGGCCGGCTGCGCATCACGGCGCCCGGTGAGGCGCGCGAGGACGGGACGCGCGGCCAGCAGGTGCACGTCCTCAATCGCCTGAGCCGCAAGGACCTCGTCGGCCACGTGATCGACGGCAGCACGGTGGCGGTGGACTTCTGATGCGGTGGCCGGTGCTGCTCGCCCTCCTGCTGCTCGCCGCCTGCGCCCGCGTGGCGTCGGTCCCCGTGCCGCCGCCCGCGGCGGTCGCGATTCAGCCTCCGCCGCCGCCGCCGAACGGCTCCCTCTGGCATCCGGAGCTCGCCGCCAACTACCCCTTCCTCGACGTCCGCGCGCACTTCCCGGGCGACCTGCTGACCGTGGTGGTCGCCGAGCAGTCGCAGGGGAAGAAGGACGCCACCACGGAGACGACGGGCGAGTCGTCGATCTCGGCGAGCGTCGAGGACTTCTTCGGCATCCCCGCGGCGGCGGTGAAGTTCCTGCCGAACGGATTCAACCCGCAGAGCGTCGTCAAGGCCGAGACCAAGCGCTCGAGCAAGGGCGACGGCACGACGACACGGGAAGGGGCCCTGACCGCCAACATCACCGTCCGCGTCGTCGCCCTCGACCCGAACGGCAACCTCTACGTGCGCGGCGACAAGATCGTCAGCGTGAACCGGGAGAACCAGCACATCGTGCTGAGCGGCACCGTGCGACCCGAGGACATTGCCTCCGATAACAGCGTGCTCTCGTCCCGCCTGGCCGACGCGCGCATCGACTACTACGGGAGCGGCGTCGTCGGCGACAAGCAGAATGTCCCGCTGACCCACCGCCTCTTCGACTGGGTATGGCCGTTTTGAGGTGTGCAGCCTTCGCGGCGGTCGTCTCACTCGCGTTCGCCGTGCCGGCGTTCGGGGCGCGGCTCAAGGACATCGCGTCGATCGAGGGGGTGCGGCAGAACCAGCTCTCGGGGTACGGGCTGGTCGCCGGCCTCAACGGGACGGGCGACAGCCAGCAGGCCATCTTCACCGTGCAGAGCGTGCTCAACATGCTCCGGCGGCGGGGGCTGACGCTCAACATCAACCCGCGGCAGCTGCAGATCAAGAACGTGGCGGCGGTGAGCGTCACGGCGGCGCTGCCGCCCTTCGCGCGCCAGGGGGGGCGCATCGACGCGCAGGTCTCCTCGCTCGGCGACGCCAAGAGCCTGCAGGGCGGCACGCTGCTCACGACGCCGCTCTTCGGGCCCGACGGGCAGGTCTACGCCGTCGCGCAGGGGCCCGTCTCGCTGGGCGGCGGCTTTGCGGCGCACGGGCCGGGTGCCACGGCTCAGAAGAGCCATCCGACGACGGCCTTCCTCGCGGGCGGCGCGCTCGTCGAGCGCGAGGTGCCGGTCGCGCTCGGCACCGAGGGCGTGCTGACTCTCGCCCTCCACCAGCCCGACTTCACCACGGCGGGCCGGGTGGCCACGGCCGTGAACGACGCCCTCGGCCGGGCGGCGGCCCGGCCGCTCGACGCGGGCACGATCGCCGTCGACCTCGGCGCCGCCTCCGAGGCGGAGGCCGTCGCCACCGCGACGGCCATCGAGCACGTCGAGGTGATGCCCGACACGACCGCCCGGGTCATCCTGAACGAGCGCACCGGGACGGTGATCATCGGCAGCGACGTGCACATCATGCCGATCGCCATCGCGCACGGCAGCCTCAACGTCACGGTCAAGACCGACTTCGGCGTCTCGCAGCCCGCGCCCTTCTCGCAGGGGCAGACGGTGGTGGTGCCGGACACCACGCTCAAGGTCGAGGAAGGAGCAAAGCAGAACCTCGTGCTGCTGCGGGCCGGCGTCAGCCTCGGCGAGCTCGTGGCGGGGCTCAATGCCCTCGGCGTGACGCCGCAGGATCTGATCGCGATCCTGCAGGCGATCCAGACCGCCGGCGCCCTCCAGGCCGAGCTGGAGATCATGTGACCGCGCCCATCGTGCCGGTCGACCTCGACGACGTCCGTCTGCGCGCGCTCGAGCGCCAGCCCGCAGCGAAGGCCGGCCCGGCCGCCGCCAAGGCGCTCGAGGTCCTCTTCCTGACCCAGCTGCTCCGCGCCATGCGCAAGACCATCCCCGAGAACGACCTGCTGCCCCGGGCGCCGGCCCGGGACGTCTACGAGGGCGTCTTCGACGGAGCGGTGGCCGCCTCCATGGCCGAGCGGGACCCCCTGGGCATCGTCCGCAGCATCGGCGAGGGTGCCCTCAAGGTCGGCAGCGAACCTGCCGATACAGCAGTGGGGACCCCCCCCGGAAGGGACGGGCGAGCACCATGAAGGTCGACGAGAGGAAGGGCTTACAGGAGCCGAGGCTCGGCGGTCCTGGTGCCATCCAGCCGGCGGCGGGGACCGCCGGCCCGTCGGCACCCCCCGCCGCTGACCAGGTGAGCGTCTCGGACACCGCCCGGCGTCTCGCGCAGCTCCGCGCCGAGGTGGGCGACGTGAGCGTCGACGCGATCCGGCAAGAGAAGGTGCAGGGCCTCCGCGCCGTCATGGCGAAGGGGCAGTACAGCGCCGACCTCGAGGACGTGGCACGCGCGCTGCTGCGCGACGTGCTGGGCGGGCTGCTCGGCTAGCGCATGAGCCAGGGCGACCAGCTGGAGACGCTCTGTGCGCTCCTCGGCGAGGAGACGCGGACGTGCGGCGCGCTCTCCGGGGTGCTGCGCGATGAGCAGGCCGCCGCGATCGGTCTCGATCCCGACGGGATCATCGGCTGTCTCGCCGAGCGGCGGCTGCTCCACGAGCAGCTCGCGCAGCTCGCTGGCGCGCGACGGGACCTCGTCCGTTCGATCGCGCGGGCGCAGGGCGAGACGGCAGAGCGCGTGACCGAGCTCCTGCCGCTGCTCGCCCCCAAAGCCGGCGAACGCGTTCGCGACGGGCTCCGCACACTCCGCCGTGCGCTGCTCGAGGCGCGTGGACTGGGGCGGCAGAACGCGCTCTTCGCCGCGGCGAGCCTCGACGGCGTGGGCGAGCTGCTGCGGGCCCTCGGCGGGCTCATGCCGGGCGCGCGCTACGGGGCGGATGCGCGGGTCGCGGCATGCGGCGGTCCCACCAACCGCGTAGACCGCCGCGTGTAGCGGATGGCCATCTCGTCCCTCCTCGGCATCGCGCAGCGCGCGCTCCTGGCGAGCGAGACGGCGCTCGGCGTCGTCGGCAACAACATCGCCAACGTCAACACGCCCGGCTATACGCGCCAGGTCCCGGACCTGGAGTCGGACCCGAGCAGCGTGACGGCGCAGGGCGTGCTGGTCGGGACGGGGGTGCACGTGGCTGCCGTCCGGCAGGTCCTCGATCCGCTGCTCGAGAAGCGCCTGCTCGGCGCCGAGACCGAGCGCCGCCAGCAAGGCGCGGTGCGGGACCAGCTGAGCGCCCTGGCGAGCGTGCTGAACGAGCTCGACCAACCCTCGCTGGGGGACGCGGTCGACGGGTTCTTTGCCGCCGCCGATGCGCTCGCCCGCAATCCGGGCGGCGCGGCGGAGCGCGAGACCCTGCTCGGCCAGGCCCGCACGCTCGCCGACCAGCTCCAGCAGCGGAGCGCGGCGGTCGCGGCGCTCCAGCGCGGCACCGACGACGCGTACGTCGCGGCCACCACGCGCGCCAACGACGCCCTCGGCCGCATCGCGGACCTCAACCGGGCGATCACCGCCGCGGAGGCTGGCGGCGAGCGCGCCAACGACCTGCGCGACCGGCGTCGCACGGCGCTCACCGACCTCGCCGGCGTGATCGGCATCCAGACGGTCGAGACGAGGGACGGAGCGGTCACCGTGTCGGCGGCCAACGGGGCCGTGCTGGTCGACGGCGGCGCGGTGGTCCACCCGATCGCGCTGCGCGAGCAGGGCGCCGGCCTCGACGGTCAGGCGCTCCACGAGGCCGGCCTGGCCGACGGGACGGGCGGCTTCATCGCCGCCCCGGCGGCCTTCGCGAGCGGCGAGCTGGCCGCGCTCGCCGGGGTCCGCGACGGCGACCTCGTCGCCGCCTCGTCGGACCTCGACACCTTCGCGAGCACGCTGATCGGCGAGGTGAACCGCATCCAGACGAACGCGGGCGCCGGCGCCGTCGACCTGGACGGCGGCTCGACCGCGACCGTGCCGCTGTTCGGAGGCACGGACGCCAGGACCATCACGGTCCTCCTCACCGGCGCGGACGCCGGGCGGAAGATCGGCGCCGCGCTGTCGACCGACCCGGGTGACAACCAGAACGCGCTCAATCTGGCCGACCTGCGCACGCGGACGCAGGCGGCGCTCGGCAAAGCCACCTTCAGCGGCTATCTCGCAGACCTGACCGGGGCGGTGGGCGAAGGCGCGGCGCGGGCGCGGGACACCGCGCAGGCCAGCGAGGCGCTCCAGCAGCAGCTGCAGAATCAGCGCGATTCGTTCTCGGGCGTCAACCTGAACGAGGAGCTCAGCAACCTCCTCCGCTACCAGCGCGCCTTCCAGGCGTCGGCGGAGGCGATGAACGTCGCCAACCAGATCCTCGACGAGCTCATGAGCGTGATCCGATGACCATCTCGCGCCTGAGCGACGCGCAGTCGTTCTCGCTGCTCGCCCAGCGCACCGGCCAGCTCCAGGTGTCGCTCCAGACGCTCGAGCAGGAGGTGGCGAGCGGGAAGCGCCTGTTCACGCCGGACGACGATCCGCTCGCGGCGGCGGCGGCGACGCGCGCCCGGTCGGCGCTGGCGGCGCTCGGGCAGTACGGCAGCGCGAGCGGCTTCGGCACCGAGGTGCTCGGCGCCGAGGACGACGCGCTCGGCCAGGGGGAGCAGGTCCTGGTCCGGGCCGAGGAGATCGCCACGCAGCAGGCCTCGAGCCTCCTCTCGCCCGGCGAGCGGGCCGCAGCGCGCGAGGAGGTGCACGGGCTCCTCGAGGCCCTGACCACGCTCGGCAACACCGAGCTCGGCGGCCGGCGCATCTTCGCCGGCCTCGCCCTCGACACCTCGGGCGCGCCATTCAAGGCGGTGCCCGACGACGTGAGCACGTACGACCCCACCACGGCGTACAGCGGCTCGACGCAGGCGTTCTCCGTGAAGGTGGGCGGCGCGTCGAGCGAGCGGGTGCGCATCACGACGCGCGGTGATGCCGTCTTCACCAGCTCGCTCCGTGCGCTCAAGGACCTCTGGACGGCGCTCGACACGAACGGCGACACGGGTGGCACGCTCACGGAGCTCGCCGCCGCGCGGGACGATCTCGCCACGGAACGGGCCAGCGTCGGTGCGCGGCAGGCCGAGCTGATCGACCGGACGGCGCAGGTGAAGGGCCTGACCCTCGACCAGCAGAAGGCGCTCTCCGAGGCGCAGGACGCCGACCTCGTGGCCGTGATCGCGCGGCTCACGCAGACCCAGACGGCGCTCCAGGCGGCGCTCGCGGCCGGAGCCCAGATCGCCCGCACGAGCCTCGTCAACCTGCTGCAGGTCTGACGCCGCCGCTCAAGCCCGGCCGCAATCTGGCCGAAAGGACAAGAGGGGACAGGGAGCGTCCCGGAAGCCATGCTGGTCCTGACACGGAGGTTGGGGGAGGTGATCCGCGTGGGTGACAACGTCACCGTGCGGGTCCTCGAGGTGAAGGGGAATCAGGTCCGGCTCGGGGTGGAAGCCCCAGCGGACGTGCGCATCTACCGCGAAGAGGTCTACAGGGCGATTCGCAAGGAGAACGAGGAGGCCGCGCTCCAGAAGCCGAGCAGCCTCGAAGAGGTGACCACCACGTGGGAGAAGCAGCGCGACAAGCCGTAGCCGAGACCGTCGCCGTCCGCTCGCAGCGCTTCGGGGACTACGAGGTTCCCGCCGAGCGCATCCTTCGCTTCCCCGAGGGCCTCGTCGGCTTTCCCGAGGCGCGCCACTTCGTGCTCCTCGATTCGAGCCACCCGGGGTCTCCCTTCCGATACCTCCTCTGCCTCGACCTCCCCGAACTCGGCTTCGTGGTGTGCGACGCCGCGCACGTCTGCGCCGGCTACGTGGCGGATGTGCCGCGCCCCGCGGAGGTCCCGGCCGAGGACCTGGCCGTCCTTGCCCTGGTGACCGTCCCCGCCGACCCTCGCCAGATGACGGCCAACCTGATGGCGCCACTGCTGGTCGACTGCCGCTCGGGCCGCGGCCGGCAGGTGGTGCTCGATACGGGGCGCCACCCCATCCGGTACCCCCTCCTGGCACCCCCCGCCACCCCGGCCTAGACCCGACGGTCGCGATCGCTGCACCGCGTCGGCCGGCGCTCCGCCAGCGCGGTTTGTGTGTCCCCCGCTTTTTTTTCTCCATCCCCACTTTTTTTCTCTTGACAGCCCCTCCTCTTCTGGGTGATCTCACGCCTAACACCAACCGACAACCCAACGGAGGAGGGCTCATGAAAGGCATTCTGGGAGTAGCGATCGGCGGCATCTTCTTGCTGGGCGTCGGCGGGGCGTTCGCCCAGACGACGACCACGACCGTGCCGCGTTGCTTCAACGGCGGCGACTCGTCGATGGGCTGCTCCGGCGGCTGCGCGAGCGACAGCCCGACATGCGCGTCGGACGATCCGGGCTGCGTCCCGGACACCAAGGACCACCTGAAATGCTCGGACGCCACCGTGAAGGCGTTCCAGAAGGCGATCGCCTGCGTGGCCAAGTGCCACTGCAAGCAGGCCTCCGCCCTGCTCGCGGGCAAGCCCTTCACCGAGGAGACTTGCGAGGGGCATAACCCGCCGAAGAACAACGCCTGCCAGGACAAGCTGGATGGGGCGCTCGCCAAGATAGCGCCCCTCTGCAGCGCCCAGCAGACCACCTTCGCGGCGGCCGAGGAGTCCGTGCTGTTCGCGCCGAAGAGCCAGCCGGCGTCGTTCGATGGTCAGAACGGCGGCGTCTACTGCGACTCGACGTCGGGCTCCATGATCATGACCTCGGATCCCGACGACGGGGGCTTCGTGCCGGCGAGTAAGGACATGCTCAAGTGCGAGTGCACCGTGGGGAAGAACCTCGCCAAGCTCGCGGTCGCTGCCCTCAAGTGCCACATCAAGCTGGCCGACGCCTTCTTCAAGGGGAAGCCATACGACGAGGAGGCCTGCGAGGAGGTCGATCCCGCCAAGGGCAAGGCGGCACACCAGAGGTACACCCAGGCTGAGACCGTCATCCTCTCGAAGGGCATCTGCCCGCCGTGCCTGGATCAGGCGCACCAGGATGCGCTCGGGGCGGGCGTCATCGCTCAGGTGGAGGCCGGCAACGCCCTCGCCTACCCGTGTCCGTAGGCAGGGGGTAAGTTCCGCGGTCCCAACGAAGGGGGCGGGGAGCAATCCCCGCCCCCTTCTTTTTCGCGGGGGAGAAGCGATGAGAGGCCTTCGAGCCGTTGCGGTCGCCGCCGTCTGCCTCTCGGCGTCGATCGCCCTCGCCAGCGGGCCGGGCCAGCCGTTCGACGACGACGACGCGGGCTGCGTGCCCGACACGACCGAACACCGGAAGTGCTCGGAGAAGCTCGCCAAGGCGTTCGGCAGGCTCATCGCGGCGGTGACGAGCTGCCACGACAGGCAGGCGCGCGCGGCCGTCTCGGGCCTCGCCTTCGACGAGGAAGCCTGCGAGGCCAGTGCCCAGACCCGCTTCGAGGCGAGCCGCGACGCCGTCTCCCCGCTTTGCTCGGCGACCCAGCTCGCCCTCGCCTCGGACGAGGAGACCGAGCTCCTCGATTCGACCAACCCCGGCTCGCTCGATGCGCAGAACGGCGACGTCTACTGCGACTCGACGTCCGGCAACGCCCTGGACTCCGGCGGCGACGATACCGGCTGGGTGCCCGCCACGGCCGACGCGCTCTGGTGCGCGCGCGGGGTCGGGAAGAGCCTCGCCAAGCTCGCGCAGGCGGCGCTCAGGTGCCATGCCAAGATGGCGTACACCTTCTTAGCCGGCCGGACGTTCGACGAGGAGGCATGCGAGGAGTTCGACCCCCTGACGGGCAGAGGGGCCCGCGACCGGTACAGCATGCGCGCCCTCAGGCTGATCGCGCACGGCGGCTGCCCGTCCTGCCTCGACGACATCCAACAGGAGGCGCTCGCGGTGCGGACGATCGGCCAGCTGGACGCCGACAACGCCCGCCTGTATCCGTGTCCGTAGGGATCGTCCCGACGTGCGCGGCCTGATCGCGGTGCTGGCCCTCGGCGCGAGCATGTGCACCTCGGCCCCGTCGGGTCCCACCCGCTACGTCAACCTCGAGAAGGATGCGCACGGCGAGCGGCGCGCGCTGCCCTTCTGGGTCTCGTCCGATGCGATGCAGCACTGCCTCGAGCAAGGTCTCAGGGGCCTTAACGCGGGGACGGAGGCACGGCAGGCCTTCGACGGCGCGGCGTGCGCCGACGGCCGCATCGGCGACCTCGCGCACGGCACGGCGGTCGAGGCCCTGGCGTCGTCGCCCGAGTGTGGGGCGCTGGCCAAGGTGCGCGTCCTCGAGGGCGAGCACCAGGGCCGGGTCGGCTGCGTGCCGCCCGAGGTCCTCGGCCCGGACCGCATGCCGTAAGCGCGCGCGCCGCGCGGGCGAGTCAGAGTTCTGCACGCCGGCGCGGTGCGAAAAGCGCACGACTGTACGACCCCTGGCGCCGGCCGTTCACGTTTGTCCTGGTTTCGTGGTCACGTCGCAGCGTTTCCGCCCTCACCCCGTGTAGCGGATTCCAACCCAAATGTCAGATTTGCCGTATGCTTAGAGGCCGAATCCTTGACACGCCCCCTGACAATTCGCTGGCGCGGTGTAGCTCTTGCTACCGGGTGCGCGTCGCAGAAAATCACGACTTCGACGGAGGGGGAATGCAAGGAAACGACCAGCGCGACCGCACCGACAGCTCGTTCGAGGGCATCATCGGCCGGCATCCGAGCATGCAGGCAGTCTTCGAGATCATCCGGCGCGTCGCGCCGACCGACGCGACGGTCCTCATCACGGGCGAGAGCGGTACCGGGAAGGAGCTCGTGGCCGCGGCCCTCCACCGGCTCTCCGGACGGGCGGCCGGGCGCTTCGTGCCGGTCCACTGCGGGGCGATCCCGGAAGACCTGCTCGAGAGCGAGATGTTCGGGCACGAGCGAGGCGCGTTCACCGGCGCGGTGGCGAGCCGCATCGGCCGCTTCAAGCTCGCCGACGGGGGCTCGATCTTCCTCGACGAGATCGGCGAGATGAGCGCCAAGCTGCAGGTGAAGCTCCTCCGCGTGCTCGAGGACGGCCGCTTCGAGGCCGTGGGCAGCGTCGTCACCCAGCAGGTCGACGTGCGCGTGATCGCCGCGACCAACCGCTCGCTCGAGCAGGCGGTGGCGGGGCGCCACTTCCGCGAGGATCTCTTCTACCGGCTGCGCGTCGTGCCGATCGAGATGCCCCCGCTGCGCCGCCGCCGCGAGGACATCCCGCTCCTGGTCGACGCGATCCTCGGGCAGCTCGCGGCGCGCGGGCTGCCGCGCTTCACGATCAGCGCGGAGGCGACCGAGCTGCTGCAGCGCTATCCATGGCCCGGCAACGTGCGCGAGCTGCGCAACGTGCTCGAGCAGATGGTCGTCCTCGGCCGCCCCGAGCGCGTGATCGAGGCGAGCGATCTTCCGCCTCACCTGGTGGCGCCGCGCGAGCTGACCGACGCCGGCTCGGCGATGCCGTGGCAGTTCGGCCCGGCGGGCATCGACTTCTATCGCGAGATGGAGGCGATCGAGGACCGCATCATCGCGCAGGCCCTGCACCTCTCGCGCGGCAACAAGAAGGAGGCCGCGCGGCTCCTCCGCGTCAACCGGACGACGCTGCTCGAGAAGCTCAAGCGAAAGCGCGCGCAGGGGAGTCCGCTCGCGGCGCTCCTCGGCGCGGCCAATCCGGTCGACGGCCTGCCGGGCGCGATCGCGGCGGACGGGGCGGCGCGCGGCGCGCTCGAGTTCGCCGTCGCATGACGGGGACCGGTCCCCAGTTGAACGAATCGTAGACCGCTGCCGCGACCCCCGCCGCGCCCGAGGGTCGACCGTGCGCTAACGTCCAAAGGTGGGTTGACCGGGCCGGCGCTGGCTCGTAACAGGGGGGGAGAGGCAATGCGTGAGAGGATTGGCGGTGGCTAGCAGCGCCATGCGGCGCGTGGAGGAGCGGCGGCCCCGGGTCCTCGTGGTCGACGACCTCGGGTATGCGCGTGACGCGCTGGCCGAGCTCCTGCGGAGCGCGAGCTACGACGTCGCGTCGGTCGGCAGCGGTGCGGAAGCGCTCGACGAGCTCGAGCGTCATGGGGCCGACCTCGTGCTGTCCGACATCTACATGCCCCGTATGACGGGCTGGGAGCTCGCCCACGCGGTGCGCGAGCGCGGTGTGACCAACACGCGCGGCCTGCCGATCTGCATCGGCCTCTACTCGGCCCTGTTGAGCGGCTTCAGCCGCGAGCAGCTGAGCCGCGCCCAGGTGGACTTTGCCGTGACCAAGCTGACCGACCCGGACGCGGTGCTCGACGCCGTCGAGCGCGCGCTCGCCTGGTCCGAGGTACGCTAGCTCGACTCGAGATGGAGTCTCCGCGCGCGCCGCGCGCGCGGCCGAGCGAAGCGAGCGGGGAGTGAGGACCCGGCGGGCTTCGCCCGCCGGGGCGAGGGGCGGAGCCCCTCGCTGATGCTGATCTAAACTCGCTCCAGCGAGGCGCCGGCGGCGGGTCGCACCACGAGCCACGGTCCGGGCGTCGCCCCGCGGGCCGCGTAGAAGTCGCGGTCGAGTGCCTCGGTCACGCGCTCCGTATCGGCCCGCTCGGCGAGCGCCACGATGGCGCCTCCGAACCCCGCGCCGGTGAGCCGTGCCCCGCGGGCGCCACCCGCCCGCGCCACGGCGACGAGCCGGTCGAGGGCGGGCGTGCTCACGCCGAAGTCCTCGGCGCAGCTCTGGTGCGAGGCGTCCATCAGCGCCCCGAGCGCTCCGAGGTCGCCGGCGCGGAGCGCGTGCTCGGCGGCCGCGACACGCGCCGCCTCGCCCAGCACGTGACGGGCGCGGGCGCGGAGCCGGAACCGGGCGGGATCGGCGAGCGTCGTGCCGGCGGGAA
>Ga0209474_10001387_pt1 | contig 23902 bp, 19 predicted proteins | sample GraSoiAngelo_145_FD_185902 | JGI IMG/M metagenome (GOLD analysis project Ga0209474, IMG submission 185902) | Grasslands soil microbial communities from the Angelo Coastal Reserve, California, USA - 14_1009_05_20cm (SPAdes) (version 2) | ecosystem: Environmental > Terrestrial > Soil > Grasslands...
TACCCGCCCGACCCGCCAGACTCGCCCGACCCGCCCGACCTACTCGGCCTTCGTCAGCCCGCGCAGCGCGACGACGCCGAGCGCCGGCCCCGGCACCAGGCACAGAAACACCCACTGCCATCCGATTGTCTGCGCCGCGACGGGCAGCAGGCGGATCGACGCCATCGTCAGGAGAAACCCCGCGCACGTCTGCACGGTCAGCGCCGTGCCCACGTGATCGCGCGGGCTGAACTGCGCGACGAGCGCCGACAGCTGCGCCGAATCGGCCACCACCGCCACGCCCCACACGATCGCGAACGCGAAGAGCGCCGGCGCCGGCGCGCCGAACATCAGCCCCGACACCGCGCAGCAGATCCCGCTCGCGATCATCGCCCACGACGCGATGCGCGCCTGACCGATGCGGTCGGCGAACCATCCGGCCGCGGCCGATCCGAGCGCGCCGCTGCCGATCGTCGCGAACGCGACCGCCGACCCCGCCGGCGAGCTCGGCGTCGGCCCCGGGCGGCCGAAGCTCGCCGACGCGAACGCGGCAATCCACGTCCACACGGCGTAGAGCTCCCACATGTGTCCGAGGTACCCGAAGGTCGCGAGCCGCGTGCGGCGATCGCGGAACACGCGCGCGATCGCGGACGGATCGAACGGCGCGCTCTTCGCGACATACGGACCGTCGCCGACGACGGTGACGACGAGCGCGCCGCCGACGAGCGCGAGCGCCGATGCCGCGAGCATCAGCGTCCGCCACGGCACGGCCGCCGACGCCGACGCCAGCAGGTGCGGGAAGGCCGAGCCGATCGTCAGCGCGCCGATCAGCACGCCGAGCGCGGCGCCGCGGCGCTTGTCGAACCATCCCGCCGCGACCTTCATCCCCGGTGGATATACCCACGCGAGCGCCGCGCCGGTCACGAGCCGCAGCGCGATGATCGCGGCGGCGCCGTCGGCGCCGACGAGCGCCGCGTTCGCGGCGGCCGCGACGACGCAGCCGGCGGCGAAGAGCCGCCGCGCGTTCAGCAGATCCGGCAGGTTCAGTGCCGCCGACACGAGCGTGCCGATCACGAAGCCGCCTTGCACCGCCATGGTCAGCCACGCGGTGGTGGCGCCGGCGAGATGGAACTCGGCGACGATGGCCGCGTTCGCCGCGGTCGCCGAAAACCAGAGCGTCATCCCGAGGAACATCGCGAGCGACAGCCACGCGAGCTGCCGCGGCGCCAGTGCGGCGATCGAATCGGCAGGCGAGACCACGCTCATGCGAAAAGGGGTCGTACCCCTTTTTCGCGAAAAAGGGGTACGACCCCTTTTCGCGCCAGCCCGTCGAGTTGCGCCTTCATCGTCCCGACCGACGGCAGGAGTATTACACGTGTGGACGACACGAGCGGCGGAGGAGAGTCGCCAGGCGTTTCGCGAAAAAGGGGTACGACCCCTTTTCGGTGCGCCATAATCGTCTCGACCGACGCTGGGAGTCTCATATGCCTGACCGGAAGCGTCTTCGCGCGCCGCTCGGCTTGGCTGTCGCCTGGGCTCTCGCCTCGGCGCTCCTCGCCGCCGATGAGGCGCGCCGCGTGCCGCGCCTGCCCGACGGCCATCCCGATCTCCAGGGGACCTGGGACTTCCGCAGCGCGACGCCGCTCGAGCGGCCGGCGCGCTTTCAGGGCCGCGAGTTCATGACGCCGGACGAGGTCGTCGAGTACGAGCGCCTCGCGCTCGCGCGCGAGGACGGCCGGCCGCCTGACGATGCGCGATCGGTCGAGGAGCAGTCGGTCCATCCCGTGTGGTGGCTCGACTACGGCAAGAAAGTTGTGAAGACGGCGCGCACCTCGCTCATCGTCGATCCGCCGGACGGCAAGATCCCGCCGCAGACGGCCGAAGCGCGCGATCGGCTCGCGGCGCGGCGGGCCGCCGCGCGCACGCACGGGCCGGCCGATTCCTACGAGAACCGAAGCATCTTCGAACGGTGCCTCACGCGCGGCCTGCCGGAGCAGCTGCTGCCGGGGCCTTACAACAACAACCTGCAGATCGTGCAGACGCCGCAGTACATCGTCCTGACGACGGAGATGATTCACGAGGCGCGCGTCGTGCCGATGGACGGCCGGCCGCATGCATCGGCCGCCATCCGCTCGTGGACCGGCGATCCGCGCGGCCGCTGGGAGGGCGAGACGCTCGTCGTCGACTCGACGAACTTTACGGACCGGACGATCTTCCGCGGCGCCGGCGAGAACCTGCATCTCGTCGAGCGCTTCACGCGCCTCGACGCCGACACGCTCGAATATCGCTTTACCGTCGAGGATCCGACGACGTGGACGCGGCCGTGGACGGTCGCCTATCCGATGACGCGGACCGACGCGCCGGTCTACGAGTACGCGTGCCACGAAGGCAACTACGGGCTGCGGGACATCCTGAGCGGCGCGCGGTACGAGGAGCAGCTCGAGGCCGACGCCGGGAAGAAGCGGCAGTAGCGTGACGATGCGCGTGCTCGCCTCGATCGTCTCGGCGCTGCTCGCGCTGCAGGCGGGCGCGTCGTACGACATCGTGATCCGGAACGCGCGCGTGCTCGATCCCGCGACGAACCTCGACGCCGTTCGAAGCATCGGCATCAGCGGGAAGAAGATCGCCGCGCTGTCGGCCGATCCGCTGCGCGGCCGGGTCGAGATCGACGCGTCCGGCCTCGTGGCCGCGCCCGGCTTCATCGATCTCCACTCGCACGGCCAGACGCCGGAGAACTATCGCTACAAGGCGATGGACGGCGTCACGACCGCGCTCGAGCTCGAGGTCGGGGTCTCGCCGGTCGGCGAATGGTACAAGGCGCGCGAGGGCAGGTCGCTCGTCCATTTCGGCGCGAGCGCCGGCCACATTCCGGCGCGCATGGCGGTGATGAAGGACAGCGGCGGCCTGCTGCCGCGCGACGCCGCGATGAACCGCGCGGCGACGCCGGACGAGCAGACGGCGATCGAGGCGATCGTGCGGCGCGATCTCGACGAAGGCGGCGTCGGCATGGGCATGGGGATCACCTACACGCCGACGGCGACACGCGACGAGATCCTCGGCCTCTTCCAGCTCGCGGCGCGCTTCAGACGGCCGGTCTTCGTGCACATGCGCGGCGGCGACGTCGTCGCGTCGCTGCAGGAAGTGATCACCGACGCGGCCGTCACCGGCGCGCCGCTGCACGTCGTGCACATCAACAGCGCCGCTACGTCAAGGACGCCAATCGCGCTGCAGATGATCGACGGCGCGCGGGCCCGCGGCCTCGACGTGACGACGGAAGCGTATCCCTACACGGCGTCGATGACCGAGATCGCGTCGGCGGCCTATTCCGGATGGGAGCAGCGCGAGCCGGAGTTCTTCTCGCGGCTGCTGTGGCCCGCGACCGGAGAGCGGCTGACGCGCGAGTCGTTCGCGACATATCGCAAGCAGGGCGGCTTCGTGATCCAGTTCGGCAACACCGACGACATGGTGCGCGCGGCGATCGCGCACCCGGCGGTGATGATCGCGAGCGATGGGATCATCGAGAACGGCAAGGGCCACCCGCGCGGCGCCGGCACCTTCGCCCGCGTGCTCGGCAAGTACGTGCGCGAGGAGAAGGCCCTCAGCCTGATGGACGCGGTGCGCAAGGCGTCGCTGATGCCGGCGCAGCGGCTCGAGGCGTTCGCGCCGGCGATGCGGCAGAAAGGCCGGCTGAGCGCCGGCGCCGACGCCGACATCGTCGTCTTCGATCCGGGACGCGTGATCGACAAGGCGACGTTCGAGAACGCGGCGCAGTACTCGGAGGGGTTTCGCGACGTGCTCGTGGAAGGCACGTTCGTCGTCCGCGACGGCAAGCTGCAGGAGGGCGTGATGCCCGGGCAGGCCATCCGCGCGCGGTGAACGGCGTTGTAGGGCGACCCTTTTGGGTCGCATGTAGGGCGACCCTTTTGGGTCGCATGTAGGGCGACCCTTTCAGGGTCGCCAGTGTAGGGCGACTCTTTCAGGGTCGCCAGTGGAGGGCGACCCTTTCAGGGTCGCCAGTGGAGGGCGACCCTTTCAGGGTCGCCAGTGCAGGGCAACCCTGAGGGTCACCAGTGGGGTTCCATGGCTGACACGAAGCTCGTTGGACAGAACTACACCACACCCGATCTGATCGCGAAGGTCACCGGCCGCGCGAAGTACGCGGAAGACTATCGCGCTGACGGGATGCTCTTCGCCAAGCTGCTCATGAGCCCGATGCCGCACGCGCGGGTCCGCCGCATCGACACGCGCGCCGCGCTCGCGATGCCCGGCGTGAAGGCGATCATCACCGCCGACGATCTGCCGGATCTCCGCGGCGCCGAGCGGGCGCTCACCAACGAGCCGCTCTACCAGGGCGAGCCGATTCTCGCGCTCGCCGCCGTCGACGAGGCGACCGCGGTGGAGGCGATCGAGAAGATCGAGATCGATCTCGAGCCGCTGCCGTTCGTCGTCGATCCAGTGGAGAGCCTCCGGCCGGCCGGCGCGAACGCGCGCACGGACGGCAACGTGTGGTTCCCGCCGCCGCCCGCCGCCGGCGGCGCGGCCGGCGGTCCGCCGCGGCCGAAGATCCAGACGCTGAAGTGGACCGAGCAGGATTTCGCCGGCGCCCCCGAAGGCGGCCTGCCGATGGGGAAGGCCGCGGACGAATGGTCGTACGGCGACCTCGAGGCCGGCTTCAAGAGCGCCGCGATCGTCGTCGACGAAACCTTCGTCGTGCAGTCCACCGGCCACCAGCCGATGGAGACGCGCAGCGCGATGGCCTACTGGCAGAACGGCAAGCTGTTCCTGCACGGATCGACGCAGAGCGTCGCGCGCACGCTCGATCCGCTCGCGAGCTGGCTCGGGATGGACGCGGCGAACATCGTGCTCGTCAGCGAGTACTGCGGCGGCGGCTTCGGCAGCAAAGGGGCCGGCGCGATCTCCATGGTGGTTCCGGCGCTCCTCGCGAAGAAGGCGGGCGCGCCGGTGATGATGCGCATCAGCCGCGAAGAAGAGCATTACATCGGCCGTGCGCGCACCGGCATGGTGGGCCGCGCGCGCGCCGGCTTCGCGAAGGACGGCCGCATCACCGCGCTCGATCTCTTCATCGTCGAGGACAACGGCGCGTACGGCCCGATGGGCGATCACAGGTCCGCGGCCAACGCGGCGTCGCTCATCTGGCAGCCGCTCGCGATGCGCTTCCGCGGCCTCGCCGTGATCACGAACACGCCGCCGCGATCGCAGCAGCGCTCGCCGGGGCCGATGCAGGCCAACGCGATCATGGAGCCGGTCGTCACGAAGGCCGCGAAGAAGCTCGGGATCGATCAGCTCGCGATCCGCCGCATCAACTCGCCGGAAGGCAAGGCGCTCTATGGCCCGCCGCGGCCGAACGGCGAGCGCGGGCACATCACGAGCGCGTTCGTGAAGCAGGCGATCGATCGCGGCGCCGAGCTGTTCAAGTGGGACGAGCGCAAGGCGCGGTCGGGCAAACGCGACGGATCGACGGTGCGGGGCGTCGGGGTCGCCGTCGGCCCGCACGGCGCGGGATCGATCGGCTACGACGGCTTGATGACGATTCGGCCCGACGGCAAGCTGTACGTCCAGTCGGGCGTCGGCAACCTCGGCACGCACTCGTGTATCGATCTCGCGCGCGTCGCCGCCGAAGCGCTGGCGATGCCGTGGGACAAGGTCGTCGTCAACTGGGGCAGCACGGCGAAGAACATTCCGTGGTCCGCGATGTCGGTCGGCAGCCAGACGACGCACGCGATGACGCGCGCGAACCTGGCGGGCGCCGTCGACGCGCGTCTCAAGCTGCAGGAGATCGCCGCGCACGATTTCGGCGGCCAGCCGTCGGACTACACGCTCGGCGGCGAGCGCGTCTACCGGCGCGACAACCCGTCGCGCGGCCTCGCCTACGCGCAGGCGGCGCAGCGCGCGATCGCGCTCGGCGGCAAGTACGACGGCCACGAGGTGCCCGATGACATCCATCCGATGACCAAGAAGTCGGCGGCGGCGCTCGCCGGACTCGGCCTGATGGGCGTTGCGAAGGACACGTATCGCCACGACGGCGACACCTACTCATTCGTGGTCGGCTTCGCGGAGGTGGAGGTGGACGTCGAGACCGGCCACACGCGCGTCGTCGACTACCTCGCGGTCGGCGACGTCGGCACGGTCGTCAACCCGCGCAGCCTGCACGGCCAGCTGCTCGGCGGGATCAACCTGGGCATCGGGCACGCGCTGCAGCAGAAGTGGGTCTACGACCAGCACTACGGCGTGCCGCTCGCGAAGCGCTTCTACCACACGAAGCCGCTGACGATGCTCGACATTCCCTCGACGATGCACACCGAGGCGCTGGGAATCGCGGATCCGGAAACGCCCGTCGGCGCGCGCGGCGTCGGCGAGCCGCCGGTCGGCGCCGGCTACGGCTCCGTGCTGAACGCGATCGCCGACGCGGTGGGCGAGGAAATCTTCCGCCGCGCCCCGGTGATGGCCGACATCGTGCTCACGTCGCTCGAGAACGGCCGACGCATGCACGATCCGCTGACAGCGCATTTGTGAGCTGACGATCGCAAGGCAGGATGGCAGAAGGGCAGGAAGGCAGGAATTCACGGCGGGAGGGCTGTAAGGCGCGAACGACAAGGACTGAATGGTGAAAGGTTGAAGGCCGCCTTCCAGCCTTCGCCTTCCAGCCTTCGCCTTCCAGCCTTCGCCTTCCAGCCTTCGCCTTCCAGCCTTCGCCCTCCATCCTTCATCCTTCAACCTTCGTCATTCGGTCCTTCCTGCCTCCCAGCCTTGAATTCCTGCCTTCCTGCTTTCCTGCCTTCCTGCCTTGTATAGAATGTGCGCTGCACCGTGACGCGTCCGCTCCTCATCATCTTCCTTACGATTCTCGTCAACCTGGTGGGCTTCGGGATCATCATCCCGCTCCTGCCGTTCTACGCGGAGAGCTTCGGCGCGTCGCCGCTCGTCATCGGCCTGCTCTTCGCGGTGTTCTCGCTCTGCCAGCTCGTGTCGGCGCCCGCGCTCGGCGATCTCTCCGATCGCTACGGCCGGCGGCCCGTGCTGATTTTCAGCCTGCTCGGCACGGTGATCAGCTTCGCGATGCTCGCGCTGGCGCACAGCATCGCGATGCTCTTCGCGGCGCGCATCGTGGACGGCCTTTCGGGCGGCAACATATCCACCGCGCGCGCCTACGTCGCCGACGTGACCGAGCCGAAGGATCGCGCGCGCGCCTACGGGCTCATCGGCGCCGCGTTCGGCCTCGGCTTCATCCTGGGGCCGGCGCTGAGCGGCCTGCTCGCCGGCGTCAGCTATACCGCGCCGATCTGGGCGGCCGCCACGGTCACGCTCGTCGCGACGCTGATGGCGTGGTTCTGGCTGCCGGAAACCGTGCACCGCGCGCGCGCCGGGGCCGGCAACCCCTTCCGCTTTCTGCCGGAGCTCGTGCAGCGGCCGCTCGTGCGGCGCGTCCTCGCGATCGACTTCATCTACTGGTTCGCCTTTGCCATGTTCCAGACGACGTTCGCGCTCTTCGCCGCGCGCCGCTTCGGCTTCGACGCCGGGCGCACCGGGTACTTCCTCGCGGGCTTCGGCCTCCTCGGCGCGATCATCCAGGGCGGCTTCATCCGTCCGATCGTCGCGCGCCTGGGCGACAAGCCGGTCTTCCGGTTGGGGCTCGTGTGCGGCGCGGCCGGGCTCGTCTTCGCCGCGGCATCGCACTCCGTCCCGATGTTTACGGTCGCGCTGGTGCCGCTGGCCTTCGGCATCGGCTTCGGCCATCCGACGATGTCGAGCCTCGTCAGCCGCGTCGGGCGCGGCGACGAGCAAGGCCGCGTGCAGGGCGCCGCGAGCGCCGTCGAGAGCCTCGGCCGTACGATTGGTCCCGTATGGGGCAATGCCTCGCTGCAGCAGTACGGTGAATCGACACCGTACATCTCAGCCGCGGTGTTTCTGCTGGTCGCGCTGCTCTTGAGCGTCGGCTTCCAAGTCGGCGATCCTGATTCTGTAAGTCCCATCGCGAAGATGTAACCCGATACAGCCGAGGCGCGCACGTCCGCGGGACCACGGCCATACCGAACTCAACTGAAGCCCGATTCGGTCCCGCCGCGCGAAATCGTGTCGATGCGCTGACACCGGCGCGCGCGACGAGCGTATTCAAAGCAGGCACACCCGTTGCCCTTCTAGGGTGCAACGCCGCCGACCACGCGGCGTGAGCCTGACGGCGCCAGACGCGCCGTTATCCCAATAACTCGACCGTTTGATGAAGCGGCTGCCCGCACACGGGAGACGTGTGCCTCGGCAGCAGGCAGGAGCCGAACCCCCAATGTCGACTCACTCGATCTACCGCCGCGCGCTCGCGACATCCTTCGCCGCGGCCGCGTTCCTTCTTGGCTCGCTGGCGACGGCCGGCGCGCAGACCACCGTGACGCTCAACGCGCCGACCACGCAGGTCACCGACGTGATGGTGCAGGGCGGCGCATCGGCGAACACCAACTTCAACACCCTCGACCATCTCGCGACGCGCGCGAGCACGAACTACGACTATCTCCGCCGCGCGCTGCTCAAGTTCGATACGCAGAACACGATTCCCGCCGGCACGAAGATCCAGTCGGCGGTGATGACACTGACGATCAAGACGGCCGGCACCGACACGACCCGGCAGGTCGGCGTCTTCCCGGTCACGACGTCGTTCGTGCAGGAGCAGGCGACGTGGAACATCCGCCGGACGTCGACGGCGTGGACGACGACCGGCGGCGATTTCGGTCCGCAGGCGGCGGCCGTCGCCGTGCCGAACACCGTCGGCGCGAAGGTACGCGTCGACGTGACCGCGCTGGTGCAGGCGGCGGTGAGCTCGAGCGCGTCGCGGTACACGCGACTGGGCCTCTCGGACCTCGGCGCCTCCACCAGCACGTCATATCGTGAGTACTACTCGTCGAAGGCCATCGATCCATCCGTGCGGCCAGTATTGACCGTCGCCTACGGCGGCTCGACGCAGCCGCCGCAGCCGCAGCCGCAGCCGCCGCCGCCGGGCACGCTGCGCGTCCTCCAGTACAACACGCATCACGGCGGCTGGGGCACGGACGGCGTCTACGATCCGAACCGCATCGTCGACTGGATCATGAAGGCGAACCCCGACGTCATCTCGCTGAACGAGATCGAAGTGGGCGACAGCTGGAGCAGGAACCTCGATCAGTCGGTGGTCTACAAGAACCTGCTCGAGCAGCGGACGGGCATCACCTGGTACAAGGTCTACGTGAACGCCCACGGCTCGACCACCGGCATCGGCAACGTCGTGCTCTCGAAGTACCCGTTCATCGCGACCGGCTCGCACCTGCTGACCGCCGGACGCGCGGCCGTCGACGCCACGATTTCAGTGAGCGGCCGGACGATCAACTTCACGTCGACGCACATGGACAACCTGTACGAGTCGAACCGCATCACGGAGACCAAAGAGCTGCTCTCTTGGGAGACGACGTTCGCGGAGAACCGCATCGTCTGCGGCGACTGGAACGCGTGGCCGAACACGACCGAAATCGCGGACATGAAGGCGACCTACACCGAGACGTGGAGCGCCGCGCAGGCGCTTGGCACGGCGACGGGGAACGGCATCACGCACGGGTCGCACCAGATCGACTACATCTTCCAGTCGAAGGGCGCGACGAACCTCAGTTTGAAGAGCGTGACGATCTACAACACGGCCGATGCCAACGGCGTCATGCCGTCGGACCACCAGCCGGTCCTTGCGGTGTTCAACATCAAGTAGCGCGAAGTACGGCGGCCGGCCATCTGTGGTCGATAGCCGATCGTCGAGAGGGGCCCGCTTTTGGGGAGCGGGCCCCTCGCTGTTTGTACGCAATCAAGCATTCGTCATCGCGCTGTCACGACCGAGGGCGACGAATTCTCAATTCTTAATTCCGAATTCTTGATTGCGGCCTCACCGTCAGTGTGGCCTCACCAGTCCGAGCAGACTCCGCAGGCCATTCAGCGTCTGGATCATCGTCGCGATGGTCGACGCGTTGGCGCTGTCGCGGGGAAAGATCTGACCGACGGCGATCTCGAGTCGGCTGATCAGGTCTTCGGCTTTCTGGCGTTCCACATCGGTCACGGTCGGTCTCCTTCGGAGTCGGTCGGATCGGGCTCGAGGCCATCGAGCTCGGCGTCGGTGAGCGCGCGGTGCACCTCACGGAGACCGCCGCCGCGCGGCGTCGGGTCGTGGCACCAGCCGCGCCAGCCGCACGTCCGGCAGCGGAAGGGCACGCGGCCGGTCATCCGCCGCCGCAGGCGCTCGAGCCACGACCGCGTGCGCGAATGGTGAACCGCGCCGTTGCACAGCGGGCACGCCAGAGGCACCGCGACACCATACCAAATTCAGCCGGCCCGGCGCAGCCACGCGCCGAGCAGCCGCTCGCGCCGGCGCTCCGCGTCGAGAATCCGCGTGCGCGCCGTGAGCAGATCCGCGAGCGCGATGACCCCGAGCACGCGCTCGTCGCTCCGCGAGACGACCGGCAGCTCGATGACGCCCGTCTCCGCCATGCGGAAGACGACGACGCGGAGCGGCTCGTCGTCGTACGCGACGACGCCGCGGACCAGCGTCTCGTCGGCGGCCCCCGGCTTGGGCGCGCGCATCACCTCTCGCGCGAAGATGATCTCCAGCGGATCGACGGAGTACTCGCGGCTCAGGTGATACCCGCGCCGGCTGATCTTCTCGGTGAGGATCGAGCGGCGCAGCGTGAGCACGGTGAAGCCGTGCGCGATCGCGACCGCGAGCAGCAGCGGCAGCATGACGGTCACGTCGTGCGTCAGCTCCACCGCGAAGATGACGCCGGTGAGCGGCGAGCGCATCGTGCCGCCGAGGATCGCGCCCATGCTGATCAGGGGCCAGAAGCCCGCGCCTTCGAACGGCAGCACGTGCGCCTCGAGGCCGCCGAGCGCGCCGCCCATCATCAGCAGCGGCGCGAGCACGCCGCCCGAGGTTCCCGATCCGAGCGACACCGCCCAGATCGTCGACTTCACGATCAGCACGCCGACGATCACGCGCGTCGACATCTGATCCTGCAGCAGGCCGGCAATCACGTCATAGCCGACGCCGAGCGCCTGCGGAAACAGGAGCCCGCCGATGCCGATCGCGAGGCCGCCGATCGCGGGCCACCACATCCAGTGAATCGGCAGCTTCGCGAACGCGTCCTCCGACGCGTAGACGGCCGCCGTCAACAGCGCCGACAGGATACCCGCCAGGAGGCCGACGACAACGCAGCCGAGCAGGCCGGCCGCGCCGATGTAGGTGGCGTGCGCGGGCACCGGGAAGATCGGGCCGAGGCCGAGAATCTGGCGGCGCGCGGCCGCCGCGGCGACGCTCGCGAGCGCCACCGGGATCAGGCTGCGCGGCTTCCACTCGAACAGCAGCAGCTCCACGGCCAGCATCACCGAGGCGACCGGCGCCGCGAAGGTCGCCGACATGCCGGCCGCCGCGCCGGCGACGAGCAGCGTCTTGCGCTCCGCGCTCGTGAGATGGAAGAACTGCGCCATGAGCGATCCGAACGCGCCGCCCGTCATGATGATCGGGCCTTCCGCGCCGAACGGACCGCCGGACCCGATCGAGATCGCGGACGAGAGCGGCTTGAGGAGCGCGACCTTCGGCTCGACGCGGCTGGCGTTCATCAGAATCGCCTCGATCGCCTCCGGGATCCCGTGGCCGCGGATCCGCTCCGAGCCGTAGCGCGCCATCAGGCCGATGATCAACGCGCCGGCAACCGGGACGAGGACGACGAACGGCCCGAGGTGGTGGCCGGCGGGCGACACGAGCGCCGTGTCGAAGCGCTGGAAGAAAAAGACATTCGTGCACAGTCCGATCAACTTGAGCAGCGCGGCGGCGACGACGGCCGCGACGAGACCGATGACGACGGCAAGAAGCGAAATCGGGATGACGCGAGGGCTGGTGGTGAAATCTCCGAGGTGATCGAGTCGGCTTGCGTGCTGGCGAGTCATGCTCTCATTGTGGGCCGCGCGCGGCCGGCTCGCAAACCGGCGGATCGGCGCGGCGCGGAGGCGCGGCAGAAAAGGGATGGAACGAATTACGAAACCGGATACAATGCGGCGGCGTCAGCGGGACGACGCGGCGAGCCGCCGCGCGACCCGCGCGCGCAGATCCGCCTCCGAGCCCGCAGCCGTGATGTCCATGCCGCTGTCGATCAGGCCGTCGATCAGCGCGCGGATGACTTCGGCGCGGTTCAGGCTGCGGCCGTCCTTGCGGCGCGCCGCGACGCGATCGAGGTGCACGATCTGGCGATCGAACAGCACTACCGAGACTTTGGACCAGCTTTCGTTGTGGACGGGAGGCCGGCCGGGGCCGGCTCTTCCGCGACCGCGTGGCGTTCTCGCACGTCGTCGCCCCGCTCGGGCGCGCTTCATCGCCATCGGGCAGAACCGTGGCGAGAGTATACAAGCTGGTTGTTGGTAGCACAAACACAGCTATAGCGACAACTCGACGTTATCAACTTCCCATCCCATGGCACCCAAGGTTTCGAAGGAACGTCGACGCATCGGTCGTCCGCCCGCCGGCGCGCGCGAAGGCGAAAAGGTCAAAGATTATCCGCAGCTGAGCATCCGCCTGCCGGCCGAGATCAAGGCCAAGCTGCAAGCCCTGAGCCTGATTGCGTCGCGCCCGCAGTGGCGCATCATCACCGACGCGATCGAGTGCTACATGCGCGACCGCACCGACGCCGAGCGCCGCATCGTCGACGAGCTCGTCGGCCGTACGAAAGGGCGCGCCGCGCGGCGCAAGATCCAGAAGACCTAGACGGCGGCCGGCGCCGGCTCGGGCGCCGTCGCAATCGGCAGGTAGATGAAAAACGTCGAGCCTCGTCCCGGTTCGCTCGTCACCGTGATGTAGCCGCCGCTCTGCTTCACGATCCCGTACACGATCGACAACCCGAGCCCCGTGCCCTTGCCCTGCTCCTTCGTCGTGAAGAAGGGCTCGAACAGCTTCGCGCGCGTCGCCTCGTCCATACCGGTGCCGGTGTCGGCCACGCTCAGGCGCGCGTAGTGGCCGGGCCGGCTGTCGGCGAACGCCGGCGTCCCGTCCTCGCCGAGCTCGACCTCGTCGAGCCGCACGGTGACGCGGCCGCCGTCGGGCATCGCGTCGCGCGCGTTGACGACGAGGTTCATCACGCACTGCTCGATTTGTCCCGAGTCGGCGACGACGACGAGCGGCCTGGCGGGGACGACGATCTCGAAATCGATCTCCGGTCCGATCAGCCGGCGCAGCATCGTGTCCATGCCGCGTACGACGTCGGCGAGCGCGAAGCGGCGCGACCTCGTCGCCTGCCGGCGGCTGAACGCGAGCAGCTGCCGCGTGAGCCCCGCGCCGCGATCGACCGACTGCTTGACTTCCATCGCCTCGTCGCGCGCCGCGTCGCCCGGGGCGAGCTGCATGAGCAGGAGGTCGGCGGCGCCCATGATGCTCATGAGGATGTTGTTGAAATCGTGCGCCACGCCGCCGGCGAGCCGTCCGATCGCCTCGAGCTTCTGCGACTGGCGGAGCTGTTCCTCGAGCGCGCGCCGCTCGGTGATGTCGCGGACGAACCCCGTGAGCACCGCGCGGGTGTCGATGCCGACGCGCGCGACGGTCAATTCGACGGGGAACTCGGTGCCGTCGGCGCGGCGGCCGCGCAGCTCCACCTGGCGGCCCGCGAACGGGCCGCGTCCCGTCGTCAGGTATTCGTTGAGCGCGCGCAGCTGCTCGCGACGATCGGCCGGCGGCAGCAGCATCTCGACGTTGCGGCCGAGCACGCCGAGGCGGGCGTAGCCGAACATCTGCTCCGCGGCGGGGTTGAACTCGCGGATGTTCAGCGCGTGATCCATCGTGACGATCGCGTCGTGCGCCGCCTCGAGAATCGCGCCCTGGCGCGCTTCGCTCTCGCGGCCGGCGCTGTACATCTTGTAGGTGAGATACAGCGGCGCCGCGGCGAGGAGCAGCGTCAGCCAGTAGCCCGACGTCTCGGTCACCTTGATGACGACGGCCGCGGCCGCCGCGCCGAGCAGATAGCTCGGCGCGCTCGACGCGAAGTCGCTCTTCCAGATCCGCCAGGCGTTCTGATCCGTCGTCAGCGCGATCGCGATCGCGATCGGCACCGTGTTGACGAAGAAGTAGGTGAGCGCCATGCCGGCGAGCGGCACGATGAGCGCCGCGGGATCGGCGTCGGGCCGGCCGCCGAGCCGCTGGAACACCTGGCCGGCCGCCTGCACGGTGAGCACCAGGATCGACATGTTGAACAGCGTGCGGAACGGCGGGTTCGGCGTCCGCGAGTTCAGTGTCGTCTGGCTCCAGCCGCCGGCGGCGCCGACGATCATCGCCGCGTGCGGGCCGCGCAGGATCAGCGCCGCGATGTCGACGACGTAGGAGACCGACATGTTCGATCCGCTGGCGATCGGGAACTGGACCTTGAACGCGGAGGTGAGCGCCGAGAGCAGGACGAGGAACAGCAGCGGGACGATCGGCGTGACGGACGCGCGCGGGAGGAGCGAGGCGAACGTCACCGCACCCAGCGCGATGACCACGACGATGTACCAGCGGGCGCGCGGGGGCTGATCCCGGAGCAAAACCCTTCAAGTATACTTTTTCACGAATGAAAACCGGCGCGGCCGGCCGCCGAAGTTCGGCCGCGCGACGCGCGCGAGCGGCGCGTGCCGACCCGGCTGCGCGCCCAGCTGCGGCGCTGGCGCCCCGACCGCGGCCTGCGTTTTCACACGCGCGCGATCATCGAGGTGGACGAAGTCGGCGACGGCCAGGGCCGCGCGCCAAATATCTCGTGAAAAATCGTGAATTTATTTTTTAGAAATTGACTCGTCCGACCGACATCCTCTACAAAGGTGAGATATATGTGTAGAGCCCGTCTGTATCTTGCGGTGGCCGCGATCATGGCGGCCGGCGCCTGCTCGGGCAGCAGTCCATCCCAGCCGAGCTCCAGCAGCGCGCCGGCGGCCGCCGACGCCACAGCGTCGATCGCCGCGCCGCGCCCGGCCGCGCCCGCGAACAACGCGCTCGTTCGCAACGCCGATCAGCCGGTGACGCTCGTCGCCGCCAACGCGGTCACGACGGCGACCTCCGCCGTCACCTACATGTTCGAGGTCGCGAGCGACGCGGCGTTCGCCAACAAGGTGCAGACGTGGGACAACGTCGCCGAGGGCGGCGGCCAGACGACGGTCAAGCTCGATCCCCTCGCGGCGGCGCGCGACTACTGGTGGCACGCGCGCGCGACCGGCGGCGGCACGACGGGCGTCTTCGGCCCTCCCTCGAGGTTCACGATCGGCCCGGCGATTACGCTCGGCACGCCCGCACCGATCGCCCCGCTGAGCGGCGCGCAGACCGGCACGCGTCCGGCGCTCCGGGTCAGCAACGTGACGCGCACGGGGCCGGCCGGCGCCATCACGTATCGCTTCGAGATCGCGACCTCGTCGTCGTTCACGCCGCTCGTGGTCCTCGGCAATAACACCGAGGGCGTGAACGAGACCGGCTTCGTGCCGACGACGGATCTGCAGCCCGACACGGCATACTTCTGGCGCGCCTTCGCGCAGGACCTCGCCAACGGCGTGACGAGCCCGGCGAGCGCGGCGCAGAGCTTCACGACGCACCAGCCGTCGCCGGCCGAGATCATGGCGGCGCAGCTCGGCGTGCCGCTCTGGCCCGGCCAGGTGCCTCCCGGCTCGACGGGCCACGCGACCCTCGGCGACAACTGGCAGCTCCAGATCCTGCACCACCTTCCGACGAACACGTTCTTCCAGAGCCCGACGATCGAGATGGTCCGCTTCTTCGACCTGTTCGATCGCGGCTTCCAGCCGGATCCGGCGATCGACTGGCTGAACACCCACGGGTATTCCACGATCGCGCAGTGGTATCCGCCGCCGGAGAAGGCGGTGCTCGGGCTGCAGTTCGTCTACATCGCGGCCCGCAACAAGATCACGGTCAACGGCATCTGGGATCTGGTGCTGAAGACGGAATAGACGCGAAGGCAGCGAAGGCCGCAAAGACTATGAGAGAGCGCATGACAGTGGGTGTCGCCGCCGTCGCGGCGTGGCTGGCGCTCGCCGGCCTGGCGCGGGCGCAGTCGCAGGGGACGCCGAGCAAGGGCTACGTCGAGGCCGTCGGCCAGTCGTCGTTCGGCAACGTCACCAGCCAGTCGTTCGGCGCCGAGATCGGCATCGCCATCGGCTCGCAGCTGCAGGTGTTCGCCGAAGGCGGCCGGACGCGCGACGTCGCGACGAGCGCGCTCAGCAGCGCCGCGCAGAAGATGGCGGGCGCGGTCGCCGCCGTCGCGGCCAACAGCGGGTACTCAGTGAAGGAGCCGGCGACGTTCTTCGACGCCGGCATCCGCTTCTCGTTCTACGCGTCGGGCGCGAAGAAAGTGGATCCGTACGTGCTCGCCGGCTTCGGCGCGGCGAGCGTGAAGCAGGACGTGAAGTTCACCGTCGCCGGCAACGACGTGACGAGCGCGCTGCCGCAGGATCCGTACTTCATCGTGCTCGGCTCCGACGTGTCGGGCTCGTTCACCAAGCCGATGCTCGTCATCGGGGGCGGCGTCGCGTATCCGATCTGGAAGCAGCTCGTGCTCGACTTCCAGGTGCGGTATGGCCGCGTGTTCGCCGCCGATCAGGGCATCAACATCGGCCGCGCCGGCTTGGGCGTCGGGGTGCGGTTCTGACGATCGCAATGAAATCAAGAATTCGTAATAATTCTTGATTTCACGCTGTCGACCACTTCACGCGCGCGCAGCACGCTCCGATACAGCCGCAGCGTTCCATCGAACGATCCCTCGTACTCGACCGTGAACTGTCCGCGATAGCCGCCGCCGACGAGCGACGCGAGGACCGGCGTCAACTCGACGTCGCCTTCACCGAACTCGCAGTACTCGCCGCCCTCGAGCCCCTTCAAGTGCACGTGCGCGACGAACGGGCGCACCTCGTCGAGCGCCGCCGCGGCGCGGACGCCGGCCTTCTCGAAGTTGATCGGATCGAAGTTCATCCGGATGTTCGGCCGATCGACGCGCGCGAGCACCTCGCGGCAGATCGCCGGCACGAGCGACGCGCCGTCGTGGTTCTCGAAGACGAAGAGCATGTCGGGATAGCGCGCCGCCAGCGTCCGCAGGCTGCGCGCGATCGTGTCGACATGCGCCGCGTCGTACGCCGCCGCGGCGAGCCGGCCGAAGAACAGGCGCAGCGTCGGGACCTCTAGCCGCCGAGCGATGCCGACCTGCCGCTCGATCGACGTCCACGTCCGATCCAGGTCGGGCGCGCCGTGGAAGAAATCGCACCAGCCGCCCGAGACGACCCACACCCGCTGGCCGTTCGCGCGCACCGCCGCTTCCACGGCCTCGACGGGGACGCCGAGCTCCATCAGATGGTGCAGGTTGAGATCGACGTCGGCGAGACCGAGGCGCGCGAACACGTCGAGCGTCGGCACGAGCGGCTCGCGCTTGTGTGAAGTGGTCGACGCGAGAACGGCCGGCGTCACACCGGCTCGAACTCGAGCGCCTTCTGGTACGCCGAGTTCACGGTCTCCGGCATGCCCCAGTACTTGAACTCCGCGTGACGGCCGACGTAGCGCAGGTTCGGAATCTTCTTCCCGCGATCCACGTAGCGATGGTAGGTGGCAAACGCCTGCTCGGACTGCTGCGGGTACGCCTTCTCCGCAAAGAGGTTGTGCTCGCGCGCGTACTCGATCGTGTTGCGGGGGAACGTGCTCGACGCGCCGGGCAGCACCGGCACCTCGATGAGGATCAGCGTGTCGGGGCTTTCGTGTCGCGTGATCACTTTCATCTCCGTCACGCGCGTCTGGAACTCGCACGAGGAGTAGTGCAGCGATTCCGCGCCCTCGGGGAACGCGTGCGCGAGGCCCGGAACGAGGAGCGGGATCATCATGCGGCCGGTATACGGCAGCGTGTTCTCGCCCCACAGCTCGTCGATGTCGATCGAGCAGAACACCGAATGGTAGTCGGCGAAGTAGTGCTTGTCGCCGCTCGCCGTCTTCACGAATGGCTTGCGATCCTCGTCGCCGATGCCGGTCACGGCGTCGCGCACGACCGTCGCGCGCGCGACCATCGCCGACCAGACCGCGTTCCACCCGTGCGTCGGGTACACCTGGAACCCGATTCCCTTCCCGAGCGTGTGGTCCTCGAACTTCAGCGGGTCGTAGCCGCGCACGCCGCGCGCCGGCCCCTTGTCGTCGGCCTTCGTGTACGCGTGGCGGAACCGGTCGGCCCACACCATGGAGGTCTCGAGCTCGTCGCCCGGGATGTTCCACATCTTCCACGTGTAGTTCGCCATGAACTTGTCGTAGAGCGTCGGCCCGATCGCGGCGGTGAAGTACTCGGCGAACTTGCAGCGTCCGAGCTCGGGCAGCTCCTCGTCGATCAGCTTCAGCTGCGCGTCGCGGTGCGCGCGCACTTCGTCGCGGATCCGCTCGCGCTCCGGCATCTGATCGATGTCCTCGTAGTGCACGGGGTAGCGGTACTTGCGGCGATCGGCTTCGACGTAGGTGAAGAGCCGCCGGTCGATCCGGAACAGTTCGCCCCTGGTGAGCTCGACGATCGTGCGGTTGATCGGATCGGCCTCGCCGCCCGGCCAGAACCAGATGTGCGGCCCGAACTCGTACGGATGGCCGCTGTAATAGCACGTGCGCGCGAGGCCGCCGACGCGGTCGTTCTTCTCGACGACGGTGACGTCGTACCCCTTTTCGCCGAGGTAGTACGCGATCGACGATCCGGCGACGCCGCCGCCGAGCACCAGAATCTTCTTGTTCACGCCGTCATCCCAGGTGGTGCTGCTTCATCCATGTCACGTTGTGCGCCGCGGGATCGTCGGTGAGCGTGCCGGAACGGAAGGCGGCGATGAGCTCGTCGATCGCGGCGCCGACGCTCTTGCGCGGCGCGAACCCGGCCGCGAGCAGCCGATCGGAGCAGACGCGGTAGGAGCGCGGATCGCTCGACGGCAGCACCTTCACCTCCGCCGGGACGCGCGCCGCGATGCGCTTCGCGATGTCGAGCACGCTCAGGTTCTCGAAGCCCGCGTTGTAGACGCCGTCGAGCCGCCGCTCGAGCGCGAACAGGTACACGTCCACGAGATCGTCGATGTGGATGTTCGGCCGGACCTGGCTCCCGCCGAGCACCGTCATCACGCCGCTCGTCAACGCCTGCATCGTCAGCAGGTTCACGGTGAGGTCGAGGCGCATGCGCGGGGACGGGCCGCAGACGGTCGCGGGACGGATGATGGCCGTCGCGAGGCGATCGCGATAGCTGAGGATCACGCGCTCGGCGACCATCTTCGTCTTGTTGTACTCGGAAATGGGCACGAGCTCGAGATCCTCGGTGACGTCCGGTTCGCTCTTCACGCCGTACACGCTCGCCGACGACGCGAAGACGAAGTGGCCGACGCCCTGCCGCGCCGCGCGATCGACGAGGCGCATCGTCGCGAGGACGTTCACCTCCCACGACGCGTACGGGTTCAGCTCGACGGAGGGATCGTTCGCGACGTTCGCGAGGTGCACGATCGCGTCGAACGCCGAGAGATCGACGTCGTCGATCCGGCGCACGTCGTGCTTCAGGACCGTGAGGCGCGGATTCGGCGCGAGGTGATTGCCGAACCACTGCGCGTCGAGCACCGTGACGTCGTGCGGCGTGCGGCTCAGGAGCGCGTCGGTCAGCTTGGTGCCCACGTAGCCGCAGCCGCCGGTGACGAGGACGCTCACAGCGCACCGCCGCCGTGCAGGTTCAGGAATTGATCCAGCCAGTAGTGAAGAATCAGCTGGTGGGCGCACTCGACCCAGCCGTACCGGTGCGCCGCGACGTAGAAGTTCAGATCGCCGAGCGAACGCGCGGGATTGTCGGGGCGCTTGCCGGACAGCGTCACGATGCGCGCCGACAGCGATCGCGCCACCTCGAGCGCGCGCACGACGTTCGGCGAGCTGCCGGAGCTGCTGATCGCGACGACGAGATCGCCCGGGCGCGCCAGCTGCCGGAGCGGCAGCGCGAAGATCTCCTCGAACGAGATGTCGTTGCCGATGGCGGTGAGCAGCGACGCGTCGTTGAACGCCATCGCGCTGAGGCCCGCGTTCTTGCACGCGTCGGCGGCGAAATGGCTCGCCATCATCGCGCTGGCGCCGTTGCCGATGAAGTGCATCCGGTGGCCCGCGTCCCGTCCCTCGCGCGCGAGCGCAATCCACCGGCCGAAGCCGTCGCTGACCTCGATCGGCGTCCCGTCGGCGAGCGTCACGGCGACGCCGCGGACGCAGGCCGACGCGGCGCCGACGTACTCCGCCCACGCTTCCAGGCTAGATGACGATTTTTCCAATCGTGAGGAACTCCTGCTCCGACGTCGGGCTCTCGTTGCCGCGGCGCTGCGCCACGGCGGCCGCGCCGACGCTGCCGGCCAGCGCGACGATGCGAATGGGGCAGCCGATGGCGGCGGCGAGGCTGCTGAGCGCGAAGTACGCGTCGCCGCAGCCGATCGTGTCGACGACGCTCGTGCTCAACGTCGGCAGCTCGAAGACGTCGTCGGCGCGGCGGACTATGACGCCGTGCTCGCCGTCGGTCACCGACAGCGCCCTCGGCTGCAGCATCGAGAACATGCGATCGACGATCGACGGCAGCGGCAGGCCCCGCTCGCGCAGGCAGAGCTCCGCTTCGGTGCGGTTGATGCTGTAGTAGTCGGCGCCGGCGTACTTCGTCGGCAGGTTGTAGCCGTAGTTCGACGAGTTCACCTGCACCATGGCGCTGACGAAGGCGCGGGCGCGGCCCGCAATGCGCGCGTTGATGTCGGACGCGTCGAGCAGACCGTGCCCGAAGTCGGCGACGAGGACGACGTCGTAGTCGTCGAAGTCCGGCAGCCGATCACGGTCGACACGCTGCAGGTCTGGACTCTTCGACTCGAACAGGCGGTAGCCGTTGTCGCGATCGACAAAGCGCGTCTTCACGATGAGATCGTCGGCCAGCCGCGTCACGGACACGTTCGGCGGCAGCGGCTCCGACAAGCCGTTGGTCACGCAGTGCACGTGCTCGACGAAGCCCGCGAGGTGCAGCGCGATCACGCCCGCGCCCCCGATCTGGCGGCTGCGCGCCGTCTCGAGCCCCGCGACGCATCGCGACTTGATCGAAAGGTTCGTGACGGTGACGTCCACCCACTCGTCGATGATCGTCTCGCCCAGCAGGCACACCCGAAGCTTCGCGGCCGCGGCGAGGAACCCCTTCAGATCGTCCAGCGCGAACCCGAGGCTCGACAGATCGCGGAACAGGACGCGGTCGTTGCGAAGCAGCGGATTGCCCTGCGCCGCCTCCGGCGAGGCGAGCAGGAAATGCGACAGCTTCGTCGACGAGAAGGTCTCGCCGGTCGTGAAATGGATCTGGCCGCCGTACGACTCGACGATCGCCTTCTCGCGAAAGATGTTGGCGCTCCTGTCGAGCACGAGGTTCGCGTACTCCGGGCCCTTGACGTAGACGTCCGGGTGCAGCGCCTCGATCGGGGTGACGGCCGACGGCTCGTCGATGATCGAGACGTAATCGACGACCTGCAGCGCCGCCAGCTGCCGCGCGCGGTACTCCTGGCCGAACGACACCGAGCGCTTCTTCGTGATGTACGCGTCGGCGGTGATCGTCACGACCAGCAGATCGCCGAGCGAGCGCGCCTCGTCGAAGTGAATGAGGTGGCCCATGTGGACGAGATCGAACGCGCCGTGGCAGAGCACGATGCGCGCGCCGCGGTGCCGCTCGCGAATCGCGGGAAGCGCCGAGACCGGGACGATCTTGTGCTGCTGCCGGAACGGGGCGGGCGGCGAATCGATCATCGTTCGCTGACCCGCGCGGCCTCGGCGTCGGGGAGCGATGCCGATTCGAGCGTCCGGAGCAGCCGCAGCGTCCGCGCCACGTCGACGAAGTTCTTCACGCGGAACGCCTTGCTCTCGCCGTGTTTCCGCTCGATCAGATCCATCGGCACTTCCACGTAGGTCTTCGTGAGGCGCAGCCCCTTCACGAGCACCTCGGGCTGGAAGCCGTAGCCGGTCGACTCGATGCGCAGGCTCTTGAGCACCGCCGCGCGATGAATCTGCAGCCCGTTGTAGTAGTGAAGCCGCCGGCCGGTGATCAGGTTGAGGATCAGCGTGAACAGCTTCGAGATCGCCGTGCGCCGCCAGGTGCGCGATCGCGTCATGTGCCGCGTATAGCCGATGATCACGTCCGCGTCGCCGACGCGGCTGAAGAAATCCCGCAGCGTCTGCCAGCCCCACGCGTTGTCGCCGTGCACCATCACGATATGGTCGAGGGCGGCCTCCGCCACGCCGCGGCGGTACGCCGCGCCGAATCCGAGATTGCGCTCGTGGACGATCAGCCGCGCGCCGGGGAAGCGCGCGAGGTTCGACCGGACGAGCTCGCCGGTGCCGTCCGTGCTCCCGTCGTCGACGACGAGGATCTCGCGCGCGAGGTCGAGGCCCTCGAGCGCGCGCGTGACGTTCTCCAGCGTCTGCAGGATGTTGTCGCGCTCGCAATACGCCGGGATGACGACCGAAAGGGACCGCGGCTGTTTCACTGGCAGACGGGTATCGTATCACGGCGTCTGCGCGCCGGGCCCGACCGCGTAGATCCGGATCTGCGGGTTCTCGTAGATCAGCGTGAACGTCGACGGGTCGGCGCGCGCCCAGTCGTCCTCGATCGGAAAACCGCCGTCGTTGTGCGCGACGTAGTCGATCTCGTACGCCGAGAGCGCCGACACGAACAGCCGATCGACGCCCGAGGCGCGCAGGTTCGCGAGCCACGCCGCGCGATCGCCCTGCATCCGCTCGTAGCGCGGCCGCACGGCGTCCACGTGCCAGCGCGCCGGGCCGGCGATCGGCACGAGGACGCCGGACGGCGTCGCGAGCGCCGCCGCCGGCGGCGCATCGTCGCGGCGGCGCCGGTGCGCGCGGTCGTAGTCGTGAAAGCGCCAGTCGGCGTGTCGATCGATGTTCACGTAGACGACGCGGTTCGTGAGGTGATCGCCGGCGAGCGGATAGGGCAGGTTGTTGCCGGTGTACGCGATCGTCGCGCCGTGGATGTTCGCCGCGCTCCACTCCCAGGCGTCGATCGTCGTCGAGCGAATGAACGTGGGAGACACCGCGAGCAGCGCGCAGGGCCCCGGCGCGCACCATCGCTCCGCGCCGATCGTGGCCGCGGCGCATTCGATCGCCGCGATCGCGATGAGCGCCGGCCACGTGAGCGCGACTCCCCGCCGCCCCGTCGCGACGATGGCGTACGCGATCGATCCCGTCAGGAGCGCGAGCGCGGCGAAGGCGGCGAGGAACGCCCGCGAGACGATGCCCTGCAGCGAGAGCCAGCCACCCATGAAGTACGGCAGCCGCGCGGGAAGCTCGGCGTCGCGGCCGACGACGATCCAGACGAGACCCGCGCAGAGAGCCGCGTGCATGGCGATCGTCCAGCCGCGCGAGGATCGAAAGACGAAGGCGAGCGGCAGCAGCGCGAGGAGCGCGATCGGCAGCATGAAGCGCGAGTCCACGTTGTCGGGGATCGCGAACCAGTAGAGCGGAATCATCACGAGCGGCGCAGCCAGCAGCAGCCATGCCTCGCGGCGCGGCCGCGCCGACGCCATCGCCCAGCCGCCGATGGCCGCGGACGGCAGCCAGAAGAGGATGAGCGGCGTGCCGAACGCGTGCGCGAGCATCACCGGCAGCAGCCGCGGATCGGTGGTGTGGAACAGGGAGTGGTTCATCGCGGCGTGCGTGTACGCGCCAGGGGCGAGCGTGACGCCCGCAATCGTGAGCGACGACGGGTAGATCGGGCTGCCGGCGACGATCCAGTTGCGGAGATACCACGGCGCGCCGAACACGAGCAGGCCGGGCAGCGCCCAGAGCATCGCGCGCGAGCGCGTCGCGCGTCCGCCCCGCCACCTCACCCCGATCGCCGCCTGCGCGACG
>Ga0209474_10001388_pt1 | contig 23901 bp, 20 predicted proteins | sample GraSoiAngelo_145_FD_185902 | JGI IMG/M metagenome (GOLD analysis project Ga0209474, IMG submission 185902) | Grasslands soil microbial communities from the Angelo Coastal Reserve, California, USA - 14_1009_05_20cm (SPAdes) (version 2) | ecosystem: Environmental > Terrestrial > Soil > Grasslands...
GAGCCAGGCCTTGACCGCTCCGAGGATCGAGTCGAGAGCCGCCAGGATCATCACCGCCGTGTAGCGGGAATAGCCAGGTGGGATCTGAACCGGCGAGTTGAGCCCGAGCACGATCCCGACGATCCCGAAGACGATCGCCGCCGCCACCAGCCAGACCGCTTCGCGCGAGCCGCTGGCGCGCAATCTCACTTCCTGCCTCGCATTTGTACCGCGGGCGCGCCAGGGTTTTCGAGATTGACGTAGGAGATCGAGGTTGACGTCAGGTCAAGCCGTCCGCTGAGCGCACGGAGCGCCGCTAGCTTCCGCTCGATCGTCGCCCGATCATTGGCGGTCAGCATCTGTCCGAAGACAATCGTCCACCCTCGATCAGTCCGCGCGCTGAGCACCTCGCGATCATCGATCGTGAACGAGGTAATCGAAACTCGGAACGCCGGCGCAAAACCCGCCCGCATCTGGAGCAACATCGGCAGCAGCTCCGCTGCGACGGCGCGCTGTCCGCTCTTGACCTCTTGCATATCTGGTCGATTGATCACCACCAGATTGCCGGCTTCCGTCACCGGATCGAGGACCTGGCCGACGTCATTCAGATCGTAGGTCGCCTCACCGACCTGAAGCACCGCCGACGGCGTCCATTCCGCGACCGTCACCGAAATACGGTTGGGCAGGGCCAGGGTCACCGACGCGGCGTGGACCCATGGAAGCTGCTCGACTCGACGCTCGAGCTGGGCGTGGCTCAAGAAGAAGATGCTGCGATCGGGCGGAAGCGCCAGTGCGCTCTTGATCTCGCCTGCGCTCACATGGCGAATCCCGGAGACCTGCACCTGCTGTGGCCAAAAAGCCGGTTGGGCCAGCAGGAAAAGCGTGGCGAAGATCTCGGCTGACAGCACTGCCAGCTGCATGACGGCCCAGATCCACCCTCGCGACCTGGCGACCGGGGTTGCCGGGGGTGCGGCGACGCCTCGACGGCGTTTTTCGATGGTGCCGACCGTCATTCGCCGGTGGGATCCTTCAGCAGGCGGCTATCGATCGCCGTCTGCGAACGCTGCTTGTCATTGAAGCGCTCGATCGCCAGCTCAACCAACCGGTCGATGAGCTTGGGATAGGGCAAGCCGGATGCTTCCCAAAGCTTGGGGTACATGCTGATCCGGGTGAAGCCGGGCAAGGTGTTGAGCTCGTTGAGGAAGATCCGGCTCGTTTTGCGATCGAGAAAGAAATCAACTCGGGCCATCCCGGCGGCATCGACCGCCTCGAATGCCGCGAGCGCTATCGAACGCACCTTCTCCGCAACCGGAGGATCGATCGGCGCCGGGATCAGCAGTTTCGACCCCTCATCGAGGTACTTCGCGTCGTAGTCGTAGAACTCACGTGCCGGGACCACCTCGCCCACGACTGATGCCTCCGGCTCGTCGTTGCCGAGCACGCTGACCTCGAGCTCCCTGGCGTCGACGGCCTTCTCGACGAGCAGTTTTCGATCGAAGCCCGCTGCAAGGCGCAGTCCATCCTGCAGCTCGGCGCGATTGTGCGCCTTATTGGTGCCGACGCTGGAGCCCGAATTGGCGAACTTGGTGAAGCACGGGTAACCAATGCGCTGCTCGACGAGCTTGATGAAGGCCTCCGGCGCGCGCTCGTACTGCCGCCGCGTGATCGGCAGGTAATCCACGATTGGCAACCCGACCGCCGCAAAGGCTCGCTTCATGTAGATCTTGTCGAGGCCGAGCGCAGATCCCAGGATCCCTGCTCCGACATAGGGAATGTTCGCGAGTTCGAGGACGCCCTGAATCGTCCCGTCCTCGCCGTTCAATCCGTGAAACACGGGGAAGACGACGTCGAGTGGTGGCAGGCCCCCACCCCGACCCTCCCCCGCCACGGGGGAGGGAGACCCGGATGCTGCGACTCCGTTTTGCGCCGAGACCAGCGATCGTTGGGTCGGGTCAGGCGGAAGGTAGACATAGTGGCGCGTCGCCGCGTCACCAACCAATTGCTTCAGGGACTCGCCGACCAGCCACCGGCCTTCCCTGTCGATGTACAGTGGCACCGGCTCGAAGCGCTGCGGATCCATTGCCGAGATGATCGACTGTGCCGACAGGATCGAGACCTCGTGTTCGGTCGATCGTCCTCCGAACAGCACGCCGATCCGGAGCCGCTTCACGCCGGCGGCGTCCTCCCAATGATCCGGACCTCCGGCTCGAGCTCGATGCCGAACCGCTGGAGGACGCGACCCCGCATTTCGGCCATTAAGGCTAGCACGTCATCGGCCGTCGCCCCATCAACGTTGACGATGAAATTCGCGTGCTTCGGAGAGATCTGCGCACCGCCAATTCGCAGACCTTTGAGCCCTGATGCATCGATCAGGCGCCCCGCGGAATCACCGGGTGGATTTTTAAAGGTGCTGCCGAGGCTGCGCTGCTCGATCGGCTGGGTGTCCCGCCGGTGCTTCTGGACCTCGAGCAGGCGGGCGCGGACCTGCGCCGGCGGCTCGGGGCGCGTTGCGAAGGTCGCGGCAACGATCAGCCAATCCGGATGCTCGGCCTTGAACAGCGAATCGCGGTACGTGAATCGGCACTCGTCGGCACCGAGCACTCGCCGCCGCCCCGCATCATCGATCACCTCAACGCTAAGCACGGCATCTTTCACCTCGCCGCCGAACGCGCCGGCATTCCCGAACACGGAGCCGCCGACGGTTCCGGGCACCCCGGCACCAAACTCGAGGCCGGCCCGGCCGGCTCTGGCCGTTTCCGCGGCGAGCCGCGGCATCAGGGCTCCCGCTCCGGCGATGACCGACTCGGCGACGGTCAGTCTGGCGTTGCCCAGCTTGATCGTCAGTCCGTCGAGCTCATCGCCCACGAACAACGTGTTGGTGGCGGCGCCGATGGCTCGGTACGGGATTGCGTCGCGCTTCAGGCGCGGGATCAGGTCCGAGAGCACGTCGGCATCGCCGCTCTCGAGAAAGTAACGCGCCCGGCCGCCGATGCCGTACCAGCTATGGGGCGCGAGCGGCTCGTGCTCCCGGACGCCGGGAACCGAGGCCAGCCAGGCGTCAGGCAACCGGCGAGCGCTCCAGCACCTCGAGCGTCTTACCGACGACGTCGTCGAAGCCGCGAACCGACATGCAGACGATCACGTCCCCCGGACGTGCCACCGAGGCGAGCTTGTAGGCCGCCGAGCGAGCGGAATCGACGACGACAACCTCGTCGACGCCGCGGATCCGTTTCGCGAGATCCTGCGAACTGACGGTGTGCGCCAGGTGCCGCTCGCGGGCCGGCTCGATGGGACCCAGCACGACGAGGCGGCAGCCCTGGAACGCATCGGCATAGGCGTCCATGAGGCTGAGCGTCCGGCTGAACGTATGGGGCACGTAACAGGCCAGCACGCGTCCAGGATGAAACCGCTCCTGGGCCGCTTGCAGCGTGGCTCGGACCTTGGCGGGATGGTGCGCGTAATCGTCCACCAGGGTGACGCCCCGGACCTGTCCCCGAATTTCGAAGCGCCGGGAGACGCCCTGAAATCGCCCGATCGCCTCGACGGCGTTCGAGATGGGCACGCCGATTCGAACGCTCGCCGCGAGCGCGGCGAGGGCATTGCTGGCATTGTGTTCGCCGGGGAGCCGCGTCGTGACCACGGCCAGGACCTTGCCTTCGTGCCACGCCGTGAAGCGCATGCCATCCCCCTCGAGCTGGACGTCTCGCCCATGCCAGTCAGCGCCACCGCGCAGCCCATACGTTTCGACGTGCGCTCGGGTACGCGCCAGCAGCCGGCGCACCGTCGGATCGTCAGAGGAGGCAATCAGCCGGTCCTCGGCGTCGAGGTCCTCGACGAACTGGCGGAAGACCGCCTCGTAGGCGGCGGGATCGGGAAAGACGTCCGGGTGATCCCAGTCGATGTTGGTCAGCACCGCGAGCTGCGGGGCGAAATGCAGGAATTTTGGTCGCGGATCGAACACGGCCGACGTGTACTCGTCGCCCTCGAAAACGAATTCCCGACCGGTTCCCCAGGCGGCCGATGCCCCCAGGTCCTTGACCGCCATCCCGAGCCGGAACCCCGGATTGCGGCCCGCGCTTCGAAGGATCCAAGCGATCAAACTGGCCGTGGTGGTTTTTCCAGCGCTGCCCGCCACCACGATCCGAAAGCGCTCGGCAGTGAGCTCACCCCAGTACTCGGCTTCGCTGACCAGGCGGATGCCGAGGCGCCGCGCCGCCGCCGTCTCGGGATTGTCCTGGCGGACCTGGTTGCCCTGCACCACGAGGTCGGGCTTGCCCCAGCGGGACACATTGCCCGCCGTGTGGCCGTCGACCCACTTGATGCCTGCGTTGGTCAGGATGTCGGTGGTCGGTGGGTACGCGTCCTCGTCCGACCCGGTGACCTCGTTGCCGAGCTGCTTGGCGACAAGCGCCAGTCCGGAAACCGCGTAGCCGCAGATTCCGATGAAGTGAATCCGCATCAGGGCTGCGCCGCCGCGCGTAGCAGCGAAACCACCTCGTCGGCGGCTCGCGGCCGGCCCAGGGTCCGCATGGCGTCGACCATCGTCCGGTAGCGCGCCGGATCGTCGAGGATGGCGGCGATCTCCTGGATCACCCGTGGACCATCGCACATTTCGTTCGGGATCACCACTGCCGCGCCCGCCCGAGCGAACGGCTCGGCGTTCAGACGTTGATGCCCGCCGGCAAACGGGCCGGGGACCAACAGCATCGGAACCCCGACGGCGCTGACCTCACTGATGGCGCTGGCGCCGGCACGACTGAGGACCAGGTCAGCCATCTGGATTTTGTCTCCGAGATCATCCGCGAACCCGAACGGCAGATAGGCGCCGGCATTTGGTCCAAGCTGGGAGCGCACCTGCTGTAGCTCGGGCAGGTCCCGTTCGCCGGTTTGGTGCCATACGGTCAGTCTCAGGCCTCCGGTCAGCTCAGCGACCGAGCTTGCGATCGCCTGGTTGATGCGATGCGCGCCCTGGCTACCGCCGAGAACCAGCAACGTGCGCGGACGTGAAGGAAATTCCTGCCTCCGCACGGTGAACTCCTGGCGCACCGGGGTTCCCGTCACCACCGCACGAGCGTGCAGGTACGGTGCCGACTCCTCGTAGCCGGTCGCCACGACACGGGCCACGCGTGAGAGCCATCGCGTCGTCCGGCCCGGCAAGAGGTTCTGCTCCTGCAGGACCACCGGGATTCTGCGAATCGCCGCAGCCAGGATCAGCGGGGCGCTCACGTATCCCCCGGTCCCCAGGACGACGTTCGGCCGGAAGCGGCTAACGATACGCGACGCCTGCCAGAAGGCTCGCGGCGCAATCAACGGGAATGACCAGTTCCTCCACAGCTGCTCCATGTCGAGCTTGGCTGCGACGATGGTCTCCAGGGGCAAGCCATAGCGCGGAACCGCCTGCTCTTCGATGCCGCCTCGACGCCCTACATATAGAAGGATGCTGTCAGGTGCGCTCCGCGAGAGCGCCTGCGCGACGGCGATCGCCGGGAACAAGTGTCCGCCCGTACCGCCGCCCGAGATCAATACTCGCATGTCGAATCCATCCCACCTTCTGGCTCTGCGTCGAGACGTTCAACAGTATGCCGACGGCGCCCAGCGCGATGGCCAGCGACGAGCCACCATAACTGATGAAGGGCAGGGGAACGCCGGTCGTGGGCAGCGTCACCGTGACAGCCGCGATGTTGACCAGCGCCTGGACCGCGATCCAGGTGGTGACGCCGCAGGCGAGGAGCGAGCCGAACGCATCCGGGGCCTTGAGCGCGATCCGGTAACCGCGATAGGCAAAAAGGCCGAAGAGGGCGAGCACCGCGGAGGTGCCGATCAGCCCGGTCTCCTCGCCGACGATCGCGAAGATGAAATCGGTGTGGGCAAAGGGCAGCCATTGATACTTCTGAATACTCTGGCCCAGTCCGACGCCCACGATGCCTCCCGATCCGAGCGCGACCACCGACTGGATTGCCTGGAAGCCGGTGTTGAGCGGGTCGGCCCATGGGTTGAAGAAGGCCATCAGTCGTTGCAGCCGGTAAGGCTCGACCCGGATGAAGAGGTAGAGGCAGAGCAGCATGATGATCGCCAGTAGAAGCACGTGACGCTTGCGGCCGCCGGCCACCAGGAATTGCGCCAGCAGGATGGCGGCCAGGATCATCGTCGTGCCGAGGTCGCGCTCGAGGATGACGAGCAAGGTCACGAGTCCAAGCAGCGCAAGAAATGGCACGACCCCGTCTTCAAGCGAGCCGAGCCGTTCGCGGTGACGCTCCAGCCAGAGGGCCATGAAGATAATGGCCGCGACTTTAGCGAGCTCGGCCGGCTGCATTTGCAAGGGCCCGAACTTGAGCCAGCGACGAGCGCCGTTGACCTCGACCCCAAAATGAGGCAGCAGCACGATGACCATCAGCGCGATGGCCAGGATCCCCAGCGGCCAGGCGAGCAGGCGCAAGCGATGGTAATCGATGTGGGCTGCGGTCCAGAGCAGGACAAGGCCCAGCGCCAGCCAGATCAACTGCCGCTCGAAGTAATAGGCGGCGTTGTGGAACCAGAGCCAGCCCTGCACCTCGGAGGCGGAGAACACCATCACCAGGCCGAAAGCGGTCAAGGTACCAACCGCCAGCAAGAGGGCGCGGTCGCCTCGGCGCCAGAGCATGGTCGACGTGAGCCGCCGGCGCACCGCCGGCGTCTCGAGCGTTGCCAGTGCTCTCACCCGCCGAGCTCCTGCAGCACCGTTGACTTGAAACGGCGCCCGCGATCCTCGTAGTTCTCGAACATGTCGTAGCTGGTGAAGGCCGGCGATAGCAACACAACGGAGCCAGGTGCAGCGAGGGCAGCGGCCTTGCGGATGGCGTCGCGCAAGTCGGCGGCGCGCTCCACCTGCTCGAGCCCCGCGTCACGAACGCGACGGGCCAACTCCTCCCCCGTCTCCCCCATCGCGACCAGCGCCGTGGCGCGCTTGGCAATGGCCTGCGCGAGCGGCTCGAGGTCAATCCCTTTGTTACGGCCGCCCGCGATCAAGACGATGGGTTCGCTGAACGCCGCCAGGGCCTTGTAGGTCGAATCCGGATTGGTCGCTTTTGAGTCGTTATACCAGCGAACGCCGCTGAAGCGCCCAACCAGTTCCAGGCGGTGCTCGACCGCCTTGAATTGGCGGATGGCTTGTGCCATCGGCTCGGGCGCAAGTCCCGCCGCCTCACCGGCGCCGATTGCGGCCAGCACGTTGCTGAGGTTGTGCTCGCCCGGTAGCGGGACATCCCGTACCGGCATCACCCGCTCATCGCCAGCTTCGTTCCTGATGACGAGCCAGTCATTCTCGACCGTCGTGCCGCGGTCGATTGGGCTGCGGACGGCAAAGGCCAGCACCTCGCCCCTGGTCCTCTCGCGCATGGCCAGGCAAACCGAATCGTCGGCATTGAGTAACGCATGGTCCTGAGGCTGCATGAAGGCGACAGCCCGGGCCTTGATCGCCGCATATCGTTCGAATGACTTGTGGCGATCGAGGTGGTCGGGCGTGACGTTGAGGACGGCGCCAATATGCAGGCGAGGCGACGTGATCGACTCGAGCTGGAAGCTGCTCAGCTCGAGCACCACCCAGGCGTCAGGCCGCAGCTGATCGACGCGATCGAGGACCGGCTCGCCGATATTTCCGCCGCGCATCACGTTCAGGCCGCCGGCCGCCAGGACCTCGGCCACCAGGGCGGTCGTCGTCGTCTTGCCATTGGTTCCCGTGATGCCGACGATCGGACTCGGACAGGTCCTGAAGAACAGGTCGATCTCGCTGCTGACCTCGATGCCTCGCTGCCTTGCGGTTTCAACCAGCGGTTCATCCCAGGCGACGCCCGGACTCACGACCAGCAAATCGGTACCGTTCAGGTCGCTCGGCCCGTAGCCGCCGAGATGCGCGGCAATGCCGGCGGCATCGAGCTCGCGACGCAGGTCCGGCGTGTCGGCACGGTCGACGACGCGGACGCTGCTACCGCGATGCTGGAGAAATGCCGTTGCCGCGCGACCGCTCCGGCCGTAGCCCAGGATCAGGGCGTGCCGCCCAGCAAAGGACGCGTCGATCGGCTTTGCCGTGCTCATACCCCGGGCCGCGCAATCGCTACGGCGAGCGCGGCCGCCACCAGCGAGCCTGCCCAGAACCACAGCGCGAGCGGCGTTTCCTTCCAGCCCGCCACGATGAAGTGGTTATGCAGCGGTGACATCCGGATGATCCGCTTTCCCGTCATCTTGAAACTCGCGACTTGCAGGATGACCGATACGGTCTCAATTACGAAGACGAGGGCGAGCAGCGGCAGGTACCACAGAAAACCAGTCGTGATCGCGGCCGCAACCATGGCCGTCCCAAGCGCCAGGCTGCCGGTATCGCCCATGAAGATCCGTGCCGGAAACACGTTGTAGAACAGGAATCCAACAAGGGCGCCGGCCAGCACCGCCGGCAGCAGGCCCGCGCCGGGGTCGTGCTCGAGCAGCGCGATCAACGCCAGTCCCCCAAAACTGATCGCTCCCGTGCCCGCGGCCAGCCCGTCGCTGCCATCGGTCAGGTTGAAGGCATTCGAGCCGGCCGCAACCGCCAGCGCACTGACAACGATGATCCAACCGCCAAGCGCCTTGCGGCCGTCGAAGGGCACGAGCTGCGCCGTCAAGTTCCACGCCAGCGCCAGCAGGCCCAGCAACGCTCCGGTGGCGAGCTGGATCACGATCTTGTGGCGTGCCTTGAGCCCCAGGTTGCGGCCGCCGCTGAACTTGGCGAAGTCGTCCCAAAATCCCAAGGCGCCACCGAAGATGAGCGCCAGCAGGACGAACGCCCCCGCCTTCGATCGGTCGGCAATCAGGAAGAAAACCAGCCCGACCAGCAAGAACACCAGCCCGCCGGCGGTCGGCGTTCCGGCCTTCGCGTGGTGCGCCTGTGGTCCCTCTTCCCGAATCTGCTGGCCCATACGAGCCCGGACCAGCCAGCCGATCGCTGCCGGATAAATCAGGACGCTGATCACCAGCGCAGCCAGAAAGAGCGCCGGCACGATCACGATGGTTCTCGAATCCTTTCGACCACGCGCTCGAGGCGCATTCCACGCGATCCTTTGACCAGCACGCGCGCCTTTTCGCTGAGAAGCGGATCAAGGGCCTGGACGGCTTGATCGGCGCTCTCGACGACGAAGGCGCGATCGTGGGCAAGCCCGGCGCGGCGCGCGGCCTCGACGACCGTCGCCGCATGCTCGCCGATCGCCATGACAATGTCGGCACTCTCAGCCGCCAGCGATCCGATCGCGGCGTGAGCGCGCTGGGCATGGTCACCGAGCTCCAGCATGTCCCCCAGCACGGCAACCCGCAGCGCGCCCCCGGGGGCGAGCCGTAAAACCTCGAGCGCCGCTTCCATCGACCCGGGGCTCGCGTTGTACGAATCGTCGATCACCGTCGCGCCATTGCGACCGCTGACGACATTCATCCGCCGCGATGGCGGCAGGAACCCGTGCAGGGCGGAGGCGACCGCCGCGGCGTCGAATCCAAACTCGATCGCCACCGCAGCTGCGGCCAGCGCGTTAGAAATGCTGTGTTGGCCCGGGATTCGCAGGAAGACCTCGCTTCGTCCGCGCGGACTGTGCAGCATAAAGGTGCTGCCTTCGAGCCCATGCAGGCGAACCTTGTCGGCCCGGACCTGCGCCCCCTGCGCCAGCCCGTAGAAGGTGACTCGGCGGGCGGCCGACGCCATCGCCCGAACCCTGGGATCGTCCGCATTCAGCACCGCGAGCCCGCCTGCGGCCAGTCCCTCAACCAGTTCCCGCTTGGCGGCCGCGACCCCTTCGATCGATCCGAGGAACCCGACATGGGCGAGGCCGACGTTGAGAACCACGCCGATGTTCGGCGGGGCGGCTCTCGTCAGCTCTCGAATCTCACCGGCGCGTGACATCGCGTACTCGACGACCAGCGCGCGATCGCGCGGGTCCATCTGAAAGACGGTCATGGGGATGCCGGTATAGGTATTGAGATTGCCCTCGCTCTTGTGGACGCGGAGCCGGCGCCCGAGAACATGCGCGATCAACTCCTTCGTCGTCGTCTTGCCCGCGCTCCCGGTGATCGCGACGATTGGCACCGGTTGGCGGCGCAGCCGGTCGGCGGTCAGGTCCGCGAGCGCCTGGCGCGTGTCCGCAACCTCGACGACCGCGGGACCCTGGACGTCCAGCGGTGGCCGCTCGCAGAGGATCCCGGTGGCGCCGCGGTCAACCGCCTGTCCGATGTAGGCATGACCATCCTGCTGCTCGCCCTTCAGGGCGACGAAGAGCCCGCCCGCCGTCACCTCGCGCGAGTCAATGACCAGCCGAACAAAGGCCGCCTCATGCGGGCCCGAAACCAGGCGGCCATGCGTCGCCTGGAGCACTTCCGTCAGGGACATCCCCACAGCCCTATTGTCGCGGGCCGCCAATGCCCGGAATGCTCAAAGCTGCTCACGGGGCGATCTGCCACTGGCTGATGAGCGCGGTCGCGACCGATTTCCAGATCGGGGCGGCGACGTAGGCGCCCTCGAAGAGGATCTTGGGCTTGCGCGTGATCACCAGCATGATGAACTGCGGGTGGCTGGCGGGAAGGAAACCGACGAAAGATCCGATTGTCTGGTCCTTCGAGTACGTGCCGTTCTCCGGGATGCTGGCCGTCCCCGTCTTACCGGCGACCTGGTTCTTGAAGCCATCGATCTTCGCGGCAAATCCTGAGCCGTGCTCGACGACGGCGATCATCATCTGGTTCATCTGCTGCGCGGTCTTGGCGCTGATCACCTGGCGAACGACCTTTGGTTGGACCGGGTGATGAACACCGTTGGCGTCGACCATCGCGTCGACGACGTGGGGCCAGACCAGGTTTCCGCCGGTGGCGACCGCGTCAACCGCGGCCAGCATCTCGATCGGCGTGGCATCGACGCCCTGGCCGAAGGCGGCGGTGGCGAGCTGCGACGGTTTCCATTGCGCCAGCGGCGCCAGCGGCGCGGACGCCTCGCCGGCCACGTCGATGCCGGTGCGGGTGCCGATGCCGAAGCGCTGCAAATACTGGTAGAAGTTCGTCGAGCCTTCGAGCTGCTCGGCCTTGATGGCGCCGACGTTCAAGGAGTTCTCCAGGACCTGAGTCATCGTCACCATGCCGTGCGCGCGTCCGTCCCAGTTATGGATCGCATATCCACCGACGACCGCCGTTCCGGTTTCGTTGAACCGGTAGTCGGGCGTGATGGCGTGGTCGTCGATCGCGCCCGAGAGCGTGGGAACCTTCATGATCGAGCCCGGCTCGTAAAGGTCGGAGACGATCGGGTCGCGGAAGAGCGCGGTGTCCGTGCTCGCGAACTGGTTGGCGTTGTAACTCGGCACGTCGGCCCAGGCGACGATGCGTCCGGTGGTGGGCTCCATGATGATCAGCGAGCCGCTTTCCGCCTGATATTTCTGGACGCCGTCCGCGAGGGCGCGTTCTGCCTGCACCTGGATGGTGCCGTCGAGTGAAAGCTGCAACGTCATCCCGTTCACGGGGTCTCGCCGCTGGCGGTCGCTCAACACGATCGGCTGGTTGGCCAGGTCTCGCACCGTCGCCTCGAACCCATCCTGGCCGTGCAGGATCTTGTTGTAGTAGCCCTCGAGGCCATAGTTGCCGGCGCCAGCGTCGTTGGCAAACCCAAGAAGGTTTGCCGCCAGGCTGCTGCCCGCGATGCCACCGTCGACGTAGGCACGCTGCGTCTCGGCAATCTTGCCGATCCCGGGAAGCCGAAGGTTGTCGAGCTGCTGGCTTACCGATGCCGGCATCCGGCGCGCCAGGTAGACGAACTGTCGCGTCGTCGCCAGCTTGGTCATGATGTCGTCCGGCGTCAGCTGCAGGATTGGGGCCAGCGCCTGGGCGACGTGCTGGCGGTCGGCGGGGGCGATCTGATCCGGCGACGCGAAGACCGAGACCACCGGCGTGTTGGTGACCAGCAGCGCGCCGTTGCGGTCGATGATGTCGCCACGCACCGCCGGCAGGGTGATCGTGTCGTCGTGGTAGGCGGCCGCCAGTCGCGACATGTCGCCGTGCCGCAGCACCTGCCAGTAGGCGAGGCGGCCAAGCAGCACCAGGTAGGCGCCCAGGACGACCGAAAGCAGGATCACAATCCGCGACCGGGGCTCGAGCCCCTGAACTCGCCCGGCCCTCATCGGTGTCCTAGCGCGGCGGTCGGGGATGCGCGGCGAGCGGCCGGCCGGTGATAGCGCCGAGGACGGCCATGACGTGGTCCCAGACGCCGCTGCGGCCCCGCGTTCCCGGCAATGGACCGAGCGCGATCGGCGAGTCGGCCGCCTTCACGAATTGCCAGCGGCTGGGATGGGACAAGCCGAGTTGCTGGGCGGCGATGGCGACGCGATTGGCGGCGCGGTCCGCGGCGAGCTGGGCCTGGAGCTGGTCGTGCTCGCCGCTGAGCTGGGCCTGTTCCTGCTTGAGGGTCGCGATCTGGTAGCTCGCCTGGGTGGCGGCGGCTGACTGAGCCACGAGCAGGAGAGCCGCCGCCACCAGCGAGATCGCGCCGACGATAGGTGAGATCGAAGGCCGGCCGCGACTCCGGCGCGCGCGCGAAGGGGATAACGCGCGCGCCGGAGGGGTCGGATCGGGCCGGCGGGGCCGCAAAACCAGTAGATGCCCAGGAGGGAGAGGCTCCACCATGCGGCCGCTCAGGTATTGACTTGTGGAATGACATGGACGAGGTTCATAGCTTCTCCGCAATTCGCAATTTCGCTGACCGGGCCCGGGGATTCTCCCGAACCTCGGCTTCCGAGGGTGTGATCGGCTTTCGAGTGATCACGCGTACCGAACGCTGGTGCCCACAAAGACAGACGGGCGCTTGGGGCGGACAGATACAGTCTGTTGCTTCGATGTGGAATAGGTTCTTTGCAATCCTGTCCTCGAGGGAGTGGAAGGAGACGACCCCTACGCGCCCACCGCTTGCGAGCACCGTGATGGCAGCCTTCAATCCCTTTTCGATCGCCTCGAGTTCGCGGTTGACCGCGATCCGCAGCGCCTGAAACGTCCGTGTGGCCACGTGGATGTCATGTGGCCAGGCGCCACGGGGGATAGCGCCGGCCACGACGTCGACCAGATCTTCCGTCGTCTTCAGCGGCGCCCGCCGTCGCCGCTCCACGATTCGTTGGGCGATGCGCGCCGCCCACCGTTCCTGGCCGTAGTCCTTGAGGATGCGCCGTAACTCGCTCTCCGGTTCGCGGTTGAGCAGGTCGGCGGCGGTCCATGGCTGACTGCGGTCCATCCGCATGTCGAGTGGCCCCTCCCGCTGGAAGCTGAAGCCCCGCTCAGGGTCATCCAGCTGGATCGACGAGAGGCCGAGGTCGAAGACGACGCCGTTCACCGGCTGCCCGATTCGTTCGGCAGCGCGGTCGAGCTGGGCGAAATTGGTGTGCTCCAGGATGACCGTGACGTCTGGAGGCACCGGTTCCCGGTTGAACCGTTCGAGGGCTGTGGCGTCCCGGTCGATGCCGAGCAACACACCCCCTGGTCGAATCTGATCGATCAAGGGACGCGCATAGCCACCGCCGCCGAGCGTGGCGTCGACGAACGCCTGCCCCGGGGCTGGTTGAAGGCTGCTTATTACTTCTTGTAAAAGTACGGGTCGGTGTCCGGCCGGGCCGGACGGTCGGTCGGGTCGAGGGCGGCCGCCGCGGTCACGTGCTCGGGGCACGTCGCCGCTCGGCCACCTGGTCCTGAATGCGCGTGTACTCTTCCGGCGTCGCCTCGCCGATGTGCCGCCAGTTGTCGTCGTTCCAGATCTCGATCAAGTTGTTGACGCCCACCACCCAGGCGACGTTCGCGATCCCGGCATACTGCCGCTGGTCGGCGGAGAGGACGATCCGTCCTTGGGCGTCGAACTCGCACTCCCGGGCGGCGCCGAACATCATGCGGGCGAGCCGCCGTTCCTCCGCCGGCGTGGTCGAGCCGAGCCGCAGGCCCTGCTCCCTCGCCCATTCCTGGGGCGGATACAACTGCAGGCATCCCTCGGCGCCCTTGGAGATGACGGTTCCGGTTGGAAGCTGCTCTCGGAAGCGAGCCGGGACTGCGACGCGCCCCTTGCTGTCCACGGCGTGGCGATACGTTCCCAGGAACATCAGGAATCGCCACCGGCTGTCTCACCGTCCCCACTTTTCCCCACTTTGTGCCACCAGCAAGCCGCAACGTACCACTGCGACAGCTGCCTGTCAATAAATTCGGCCTAAATCTTGTGGCCTTGTGGGCGCATAGAAAAGGCGGCCCTACATGTTGTATCCGGCCCGTAAACACGCCTCGGCCAGTCGCGAAACGCAGTTATTAGGGTAGTGAGTCCGCCGTAAGCCGAGTTCTGTTCCCCGCTTCAGCCGGACTAGCCGGCGCGCCGTGGGGCGGCAGTCATCCGTCTCGGTCGCCGGTTACCCGGCGACTCTAGCGACCTGACCCGAGGACCGGCCGAGCCAGCCGTTCGGTCCTCCTATTCGGTCTTGCTCCGGGTGGGGTTTACCGAGCCAGCCGGTCTCCCGGCTGCTGGTGGGCTCTTACCCACACCATTTCACCTTCGCCGCCGCTTACGCGACGGCTGTGTCTTTTCTGTGGCACTCTCCTTCGGGTTGCCCCGACCGGGTGTTACCCGGCACCCTGCTCTGTGGAGCTCGGACTTTCCTCGACGGGACGATCCCGGCGCGACTGCCTGGCGGACTCGGAAGCGATTGTACCCAGCGTTGAAGCTACGAAGCGAGGACCTTCGCCATCGTTTTGAACGACACCTTCGCGTATTCCTTGAGAAGGTCCGGGCCGTCGCGCCCAACCAGGACACGCGCCGTCTCGATCACCTTGGTCGAGGCGCCCTTTGGCAGCGTGACGCCAAGTCTGGTCGAGGCCTGCTCCAGCCAGCGAAGGAAGGCATCGCGAGCCAGGATCGAGGCGGCGGCCACGGCGACGTCCGCCTCGGCGCGGTGCATCTGGAGCACCGGCACACCGCTCAGCCGGGTGTCGATGAGCAGCCGGCTTTCGATATAGCGCTTATCGCCGAACTGGTCGCTGAGGATGAAATGCGGCCGCAAGCCGGCCTTGATCAAGTCCTCGATGACGCGGGTATGCGTCCAGGCCAGCATGCTGTTGAGATTCTTCCCCTCGCTCCGCATCTGCTTGTACAGCTCGTTGTAGCGCGTCGGCGCCAGGACCAGTACCGCGCGCTTCTCCTCGGTTATGACCTGCCGGATGTTGGTCGCAAGGCGACGGAGCTCGCGGTCCGAGACGAGCTTGCTGTCACGAACGTCGAGCGTGCGTAACAGCGGCGCCGTCCGCTCGTCAACGAAGACGCCGGCCGTCACCATCGGGCCGAAGAAGTCGCCCTTGCCGGCCTCGTCGCTGCCAATATGCGGTTCGGTCTCCGGCGGAACGACCGGCTGTGTCGAGCTGGCAGGGTCGAGGGACCGACGCTTCGGTGGCACCTCGCTGCTGGCCGCGCCGATCAGCTCGGTCGCCCGGTCGTAAGCCGGCGATTGCCCGGAGAGCACCAGCTTGCCCGAGCGGTAGAGGATGGCCAACGCCTGGCTGCCGGCATCGGCCAGCCGGAGCCGCCATGCCTCATAGGGGCCGGCCGCGGCGTCAACGCCGCCGGCATCGCGAAGCTCCGCCGCCAGCCGGTCCCGATCCTTCGGCGCAATGACGTAGGTGGTGGTCGGCTGCGTTTCCCGGGCTGACAAGCGCTACTTGGCCGGAGAACGCCGGCGCAGCAGGCGTGCCTCTTCCGATGTCATGAACTTGATCGCCGCTTGCAACTCGCGGATCACCTGCTTCCAGAACCGGTCGGCCGCGTAATAGAGGCCGAGCAGGGCCGCCACAACAATGGCGGCGTCGATGCTGATCCGGCCCTGCTGCAGCCAGTACACGTCGCGCAGGTTCAGCCAGAGCGCAAATTCGTCCAGGACGAGGGCAGCACCGATGCCAAAGAACGTCGCCAACCAGACGTGTAGCCGTGGCGATTCGATCGTGATCCCAAGGAAGCCGACGATGAGCAGGATCAAAATGCCCCACACGAAATGATGAATATGCAGACCGCCGCTCGTCACGATGTTTCGCGCCGGCAGGAAGTGGTAGCGAATGCCGTAGGTGAGGAAGCGCAAGAAGGCGAAGGTGAGAATGAAGGCCAGCCACATGCGCAGCGCGGCTTCGCGTCGGTATTCGACGTGCTCCTGGTAGGCGGCGACGATGCGCTTTCGCAGATGAAAACCGGGATGGATCAGATTCGAGATGTTCACCTTTCCGCCAGACCGTCGCGAGTATAACGCCGGTATACGATAGGTTCGGCAATGGCGGACGTGGTGGAAGTCGTCGCGACGGACGACCCGGTTCGCCCCTTGTTCTCGCCGGCGGGTGAGCTGACCGCTGCTGCCAGAAGCCGGCTCGGCCTGAGCCAGGATGCGCTGCGCGACCTCTACCGACAGATGGTGCTCATCCGTCGCGCCGACCAGGAGGCACTCAACCTCCAGCGGCAGGGTGAGCTCGGATTGTGGGGGCAGTTCCTGGGGCAGGAAGCGATCCACGTCGGCGCGGTCGCGGCACTGCAGCCCGACGACTGGATTTTCCCCAGCTATCGGGAGTTCGGGATGGCGATGTGCCGCGGGATCGATCCCGCCGACATGCTGACCTGGTTTCGCGGTCTCTCCGCCGGCCCCTGGGACCCGCGGGAATTCCATTTCGCGCCGCTGGCGGTCCCGGTCGCGTCGCAGGTGCCGCATGCGGTCGGCTTCGCGATGGGCTCACGCTTCAAGAAGAGTAAGGATGTCGTCCTCGGGACCTTCGGCGATGGCGCGACGTCCAAGGGCGATTGGCATGAAGCGATGAACTTTGCCGGCGTCTTCAAGGCGCCGGTGATCTTTCTCTGCCAGAACAACCACTGGGCGATCTCGGTGCCCCTTGCCAAGCAAACCGCCGGATCGATCGCCGAACGGGCCCAGGGCTACGGATTTCCAGGGATCCGCATCGATGGCAACGACGTCCTCGGCGTGTTGGCGGCCGTCCGCGGCGCCGCCGAGCGCGCCCGGCGCGGCGATGGGCCTTACCTGATCGAGGCGATGACCTACCGAATGGGTGCCCACACGACCTCCGATGATCCCAGCCGCTACCGGACGGAGACCGAGTTGCAGGCCTGGAGCGTGAAGGATCCGGTCGGCCGTTACCGCGCCTGGTTGGAGGGCCAGGGCATCATCGACGGCGCTGCCATCAAGACCATCGGGGACGAGGGCGAATCGATGGCGCACGCGATGCGGACTCGGTTGCTCGCGTTCACGCCCGCGCCGCCCGGCGAGGTGATCTTCGGCCGGGTCTACGCCCGCCCTCCCGACAGCTTCCTCGAGGAACGCGAGGAGTTCGAGGCGTCACTCGAGAGCAGCTGATGGAAGCCGTGACGATGGCCAAAGCGATCAACCTCTCCTTGCGTGATGCCCTGGCCCGTGATGAGGACGTCCTGGTGTTCGGTGAGGATGTTGGCGCGCTCGGCGGGGTGTTCCGGATCACCGATGGCCTGCAGGAAGCCTTCGGGGAGGAGCGTGTCTTCGATACGCCGCTCGCCGAGTCCACGATCATCGGCGTGGCCGTCGGACTCGCGCTGCGCGGCTTCAAGCCGGTGCCCGAGATCCAGTTCGACGGGTTTGTCTACTCCGGCTTCGACCAGATCGTCAGCCACGTCGCGAAGTACCGCAATCGATCCGGGATGTCGATGCCGATCACCATTCGCATTCCGTTCGGCGGTCACATCGGGGCCGTCGAGCACCATTCCGAAAGTCCCGAAGCGTACTTCACTCACACGGCCGGCCTGAAAGTCGTTGCGCCGGCGACGCCCGGCGACGCCTATGCGCTGCTACAATCGGCGATCGCCGATCCCGATCCGGTCATCTTCTTCGAGCCCAAGGCCCGCTACTACGTCAAAGAGGAAGTCGATCCGAAGCGTGAGGTCCTCATCGGTCGGGCCCGGCTGGCCCGGGAAGGAACCGGGGTATCGGTCATCGCCTATGGCCCGACGGTCAGCGTCGCCCTCGAGGCGGCGAAGGCCGCCGAGAAGGAGAACATTTCGCTCGAGGTCATCGACCTTCGCACCCTGTCGCCACTCGATATGGCAACCATCATCGAGTCGCTGCGCAAGACCCATCGGGCGATCATCGTCCACGAGGCCCCTGTCTTTGGCGGCTTTGGTGGCGAGATTGCCGCCCGCATCGCCGACGACGGCTTCGACCTGCTCGAGGCGCCGGTCACCCGGGTCGGTGCCATGAATACGCCCTATCCGCCGGCCCGCTTCGAGAAGTTGTACCTCCCGGACGTCGATCGAATCCTCGAGGCGGCGGACGTGGCGCTCGCCTATGGCTGAGCGGACCTTTCGCTTGCCGGACCTCGGTGAGGGCCTGACCGAGGCGCAGCTGGTTGCCTGGCGGGTGAGGGAGGGCGACCAGGTCGATGTCAACGCGCCGCTGGCCGACGTTGAGACCGCCAAGGCGGTCGTCGTCATCCCCTCGCCATACGCCGGAACGGTCCAAAAACTTCATGCCAAACCAGGGGAGACCGTCGCCGTAGGCGCAGCCCTGATCACGATCGCCGCGGAGAGCACCCCCCACCCTGACCCTCCCCCACAAAGGGGGAGGGAAACTGAGGCACCCGCAAATCTGGTTGGTTACGGCCCGGGATCGGGTCCACAGTCAACGATCCGACGTCGCGCTCGGGTGACGTCGGTTGCCAGCGAGCCCGCCGGTGATGTTCGAGCCGCACCTTTCGTGCGCCAGCTGGCGAGGGAACGAGGGATTGACCTGTCCACCGTGACGGGTACCGGTCCGGGTGGGCGTATCACGCGCGCCGACGTCGAAGCTGCTGCCGGGCCGGCGACCCCTACGAAGGTCGCCGCGGCGTCTACCGACGGCGAAAAGCGCATTAGCGTGGTTGGGATTCGCAAGGCGATCGCCAGGCAGATGGTTCGATCGGTGTCGACCATCCCACAGTTCACCGAATTCGCGATCTTCGACGCGACCAGGCTGATGGCAGCCCGCGAGCTGCAGAAGACGGCCGGCCGCTCGATGACTCCTCTCCCCTATTTCATCGAGGCGATGGTCAAGGCGGTCCGCGCCTATCCGATGCTGAACAGCTCCTGGGACGACAGCCGCGACGAAATCATCGTCAAGCAGCCGATCAACGTCGGGATCGCCGTCAATACCGCTCAGGGGCTGCTGGTCCCGGTGCTCCGCAACGCGCACACGCTCGATCTGGATGCGATTTCCCGAGAGAGCGCCCGGTTGATCGAGGGCGCCCGTGCAGGAAGCCTCGGTCCCGGCGACATGAGCGGAGGAAGCATCACGATCACCAACGTCGGCGCCAGCGGTCCGGTAGAAACAGGAACGCCGATCATTAGCCCGCCTGAGTGCTGCGTGGTCGCCTTTGGCGCGATCAAACCGAGGCCGATGGTGGTCGCCGGTGAGGTCGTGGCTCGACCGGGCGCGTGGATCTCCATCTCCGTCGACCATCGCATCGTCGACGGCGCGCTGGCCACCGAATTCTTGACAGCCCTGGTCAAGGAGCTCGAGTCGATTAGTGGCTGAGGAACAGCAGCTGATCTACGACTGGAATTCGATCGACGCACCAGACAAGCCCGCCTGGCCCATCAGCATTCATGACGAGACGCTTCGCGACGGCATCCAGGGCCCGTCCGTTCGGGATCCCGATATCGAGCACAAGTTGCGCTTTCTTCACCTGGCCGATGAGCTCGGTGTGGCATCGATCGACCTCGGTCTTCCAGGCGCCGGTCCGCGCGCGGTCGCCGATGTGACCCGTTTGGCGGAAGAAGTTCGCGATCAGCATCTGCGCATCAAGGCACTCTGCGCCGCTCGCACCCTCGAGGTCGACATCCGCCCGGTGGTCGAGATCTCGCAGACGGTTGGCATCCCGATCGAGGTCGCGGCGTTCATCGGCTCCAGCCCAATCCGGCAGTACGCCGAGGACTGGACGATCGAGCAGATGGTCGATAACACCCGAAATTCCGTGCGCTTTGCGCGAAAAAATGGCCTGCCGGTTCTCTATGTCACCGAGGACACGACCCGGGCTCAACCGGAGACGCTGCGCCGTCTCTTTGGGACGGCCATCGACGAAGGGGCCACGAGAGTTGCCGTCTGCGATACGGTTGGACATTCCACGCCGGATGGCGCACGGGCGGTCGTCGGCTTTGTCCGCCGGATGCTCGACGACCTGAATCCGAAGATTGGGCTCGACTGGCACGGGCACAGCGATCGAGGATTCGGTCTGATCAACGCGATCGTCGCAGCGGTGGCCGGCGCGGATCGAATCCACGGCTGTGCCCTAGGCCTCGGCGAGCGCGTGGGCAACACGCACCTCGACCTGTTGCTGGTCAATTTCCGGTTGCTGGGCTGGATCGACACCGACCTCAGCAAGCTCCGCGAGATGGGCGACGTGATCGCGGAAGGCACCGGCATGGCGATCCCAGCGAACTATCCGGTGCTTGGCCGCGATGCCTTTCGCACGGCAACCGGCGTCCATGCCGCCGCGGTCATCAAAGCGAAGCGCAAAGGCGACGACTGGTTGGCGAACCGGGTCTATTCCGGCGTGCCGGCCGAACTCTTCGGCTGCGAGCAGGTGATCGAAATCGGCCCGATGAGCGGCGAGTCGAACGTGATCTTCTGGCTCGAGCAGCACGGTCTCGATCCGCAACCGCGACTGGTCAAGGCCATTTTTGAGGAGGCAAAGCAGCGGAAGGGTCTGCTTTCCGAAGCCGAAATTCTGGGCATCGTCGATCGCCTGTCGCCGCGAGCGGCCCGGGCTTCGAGTTAGCGGCTAACCAGCGATCGGACGGCCGAGCGCATAAACGATGCCTGGTCCCTCGTCCTCGGTCGGCAGCGGCAATGCGGCAGCGGCTGAGAGCTGTGGCAGTCGCGGCCGGATCGGCGACGGTCTGCCGGCTGGCTGCAGGCCATTGCCGTCGATGAGTCTCCGCCACCAGCCGTAATCGTTACCTGATCCAACCTTCGCTCGGGTAACGATCCTGGCGAGACGACGAAACAACCGCCGAATCGGGACTCGAACGCCGCGTCTCATTGGTTTGATTATCCGGCCCTGAGCTCGTTCGTCAAGGCCTCCCCGAGGCCTGGCCGCTAAATCGAGACGTCGAAGCGCTCGGGATCCCATGTGATGCCGAGCGTCGTCGGCGGAGCCATGTAACCCAGGAGTGCCGATGACGCGACGACCGCCGGGCTCGCCAGGTAGCCCAGGCCACCGACCCCCATCCGGTTCTGCCAATTTCGATTGAACGAGGTGATCGCCACCTGGCCCTTTTTCAACGCATCCGGGCCCTGGCCAAAGCACGGCCCGCACCAGGATTCGCGGATCTGTCCGCCAACCGAGCGCAAGACGGAGGCGATCGAGTCGCCACCAAGCCGCGGTTCCGGGTTTTCGATGTCGCGCTTGACGCCGCCGGACCCAGGGAACACCACGAAGTCTTTCGGCGCTTTCTCATAGCCTTTTTCGCGACCGGCCCGAATCACGAGCGCCGCTTCCAGCAGATCGTCATACCCGCCGTTGGTGCAGGAGCCGATCATCGCCTTGTCGAACGCCAATTTTTCGGTGGCAACTTCATCGGCAGGGAACGCGTTGCCGGGGGCGAATGGCTTGGCGATGTAAGGGATGAGCTCGGAAAGATCGAGGGTCTCATCGATATCCCACGCCACCCGCTCGCCCGGCCTGAAGCCGGGATAGGGCAGGTCGGTGATGCCCTTGCGGCGATACCAGTTGAGGGTGATCTCGTCCGGCGCGAAGATCCCGTTCTGCGCTTCCGCCTCGGCCATCATGTTGGCAATTGTGTTCCGGTAGGGAATTGGCAGCTGGCGCTGGGCATCGACGAACTCGACACTCATCCCCTGGGCCTGCGCCTTGCCCCAGCGCCGAAGCAGCGCGAGGACGACGTCTTTGCCGCTCACCCACTCCCGCAGCTTGCCGGTAAACATCACGCGGCGGCGCTTCGCCGGCGTGAAGTAGATGTAGCCGGTCGACCAGCCGAAGCCGAGTTGGGTACTGCCAACCCCGACCCCAACCGCGCCATAGGCACCATAGGCGCGGCTGTGCGAGTCCGCCCCGGGAATGAACGCGCCGGGGACGACCAGCCCCTGCTCAGGAAAGTAGAAATGGAAGATGCCGTCGCCGGGCGTGGCGTAGTACGGCTTGCCGATCTCTTGCAGCCGGGCGAAATCGCGCCCGATCGATGTCTGCTTGTCGTCGGCATTCCGACCGGAAAACACGAAGTGATCGTTGGCGATCGCCGCCTGGCGCGGGAAGATCGTGTCGCCGCCCGTGATCTGGTTGAAGGTATGGATGGCAAATGGCGCCGTGCCGTCGGAGGCGGGAAGCAGGTCACACCAGACCCGCAGGGTGCTGCCGGGTCTGACCTCAGCGTCCTTATCGACTCGATGTGCCCACACGATCTGCTCCGTGCTGCTCAGCCCGCTGGCAAGGTCGCCCTTCGGCCACGCCACCTGCGGACGGCGATCCATTGACTCGTTGAACTCGCGGCGGCCGATCGCGATGATTCCGCCCGAACGGCGGATCTCGTCTTCTTTCGGCGTCAGTGGCACGGGGTCATACGCCTTGTCCTGAGTCTCATTGGTCAGACGGCGCGTCGACGGATCGAAGCCGAACAGATCGCCCTCCTGCGCGTCTTCCGATGCGGCCCGGCTCTGCACGACATGCAGCCCAAGGTTCAGCGCGTTGCGGCGGAAGATATCGCCGACGCCCTCGCCGCAGACGATCACCAGCTGCAGACCGACCTCTTCGGCGACGGCTTTCAGCCCGGCCGGACTCATCTCGCGTGAGGAGCCAATCCCGAAGCGCTCGCCGGCAATGACAAAAGTCTCACCGCCGTGCACGCGCTCGCGGAAATTGGGCATCAGATAGCGAAAGGCGCCGACTTTCCAGCGCTCATCGAGGCGATCCAGGCTCTCGGAGACGCAGTCATCGGCCGGCGTGATCTGGTCGGTGTCGATCGCGTCCAGTTTTTTGCCGGGAATCTTTGGATCCCAGAAGATCAACGCCCGACCGCGGATGACATGTTCGGGCTCGGCCACGACGGCCGGCCGGACGGACGGCCCAGCCGCGGCAGAGCCCGCCCCTGACTTCCGGCGGGCCGGTTGGATGGTGTTGATCAGCCGGTCGATGATGACGATTCTCTCACCGGGGTCTCGAGCGCCTGCAGCACGGCGTCGGCCGCGGCGGCCGTCGTCAGGCCACCGCCCAGGTCGCGCGTGGTGCGTCCGTTGCCCGCCGCCGAGATCACCGCGGCTTCGATCTGATCGGCCTTTCGGCCTTCGCCTAGATGGCGCAGCATCATGGCCCCGGCGAGGATCGCGCCGAATGGATTCGCAATGCCCTTGCCCGTATGCTTGGGCGCCGACCCATGCACCGGTTCGAAGAGCCCGCGGCCGGTGTCCGGGTTGATATTCCCCGACGGCGCCTGCCCAAGGCCGCCAACGAGCTCCGAAGCCAGGTCGCTCAGGATGTCGCCGAACATGTTGCTGGTGACGACGACGTCGAAGTGGCCTGGATTCTTGACCAGCTGCATGGCGGCCGCGTCGACAAAAAGATGCTCGGCCTCGATGTCCGGCGTCCTCGAGCGTTCAAACGCAAACACCCGCTGCCAGAGATCGTGCGCCAGGTACAGCGCATTGCTCTTGTCGACCATGGTCAGCCTCCCGGGATGACCCGCGGCGCGCCGTTGCTTTGCCAGCTGGAACGCATATCGCTGGATCCGCTCGACACCCTTGCGCGTGTTCACGTCTTCATGGATGGCGATCTCGTCGATCGTGTCGCGCTTGAACTGTCCGCCGATGCCGACGTAGGCGCCCTCGGTGTTCTCCCGTACGACAACCAGGTCGATCGATGGCGCCTTCGTCGGCATCG
>Ga0209474_10001389_pt1 | contig 23900 bp, 28 predicted proteins | sample GraSoiAngelo_145_FD_185902 | JGI IMG/M metagenome (GOLD analysis project Ga0209474, IMG submission 185902) | Grasslands soil microbial communities from the Angelo Coastal Reserve, California, USA - 14_1009_05_20cm (SPAdes) (version 2) | ecosystem: Environmental > Terrestrial > Soil > Grasslands...
GTTCCGGCTCGCCCTGCGCGAGACCTTCGGCGAACACCTTGAACAGCTCTTTGACGCGCTCGTCATAGGCGGCGAAAACCAGCCGTTCGACGTGAAGATCTTCGGTATCGGCCATGCCTCTCCTTATTTCTTCGACGAGCTGGCGCCGGCAACGGTACCGCAGGCTATCGCAGTACAGGTAAACAGAATGCTTATGCCGATGTTTAAGCAACCCCGATTGCCTCGCGTGGAGGGCTTCGATAACGTCTGATCGGCCGAAGCTAAAAAATCGGGGAGATCCGCAATGGCGACCATCGTCGGAACCGGCGATTTCAAATACCGCATCGTCGAGGATTGGGCGAAGCTGCCCGATGGCTGGTCGTTCAAGGAAGTCGGCGCGGTCGGCGTCGACAGCAACGACAACGTCTATGTGTTCAATCGCGGCGACCACCCGATGATGGTGTTCGATCGCGACGGCAATTTTCTGCGCTCCTGGGGCGAGGGGCAATACCCGCGGGCGCATGGCGTCCATATGGGCCCGGACGAGTCGATCTATCTGACCGACGACGGCGGGCATTTCGTCCGCAAGTGCCGGCTCGAAGACGGCAAGGTGCTGCTCGAGCTCGGCGTCCCCGGCAAACCGGCGGAATATATGAGCGGCGAGCCGTTCCATCGCTGCACCCACACCGCGCTGGCGCCGAACGGCGATATCTATGTGTCGGACGGCTACGGCAATGCGCGCGTCCACAAATACTCGCCCGACGGCAAATTGCTCATGTCATGGGGTGAGCCCGGCACCGATCCCGGCCAGTTCAATATCGTCCACAACATCTGCACCGATGCGGATGGCTGGGTTTATGTCGCCGACCGCGAAAACCACCGCGTGCAGGTGTTCGACGGCAACGGCAAATACGAGTCGCAGTGGAACAATCTGCACCGGCCTTGCGGCCTCTACATGCACAACACTCCGAACCCGGTTTGCTACATCGGCGAGTTGGGACCGGTGATGGGCGTCAACCGCAACAGCCCCAATCTCGGGCCGCGGGTCAGCATCGTCGATCATCAGGGCAAGCTCTTGTCGCGCTTCGGCGACGCGCATGCCGGCACCGCCCCGACGGCGTTTCTCGGGCCGCATGGCTTGGCCGTCGACTCCCGCGGCGATCTCTATGTCGGCGAGGTCTCGTGGACGCAGTGGCCGCAATTCTTTGACACGCCGCGGCCGGCCCATATCCGCTCGTTGCAGAAATACGAAAAGGTGCATTAAGGCCGCCGGTCTTGAGCGAGCTCGCCGACGCGCTCGTGCGCCTTGAGCGCGCTGTGGCGCGGCTTGAGGAAGCCACCGCCCGCCAGCCTCGCGGCGATCGAGACGAGCAGGTCACGGCCGCTGCCGGTGAGATCGCCGGCCGGATTGACGCGGCGCTCGCCAAGCTCGGTCAGCTGCTCGAAAAGGAAGACGGCTGAGATGGGCGAGGTGGTCGTTAAGATCAACGGGCGCGACTTTCCGCTGACCTGTGCCGACGGGCAGGAGTCACGGACGCGCCGGTTGGCACAGTACGTCGATGGCAAGATCGCCGAGTTCAGCAAGAATTTGGGTCAGATCGGCGAGGCCCGCCTTCTGTTGCTGGCAGCGCTGGTTATCGCCGACGAATTGTCGGACGCCGGCGAGGCCTTGCAGCAGGAGCGCAATCGCGTGCCTGCGCCCGAAACCGCTGTCACGGAAGCGGCGGTATCCGGGATCCGCGATATCGCCGAACGGATCGAGTCCATTGCGGCGCGGCTCGAAACCGCCTAGCTAAGGAGCGGGTGGGGCTGCGCGGTGCGTCAGGCCGCTTATACCCCGGGGCCGATATCTACCGTTCGGGAGCTGTCCCTGTCGGAGTCGTGGCTTCGATACATGGCACCCACCTGCAGTGCAGGGCCACGGTGGGTTTGCAACGCCAACGGCCGAGGCGGCTCCACCCATTTCTCTGCAGATCTTCGGTGAGTAAGCCCCCACGCGACCGCGCCTAGCGCTGCGGTGCTCCCTCCCCCGCAAGCGGGGGAGGGTTGGGGTGGGGGCTTGCGGCGTTTACACTGATGAGACTGAAGGACCGGAATCGTGAACATCCTTTTGTGCGGCGATGTCGTCGGGCGTTCGGGGCGGGAGGCGATCAAGCGCCATCTTCCGGCGCTGAAGCGCGACCTCGGCATCGATGTCGCAATCGTCAACGCCGAGAATGCCGCGCATGGCTTCGGACTGAACGAGCGGCTGGCCGGCGAGCTCTATGATGCTGGCGCCGATATCCTGAGCACCGGCAATCACGTCTGGGATCAGCGCGAGCTGATCCAGTACATCGAGCGCGACGGCCGGATCCTGCGCCCGGCAAATTTCCCCGAGGGAACGCCCGGCGCCGGCTGGCGGCTGCATCCGGTCGAAGGGGAGCGCACGCTGCTCGTTGTCAATTTAATGGGCCGGCTGTTCATGGAAGCGCTCGACGACCCGTTCGCCCGGCTCGAATCGATTCTCGCGAAACACCCGCTCGCGGCCGGATCGGGTAGGGGCGCGACCGCGATCGTTGTCGATTTTCACGGCGAGGCGACCAGCGAGAAAATGGCATTTGGCCATTTCGCCGATGGCCGCGTGTCGGCCGTCTTGGGCACCCACACCCATGTGCCGACCGCCGATGCGCAGATCCTGCCCGGCGGGACCGCCTTCATCAGCGATGCCGGGATGTGCGCCGACTACGATTCGGTGATCGGCATGGAAAAGGCGCCCTCGGTGCGGCGTTTCGTAACCAAGATGCCGGGCGAGAAACCAAAGCCCGCCGAGGGCGAGGCGAGCCTGTGTGGCGTCTTTGTGGTAATCGACGACGCGACGGGACTGGCTCGCCGCATCGAGCCGGTGCGAGTCGGCGGCCGTCTCGCCGAACATATCCCCGTTCCATGACAGGGAAGATGCTCGTCTTGCGCCCGACCCGCCCCAATCCTGCCATATTGGGTTGTTAGGCCGCGATTGAGGGGAGCCGCGGAAATGGCCGGCCATTCGCAATTCAAAAACATCATGTACCGGAAGGGCGCGCAGGACAAAAAGCGCGCCAAGGTCTTCACCAAGATCATCCGGGAATTGACCACCGCGGCGCGTTCCGGCCTGCCCGATCCGAATGCCAATCCACGCCTGCGCGCGGCGGTGCTCGCGGCGCGCCAGGCCAACATGCCAAAGGATACCGTCGAGCGCGCGATCAAGCGCGGCGCCGGCGGCGAAGGCGGCGAGGCCTATGAGGAGGTGCGCTACGAAGGTTATGGCCCGGGCGGCGTCGCGGTCATCGTCGAGGCGCTGACCGATAACCGCAACCGCACCGCCAGCGAGGTGCGCGCCGCCTTCACCAAGGCGGGCGGGGCGCTCGGCGAAACGAACAGCGTCGGCTTTCTGTTCGATCATGTCGGCGAGATCGCCTATCCGGCTGCGGCCGCAACTGCCGACGCGATGCTCGAAGCCGCGATCGAGGCTGGTGCCAGCGATGTCGAGAGCGATGCCGATGGTCATGTCGTGATCTCGGAGCCCGACGATTTCAACACGGTGCGCGACGCGCTCGAAAAGCAATTCGGGCCGGCGGTTTCGGCCCGGCTCGGCTGGCGTCCCAAAACCGCGACACCGGTCGACGACGACACGGCGCAAGGCCTGTTCAAGCTGCTCGAGACGCTCGAAGACAGTGACGATGTCCAGAACGTTTACGCCAATTTCGAAGCCGGCGAGGACGTGCTGGAGCGGTTGAGCGCCTGATCTCGGCCGGAGGGGGGACGAGATGCGGGTCCTGGGGCTCGATCCTGGGCTGCGCCATACGGGGTGGGGGGTCATCGATGTGGCCGGCAATCGGCTGTCCTATGTCGCCGACGGGGTGGTGCATGCCCCGGTCGATCTGCCGTTGGCGGATCGGCTGGTCGTGCTGTTCCGCCAGGTGATCGACGTGCTCGAGCGCTTTCGCCCCGACGAAGCGGCGGTCGAGGAGACTTTCGTCAACAAGAATGCCGCTTCGACCCTGAAGCTCGGCGTTGCGCGGGGCGTCGTCCTGCTGGCGCCGGCCGAACGCGGCCTGCCGGTCGCCGAGTATTCGGCGAACTTCGTCAAGAAATCTGTGGTGGGCGCCGGGCATGCGGAGAAGGCGCAGGTGCAGATGATGGTGCGCCGCCTCTTGCCGGGCTGCCCGATCACCACGCCCGATGCGGCCGACGCGCTGGCGGTCGCGATCTGCCATGCGCATCACGCCGGCACGATGCGGTCTTGGCAGCCAGTCCGCGAGGCCGCCGCGCGATGATCGCCAAGCTCGCCGGCTTGCTCGACCAGGTGATGTCCGACGGCGCCGTCATCGATGTCGGCGGCGTCGGCTATCTCGTCTTCTGCTCGACCCGCACGATCGGGCAATTGCTTCCACCCGGTTCGGCGGCGCGGTTGTTGGTCGAGACCCATGTCCGCGAAGATCATATCCATCTTTACGGCTTCATCGACGCGGTCGAGCGCGACTGGTTTCGCCTGCTGACGACCGTTCAGGGCGTCGGCGCGCGGCTGGCGCTGGCGCTGCTCTCCGCTCTCTCGCCCGATCAGCTGGCGCTGGCGATCCTGTCGCAGGACAAGGCGACATTGGCTCGTGCCGACGGGGTCGGGCCGCGCCTCGCCGCCCGCATCGCGAACGAATTGCGCGACAAGGTCGGCGGGCTCGCCACCACAGCACCGATGCCGATGACCACCGGCGTGCCGGTCGCCGGAAACGGGGGCACAGGCGCCGCGGCCGATGCGGTTTCGGCGTTGATCAATCTCGGCTACCGTCGCGCTGAAGCGTTCGGCGCGGTGGCGGCGGCGGCGCGCAGGTTGGGCGACAAGGCCGCGCTCGACGCGCTGATCCGCGCCGGGCTTCAGGAGCTCGGCCAGACCGCTAATCAGGCGAGCCCGCGATGAGCGATGCGGCACCGCGGGTCATCGCCCCCGAGCGGGCCGAGCAGGACGCGCCGGAAGCCTCGATCCGGCCGACCACCCTCGACGAATTCGTCGGCCAGCGGCAGTTGCGCGATAATCTGCGCGTCTTCATCGATGCCGCTCGGAGCCGGCGCGAGGCGCTCGATCACGTGCTGTTCTTCGGCCCCCCCGGGCTCGGCAAGACGACCTTGGCGCAGATCGTCGCCCGCGAGCTGGCCGTCGGTTTCCGCGCCACGTCCGGCCCGGTCATCCAGCGCGCCGGCGATCTCGCGGCGGTGCTGACCAATTTGCAGCCGCACGACATCCTGTTCATCGACGAGATCCACCGCCTCGCGCCAGCGGTCGAGGAAATCCTTTACCCGGCGATGGAGGATTTTCAGCTCGACCTGATCATCGGCGAAGGGCCCGGGGCGCGTTCGATCCGCATCGATCTGCCGCCCTTCACGCTAGTCGGCGCGACAACCCGCTCGGGACTAATCACCCGGCCATTGCGCGAGCGCTTCGGCATTCCGCTGCGCCTGTTGTTCTATGAGCCGGCCGAGCTGGCGGAGATTCTGGCGCGCGGCGCCGGCATCCTGGCGCTCGACTTGACCGCCGATGGTGCCGCCGAGATCGCCCGCCGGGCCCGCGGTACGCCGCGGATCGCGATGCGGCTGTTGCGCCGCATCCGCGATTTCGCGGCGGTGCATGGCTGGCGCAGCGTCGATGCCGTGACCGCCGACAAGGCATTACTCCGGCTCGAGGTCGATCACCGTGGTCTCGACGCGATGGACCGCCGTTATCTGCGCGCGATCGCGGAACATTACGGCGGCGGTCCGGTCGGGGTCGAGACAATGGCGGCGGCGCTCGGCGACCAACGTGACGTGCTCGAAGAGGTCATCGAGCCCTATCTGCTCCAGCAGGGCTTCGTGCAGCGCACCCCGCGCGGCCGGATGTTGACCGAGATCGCCTACCGCCACCTCGACATACCGGTGCCGCCGAGTCTGCCGGGTCAGCTCGATTTGCTGGGTCAGTTGCCGCTCGACACGGCCACCGAGGAGGCGTCGTGACCGGCGCAGCCGCCATGCCCGGGATCACGCACAGCATGCCGCTGCGCGTCTATTACGAGGATACCGACGCCGCCGGTATCGTTTATTACGCCAATTATCTGAAATTCGCCGAGCGCGGTCGCACTGAGATGATGCGCGATCTCGGCTTTGCGCATAGCGAGATCGCTCAGGAGACCGGCATTGTCTTCACCGTGCGGCGCTGCTCGGCCGATTACCGAGCCGCGGCACGGCTCGACGACATGCTGACTGTCGAGACCCGCATCCAGCAGATCGGCGCGGCGACCCTGTCGCTCGACCAGCAGATCCGGCGCGATGGCGAGACGATCGTCGCGCTCGACGTGCTGGTCGCCTGCATCGGCCGCGACGGACGGCCGCGGCGGGTACCGCCCGGCTTGCGCGCGGCGCTCATGAATCTGCCCTCATAAAGCCACCGATTGTCCAAATGACGCCATAAAAGGCCGCCATCAATGCAACCTATGGACGCCACCGCACTTCCCGGCACCGTGACCCAGCACCTCTCCGTCTTCGAGCTGTTCCTGCAATCCGACAGCATCGTCAAATTGGTGATTCTGCTCCTGCTCCTGGCCTCGTTCTGGTCGTGGGCGGTCATTTTCGACAAGACCCTGCGCATGCGCCGGCTGCAGCAGGCGGCGACGAGCTTCGAGGAGACATTCTGGTCCGGCGGCTCGCTTGACGATCTGTTCGACCGGGTCGGCCAGCGGCCGAACGACCCGATGAGCTCGGTTTTCGCCGCGGCGATGCGCGAGTGGCGGCGCAGCGCCTCCAAGGGCCTGCTCGGCACGGCGACGATGCGCGCCAGCCTGCAGCAACGCATCGAGCGCGTCATGAATGTGACGGTCGGGCGCGAGATGGAGCGGGTCGAGCGCTTTATGAATTTTCTCGCGACGGTCGGGGCGACCGCGCCGTTTGTCGGCCTGTTCGGCACGGTGTGGGGCATCATGGACAGCTTCCAGTCGATCGCCGCCGCAAAAAACACGAGCCTGGCGGTCGTCGCCCCGGGTATCGCCGAGTCGCTGTTCGCCACCGCTCTCGGTCTCGTCGCCGCGATACCGGCGGTCATCGCCTACAACAAATTGTCGACCGATTTCGGCCGCTATGCTGGCCGACTCGAGGCTTTCGCCTCGGAATTCAGCGCCATCTTGTCGCGCCAGCTCGACGAGAGACCGTGATCGATGGCTTCCCCCGTCTATAGCGGCAGGGTCCGGGGCAACCGCCCCTCGCGCGGGCGCTACCGCCCGATGTCGGAGATCAACGTCACGCCGCTGGTCGACGTCATGCTGGTGCTGCTCGTCGTCTTCATGGTGACGGCGCCGCTGCTGACGGTCGGGGTGCCGGTCGATCTGCCGCAGACCCAGGCGCCGCCGATCAACGAGCCGAAAGAGCCGCTCGTCATCACGGTCAACAAGGACGGCGTGATCTTCGTATCCGAGGCCAGCGTCGCGACCGACGCGCTGGTGCCGAAATTGCAGGCGATCACCGGCGCCAATCCCGATGCGGTCATCTATGTGCGCGGCGACAAGCAGCTCAATTACGGCCGCGTGCTCGAAGTGATGAGCCTCGTCAGTACCGCTGGGTTCCGCAAGGTGTCGCTGGTCGCCGAAGCGCCGAAGGGTCCGGTGGCGCCGGCAGCGGCCAATCGGCCGGGCACCTCCGTCCGGCGCTGATACCGGCGACGCGGGCGCAATGAGCGCGATCACGGTCGAGCACGGCAGGCCTCCGCCGCCGGCCAAACCGAAGGATGCATCTCAACCGATGCCCGGCGGCATCGTGGCCTCCGCCGGGTTGCATATCGGTTTTTTCGTGCTGATCCTGCTCGGCCTGCCGAGCCTGTTTCGCCCGCCGCCGCCGCAGGATATGCCGATCGCCGTCGATCTTGTGACGATCGCGCCGGAAACACGCGCTACCCAGCCGAACCCGTTCAGGCCGAAACCGGAGGCCAAGCCCGACCCGGCAGTCGCCGCGCCGGCGCCGAAGCCGGAACCCAAGCCGGAGCCGCCCACGGCCGCGGAGCCGCCTTCGGCGGCCGCGCCGCCGCTGCCAGCGCCGCCTCTCCCCAAGCCCGAGGTAAAGCCGGCCCCCGCGCCTCCGCCGCCGCCCCCCAAACCGGTCGTAGCGCAGGCGCCGCCGCCTCCGGCACCTCCCGAAACCAAGCCACGGCCCCAGCCGCAGCGGGTCGCGCATCACGTGCCGCGCCCCGAGACAAAGAAGAGCGATCCGGCCGCATTCGAAAAGGTGCTGAATAACCTGCAAGACAAGAAACCGGAGCCCGCCGCCTTCGACTCGCTGCTGAAGAACCTGACGCGCGAGCAGGTCGCGCCTGCCGACGACGCGCCGCCGCAGCGTCATAAGACAGCGGCCGCCGCTTCGCCTTCCTCGCAGCCCAAGGCACCGCTCGGCGCGCAGCTCACCGCCAGCGAGTTGGACGCGCTACGCGAACAGATCATGCGACAGCTGATTCCGTGCTGGAATGTGCCGGCCGGAATTCGCGACGCCAAAGATTTGGTCGTGGAGATTCACGCGGTGGTGAGTCAGGACGGCACGGTACAGCAGGCCGCAATTGTCGGTGCTGGACTAGGTGGCGACCCAGCCTATCGCGCCGCCGCCGAGAGCGCCCGTCGAACCTTCTTCAACCCCCAATGCACGCCTTTGAAGCTCCCCCCGGAGAAATACGAACTGTGGAAAGAGCTCTACGTCCGTTTCAGCCCGAAGGACATCCTATGAGGGGGAACCACCGCTTTCTTTTCGCCGCAAAGGGCATATTTGCGATCGTCTTGCTATTTCTAGCGGGACCAGCATTCGCTCAGCTGCGCCTCGACGTGACCCGCGGCAAAGTCGAGCCGATGCCGATTGCGATCCCGGCCTTTGCCGGTGGCGGCGGTGAGGAAGCGCAGACCGGCCGTGAATTGGCGCAGGTGATCTCGGCCGATCTCGAGCGTTCCGGCCTGTTCCGTCCGCTCGATCCGAAAAGCTTCATTCAGACCGTCTCGGCGGGCGAGGGACCCCGGTTTGGCGACTGGCGGCAGATCAATGCCCAGGCGCTGGTGAGCGGGACGGTGGTCGGGCAAGGCGACGGCCGCTCTCGGGTTGAGTTCCGGCTGTGGGACGTCTTCGCCGAGCAGCAGCTCGCCGGGTTTGCCTATACGACGACGCGGCAGAACTGGCGCCGAATCGCGCACATCATCGCCGACGAGATCTATAAGCGGATCACCGGCGAAGACGGCTATTTCGATAGCCGGATCGTGTACATCGCCGAGTCCGGCCCCGCCGAGAAGCGGGAAAAACGTCTCGCGCTGATGGATCAGGACGCCGCCAATCATCAGTACCTGACCGATGGGCGCGCCTTGGTGCTGACCCCGCGATTTTCGCCTTCAGCGCAGGAGATTACCTATCTGTCCTATGCCCAGGGTACGCCGCGCGTCTACCTCCGCAATATTGACAGCGGCCAGCAGGAAGCGCTCGGGGACTTCCCGGGGATGACCTTCGCGCCGCGCTTTTCGCCGGAAGGCAACCGCATCGTCTTCAGCCGCACCGAGAACGGTGCCAGCAATATTTATGTCCTGGACCTGCGCACGCGTCGGCCATCTCGGCTGACCGAGGGCAACTCGATCGATACGACGCCGTCTTATTCACCCGATGGCAGCAAGATCGTGTTCAACTCCGATCGCGGCGGCTCGCAACAGCTTTACGTGATGGACGCCAGCGGCGGGGAAGCGCGGCGGATCAGCTTCGGTTCGGGCAAATACGGCACGCCGGTCTGGTCGCCGCGCGGCGATTTGATTGCCTTTACCAAGATCGACGGCGGTTCCTTTTATATCGGCGTCATGCGGCCGGACGGCTCGGGCGAGCGATTACTAACCCAGGATTTTCTGGTCGAAGGACCCACCTGGGCGCCGAACGGGCGCGTGTTGATGTATTTCCGCCAGGGACGCTCGGGCGGCCGGGCCGCGTCATCGCGGCTGTATTCGATTGATCTGACTGGCGGTAATCAGCGCGAAATCGGCACCCCGGGCGATGCTTCGGACCCGGCATGGTCGCCCTTGCTTCGCTGATGTCCGGCAATCCAGGCAGCGTATTTCGATTTCCGATCGACTGAGGGAGTTCTTCGATGTTTGGACGCTTTGTCGCTGTCGCGGGCGGGCTCGCGCTGCTCGCCGCCTGCAGCCATTCGCCAGAGCCCGCGCCAGGGGGGCCGGGCGGGCCAATGGGACCCGGCGGCATCAGTAGTTCGCGGTTCGGCCCGGGATCGCAGCAGGATTTGGCGTCGACCGCCGGTGATCGCGTGTTCTTCGACTACGACCAAGTCGATATTAAGACCGAAGGTCAGCAGACATTGCGGCGTCAGGCCGAATGGCTCCGGCGTTATCCGAATATCTCGGTCACAATCGAGGGCCATTGCGACGAGCGCGGCACGCGCGAGTACAATCTGGCGTTAGGCGAGCGCCGCGCGCAAGCCGTCAAAAACGTGCTCGTCGCGCTCGGGATTCCGGCATCGCGCATCCAGACCATCAGCTACGGCAAGGAGCGTCCCGAGATCCCGCATTCGGACGATGCCTCCTATGCGCAGAACCGGCGGGGCGTAACGACCGTAAATTGAGGGGCACCGGCGGGTCGCCGTTAACGATTTTCGACCGCTGATCGGTTGGCGGCGCCCTCTTTTTGCCCAAAACGACGCCTAATAGCTGGCTGCCGGCAGGGGATCTGCCAGCGCGCTGCTGCGGGCTGCCGCGCGAGATCGGCGAAATGCCGCTATTGCCCGCCGGCTGACCCGCTCGTTGACGAGGCCCTGTTATGTCCCGGCATTCGCTGTTGCGATGTGCGTCTCTCGGTGTGGCATTCGGCCTCGCCGCTGCCGTTCCCATTCTGCCGGCGTACGGCCAGGACCGCTCGACTTTCGAGCGTCTCGACCGGCTGGAGCGCGATCTCAACATGCTGCAGCGGCAGGTCTATCGCGGCGGCCCGACGCCGCTCGCGGCTGCGGGCGATCCCGGTGTCGCGATGAACGCCGAAATCCGCATGGACCGGATCGAATCGCAAATGCGCGACCTGACCGGCCGGGTCGAGGAGTTCATGAACCAAGTCGAGCGGCTGCGCCAGCGGATCGACCAGGTCAACGGCGATGCTGAACCGCGTCTCAGCCAGACGCCGCCTGGGTCCGGAGGTTACGCGGCGGTAAGCCCGCCTCCGCCGCGTTCGCGCACCGGCGGCGCTTCGGCCCGTGAGCTGCCGCCCGAGCCGTTGGGCACCGCTGCCAACCTGATCCCTCCCGGTGCCTCCCCGCCCGGGTTGGGAGGGCCGCTGGCGCCCCCGGGAGCGTTCTTGCCACCGCAGAGCGGGCCGGGCCCGGTCGCCGGCACATTGACTCCGCCCGGCGTTCCTGCGGTGCCGCCCGAACTTGCGGCCGCCGCTGCTCCGCCGAGCGCCCGGCCATTGCCGAGCGGTTCGACCAGCGAGCAGTACAATCATGCGTTCGGTCTGTTGAAGCAGGCCGACTATCCGGCCGCGGAAGCGGCGTTGAAGGCCTTTGTCGAGCAGCACCCGAACGACCCGATGGCCGGCAACGCACAATATTGGCTCGGCGAGACCTATTACACGCGTGGCCGCTATGCCGAGGCGGCGAGCGCTTTTGCGGAGGGTTACAAACGTTATCCGAAGAGCTCCAAGGCGGCCGACGAATTGCTCAAGCTCGGCATGTCGCTTGCGCGCGCCAATCAAAAGCAGAATGCCTGCGTCGTACTGGCCCAGCTCGACCATGATTTTCCTGCTTCCGGCGCCGCCATAAAAGAGCGCGCCGCGACGGAGAAGAAGAAGCTCGGTTGCTGAGCTGGTCATGTCGGCAGCCCCGCTGACGCTTGGCGAGCTGGGCGCGGCGCTTGCCGCGATCGGCGGCTTTGACGCTCGGCCCTTCATCGCCGTCGCGGTGTCCGGCGGCCCCGACAGTTTGGCGTTGACGATCCTCGCCGATCGCTGGGCGCGCGAGCGCGGCGGGCGGTTGGCGGCCCTGACCGTCGATCACCAGCTCCGGTCGGAAAGTGCCGAGGAGGCGCGGCTCGTCGGTGGCTGGCTGGCCGCCCGCGGCATCGCGCATCACGTGCTAGTATGGACCAACACCAAGCCGGCGACCGGCATACAGAAGGCCGCCCGCGCGGCGCGCTATCACCTGCTCGCCGAGTGGTGCCGCGCGCAGGGTTGCCTGCATCTATTGACAGCCCATCACCGCGAGGACCAGGCCGAGACCTCTCTGATCCGCCGCCGCGCCGGCAGTGGCATCGATGGGTTGGCCGGCATGTCCGCGGTGCGCGAGATGCCTGGAATACGGCTCGTGAGGCCGTTGCTCGGCGTGGCTAAAGCCCGGCTCGTCGCGCTGCTCACCGCGGAGCGTCAGCCGTTCTTCTCCGACCCGAGCAACCGCAACCCGGTCTTCGAGCGCGCCCGGTTGCGGGTCGATGCCAGCGCGGATGATCAGCTCGTCGATCGGGTGACAGTGGAATTGCGCGATTTTGGTCGGCAACGGATCGAGCGCGAGAGGGAACTCGGCCGATTGCTCGCCTCGGCCGTCAGCCTGCATCCGGCCGGTTTTGCCGTGCTTGATCCGGCGGCGATCGGATGTGTCGAAGCGGAGCTGAGCGAACGGCTGCTGGGCCGTATTGCCGCATCTATCGGTGGTGCCTGCTATCCGCTGCGGCGGGAGCGGGTGGCGCGGCTGCGCGCCGGGTTGCTCGACCGGCGCGAGCGGGCTCGCACCCTCGGCGGCTGCCGGTTCGTGCCGTGGCGCGGTAGGCTCTTGGTATTGCGCGAATTGGCCGCCGCCGCCCCGGCGCTGCCGCTGGAACCTGGCGCCGAGCTGATTTGGGACCGCCGTTTTCTCGCTCGCGTCTCGCCAGCGACGAGGCGGGGCATCGTTATCAGCTATCTCGGTCAAACCGGCCCCCTTGGCGATTACGCTCCGTTCGCCGATCGAAGCAATTGTGATCTGCCGCGCCTCTTACATTCTGTGCTGCCAGCATTGTGGGATGAAGCCGGTATCGTCGCGGTGCCTCATCTCGGGTATTTGCGGCCCCGCGCCTCACCTCTGCCGAAGGTTGCTTTCCGCCCGTTAAATCCACTGTCACATGCAGGCTTTACAGTTGTTTAATTAGCGGCGCATCCTATGTTTTGCTGGCGCGAAGCCCGGCGGTGCGGGCGATCGGGGCGCGTGCCCCGAGGCGGTAGGGAAAGGCCCTGGCGGTGAACAATTTCGGCAAGAATCTCGCCCTGTGGATCGTCATCGGCCTGCTTCTCGTCGCGCTGTTTAATCTTTTTCAGACATCATCGAGCCGCGGCCCGCAATCGACGCTCGCCTTTTCCGATTTCGTGACCGACGTCAACCGCGGCCAGGTCACCGACGTCACGATCCAGGGCGATAACATCAACGGTCATTTTACCGACGGCCGAGCTTTCACGACTTACGCCCCCAAGGACCCGGGCCTTGTCGGCCGCCTGATCGATAAGGGCGTGCGGATCACCGCCGCGCCACTCGATGAGAACGTACCCTCGCTGTTCGGAATCCTGGTGTCATGGTTCCCGATGCTGCTGTTGATCGGCGTCTGGATCTTTTTCATGCGCCAGATGCAGGGCGGCGGCGGACGGGCGATGGGCTTCGGCAAGAGCCGGGCGCGGCTGCTGACCGAGAAGGTCGGCCGCATCACCTTCGAGGACGTCGCCGGCATCGACGAAGCCAAACAGGAGCTCGAGGAAATCGTCGAGTACCTGAAGGACCCACAGAAATTCCAGCGGCTCGGCGGCAAAATTCCGAAGGGCGTGCTGCTGGTCGGCCCGCCGGGCACCGGCAAAACCCTGCTCGCGCGCGCCATCGCGGGCGAGGCCAACGTGCCGTTCTTCACGATCTCGGGCTCCGATTTCGTCGAGATGTTTGTCGGCGTCGGCGCAAGCCGGGTGCGCGACATGTTCGAGCAGGGCAAGAAGAACGCCCCCTGCATCATCTTCATTGATGAGATCGATGCGGTCGGCCGGCATCGCGGCGCGGGGCTCGGCGGCGGCAATGACGAGCGCGAGCAGACGCTGAACCAGCTGCTTGTTGAGATGGACGGCTTCGAAGCGAATGAAGGCGTCATCCTGATCGCGGCGACCAACCGGCCGGACGTGCTCGACCCGGCGCTGCTGCGCCCGGGCCGCTTCGACCGGCAGGTCGTCGTGCCCAACCCCGATGTCGCCGGCCGCGAGAAGATCCTCAAGGTGCATATGCGCAAGGTGCCGCTCGCGTCGGATGTCGACCCGAAGATCATCGCCCGCGGTACCCCGGGTTTTTCGGGCGCCGATCTCGCCAACTTGGTCAACGAAGCGGCGTTGATGGCGGCGCGCCGCGGCAAGCGCTCAGTGGCAATGGGCGAGTTCGAGCACGCTAAGGACAAGGTCATGATGGGCGCCGAGCGGCGCTCGATGGTGATGACCGAGGACGAGAAGCGGCTGACCGCCTACCACGAGGCCGGCCACGCATTGATCATGCTGTATGCCGAGGCGCACGAGCCGTTGCACAAGGTGACGATCATCCCGCGCGGTCGCGCGCTCGGGGTCACGATGTTCCTGCCCGAACGCGACAAGTACAGCCAGTCGAAGCAGGAGATAAAGGCCATGATGGCCAGCCTGTTCGGCGGCCGCGTCGCCGAGGAGCTGATCTTCGGTGAGGACAAGGTCACCACGGGGGCTGCCGACGATATTCGCCGCGCCACCGGCTTGGCGCGCCGCATGGTGACCGAGTTCGGCTTTAGCGAAAAGCTCGGGCCATTGCGCTACGCCGACAATGAGGAGGAGGTCTTCCTCGGTCATTCGGTAACGCAGCGGAAAAACGTCTCCGACGCGACGGCCAAGCTGATCGACGAGGAAATCCGCCGCATCATCGATGAGGGCGAGCGCACCGCCCGTGAGATCCTGACCGGCCATCTCGACGAGCTGCACGCGCTGGCCAAGGGCCTGCTCGAATACGAGACGTTGTCGGCCGACGAGATCCGCCGCGTCATCAAGGGCGAGCGGATCGTCCGCGACACCTCGACCCCAGCGCCTTCAGACGAGCCGCGCCCGGGCCGGCGCAGTTCGGTGCCGCCCTCCGGCCGGCCGAGCGGTCTCGAACCGGAGCCACAGCCAGGAAATTAGCCCTGTTCAACCAAATGGCGAATCCCACCTGAATCTGACCTATATTTTCAGGTGGCCGGTTCCGGCGTCCTAAACCTGAAGTTGCGCCCGATCCCGTCGAAACGAAGGCCCTGTCTTCGTGACGATTTGGCGTCCTTCTCTGCTAGTATGCCGGTCGTCTCCCGGTGTTTGTTTGGGTGACGGTGATAGGGGGTACGACGGGGCGATGGCGCGTAAACTGTTCGGAACGGACGGCATTCGCGGGACGGCCAATAGCGAGCCGATGACGCCGGAAACGGCGCTGAAGGTTGCGATGGCAGTCGGTGAATCGCTGCACAATGGGGCGCACAAGCACCTCGTCGTGATCGGCAAGGATACGCGTCTGTCCGGCTACATGCTCGAACCGGCGCTGACCGCCGGTTTTATCACGATGGGCATGGATGTCGTGCTGGTTGGCCCGTTGCCGACACCGGCGATCGCGATGCTGACGCGCAGCCTGCGCGCCGATATCGGCGTTGTCATTTCGGCCTCGCATAATCCGTTCGGCGACAACGGCATCAAATTGTTCGGACCCGATGGTTATAAGCTGTCCGACGATTTCGAAGCCAAGATCGAGGCCGGGCTCAACAAGGGTCCGACCCGCCGCGCCGCGCCGTCCGAGCTCGGTCGCGCCAAGCGCCTCGACGACGCCGGCGGCCGCTATATCGAATTCGTCAAGCAGAGCTTCCCGAAAGGATTGCGCCTCGACGGGCTGCGCGTCGTTGTCGATTGCGCGCATGGCGCCGCCTACAAGGTCGCGCCGACCGTGTTCTGGGAATTAGGCGCCGAAGTGTTCCCGATCGCAGTCGCGCCCGACGGCTTCAACATCAACCGCGAATGCGGCGCCTTGGCGCCGGAAAATATGCGGCGCGAGGTGTTGGCGCGGCGCGCCGATATTGGTATCGCGCTCGACGGCGACGCCGATCGGTTAATTGTTGCCGACGAGCGCGGCGTCATTCTCGACGGCGATCAGCTGATGGCGCTCATCGCGACCAATCTCGCGCATGGCGAACGGCTGCAGGGCGGCGCGCTGGTCGCGACGATCATGTCGAACCTCGGCCTGGAGCATTGCCTTGCCGCACAGGGAATCGGGCTGCACCGCACCGCAGTCGGCGACCGGTATGTCGTCGAGAAGATGCGCAGCCTTGGCTGCAATCTGGGCGGCGAGCAGTCCGGGCACATCATCCTGAGCGATTACGCGACGACCGGCGACGGCCTGATCGCCGCCTTGCAAGTGTTGGCGGCGATCGTCGAAACCGGAAAGCAGGCGAGCGAAGTGTGCCGGGTGTTCGAGCCGGTGCCGCAGCTACTGCGCAATGTGCGTTTCGGCCAGGGCCGCCCGCTCGAAACCGCCCGCGTCAAGCGGGCGATCGCCGCCGCAGAAGCGCGGCTCGGTGCGAAGGGGCGGCTGGTGATCCGCAATTCGGGGACCGAGCCGGTCATCCGGGTCATGGCGCAGGGCGGGGACGAAAAATTGCTGACCGGCGTCGTTGACGACATCTGCACAGCGATCCTCGCTGCGGCGCAGAGCACTGAGGACGTCAAATCGCCGGTGCGGGCCGCCGAATGATGTCCGGGTCGTAGCGATGAACGGACGGGTGTTGATCGTCGCCGGCTCGGATTCGGGCGGCGGCGCCGGTATTCAGGCCGACATCAAGACCGTGACGATGCTGGGCGCTTTCGCCATGACGGCCGTCACCGCACTGACCGCACAAAATACCGAGGGGGTGTTCGGCGTATTGCCGATCCCGCCCGATTTCATCCGCCAGCAGATCGAAGTCGTGCTCGACGACATCGGTGCCGACGCGCTGAAAACCGGGATGCTGCACGATTCCGCGGTGATCGAAATCGTCGCCGCAGTGATTGCCGAGCGCGCCCCAGCGGTGCCGCTGGTCGTCGATCCGGTCATGGTCGCCAAAGGCGGCGCGCCGCTGATCGAAGCGGGCGCGATCGATGCGCTGAAACGCCAGCTCGTCTCCCGCGCCGCGGTGCTGACACCCAACCTGCCGGAAGCCGAGATCCTCGCCGGCCACGCGATCTCCGACCTCGCGGAAATGCAGCAGACCGCGACAGCGTTGCTGGCTCTGGGCTGCCGCGCGGTGCTGCTCAAGGGCGGGCACCTGCCGGGTGATACAGTGTACGACGTGCTCGCGACCGCTTCCGGTTTGCGGGTCTGGGACAGCCCGCGCATCGACAGCCGGCACACCCATGGCACCGGCTGCACTCTCGCCTCGGCAATCGCCGCCGGTCTTGCGCAGGGCTTGGCCATCGAACCGGCGGTCGAGCGCGCCCGCTTCTATGTGCAGCGCGCAATCGCTACGGCTCCCGGTCTCGGCCATGGTCACGGTCCGCTCGACCATGCCCACCCGCTGCGCTTACCTCACTGATCGGGACCCGGCGAACGGAGCCGTGTGACGGGACAGAGCACAGGCCGGCGCGGTCATGACAGCAGCCGTCCATTGCGGATTGCGCGAAAGCGCGGGACAATCTTCGCGCAAGCGGGGAGTGTTTCTAATGGCGCGCATCGCGGTTTTTTTGGTTTGCCTGGCGTTGTCCGCGACATCGGCGCTGGCACAGGCCAAAATCAGCATTGAGAAGCTGAATCAGGAATGGGTCGCTGCCTTCAACAAGGGTGATGCGGCGCATCTAACGCAGATGTACACCCCGGACGCTTACGTACTGCCGGCCGGCGCCGAGATGGCGAAAGGCCGCGGCGCGATCGAGGCGTTCTGGCGCGGTGCCATGAAACAGCTCGGCGATGCCAAGCTGAAAACCATCGATGTCCAGTCGCTTGGTCCTGGAGCGGCGCGCGAGGTCGGCACCTTCAGCTTCAAGACGAAGGCGCAGCCGCCGCAGGAGGTCACCGGCAAATATGTTGTCGTATGGCGCAAAATGGGCGGCAATTGGCAGCTCGCCACCGACATCTGGAACATGAACAAATAACCATCAGTACGCTTTACCCAGCCATCGCGACGGCAATGCGAGGAGGGCAATCCCGATCAGGTGTGGCAATGCGGCGCGGGATTGCTTCGTTTCGCTCGCAATGACAGCAGTGCGCGATCCGCTCTAATCTGCCTTCGCAGAGCGGAGGCAAATCCATGGCGAAGACATATCGGGTCGCCGTCATCGCCGGCGACGGCATCGGCCGCGAGGTGGTACCCGAAGGCATTGCAGCCATGGAGGCCGCGGCGCGGCGCTTCGGTTTTGCGCTGGAATGGCGCGAATTCGATTGGAGCTGCGAGACCTACGCCAAGACCGGCCGGATGATGCCGGAGGACGGCCTCGACCAGCTCAAATCTTTCGATGCGGTGTTCCTCGGCGCGGTCGGCTACCCCGGCGTGCCGGATCACGTATCGTTATGGGGATTGCTGATCCCGCTGCGCCGCAGCTTTCAGCAATACATCAATTTGCGGCCGGTGCGCCTCCTCGCCGGCGTCGACTCGCCGCTCAAGGGCCGCGCCCCGGGCGACATCGATTTCTATGTCGTGCGGGAGAACAACGAGGGCGAGTATTCCTCGATCGGCGGCCGCCTCTACGAAGGCACCGAATTCGAGATGGCGATGCAGCAGGCGGTGTTCACTCGCCGCGGCTGCGACCGGGTCATGCGCTATGCCTTCGAGCTGGCGAAGACGCGCCGGAAGCACGTCACATCGGCGACCAAATCGAACGGCATCATTCACACAATGCCGTATTGGGACGAGCGCTTTGCTGCGGTGGCGAGCGACTATCCCGATGTGAAGACCGACCAGTATCACATCGACATCCTGACGGCGCATTTCGTACGCCACCCCGACTGGTTCGACGTGGTCGTCGGCTCCAATTTGTTCGGCGACATCCTGTCCGATCTCGGACCGGCGGTGGTCGGCTCGATCGGCATCGCGCCCTCGGGCAACATCAACCCCGAACGCGAGTATCCCTCGATGTTCGAACCGGTGCACGGTTCCGCGCCAGACATCGCCGGCCGCGGCATCGCCAATCCGATCGGCCAGATCTGGTCCGGTGCGATGATGCTCGATCATTTCGGCGAGACCGACGCGGCCGCGGCAGTCGAGCGGGCGATCGCCGAAGTCCTCGCGGAAGGCGGCACCCGCACCCCCGATCTCGGCGGCAATGCAGGAACGAAGGATCTCGGCGCCGCAGTAACCGCCGCGATCCGCTGATACGAATACGGTCCCCCAACTATGAAAAGCGCTCTCGCACGGCTGGTCGGCACGGTCCTCGCACTGGCGCTGCTAACGCCCATTGCCGTTGCGGGGCCGCCGGGTCACCCGGTCCGTGTTGGAATTTTGATCGCCGATCCGGAGCACAGTCCAGGCGATCAGGCTCTCGTCAAGGCGCTAGCGGAGCTCGGCTATAAACCCGGTCGTGATGTCGTATTCAAGTACAAGAGCGCCGAAGGTAGACCTGAGCTGTTTTCCGCGCTCGTCGAGGAGCTCATAAATTCGGGAGTGGACATTCTGGTGACACCGGCGAATGGGCCAACCATGGCCGCCGCTAAAGCCAGCAAAACCATTCCGATCGTTATGGTGGGCGCCACCGATGTGGTCGAAACCGGCCTCATCGCAAGCCTCGCGAGGCCAGGCAGAAACATCACCGGCTTGGCTATCAATGCCGCCGAGATTGCGGCCAAGCGGGTTCAGCTACTGCAAGAAGGCGTTCCGGGGCTGTCCCGCGTGGCCGTCCTATGGAATGCGAGCATACCGTCGATGACCCTCGGATTTCAAAATATCGAGCAGGCCTCGCCCAAACTTGGCGTAACCCTCCAATCGGTGCGTGTCTCTAGTTCTGATGAATTCGATCAGGCCTTTACCGCAATCGAGAACGGCGATCCGAATGGTCTGATCGTGCTGTTCGGGCCGTTACGCGGCGACGATTTGCCGAGAATCGTCGATTTCGTCGTGCGCCGCCGGCTCCCTACGATCTTCGAAATAGGGCGGGGGATAACCGGCGGCGGCTTAATGGAATTTTGCCCCCACCTGGAGCCGATGTTCCGCCGCGCCGCCAGCTACATCGACAAGATCGCCAACGGTGCGGATGCGGCGACGCTTCCGGTAGAAGAGCCTATCCAGTTCGAGCTCGTAATTAATCTGAAGGCGGCAACCGCCATGGGGATCACGATACCGCAATCCCTGTTGCTGCGCGCCGACCGCGTCGTCGAGTAGCGCGCCGAGCCGGTTAGCTCGGCTGGTTGCGCCAGCCTGTCAGCACGCCGAGGATCAACGCCGTGCCGAGCCCCCACAGGGCGTGCACGAGCAGGAAGGTAAGAACCAGGTTCATCGCGAAACCGGCGCCGGCCGGCTGACCGCGCAGCGGGAAGACCACGAACATCAGGACGAGGGTCGGCGCGATCGCGCCAAAGACGGTCGCACCGATCCAATAGCCGCCGGGAAATCGTGCTAGCCAGCGCTCGATCAGCACGAACAGAATGCCCCATACCCCGCCCCAGAACGACAGCGAGATCACTGCTGGGACCCCGAATGGCGCTCTCGCGGCAGTATTCCAGGCGGTGAATGGAATGTAGCCGACCGCGTGCAAGACCCAGATGCCGATCTGGTGGAAGGTCAGTGTTGCGAGGAACCCGGCAACAAAGCCCAACGCCAGCCGGGTGACCGATGTCGAGACCGTGAGCGATGCCGATCGCGCCATGGCGTTTCCCCCCGTTATGCGCGGTCTTGGGCCGCGCGTGTTGCTTCAAAACCATAACACGCGAGAAGGGAGAGGCGTACACAACTTGCGCATCGGGCGAGTGGATCGGTTTTCGCGATGCGGCGGTTGGTCACAGAGAGGGTCACCGCGTCAGTTGGTCACACAAAACGCTTGGTTGGTCGCCTTATGTTCGATCTGCCCCCCAAAAGCGGCAAAGCCCCCCAAGGAGTAACTATGGTCCGTTCGCTCGAGCAAATTACGATGCGCAAGGTCTATCTGCGTATCCTGCCCTTTGCGGCGCTGACTTATTTTTTCTGTTATCTCGACCGCATCAATGTCGGCTTTGCCGCGCTGACGATGAACAAGGATATCGGCCTCGACGCGGCGATTTACGGCATGGCCGCCGGCGCCTTCTTCTGGGGGTATGTGCTGTTCGAGGTGCCGAGCAACATCATTCTCGAAAAGGTCGGAGCCCGAATCTGGATCGCGCGAATCATGATCACATGGGGGCTGATCTCGGGCGCTACCGCCTTTGCGACCGGGCCGTACAGCTTCATGGCGATCCGCTTTCTGTTAGGCCTAGCCGAAGCCGGGCTGTTTCCCGGTTTCGTTCTGTACTTCACCTACTGGTTCCCCGCTCAGTACCGTGCCCGCATCAACTCCGGCGTTACCCTGGCCTTGCCGATTGCGGTAGCTGCTGGTGCGCCGGTCTCGACCGCGCTGCTGGGGCTCGACGGCTTATGGGGCCTCAAAGGATGGCAGGTGATGTACGTCCTGGAGGCCATTCCGACGGTGCTGATCGGCGTCGCGGTGTTTTTCTATCTGACCGATCGGCCCGAGAAGGCGCATTGGCTCAAAGCCGAAGAACGCGGCTGGCTGGCCAATCGGATCACCGGCGAGCAACGGCGGATCGAGGCGCATCACGGAGTCGGGCTCCTGCGTTCCTTTTGGGACCCCAAAGTCATGCTGCTGTCGCTGAACTACATCGGCATAGTGACCGCCAGCCTCGGCATGCTGCTGTTCCTGCCGACGATCGTGAAGGAGCTCGGCATCAGCAATATGCAGGTGGGCTGGGTGACGATGATCCCCTATGGCTGCGGCGCGGTTGCGATGGTGTTCTGCGGCTGGCTGTCCGATCGCATAGGCGAGCGGCGCTGGACTCTCTTTTGGACTTGCGCTTTATCCGCGGCCGGTTTGGTTATCGCGGGGTTGACGATCGGCACCTGGTGGTCGGTGGTCGGCATGTCGATCGCCGCAGCCGGGTTCTACGGCACCAAGGGGCCGTTCTGGTCGATGCCGACGATGTTCCTGACCGGCACCGCCGCCGCCTCGGGGATCGCCTGGATCAACTCGCTCGGCAATCTCGGCGGCTTCTTCGGCCCGAGCATGGTCGGCTGGGCCAAGAATTTGAGCGGCAGCTTTGCCGGCGGGCTCTATGCGCTCGCCGTGTGCGCGCTGATTTCGGCGGTGATCTCGCTGTTCTGGCTGCGCATCCCGCGCGCGGTCGCTGCTGGTGAAGAATACCCGGTCCCGGCGGAGTAAGCCGGCATTGGGCCGTTGAACCAAAGGCGTGTGAAAGGGAGCAAATGCGACCGTCGTTGATCGCGCTCGCCGCACTCTTTGTGCTCGTCGGCTGCGCAGCACCGGTACAGCAGATTGGAGCTTACCCGCAGACAGACGCTTATCCGCAGGAGCGGGGCGTCGTCTGCGCCGTAAAGTACGGTATGCGGCAGAACTACTGGACGGCACAGGCGGCCCAGCTTGACGGCGCCGTCGTGGTATTCGCCGGCGAGTGCCCGGCCGAGCCCAATTCAGAAAGTTTTTCGCGCTGAAGAAGCCGGGCGGGAATCAGCCGCCCGGCGTTACCCGTACAGCCGGAACCAGAAACATCGTCCCTATCAGCTTGGCGCGCTCGTCGGTGCTGTCCACCAGCTGCCGACGCAAGGCCCGGATCGCCGCGCCGGTCGCGGTGTCGTTCCACAACCAATCGCCAAGCTGTCGGCTCGATGGCTGCGTGCTGGCGGCGACCGCGGCCTCCAGCGCATAGGCTTTGAGGTCGTCGATCGCAAAGCGCAGACACAGGACTGGCGACAGATCGGCGACGGGGCTGTCCGGTGGCGGGCCGCGCAGCCAGGCCGCGACATATTCTGCCGCAGTCTCCGGCGCGAGACCGCTCACCCGACCGTCGTGCGGCCGCGCTCGGCACACGACCGGGCATAAGGCCCTGCCAGCGCCGCCGCCTCGGCGATCAGCGCATCGGCGAGCGGCTCTCCGGAACCTGTCGCCCCGATCGGAGGCCGCCAGCGCGGATCCGGCGCCTCGCGCGGATCATCCTCCGGAAAATCGGCGAGCAAGACCGGTCCCGCCTTGGCTTCAAGCAGACGCAGCGCCGCGAGGATCACCTGTTTCTGAAAAGCCGGGTCGCTCGGCGGCCCGAACGGCCGGCCCAGCTCGAACGGCACCCAGAGCGCGCGCGGCGGCCGGGTGCGTTCGGCCTGCGGCCGCACCAGCGCGATCGCGACGGTCGCAATGCCCTCTTCCTCGATGTAGTGCCCCAGCGCGCTCACGGCGCGCGTGCACAGGGGTCAAACCGGCGGCAGCAGAACAGCGTCGACGTTGTCCTGCTTCAGGCGCCCGGCGACCTCGCGCGCCGAGGCCTCCATCTGCGCCGGCTCGGCTGCCCCCATAAAGGAATAATGGGTTGCCGCGACCGAGCCGATCGCCCCTTCCGCGGCAAGCTCATTGAGCCGGTCGAGTGGGAAGATCACGTTCCAATCTTCCTGGAAGCCGGTGCGGTCGAAATTGATCGAGATGTGGCTGCACAGCAGCTGGTCGGGCCGAGTTTCCCCCGGGATCACCCGGTAATCCGCCTCGCGCCCGCGGAACGGCCGCTCGCCGCGCACCACCAGCCCGGCCGACGACACGATCGCCACCCGCCGGTCGCATAGCGGCGCGCCCTGGACCCACGGGGTCGTATCGAAGCTCGGGCATTCGAGTATCGCATAGCGTTCCGCTTGCGCCGCCGGCAGTTTTTCGAGCCGCATGATGTCTCCCTCCTGATCAGCAGTCCGCGAGCGTTCAGCCGGGTGTCG
>Ga0209474_10001391_pt1 | contig 23888 bp, 23 predicted proteins | sample GraSoiAngelo_145_FD_185902 | JGI IMG/M metagenome (GOLD analysis project Ga0209474, IMG submission 185902) | Grasslands soil microbial communities from the Angelo Coastal Reserve, California, USA - 14_1009_05_20cm (SPAdes) (version 2) | ecosystem: Environmental > Terrestrial > Soil > Grasslands...
GCGTACTTCCGATCGTCGGGCGCGGCTCTGTGCAGAGCGTCGCCGACATCCTGTTCCTGCAAGGCGTCGATCTCGGAATCGTGCGCTCCGACACGCTCGACTATCTCGAGAAGAAGGGCTTTGCCAAGGACATCAAGAAACAGTTCACCTATGTGACCAAGCTCTACAACGAGGAGGTGCATGTCATCGCCTCGAAATCGATCCACAACCTGAAGGAACTGGACGGCAAGACCATCAGCGTCGACCTCCCCAATGGCGGCACTTTCGTCACGGCGCTGACCGTGTTCGAGCGGCTCGGGATGAAGCCGAACGTCGTCTATATCGAGCAACGAATCGCGCTCGAGAAGATGAGGAAGGGCGAAATCGATGCCGTGATCGTTTGTGGGGGCAAGCCGTATAAGTCCGTCGCTGGCTTCAAGGACGATCGATTCCATCTGGTGACGGTCGACTACGACAAGCCGCTGCAGAACGACTATTTGCCGGCAACGCTGAGCGCAAAGGACTATCCGAACCTGGTCGCGGAGGGCGAGAAGGTGGACACCATCGCGGTTCCGGCCGTGCTTGCCGCCTATAACTGGGCGCCCAACACCGACCGCTATCGGAAGCTTGCGACTTTCGTGGATTCTTTCTTCGCCAAGTTCCCGACCTTCCAGAATCCGCCCTTCCATCCGAAGTGGAAGGAGGTCTCGCTGTCGGCGCCGCTCGCGGGATGGAATCGCCTGCCTGCAGCTCAGCAGTGGCTCGACAAGAATAATCTGCAGCCCGTGGCTCGCGACCGGTTCGATGCGTTCCTGCAACACAATCCGACGGCAGCGGCAAAAATACAGTCGGATGCCGACAAGGAAGCGCTGTTCAAGCAATTCCAGGCCTGGGAGGCCGAGCGAAATGCGCGGGCGCAAGCGGCCCAGGTGCAGGCCCAACAACCTCGCCCCGACAAAAAAGAGCGTCAGTAACACCGGCTCTAAAGCATGATCCGTAAAAGTGGATATCGGTTTTCCCTCGCGACAAATGCGAAGCATTTGCGCGGAGATCATGCTCAAACAAAACGATAGAGTGGGATGACGATTCGAAGAAAAGTCATCGCGCTCTAAGTCGCGATCGGCACGAATATCTCCTGATCGGCGCCGACGCCCTTGAGCGAGAACGTGCCGACCGATTGCGCGGCAACCCCGCCCGCCCTGACAAAATCGGACGACAGCAAGAGCTGCCGTCCAAGCTCGCGGCACATCGATTCGATGCGCGCGGTCAGATTGACCGCCGGCCCGATCACCGTGAAATCGAGCCGGGTGTCGCTACCGATATTGCCGTACATCACGTCGCCGAGATGCAAGGCGAGGCCGTACTCGATGCGCGGCAGCCCGGCATTGCCTCGCCGTTCGTTCTCCTCGACCAGCCAAGCTTGCGCGCGCGTTGCTGCGGTGAGCGCCGCTTGGCAGGTCTTGCTGCAAGTCTTGCTGTTGCAGGTCTTGGCGGTGTCATCGCCGATCGGAAAAATCGCCAGCATCGCGTCGCCGATGAATTTGAGGACTTCGCCGCCTTCGCTCGCGACCGCGTCGCACATCGGTCCGAAATAGCAATTGAGCAGATCTATCAGCGCGTCACGCGACAACGCTTCGGAGAGATTGGTGAAGCCGCGCAGATCGCACAGCCAGATCACCGCGCGGATGGTTTCGCCGGTGCCGCGCCGGATCTGACCCTCCAGCACACGTCCACCGGATTGCTGCCCGACATAGGTATCAAGCAAGGTGCGCGCGGTGCGGCGCAGCGCCTGCACTTCGAGATTGAACCCAACGGCTGATATCATCGCTTCGAACAGCTTCAGTTCATCGGCTTCGAAACCGCTCGGACGGCGCGTGGCGAGCGACAGCGCCTTATGGCTGCCGTCCGCAAACGGTACCGCGTGCACGACGTAGTCGGTGTAACCGTCGCGGCGCAGATCGCCGAGAATGGCGAATTCGCCCGCTTGCGGCGGGGCGCCGAGATCGCAGCGGACTGGACCGCCACCTTGATAGGCGATGCCGATCGGACTGTTGGCCAGAATTGCCGGGATATCCGGCCGAGGGCGGAACAAGCGCTCGGTCGTGCCCTTGCCGAGCTCCCAGAGGCCGCTGAAAGAGAAAATCTGCGGATGCAGGATCGGCACGCCGGTGGTGATGCGCGATACGTCGACCCCGGCGGCACGCAGCTCGTGGGCGAAGCCCTCGAGAAAATCGCTCGAATCGGCCCGCTTGCGCGCGTTCGTCATCAGCCAGCGGATGACCGGATGGGTTGCGTCTCCTGCGGTAGGGTCCAACACGATCCGGGCTTAGCCCTCGCTGTCGATGCCGCGTTTCAACGCCGCGCGTGCGGCATCGCGATGCTCCGGCGTGATGTGGGTCGCGACCAGCCGGATCGCGGTTGCAAGCACCGCGGCATCATCGGTGAAGCCGAGCACCGGCAACATGTCCGGGATGAAATCGAACGGCAGGATGAAATAGGCAATGGCCCCGAGCAGCGCGGCCTGCACGTGGCGCGGCGTCTCTTTGTCGAACGCACAATAATAGGCGGCGAGCAGATCCTCCGCGAACGGGATCCTGGCCAGCACCCGCTTCAGCTTGATCCAGAAGCGCTTGCGCACGTTTTCGCGGTCCTCGGCAAGCCGGTCAGCCGGCTCGAAGCCTGCGGTATGTTCGGATGCCATCGCTTGAGGCTCCCTCGAAACCAACGCAGCGGATTGCCGCCGCGCAGACCTCTAAAGCTGGGGATTCTGCCTCGCCGCCGCAAGGCGTCAGGCGACGCCGAGCTGTTTTGCGATCGCGTTCATCGCTTTCGCGAGCTCGATATCACGCGCCGTGACCCCGCCGGCGTCATGGGTGGCCAGGATCACCTCCACCGTCTTGTAAACATTCCGCCATTCCGGGTGGTGGTCGTTCTTTTCCGCGACCAGCGCCGCGCGGGACATGAAGCCGAAGGCTTCGTTGAAGTCCTTGAACGTAAAGGTGCGCCCGATCGCCTCGCGGCCCGGTGTTTCGGCCCAACCTGGCAATCCCTGCAAGGCCGATTTCCGCATTTCCGCCGTCAGCCGTTCCGCCATGACCGCCTCCGTTTGCTGCGACTTACCTAACAATTTGGCGGCGTTCGAGGTCCATCACCCGGGCAAGCCATCAGCCCCGGTAACCATGACGCAGATGTAACCCTGTCTGGTGACGAAATTTGCTAGAGTATAGGGCCGATTTGGCAAATAACCGAACTGGGGAAGATGAAACCGAGCGTCAAGCGATTGTTTGCCAGATCGATGACCGGGGGTCTTGACCTTGTCGAACCGCCGGCCACGCCATCGCTGCGCTCGTCGGCGCGCCGGGCAATGCTCATCACGCTCGCCGGGTTGCTCGCCATCGTCGGCGCGCTCGCCGGCGGCTATTATTTCGCGATGCGGCCGGTGAGCCTGCGGATCGCGGTCGGACCGGCCAACAGCGATGACGTCAAGCTCGTGCAGGCGCTGACGCAAGCCTTCACCCAATCGCACGGCTATGTCCGGTTGCGCCCGGTCCAAACTGATGGCGCGGCCGCCAGCGCCAAGGACCTCGCCGACGGCAAGGTCGATCTCGCCATCATCAGAGGCGATCTCGATGTGCCGAAAAATGCGCAGGCCGTGGCGACGCTGCGCAAGAATGTCGCGGTATTGTGGGTGCCGCCCGCCAAGGGCAAAGGCAAGAAATCGGGTGCGAAGATCACCAAGATTTCGCAGCTTGCAGGACGCCGCGTCGGCGTCGCCGGCCGCACCCAAGCCAACGTCAATCTGCTAAAGGTGATCCTGCAGCAATACGGCGTCGATCCCGGCAAGGTCGACATCGTTCAATTCCCCGCGCCCGAAGCCCCGGAGGCCATCCGCAATCAGAGGGCGGATGCATATCTGGCTGCCGGACCGGTCAACAGCAAGACCACCGCGGATGCGATCAATGCCTCGACCCGCGACGGCGGCGCGCCGACCTTCCTTGCCATCGATTCGAACGAGGCGATTGCGCAAAACCATCCGGTCTACGAGGCCGCCGAAATTCCGGCCGGCGCCTTTGGCGGCTCGCCTGACCGGCCTGACGACGAGGTGAAGACTATCAGCTTCTCCCACCACGTCGTGGCGCGTAGAGGCCTTTCGGAGGCGACCATCGCCGCCTTCACCCGGCAGTTGTTCGCGATCCGCCAGCAGCTGATGGCGGAATTCCCGCTCGCCGCGAAAATCGAAACGCCCGATACCGACAAGGACGCCGCCATCCCCGTGCATCCTGGCGCCGCCGCCTTCGTCGATGGCGAGGAGAAAACCTTCCTCGATCGCTACAGCGATTACATCTGGTGGGGGCTAATGGCGGCCTCGGCGATGGGTTCAGCCGGCGCGTGGTTCGCCGGATACCTCAAAAAGGACGAACGCAACAACAATTCATCGCTGCGCGAACGCCTGCTGGAAATGATTGCGCGGGCGCGCCGCAGCGATTCCACTGAAGAGCTCGATCGGATGCAGGCGGAGGCGGACGAGATCCTGCGCGATACGCTGCAGCGCTTCGAACATGGCGCAATCGAGGAAGGCGCGCTGACCGCCTTCAACATCGCACTCGAGCAGCTTCACCACGCGGTCGCCGACCGCAAGGCTCTGTTGCTCAGCGTACCGCAGAATTTGCAGCGGGCCGGCGCACAATTCCGCGCCACTGCAACGATGTAAAATACGCCTGCTGTAATCGAGCCGTCATAGAATCTTCCTAGGTCTGTCAGAGCTTTCAGCGCAACCTGACGCTCGACCAAGGAGACCTGCATGCCGATCCAGATTCAGAACTTCCGCAAGGTTTCGCGCCGGCGCTTTCTTTCCAGCGCGGCCGCGACCGCCGTCGGCGCGATCGCGATGCCCTATCTCAGCCGCGCCGCCGACCGGCCCGTCCTCACCCATGGCGTGCAATCCGGCGACGTCAGCGCCGACGGCGGCATGGTGTGGGCGCGCGCCGACCGTCCATCGCAGATGATGGTCGAAGTCGCGACCACGGAATCATTCAGCAGCGCGCACGCCTTGCCGCCGATCGCGGCACTGCCCGAAAGCGACTTCACCGCCAAGATGCTGTTGGAGAATCTTCCCTCCGGGCAGGATATTTTCTATCGGGTGCGGTTGCGCGACCTTTCGCATCCTGATGTCGTCAGCGAACCCGTGGTTGGCCGCTTCCGTACCGCGCCCGCCGACCGCCGCGATGTCAGCTTCGTCTGGGGCGGCGATGTCGCCGGACAGGGCTGGGGCATCAATCCCGACGACGGCGGCATGGTCACCTACGCCACCATGCACAAGCACAAGCCGGATTTCCTGATTCATTCCGGCGACACCATCTATGCCGACGGCGTCATTCCCGCCGAGGTGAAACTGCCGGACGGAAAAATCTGGAAGAACCTCACCATCCCCGAAAAGGCCAAAGTCGCCGAAACGCTCGACGAATTCCGGGCCGCGCACAAGTACAATTTGCTCGATGACAATGTGCGCGCCTTCAACGCCGAAGTGCCGATCTTCGTGCAGTGGGACGACCACGAGGTCATGAACAACTGGTCGGCGTCAAAGGAGATCCCCGCCGCCTATAAGGTACGCGACATCAATTTGCTCGCCGCACGCTCGGCGCGCGCGTTCCACGAGATGTATCCGATGCGCGAAAGCATTGTCGAGCCCGGCCGGGTCTATCGTACGCTGAGCTATGGCCCGCATCTCGACGTGTTCATGCTCGACGAACGCAGCTACCGCGGCCCCAACGGTCCGAACCTGCAAGCCACCTATGGACCGGACGCCTACTTCATCGGGCCCGATCAGTTGTTGTGGCTGAAGCGCGCGTTGTTGAACTCGCGCGCCACCTGGAAGGTGATTGCATCCGATATGCCTCTCAGCCTCGTCGTCTATGACGATGCGACCAACAAAAAAGGCTCGGAGGCCTTTGCCCAAGGCGATGGCCCGCCGCGCGGGCGGGAACTGGAAATCGCCGATATCCTGCGCTTCATCAAGACCTCGGGCGTCACCAACACCGTGTGGCTGACGGCGGACGTGCACTATGCCGCCGCGCACTACTACAATCCCGACAAGGCGCAATTCCAGGAATTCGATCCGTTCTGGGAATTCGTCTCCGGCCCGCTGCACGCCGGCACGTTCGGACCGAACGAACTCGACAACACCTTTGGTCCCGAGGTGAAGTTCATCAAGGCGCCGGGGCCCGACATGCAGTTCTTCGGCCACGTCAAGATCGAAGGTGCATCCGGGCAGATGACGGTGACCCTGCGCGACCGCGCCGATGTCGCGCTGTGGTCGACCACGCTCGATCCGAAGCTGGGATAGTTTGCGGGGCCGCGGATGGCGGTGCCGTCCCGCGTCAGCGCGTGGTGCCGTTGTCCGACGATCGGGTCAACAACGCTTTCAGCGCATCCGCCGAATAGGGTTTGGCTAGTATTGGCCTATCGGCGAAGGCGGCCGGAAACGCGACCATGGGGCCATAACCGGTCACGAACGCAAACGGAATCTTCAAGGCATCGAGCCGCTCGGCGATCGCAAAGCTCTTTTCATTGAACAGCCCGACGTCGAGCAGTGCAAAGTCCGGGGCGCGCTCGGCGATCATTTCGAACGCCTGCGCCACCCTCGCTGCAGTCCGTACCCTCTTCACGCCGAAGCCGAGGATTGTCTCCTCGAAGTCGAGTGCGATGATCACATCGTCTTCGACGATCAGAACGTCTTCGGGGAAAGCGGAGATTCGTTCGGGAGAGGCGGGTTCCATGATCTTGCTGGGCATGAGGGATCCAACAGTCGAAATACCGGAACCCAACTTTGGCGCGGCCGTTGGCCGGTGTTCCAACCACGAAACCATCACGTCGCAACGGCGTTGTCTGTGCACTAGTGACCACAGCGGCCTGAGATGGCCTGATATTGTCCCGACGCGTGGGGCACTTTTCGATGGATGCACGGGCCGGAAATGGACCGGACAACAATGGGCGCCCCTGCAACAATCTGTTGCGGCGGCTCAGCACAAGCGATTTTGCACTGATTGCGCCCCATCTCGCCCGGCAGGAGGCTGCGCCTGGCGACCTGCTCTACAATCCCGGCGACGACGTCGAGATCGTCCACTTTCCCTGTGGACCGTCGCTCGCGTCCTATCTGGTTCCCAGCGAAGAAGGCCGCGATGTCGAAACCATTCTGGTCGGCCGCGAAGGCGCCATCGGCGGCATCGTCAGCCAGGGATTTCTGCCAGCCTATACCCGCATCATCGTCAAGTTCGGCGGACCGTTCGTGCGCCTGCATGTCGGCAAGCTGGAAGCGGCGAAAACAAAATCGACCTCGCTGCGTAGCGTGTTCGCGCGCTATGCCGACTGCATGCTCGCCCAGATGTTTCAGTCGACGGCCTGCAATGCGATCCATTCGATCGAGCAGCGCACGGCGAAATGGATCATCTCGGCGATGGAGCGTACCGACGGCGACACTATCGTGCCGCTCACCCATGAGCAGCTCGCGACCCTGCTCGGCGTCGGCCGCAGCTATGCGAGCCGCGTCATCCAGACCTTCAAGGCGGAAGGGGTCCTGGAGACCCGCCGCGGCTCAATTCTGGTGCGCAACCGTGAGGCATTGCAGGCGCGCGCCTGTCTTTGCAATGATTCGGTGAAAAACCACTTCGAGGAAGTGCTGCGCGGGGTCTATCCCGCGGACGAGCTCCCACAGCGGACCAAGCCGCACTCGAAGACCAAATTCGGCTAACCAAGCGCGAAACAAGCCATTGTTTTTTGGTGATTTCTGACTATATTGCGCTGCAACGCGTAAGGTGTGCCCGGTCCTCTTGGCCGGGCTTCCTTTTTGGGGCATGCGCGCCCCCCCGCGAAATTCAGTTTTTGAGCGTGACGCGGAAACAGGGTCCCGGCTTTCCGGCGAGATCGCGCTTAGGCATTGCACGACCAGAAGAAGAACCATGAACCTTCGCAACGTCGCCATTATCGCCCACGTCGACCACGGCAAGACCACGCTGGTCGATCGCCTGCTGCAGCAATCCGGCACCTATCGCGAGAACCAGCGCGTGGTCGAGCGCGCCATGGATTCCAATGACCTCGAGCGCGAGCGCGGCATCACCATTCTCGCCAAGGCGGCCTCGGTGCAGTGGAAGGACACCCGCATCAATATCGTCGACACCCCGGGCCACGCCGATTTCGGCGGCGAGGTCGAGCGCATCCTCAACATGGTGGATGGTGCGCTGGTGCTGGTGGACGCCGCCGAAGGCCCGCTGCCGCAAACCAAGTTCGTGGTATCGAAGGCGCTCAAGGTCGGCTTGAAGCCGATCGTCGTCATCAACAAGGTCGACCGTCCCGACGCACGGCCCACTGAGGTGATCAACGAGGTGTTCGACTTGTTTGCGGCGCTCGACGCATCCGAGGAGCAGCTCGATTTTCCGATCCTCTACGGCTCCGCCAAGCAGGGTTGGATGGCAGATAGCCCGGACGGTCCAAAGGACGCCGGCATGCAGCCGCTGTTCGACCTGATCCTGCGCCATGTCGCGCCGCCGACCGTCGATGACGGACCGTTCCGCATGATCGGCACCATTCTGGAAGCCAATCCTTATTTGGGCCGCATCATCACCGGCCGCATCACCTCGGGCAGCATCAAGCCCAACCAGGCCGTTAAAGTGCTTCACGCCGACGGCAAGGTCGTCGAACAGGGGCGGCTGACGAAAATCCTCGCGTTCCGCGGCATCGAACGTACTCCGCTGGAGGAGGCCGAAGCCGGCGACATCGTCGCCATTGCCGGCCTCACCAAGGGCACGGTGGCCGACACCTTCTGCGATCCCGCCGTCGATACGCCTTTGCAGGCGCAGCCGATCGATCCACCGACGGTGTCGATGTCGTTCATTGTCAACAATTCGCCGCTCGCCGGCACCGAAGGCGACAAGGTGACCAGCCGCATGATTCGCGACCGGCTCTTGCGCGAGGCCGAAGGCAACGTCGCGCTGCGCGTCACCGAAGCCTCCGACAAGGACTCCATGGAGGTCTCAGGCCGCGGCGAATTGCAGCTTGCAATCCTGATCGAGACCATGCGCCGCGAGGGTTTTGAACTCTCGGTGTCGCGGCCGCGCGTCGTCCTGAAAAAGGACGAGGCCACCGGTCAGTGGCAGGAGCCGATCGAGGAAGTCGTGATCGACGTGGACGAGGAGCATTCCGGCGTCGTCGTGCAGAAGATGAGCGAGCGCAAGGCCGAGATGGTCGAGATGCGCCCCTCCGGCGGCCATCGGTTGCGGCTGGTGTTTTACGCGCCCACCCGCGGCCTGATCGGCTATCAGGGCGAACTCCTCACCGACACCCGTGGCACCGCAATCATGAACCGCCTGTTCCATGGCTACGCATCCTTCAAGGGCGACATCCAAGGCCGCCGCAACGGCGTCTTGATCTCCAACGATCAGGGCGAGGCCGTGGCTTACGCGATGTTCAAATTGGAAGATCGCGGCCCGATGATGATCGAGCCGGGCTGGAAGGTCTACAAGGGCATGATCGTCGGCGAGCATACCCGCGACAATGATCTTGAGATCAACGTGCTCAAGGGCAAGCAGCTCACCAACATCCGCACTACCTCAAAGGACGAAGCGGTGCGGCTGACGCCGCCGATCAAGATGACGTTGGAAAAGGCGCTCGCCTATATCGAGGACGACGAGCTGGTCGAAGTCACGCCGAAGTCGATCCGGCTGCGCAAGAAGTTCCTCGACGCCAACGAGCGCAAACGCGCGGTAAAGGCCAAGGAGGCGGTGGCGTAACCGGTGGCCTAGTCAAGTGGGCGAATAGCGAATAGGGAGTAGCGAATAGATGAAGGCATCTTACCTATTCACTATTCGCTACTCACTATTCGTCCGCTAACTCATGCCCCTCCCCTCCGAAATCGATGTCGCCATCATCGGTGCGGGCGCCGCAGGCCTCGGCGCCGCCAAGGCGCTGAAGGATTCCGGCCTCTCGGCGATCGCGCTGGAAGCGCGCGATCGCGTCGGCGGCCGCGGCTACACCATCATGGCGGCGCCCAATATTCCCTTCGACGTCGGGTGCGGCTGGCTGCATTCGGCGGACAAGAATTCTTTCGTCAACGTCGCTGAACAACTGCATTTCGAGATCGACAAGACCCGCCCGCCCTGGCGCGAGCAGAGCTTTGACGCCGGCTTTCCTTTAGACGAGCGCGTCGAGTTCATGGCCGCGCTCGAGGCTTTCTACGCTCGCGCCGAGGAGGCCGCGACGCGCGGCAGCGACAGCCCCGCGGGCGCGTATCTCGAGCCCGGCAACCGCTGGAATCCGATGATCGATGCGATCTCGACGTACGCGAATGGCAGCGAACTCGACCGCGTCTCGGTGCAGGACCTCGACGCTTACGAAGACACCGGAGTCAATTGGCGGGTTCGGCGCGGCTATGGCGAGCTGATGACGGCCTATGGCGCGCAGCTGCCGCTTGCACTGAATTGCCAGGTGACGCTGATCGATCATTCCGGCGCACGCGTGCGGATCGAGACCTCGCAGGGCTCGCTGACCGCGCGCCGGGTGATCGTCACCGTGCCGACCAATCTGATGGCGGAGGAGGCCATCCGCTTTCACCCTGCGCTCCCGGCCAAGCTCGACGCAGCGGCCGGCCTGCCGCTCGGGCTGGCCGACAAGGTGATGCTCGCCCTGGATCAGCCGGAAGCGCTGCCGAAAGACGGCAATCTTCGCGGCGCCACCATGCGCACCGCGATGGGCAGCTTTCACCTGCGCCCATTCGGGCAGGCTTGCATCGAGGGCTATTTCGGCGGCCGCTTCGCGCGACAGCTCGAGGACGCCGGCAAGGGCGCGCTGGCGGCGCAGGCGATCGATGAGATCGTGGCGCTGCTTGGCTCGGATTTCCGCCGCAGACTAACGCCGCTTGCTGAATCCGGCTGGGCGCACGACCCGTTCGCGCGTGGCTCCTATTCCCATGCCCTGCCCGGCCATGCGGCAAAGCGCGCGGTGCTGGCTGCGCCGGTCGATGGCCGCCTGTTCTTTGCCGGTGAAGCGACCTCGCCGAATTTTTTCTCTACCGCGCATGGGGCGCGGGATTCGGGAGAGCGGGCGGCTAAGGAAGTGCTGATGGCGAGCGCGAAAAGCTGATTGTGATCACGTCATTCCGGGATGGTCCGAAGGACCAGACCCGGAATCTCGAGATTCTCAGATGTGCAATTGCACATCATAGTTCGCGCGTTAGCGCCCCGGAATGACGGCCCGCCCCCTACTCCATCACCCGTGCCTGCAGCGCCGCATCCGGCACGAAGCACGTGTCGTACTTCCCGAAGATCCGATAGCGATTGCGCGCGACGAGATTATAGACCGCGTCGCGCAAGGGTCTTGGCACCGCCAACAACACGCGTACCCATCGCCATCCCGGCAGGTTCGACAACACCGTCAGCGCGGCGTCGGATTTGAAGTAGGCGATGCCGCCATGAATGACGGCGTTGGTATCGGGATCGTTGGCATCGATGCCGAGAGCGTCCGCCAGGCGGTTGCCGTAAGGCGATTGGATCGCCGTGAAGCGAAACCGCGCATGAACATCGCGCGCAACGACGAAGCGGACCCAGCGCGAGCAGAATACGCAAACGCCGTCATACAGGATCACGTCATCATCGGGCCATGGCTTTCCCGCACGCGGCGTCATCGCTTTTTCGCCCCCGGCGTTTTGAGCTTCAGCGCGCGATCGAGTTCGGGGCCGGCGATCTTGACCCCGCTCTCGGTCTCGATCAGCCAGTGACCTTCGCTCCTCGAGGGCGGCAGCACCTCAAAGTGCACTTTGCCGCCACTACGGCGGAAGGCACCCGCAAGCCGCCGCGAGAGTTCGGGAGAGAAGTAGGTATCGTTGGCCGCCACCAGCCAGGTCACCGGCACCCGCGCGGCTTGGCCGAATGCGCCCACCGAGACCAAAAGCCTGTGCTCCGCGCAGACTTGACCCGGAAAATCATCGGCATGGCCGCCGCGCCCGGGCGCGAATGCGATGATGGCCGAAACCCTGCTCGGATCTTCGCCCGCCAGCGCCAGCGCGCCCCATCCGCCGGCCGAATGCCCGAGCACGACGGCGCCGTCCTTGCGGATGAACGATTGAGCGCGCAGAAATTCCAGCGGCAGCGCGATCTGCTCGGCGGTGGCGCGCGCGGCATGGGCGTAATCGGCATCGTCGCAGCCGCCCTGGTCCTCGAGGTATTTTCCGCCGGTGGCGCCGTGCCCCAGGCGTTCCGGCACCAGTACGGCAAAACCCCGCGCGACCAGGAATGCCGCCAACGCACGGTATTCCGGCTGCGGCATTTGCGCACGACGCAAAACATTTTGCGTCGTGGCGTGCGCGATCAACGCGAGGCGGAACGGCCCATCGCCGGGCGGGCGAAACAGTACCGCTTGCGCCGAGATGTCGGCATCGGGCGTCGGCACCCGCCATTGCTGCTCGCGATCGGGCTCGCCTTCAGGCCCTTGCGCGCCAAGCGGCGGTTGCGCCAGCGCGGCCTGGCCGGCGAAAGCCAGTAGCGCGAGAAACGCCTTTGCCGAGCGCATCAAGTGCCTGCCCCAAGGAATCCGATTCGGAAATCCGATTCGCCATCGGAATCGTCAGAAGGTAGCAGCGAATCACATCCCCACATTTTTTCCGTGAACCGGATTTCGCGACGGCGAAGGACGATGGTCGTTTTGCACTTCCGCGCGTCATCGGGATGGCGGCAAAAGCAGATTCTTGTCCTCTTTCGGCACAATGAAACACAAAACTGATGCAAAAAGTCCACACGTTAACCGATAATTAAGGATAGACCTTGAAGCGGACGCGCCGACTTGCTTTGATTAGGACCATGAGCACAACCCTAATCGAGGTCCGGCCGGCCAAAGCTGCTGACGCAGCCGCGGTTGCGTCTACCCATGACGAGGCTTGGCGCTCAGCCTATCAGGGCATCATCCCCGGCGCCGAGCTGGAAAAGCTGATCAATCGCCGCGGCCCGCATTGGTGGGACAGCGCCATCCGCAAGGGCAGTCGCGTCAGCGTGCTGGTGTTCGGCGACAAAGTCGCGGGCTACGCCAACTACGGCCGCAACCGCGCCCGCAGCCTGCATTTCGAAGGCGAAATCTACGAGCTCTACCTGCGCCCGGAATTCCAGGGCCTCGGCTTCGGCCGCCGGCTGTTTACCTCGGCACGGCGAGACCTTTTGCAGAGCGGGCTGAAGAGCATGGTGGTGTGGGCGCTCTCGGACAACGATCCGGCGACGGAGTTTTATCGTGCGCTCGGCGGCCGGATGGTCGCGCGCAGTTCGGAGAAGTTCGGGCCCAAATCGCTCGACAAGGTCGCGTTCGCCTGGACCAATTAGCTGCCGGTCCGCGACCCGTCGGCGCCCTGCACTTAGCTTTGCCCTGCACTTAGCTTTGCCCTGCACTTAGCTTTGCCCTGTACTTAGCTTTAGAGCCTCACGGAGCCAGCCATGCGCATTGATGCCATCCCGATCGGGATCGATCCGCCGCGCGAGGTCAACGTCATCATCGAGGTTCCGGTGGGCGGCGAGCCGATCAAATACGAGATGGACAAGGAGGCCGGCACGCTGGTGGTCGACCGGTTTCTCTATACCGCCATGCGCTATCCCGGCAATTACGGCTTCATCCCGCATACGTTGTCCGGCGACGGCGATCCCTGCGATGTGCTGGTCGCCAACACCCGCGCCATCGTGCCCGGCGCGGTGATGAGCGTACGGCCGGTCGGCGTGCTCTTGATGGAGGACGAGGCCGGCGGCGATGAGAAGATCATCGCGGTGCCGTCGTCGAAATTAACCCAGCGTTACGACAAGGTGAGGCGCTACAGCGACCTGCCCGACATCACGCTGGCCCAGATCCAGCACTTCTTCGAGCACTACAAGGATTTGGAAGACGGCAAATGGGTGAAGGTGCTGCGCTGGGGCGCGGCTGAAGACGCACACAGGCTGATCGAAGAAGCGATCGCGCGCGCGAAGGGGAAGTGACGACGTACTCGTCATTCCGGGGCGCGCGGCACCGCGAACCCGGAATGACGGCGATTTACACCGCCGGCTTCGGCAGTCCGTGAATCGCACACGCTGCTCGCAGCGTATTCACCAGGAGGCATGCCACCGTCATCGGGCCGACGCCGCCCGGGACCGGCGTGATCGCGCCGGCGACCTCCAAGGCTTCCGCAAACGCGACGTCGCCGACCAGGCGCGTCTTGCCGTCGGCCAGGACTAAGCGGTTGATGCCGACATCGATCACGGTGGCGCCAGGCTTGATCCAGTCGCCGCGGACCAGCTCAGCCTTGCCGACCGCGGCATAAACCAGATCGGCCCGCGCCGTAAGCTGTGCAAGATCGCGCGAGCGCGAATGCGCAATCGTCACGGTGGCGTTTTCATGGAGCAGCAATTGCACCAGGGGCCGCCCGACCAGATTGGAGCGCCCGATCACGATCGCGTTCATGCCTTCAAGCGAAGCATGCACGCTCTTTGCAAGGATGATGCAGCCGAGTGGCGTGCAGGGCGAGAGCGCGAAAAAACCAGCGGCGAGCCGCCCGGCATTGTTTGGATGCAGGCCATCGACGTCCTTGGCGGGATCGATGGCGTTGATGATGGTTTCCGCGTCCAGCGATTTCGGCAGCGGCAATTGCACCAGGATGCCATGCACGCTTGCATCGCGATTGAGCCTTGCGATCAATGCCAGCAGTTCGGCTTGGGCGACATCGGCCGGCAGTCGGTGCTCGAACGACGCCATGCCGGCCCCTTGCGTCTGGGTGTGCTTGCTGCGGACATAGACTTCGCTGGCCGGATCGTTGCCGACCAGTACCACTGCGAGCCCGGGCGTCAGGCCGGCCTCGCGCTTGACGCGGGCGACCTCGCCGGCGACGCGGACGCGAAGCTCCGAGGCAATGGCTTTTCCATCGATGATGCGGGCCGTCATCTTTAGTCCTTCGAAATCAGAACGCGCAGCGCTTCGCCAAGCTTGGCGGGATCGCCGTCGATGGCGATTTGCTTCATCCGTGATGTCGCACCCGACAGCAGCCGGACCTTGGCCTTGGGCACTCGCAGCGCCTTCGCAAGCAATTCCGTCACGGCGCGGTTGGCCTCGCCGCCTTCGGCAACGGCGCGCACCCGAACCTTGACCACGCTGCGGCCATTGGCGAGCGTCTCGACCCCGTCGATATCGTCGCGGCCGCCGCGCGGCGTCACGCGCAAGGCTACACTGACGCCCCCTGTGGAATAGCGCCAAGGATCCATCAGGCGTCCATCAAAGCCCGCATGCGGTCAGAAGACGCTGGGATAGATGTAATAGGTGATCACCCGCTCGATGAACATGATGATCAGGATCAGAATGATCGGCGAGATATCGAGGCCGCCGAGATTGGGCATGAAGGAGCGGATCGGCGCCAGCGCCGGCTCGGTGATCCGGTACAGGAACTCCGCGACCGCCGAGACGAACTGATTCCGGGTGTTGACGACGTTGAAGGCGATCAGCCAGGACAGGATCGCCGAAGCGATCAACAGCCAGATATACAGATCGAGAACGATGAGGACGATGTCGAGAACGGCACGCATGGCTGATGAACTCTGGCTTCGGTCGGACCTCCAGCTAGATATCGGTTCCGTCATCTGCAAACAAGGGAACTTCCCGGCAAATGGCGCCGAAAACGCCCGTTTTTCGCCGTTCTTGACTTGGCCTTGGCACGGATTGTAAATGGCCGCCATCGCTGGCCGCGCCGCTTTCATGATCGGGCGGCCCGCGGAGGGGCCATAGCTCAGCTGGGAGAGCGCGTCGTTCGCAATGACGAGGTCGGCGGTTCGATCCCGCCTGGCTCCACCACGCTTCGCCTTCGGCTACGCGTGGCGCAGCCACGTGGTGGCCGATGGCGAAGCGTGCCCGGCGTAGCCCTCTTGGGCGAAGACGGGCCTCTATCCCGCGACGCAACCCGCGCATCTATTCCGCGGCTTCCGACATGATCGACAGCGGCATGCGCTTGAGCCAGCCATCGATAAAATCCTTGAGCCACGCACGCTCGGTAGCGTCGTGCACCGCGCGATCTTGGAAGTGCAGGTGGCGCGGCCGCGCCCCCGGCAGATCCATTCGGCCGCGCGTGGTCCAGCAATGCATCATCGCGTAGGTCACATCGGGATGAAACTGAAGGCCGAATGCATGGGCGAACCGGAACGCCTGAACCGGGAAGTCATCGCCCGCCGCCAGCAGTTCAGTCCCCGCCGGAAGCTCGACCTCACGGTGCCAATGATAAACCTGACCCGGCCAGTCCGGGCCGCCGTGGGACGGATCGGATAGTAACCGATCTGGGTCACCCCTTCCGGGTGCGGCGCAACGGGCGCGCCGAGCTGCCGGGCGAGCATTTGCGCGCCCAGGCAAATGCCCAGAAACGGACGCTGCTCCCGAAGTGGGATCTCGATCCAGTCGATTTCCTCAGCAATGTAGCGGTCGGAATCATTGGCGCTCATCGGGCCGCCGAAAATGACCGCGCCAGCGTGCTCGTCGAGCGTTTCGGGCAGTTGATCGCCAAACCGAGGCCGCCTGACATCCAGCCGATGCCCCAGCGCGCGCAAAACATTGCCAACCCGGCCCGGCGTGGAATTTTCCTGATGCAGCACGACCAGAACCGGCCGGGCCTCTGTTCGCGGGGGTGCGGCTGCCTTGCCCCCGGCACCGAAGGGCAGCACGTTTTCGCCTGCAATGTTTAACCGCGACGGCATCTGCTATGCTTCGCCACCAGAGCTCAAATCTTACCCAGGTGACCGTTAATTTCGTGTGAGTTCGCCCACACTCGTAAGCTTGGGAAGCAAATGACGGGCCAAACAGTGCCCGGGTGCCGCCGTCAGCGCTTGCGCAACTGGAATCGGGCAACCGCCGCGAGGATGAAGGCACGGGGAAATAGCCGCAGCAGCAGCGGCACGATCTTGATGCCGAGGCCCGGCAGCACGATGCGCTTGTTGGCCATCAGCCCGCGATAGGCGGCCTTGGCGACATCCGCCGCCGAGACGTTGAGGACCGTGGAATCAAGCCCCGGCGCGAACCCGGCCCGTCCCTGAAATTCCGACGGCACCGGGCCGGGGCAGAGCACGGTCACGCGAACGCCGCGAGCAGCAAGCTCGGCGCGCAGCGCTTCGCTGAACGACAGCACATAGGCCTTGGAGGCATAATAGACTGCCATTCCCGGACCCGGCAGAAAGCCGGCGATCGAGCCGACATTGAGGATGCCGCCGCGATTCCTGATCAAATCGTCTGCGAACCGCAGCGAAAAATCCGTCAGCGCGCGGACGTTGACCGCGATGATGCCTAACTGCTCGGCACGATCTCTTAGGGTCGCCTCGCCGAAAATGCCGAATCCGGCGTTGTTGACGAGGTATTCGACCTCCACCGCCTCAGTGGCAAGAACGGCGGCAATCTTGTCGCCGGCATCAGGCTGTTCGAGGTCGCAGGCGATCACAATCGGCGCTGAGCCGCCGGTGGACGTGATCTCACCGGCCAACGCGGCCATGCGATCGGCGCGCCGGGCCACCAGAACCACGCGGTGACCGTTCGCCGCAAAAACGCGTGCCAGCTCGGCGCCTATTCCTGCCGAGGCACCGGTAATCAGCGTCACGCGCTCGGTCACGATCCAATGCTCATAAATCAATTTGGGATATTCTGCTAACGTAGGCACGAGAGAGAGCACAGGCTCGCATCAGCTTGCAACTCACCCGCACGCATGCCGCAGTGCCCAAACCAGCGGGACCACGTCCGCAGCCGCTCGTCCCCCGGGGGCTTACTTCATGTTGGGGCCGATGTCAGCACATTAAAATTTGGTCATGTTTGGCCGCAGACGCGCGCTGGCCCACTCAGCTTCCCGGAACGGGCACACCTTGCCTGGCGGCAACGCGGTGCTTGAGCTCGATCCGATCGCGTGACGAAACGGCGAGCAGATCGGCCGCGCGCCAAACCACATTGTCCTCGAACTCGCTGACCTGACCGTCGGTATAGACCAGTTCCCACATCATCTCGACGATGCGGAGCCTGCCCTCCTCGTCGACCTGTCGCATGATGACGCTGGTGAAATGATAAAGGTCCACCGCCTCGCCCTCGACCAGCCTGGCCGAAGCGATTAATTGATCGGCGGTGCCAGGATCCAAGCCAAAACGGCTTTCGATCAGGCTGTGAAGCTTGCTCCTCTCCGCATCGGACGGTTCGCCGTCGAGCGAGATTACGTGGATCAGGAGCGCGGTTGCCGCCAGCCGATATCCGCTGTCGTCGAAGGCGCGATGGTCAGGAGCATGGGGGGAAACAACGTCGGCTATGAATTGGCGTAGTCCATCCAGCATCGTTTGTTACCGAAATCGAGTGAGCTCAATTTGATCCGCCGGGAGGGCGGCCCATCGCCCATATATGGATTGGAAAAACAATCGGCGCAATCCAGTCCGGTTTCGCCGACTGCATTACGTTTCGGCAATCTTAACGCAACCAGCGCGTCATTCCGGGGCGATGCGCGAGCAACGAACTCTGATGTGCCGCTGCACATCTGAGAATCTCGAGATTCCGGATATAGTGCTCACGCACCCATTCCGGAATGACGGTAATAATCAAGGGATCTCGTAGACCAGCATCTTGTCGGCAATGCCGCGCAGCGCCGCCTGCTTCTGGATCGGCTTGATCGCCTGCTTGTCCAGGATTTCGGCGACCTCCGGCGCATCGTTCACTGGTCCGGTGATGTGGATCTCGTGCGACGTCGAGAGGCTTTGCACGCGCGCAGCGATATTGACGGTCTGGCCGAAATAATCCTGCCGTTCGTTGAGCATGACGGCCAGGCATGGGCCTTCATGGATGCCGATCTTGACCACGAGATCGTTGCTGCGGCGCTGCTTGTTCAGTGTGTCCATGGCGGCACGCATCCGAAGCCCCGCAACGATCGCGTGTTCCGGCTTGATGAAGGTCGCCATCACGGCATCGCCGATCGTCTTCACCACGGCGCCTTTCTCGGATGCGATGATTTCCAATAGGGCCTGGAAATGCGCACGCACCAGATCGAATGCGGCGAGATCGCCGACCCGCTCATACAGCGCCGTCGAGCCCTTGAGGTCGGTGAACAGGAAGGTCAGCGACGTGATCTTGAGCCGCTGATCGAAGTGAAGATTGTCGGCCTTGAAGACGTCGCGGAAGGTCTGGTTCGACAGCATCCGTTTGGCGGTGAGGAACGGTCTGCGCCTGCCGAGCAGATCGTGAAGCGCGCCTGCCGCGATGAAGACGGTAGGCAGTGTCCGCACGCCGGCCTGGTTGTCGAGCGCAATGCGCAACGGGCCCGGGCGCAAGGTGATAGACCCGGTCGGCGGGTGCGCTTTGTTGTAGATTAGCGAGAGCTGCTGGCGTTCCTTGGTCGGTTCGCCCTGAACATCGATGAAATGCGCAGAGTGCGTCACCGGCTCGAACACGATGATGAACTGCGGCGGAAGCTGCAGCGACAGCACCGCCTTTTCACCGGCGGGCAGCTCGAGCGCATCGAGCGTCACCTCCTCAGTCAGTGCGGCAAAGGAGTCCGTGTTGAGATCGATGCCTGAACTCCAAAAGATCTGCTTGTAATATTCCCACAGCGACAGCGTGTTGGGATCGTGGGCGGCTATCCGCCGAACCTTGGGACTGACGGTGAAGGCAACCTCGACCTGTTCGTCGACCGAAGGCTCATAGCCGCAGGAGCATAATCCGCAATGGTAGTCGTCGGGGCGCAACGACTTCAGCGTGTCATGCGCATCCAGCACGCCGCTGCAGCCGGGACAAAGCACGTTCCAGGTGAGATCGAACAGGCCAAGTCGCGCGGCGTGCAGGAAACCGGAAATCACCCGCTCTTCGTCAAGACCGGAGCGCTTCGCAAACTCCAACAGATTGATGCGGTTGAGCTCGTGGTCCTCGCCCTCATCGATCAGCCGCATGATGGCATCGGCCACCACGGGATCGGCGGTCTGCTTCAATACGGAAATCTGGGCCTGGATGTCGCTCATGCCGAACGCCTACAGCATGGTCAGGAAAGCCGGTTTTCCGAAAAGATCATGCCCCGCCTAGATGGTATCGGTTGCGCCTCCCTACAATGCCATCAACGCGATGTGACGGCAAACATCGGCGAGTGGTCCGGCTGGGTGGTCACCACGCCGACTGGTACCACCGGCTCCTTGTCGAGCAGCTCGATGCGGAACGCGCCGACCAGCTTGGCCAGCGCCAGGGTTGCTTCCACCAGCGCAAAATGCGCGCCGATGCAGATCCGCGGCCCGACCCCGAATGGCAGATAGGCGAAGCGATCCGGCGGCGGCGCGCCCGGCATGAAGCGCTGTGGGATGAATGCGTTAGGGTCGCGCCAGAGTTTTTCGTGCCGGTGCAGAAGCCACGGCGCGATCAGGATCACGTCATTCTTCCTGACCGGCAGCCCCGCCACGATGTCGGGCGCAATGGCCGCGCGGGCAACCAGGAAAGCCGGCGGATAAAGCCGCATGGTTTCATCGATCACCGCGCGGGTGAATTTCAGCCGCTCGATATCGAGCGCGCCGTTGGCGCTGGCGTCGTTTGCTTCGACTGCCACTTGCTGCTGGGTGACGGGATCGAGTGCCAGCAGATAAAGCGACCAGAACAGCGCGGTGGCCGTCGTCTCGTGACCGGCAAGGATCATCGTCGCCACCTCGTCGCCGAGTTGTGCGTCGGTGAAAGCGCTACCCGTTTCAGGATCGCGCGCCGCGCCCATCAGGTCGAACAGGTCGCGCGGCGGGGCGCTGTCATGCTTGCCGGCGGCGCGGCGTTCCGCCATCAGCATGGCAACGAACCGCGTCCACCGTTTGCGGAATCGCGCCCGCGCAAAATCCTGCGGGCTCGGCCAGGATAGCGGGAGCATCAGGTCGAGCAAATGCGGGCGCGCCAGGTTGCGGCCATATTCCATCACGAAATCACGCAGGGTCGCGCCGTGACGCTCCATCTCGAACGAGAACATGGTGCGGCCGGCGATCTCGAGCGTCATGCGCTGCATCATCTCGCGCAGATCGACTGGCCCGTTGCTGCGCGCCGCCTTGATCTTCGCGATGGTCTGCTCCGTCACCGCAACCATATGCGGGATCAGCGTCGCAACGGCACGCGGCGTGAAGGCCGGCGACAACGTCCTGCGCTGGTGTTTCCAGGCCCGGCCCTCCGCGATCAAAAGGCCCTCGCCGAGCACCGGCTTCAGCACCCGGTAGCCCGCAGGCGTGCGGCGATAGTTCTCGTAATTGTCGATCAGCACGTGCCTGATGCCATCAGGCGTATTGACGATGAAGCTGGAGCGGCCGAAGAAGCGGCCCTTGACGATGTCCTCCTCGTAGGCGCGCTGACCCCAGGTTGCGATCGCGCTGTCACGCATGAGCGCCATCCGGCCAAAGGCCGTCATGTTGTCAGGCGCGCGCGGCGGGCTGGGCGGCACCAGCGGCTGCCGCATGGCCGGAATATCGCAGGTTTCGGCTGTGCTCACTTCGCGGCCTCGCGATCCACGGGATGGAAACATCTAGAGGGCTGCGAAACAGCTAGTAGGTCAGTTCCGCGACCGCAATCCTGTTTTCGGCAGCCGGCCAGGCTCGCGCGACGATACGTTCCTCGTTGAACAGGCCGGTCACCTGACGTCCAACCTCCGCGGCCGAAATCCGCAGCGTCGTCGCCGAATCGGTCGGCACGCCGGCCTTCACATCCGCAGGCTCCTTGCCGTCGAACAGCACCACATCTCTGGGAATGCCGAAATATCCTCGCGGCCGCGACATGATCACAATCGCGCCAGCGCCCGCATCCGCCGGTCGCAGCGGGCCGGCGGCCCGAAGGTGGACGACATCCGAGGAGCGTGGAAACGGCGAGCGATATGCATGCGTGGTAGGCGAGCCCGGCGATGTCAGCACGATCTCGATATACCAGGAAGGATCAACCCTGGCCGGACCCCAGCGTCCCTCGGCGCCGGTTTGCGAAGCATGGATGGCGCCGCCGATGCGTTCGCCACTATCCGGAGAGACGCGATACACTTCCACGGAGGCGCCCGTCACCGGACGATTGGTTTGAACACCGCCGGGCGTGCCGGTCACGAGCCCGCTGAGCTTGACCTGTGCCTCCGGCGTGATCGCAAGCCGGTCCGGCTCGCGGCCGGCGATGAATTTATAGATCTCGCGGAATGCCCGCGGGTGAAACGCGGTCTCGCGGTGATCGACCGCGCCGAGCACGAGATTGGTGGCGCCCTTCAGCGCCGGGCCTTCCGCGGTGATCCCGGTCGGTATGCCCGGCTTGCCAAGGATGCGACCATCGGCTTGCGCATATTTGTCCAGGCCCTCGCTGCGAAGCGTCAGAAACGCGATCCCCGGTGTGACCTCGCTCTCGCCCTCGTTCAATCCGCGCAGGAACGGACCACGGCCGTTGAACTCATTGCCGAGATTATCGTCCCACGCAAAGACGCCGTGGTTGGGTACCCCGCACAGCACGGCATGGCTGACGTCCGCGGCCCCGCCATTCTTGATGTAGCTGCGGATCGAATAGCCGCCGCGCGAATTGCCGACCAACGCCACGCGTGAGGCGCCGGTGCGGCGCTTTAGTTCCTTGATCGCTTCGCCAAGCTCGCGACGCTGATCTTCAGTGGAGGATTTGTTCGGCTCCGGCTTGCTATCGTCGCTGCGCGCCAAGGGATCGGTGAAATCGATCGCGAACATGCGGTCGCGTGGAACTCCGTTAGATTCCATCCGCCACAGTGTCGTGATCCAGAGCGGTGCATGGTCGCCATTGCCGTGCACGAACAGAACGGGCGGGGTTTCGGTCCCTGCAATTGGCGCGGCCGCGGTTTGGGCCATCGCGCTCCGACCAAAGTTCCCCAGCGCCAAAGGTAACGTGCCTGCGCCCTTCAGGATCGTTCGCCGTGACAGGCTCATCTGATCGCCCTCCCCTTATTTTTCGACATCTTACCAACCCCGTAGCATCACCGATATTCACGTAAGCGCTGGACAAGACAGGACTTTCGCGGGCATGTCTGAACAATCAGGCTCTTGCAGTGACGATTCAAACGGATCCCCCATGACGGACCAGCCGAAACATCAGCTGTTCGCTGCCCACGGCGTGGCAGCGCCGCTGCGGCATCCCGTGTTCCGCCGTATCTGGCTTGCGAGCCTGCTCTCCAATCTCGGCCTATTGATCCAGGCCGTCGGTGCCGCCTGGGCGATGACGCAGATGACATCGGATGCCGACAAGGTCGCGCTGGTGCAGACCGCGCTGATGCTGCCGGTGATGCTGATCTCGATGCCGGCCGGTGCCATCGCTGACATGTATGACCGGCGCATCGTGGCGCTGGTTTCGCTGTCGATCTCGCTCTCGGGCGCAACCGCGCTGTCGGTGCTGGCGTGGTTCGGCCTCGTCACGCCCAATACCCTGCTCGCGCTGTGCTTCGTGGTCGGCAGCGGCATGGCGCTGTTCGGACCGGCCTGGCAATCCTCGGTCTCAGAACAAGTGCCGGCCGACACCCTGCCGTCGGCGGTCGCGCTGAACGGCATCAGCTACAACATCGCGCGCAGCTTCGGCCCGGCGATCGGCGGCATTGTCGTGGCTACCGCGGGCGCGGTCGCGGCCTTCGCGGCCAACGCGCTACTTTATATTCCGCTCCTCATCGTGCTGTTCCTCTGGAATCGCGTCAGCGCGCCATCGCGCCTGCCGCGCGAGCGTCTGAACCGCGCCATCGTCTCGGGCGTGCGCTATATCGCCAACTCGCCGTCGATCCGGATCGTGCTGGCGCGCACGCTGGTCACCGGCCTGATCGGCGGCTCGGTCTCGGCGCTGATGCCGCTGGTGGTGCGTGATCTCCTGCATGGCGGCGCGCAGACCTACGGCATCATGCTCGGCGCGTTCGGGATGGGCGCGGTGATCGGCGCGTTGAACATCGG
>Ga0209474_10001396_pt1 | contig 23836 bp, 24 predicted proteins | sample GraSoiAngelo_145_FD_185902 | JGI IMG/M metagenome (GOLD analysis project Ga0209474, IMG submission 185902) | Grasslands soil microbial communities from the Angelo Coastal Reserve, California, USA - 14_1009_05_20cm (SPAdes) (version 2) | ecosystem: Environmental > Terrestrial > Soil > Grasslands...
AATCGCCGATTCGTCCATGGTCATGCTCAACCTCGAAATTGTGAAGTTGCAAGACGAGTTGGCCCTGCCAGACCAGACGCTCGTACGCTGGGCCACCGTGATCACCCCGGCAACCCAATAAATGCTGGTACCAACGGCTGCTTGCTTCTACGTCCGTTACCGCAATCAGGGGCTGAGGCCGCACAAATTTCTCCTCTACAGAGCGTGATTCGTCTGTTACGTAATGGATTCAGCCATCCGAAAATTGCGTTTGGCTAGACGCCCACGGGCTATGCCGCTGTTGCAGCAGTCTTCGCCTTGCGCCTGGCTGTGATCTCCGGCCATTCGAGCAATATATTGGGCAGCAACGCAGCGGCGACGATCGTGCTCCATACCACCATCTCGATGCCGGTCTGGCCAAGCCGGAAGACGGCAGGGATTGGGATGATCAGGCGCGCCACGGTAAACACCATCGCAAACGGATAGCTCCGCATCATCCAGCGCCGGTGCTGAACGATGTTCCCACCGCGCACGCAATAAAGTGCGATGCCTGTGGTCAACATCCACCCCGCCGACTGCGCCACCGAGGCAGCCGTCAATGAGAACGAAGCAGTTCTCATGGCAACCGGAATGGCAAAAGGCGCCGCCACAAAAACGCTGACCACGTAGATGTACCCCAGGATGCGGTGTACCTTCAGATACCGCGCACGGAGCCGGTTAGAAAATTGGAACGCTCCCAGCGTCAGGGCCAATACGCCGAAGAACGCGTGCGGTATCAGATAGAACATCGCGGGCGCAAAGTGCCGCGCGATGGGCGAAGTGGGATCGAGAATCTGCGCATTCTTCATGTAAATCACGAATGCAGTGAGCAGCCCGAAGATTACAAAAAGAACCAGCTTGGTTTGTGAGCGCGTGCGGCGTGCAGGCGCAACTGCAGTTGCCATTAATTTCCTCCAGCAAAAGATGGATCCCGAGGCTGGCTTTCTCCTCGGATCAAGGTGGCCTGGCGGCTCGCACGAGACTGCGAGCCAGGCACAAAGCTGAATGATTTTAACCCGGGACGTTGGCGCACTCAAGCCGATTGTGGCTCAGAGTGGGGTGTTCATACGTAATAAGCACCCCCCGGCTGAAAAACTAGATTGTCCTCCTGCCTTTGGGGCCTTCCCCCAGTGGGCCAAAATCGGAATTGAGTCGGCCACGCGTCCACGTCAGGACCGCTGAACCTCAGTAATAACCTCACTTTTTTTCTAATAGCTTGCATAACTCTGGGAACGTAAACTAGGAGACATCGTGCTCGAGCAAAAAATTAATGAGTTCTTTGGTGATTCCGAATCCACTGGCTTCGGGACCGGTTGGTGGAGTGGGATATTGTCAGCTTTTTTTGGATTTCTTTCACTCGGAGGAGTCCTGTGCCTGCATTTCCCTCAGCTACTAAGCTCTCCTGAACTGCGGCCGCATTATCCGATGCACACGATGCGCGTTTTAATTGAATCCCTGATAGTGGGCGCAATTTTATTCGGCGTTATTTCTTCGATTCTGCGCAAGAAAAAGATCTTGGCTTTAACGGGAATGTTGCTTGCCACCGCTGCAACGCTCTTGGGGGGATCAAGCGTACCGATCAACGAGAACGTCCGCGGTGGGCCGGCAATCGGCCTGGACTGGTTTTTGCTTGACATGTTTTTGATGGCACTCATCTACGTGCCACTCGAAAGACTCTGGCCGCAGTATCCAGAACAGGGAACATTCAGGAACCAGTGGACTTTGGATGTGGTTTACTTCATGTCCACTCATCTGCCGATTCAAATTTTATCTTTTCTGGTTTTATTGCCCGCTACCCTGGCAACAAAATATCTGGGCGTTCCGGTTCTTCAACATTTCATCGCTCGCGTGCCCTGGCTTTTGCAATTCTTTTTGGCCGTGGTGGTTGCGGACGTTGCTGAGTATTTTATTCATTTGGCCTTGCACAAAGTGCCGTTCCTATGGCGTTTTCATGCCGTTCACCATTCTTCGAAGGCGCTTGACTGGATTGCGGGTTCACGCTCTCACTTTGTTGACGATACGCTTGTGCGCGGATTTATCCTCGCGCCCCTCATGTTTGGATTTTCGCAATCGATCATCTTGGCGTATTTAATTTTTGTCACCCTTCATGCCACTTGGACACATTGCAATTTCAGTCCCAATGCGAAATGGCTGGAACAGTTCCTGGTTATGCCGAGATACCACCATTGGCACCACACTTCCCAAAAAGAGGGTATCGATAAGAACTTCGCTATTCATTTTCCGTGGATCGATAAGCTTTTTGGAACGTACTACTATCCTGATCGCTGGCCGGAGCGCTACGGTCTGGACGGCGAAGAAATTTCGCCTAGCTTCCTGGGGCAAACGATTGAAGCATTTGGAATCAAGAGAAAGAACCAGCTAAAAACCCAGTGCCTCTAAGGGAACGCCCTCGGGTATCTGTTCACCTCTTGTTGTCGCCTTTACCAAGCCAAGAGATTTCATAACCCTGACAGTTAGAAATCCGAAGTCATATTCAGATTCGTCGTGGCTTAGCCGCAAAAGACCGGGATAGTGATGGTGGTTATTTTGCAAACACGCGCTGAAGGTTGCCGTTACGGGCAGCCACTCGCCAACATTCATGGCGTTGTCGTCATCGTGATAGCGGCGGTATCCGAATTCTCGAGTGTGGGTCCAGTAATTTTGAATCATATTGACCCACAGCGCAAAAAGTCGGGTTCCAACCCACATCACCAGTGCAAACTTCAGACTTCGAGCTAACTTCCATAAGAGAAAAAAACTAACCGCCTGTGCAAGAATTGCGAAAACTGGGTTCGCAGTGACCCGAAATGTTCGAGAGTGCAGAACCTTGTCGGTGGTCAAATTCTCAATACACTGATATGGCGCGACGCAGAGATACATGGTTCGCCAAAAGCCGTCGCCTGAAAGCTTGTTGGGGTCTCCATGATGGTCGGCATTTTTATGATGCAATCGGTGGCGATTTACCCAGGCGATCGGATCTACATAGATCGCAAAGGTGTTATTCACGACGGTGACAGCTTTTATGAACCAGTCTTTATAGTCCAGTGAACGATGAGCGATTCCCAGATGGAGAACATCGGCCAAATATAACCCGCCCATAAACCAACAAAACATGAGGTAAGCTCCGCCCATTAAAATCCCAGTCCACGGTCCCAGCTGGGTTGGAGCGGAATACATGCACGCCAGCAGGTAAAGGAAAATAACCAAATAGCCTATGAGGCTGTATATCTTCATCACACCCTCCCGTGGCGTGATTCAAACAGAAATCGGAGCTTCTTCAAATAACGAGTTAAGTACACAAAGGCTACAGCCCGGAGTTTTTCAATTCCTCAGAATATTGGCGCTGTACAAACGAGAGAATAGTCGTCACAGACCGTCCTTCTCCTGGGTTGAAAAGATTGAGCAGATCGAGCCGGAATGGGTGGCAGAAAAACGCGAACGAGCGCGAATACGTCCACCCCTCGAACTGTCCCACTCAAGCCAAAACGGGCTTGAATGGGCCTCCGGCCTAGAGACATGAAATAGAGTTGCGACTAACATCCTGCTCTAAGCCGCGGTGGATTTTCGTGCCGTATTCGAGACTTGGTGTACCAGTTGCCGCGACCCTGCCGGGTCAGGTCCATGAAGTGCCAGATGGGAGCGGGCAGGTCGATGCCGCGCTCTCTAGACCCTTAGCAAGCCACGGAACCCTCTCGCCGCATAATAAGATTCCGCGCCGTTGTGATACACGAAAACCGTGTCGTAGCGGCGGTCGCAAAAGAGAGCGCCGCCGAGTCTTCTGATGGCAGAAGGTGTTTTCACCCAGCTTGATGTTTTTGTATCGAAACTCCCAAGTTTCTGCAGCTGCCGATATTGTTCTTCCGTTAAAAGCTCAACGCCAATGGCTGCTGCCATATCGATAGCGTTATTTCTTGGTTTATGTTCTTTCCTCGACTCCAGAGCTTCCCGGTCGTAGCAAAGACTTCTGCGGTCTTTAGGACTTTCCGCTGAACAATCATAAAGAATGTATTCGCCCGTCTGTTTATCTTGACCAACAACGTCCGGTTCACCGCTAGTTCTCTCCATTTCATTGAGCGACCACAGTTTTCCAGTATTCGCTTCGAGCTTTGATTGCACTTGAGCCCATTCAAGACCCTTATGGCGGCTCATGTTTCCCTCAAAACGGGCTTTCAATACTGTGAGTAGCTCTTCACGTTGTTTTTTTGGAAGTGCAATAGTTGACATAGGTTCATGTCCTCGCTGCAACGCCCTGTGAGGCGAGTCTCTTTGAAATAAGTCGTCGGAGGACATGACCCTTCCACATCCACAATCCCGAAACGACCATTATTGGAACGAACACAAACCGAGTAGCGGGAGCATAGTCTGGAAGTTTGTCAAACGGACTATAGATATAACCGAGTATCGGAATTGCAAGGGCAAGGTGAATGCAGCGAACAATTGTACGTGTGATGACTCGGCTCATGATCTCCTCCATTTATGAATGTGCCGGGCGGCGGCTACTTGGGTGTTTTGTTATCGAACTGCCTGGCGTATTCGGCAACCAGCCGGTGCCAACCTTCGAACTTCATGGCATCGGCGCCGATGATGCGGCCGATGGGAGCTCCGCTGAGCAGGCGATCAAGAACATCGAAAGCGATGTGCCACCCGGCAGCGCCCCACGAGATGTATCGGCGGTCGATCGCGTGCCACAGCGTCAGGCGCGTCCCGCCAGCAAAGGGTTCGAGTTCCCAGCGCTGATCGCCGTACTCAAGAACTTTGGGAGCCTCGGCTCGCGTCACTTTTATTTCGATCGGCGTAGGCGTTCCCACCCAGGTGAGATTCACCGTCCCAACCGCACCCAGGCTCGCATCGGTGACAAAGGGCGCCCACTCGCGCAGTTGCGCCTGGTCGGTTAACGCCTGCCAGACTTTTTCTGGCGAGTGTCGCAATTCTCGGACGAGAATGAGCGTCCACTTATCTTTTTGTGGGCCGTCCTTTTTTACCTTGGCCCCGTAGGCTGGATCCGGCATGTACTGCTCACGATCGATCACCTTCTTCTCCTTGTTTTTACCATTGCTTCAGTTGAGTAATCTGAATGAGATTGCCGCAGGTGTCTTTTAGCATCGCAATGGTTGAGGCGGTCACGTCTGAGGGCGGCATCGTGAACTCGGCGCCGCGGGCTTTGATCCGCTCGAAGTCGCCTTTGATGTCCTCGGTGAAGAACATGGCCGCAGGTTGGTGCTGTTGAAAGATGGCCTGCTGATTCGCCTTCGCCGCGGGATTGTTGTTGAGCGCGAGCTGCAGCTCAGTCCCGTTCGGCTCCTCGGGAGAGGCCACAGTCAGCCAGCGGTATGGGCCCTGGCTGAAATCGGCCTTCTTGGCAAAGCCCAACGTCTCCGTATAAAAGCGGAGGGCCTTTTCCTGGTCGTCCACGTACAAACTCATCACTTTGATCTTCATTTCATTTCTCCTTTATCACGCTCGCGGTTCTCGCCGCCGCGTTTTCTCCTTTTTCTTCTTCGTTGGTGTTGATTTGTCCATACGATCGAGGTGGCGTTCGAGAGCATCCACGTGAGCGGACCAGAACCTGCGGAACTGATCCAGCCACACGTCTAGCTCCTGCAATGGTTCAGGTCTCAGCCGGTAGAGACGGCGCTGTGCGTCCACGGTGGATTCCACGAAACCCGCGTCTCGCAGCACGCGCAGGTGCTTTGAGACGGTTGGCTGCGGCATCCGAAGCTGACGCTCGATTTCTCCCACCGACTGTTCTGACAGAACTAGGAGGCTCAATATAGCGCGGCGGTTCGGCTCCGCAATGATTTCGAAAACAGACTCCACGCTCTGTATATACTTGTCACGGCATATACGTGTCAAGGCATATTTGCGACCATTGATTTGAAGTGGAAGCAAGCCAAACAGGGATTCCAAAGCGTTTCCATAACTGCCGTTACGCGGCTCTCTGGGGCGTGGTAGGCTACCCTCTGACCTATGGCTTCCCGGGTCGGAATTGGCTCCGGACCGCTCGGAATGAATTGAGGAAGGGCCGTTTTCCGACACTGATGCATTCCCAATTGCAAGGCTAATGTGGAAGAGATCCAAACCCGCAGCTCCGGCCGTAAATCCTTCTAAACACGAGACATCCGACTCGCAACCAGATCCCCCAGAAGCGCAACTTTCTGACCATAAGCGGGTTAACTCTAATGTGAGCAGCGTGGCACTCAATTACGGGCTGCCCGCAATGGGCGTGCCTTCAACGGCAGCAGTCGCAGGGGGCGCCGCCGGAGACCTGACTGACGCGGAGATAATGCTTCGCGTTAAATCGGGAGATGATTCGGCTTTCGATTTTCTGGTACAGAAGTATCGTCGTCCGATTGTGAATTTTATGTACCGCATGGCGCACAATAGCGCGGCTGCGGAAGATCTTGCGCAGGAAGTTTTTTTACGCGTATACCGGTCGCGTGCCAGTTATGAAGCCAGCGCAAAATTTACGACTTGGCTATATCGGATCGCGACTAACCTGGGGATGAACTATTCTCGCGACACCCGGCACGAGCGTCCTGAAAATGTAATGAATCTGGACGAGCCTGACGAGGAAAGCGGACAGCCAAGGGATTTGGCGGACAAGACGCCGAGTGTAGAAGAAGAAATTATGCAGCGCGAGCGCCTGCGGGCGATCCGCGACAAAGTAGAGGCGCTGCCGGAGAGACAAAAAATGGCGGTCCTTATGCATAAGTATCAGCAGATGGATTACCGTCAGATTGCAGATGTTTTGAAATTAAGTGAATCAGCCACTAAGTCGTTGCTGTTCCGCGCATATGAAACATTGCGGACCCAGCTAAAAGAATTTGTATAACGGCAGAGAGATAAGGCAAAGAATATGAAGTGCACTGAAATTCGCGAAATGCTTCCGGACCTGGCCGCCGGACTCGCTCCCGCCGAGCCACAGGTTAATGAACATCTGCGCACTTGCATTGGTTGCGCTGCGACACTTGATGATTTCCGCAAGACAATGGCGCTGCTTGACGAGTGGCAGGCGCCTGAGCCGTCGCCGTACTTTGATGTGCGGCTGCAGGCGCGCCTACGCGAGGAAGCTGCGAAAGAGCCTGCGCGCGGGTTCGCGTGGATAAAGGTGCTGAGGCCTGTAATGGCGGCGGCATTAGCGGTGATTGTTATTGTCGGCGCAGCTGTGGTTCGGCTGGAGGAAAAGAAGCACCAGCCGACACCTGGGCCAGTGGCGTCCATCGTGCCTGGCACACCAGTTGGCGATCTACAGGCGCTGGACCAAAACCACGATATTTATTCAGACTCAGACTTGCTGGATGATTTGCAGACCCAGGAAGATGTGAACGCGAATCCATAACTTTGGACCGCGTGCAAGATTCAACGACCAAACAAATAAGATAGGCAAGAAGTCCGGGGGAATTTAAGGGGATGAAAGTAGCGGCGCAATTTAGGCACCGGCTGGCTTCGTGCATCACGATGCTGGCGTTAATGGTAGTGCCGTGCCTCGCGCAAAATCGCCGAAACCAGCCTGAGCCGCGGGCTTCTCGCCAAGAGCAACCACGTCCGCAGCGGCAGCCGGAACAGAGATCCACTCGGCCGCCCTCGCAGCCACGGTACGAATCTCGGCCGCAGCGCAGTCAGCCGCCACCGCAACGAAATTATCAACCGCCGCCGCCACGGAACTATCAATCCCGTCCACAGCAGAACTATGAACCGCGTGCACAGCGAGGCTCTCAGCCGCCATCACGGAATTACCAGCCCGCGCCACAGCGGAATTTTCAATCGGAGCCACAGCAACCGCGAAGAAATGATGTGCCCCGGCCATATCAGCCGCCGGCGCAAGGCCATCATTCCGGCCAATGGCTTGATCGCTATCGCCAGCAGCCGCTCGATCAGCAAAGACGAGCGCTTCAAAGCGATCCGACGTTTCGGCGTTTGCCCGCGCAACGGCAGCAACAACTTGAGCAGCGGTTGCAGCACTTCGATACTCTGCCTGCCAACCGACAACAGCAGGTATTGCAGCGGATGGAGACGTGGGAACATTTGACGCCGCAACAAAAACAGCAGTTCCGTTCTGTGGATTCACAGTTCCGGAACCTGCCCCCTGACCGGCAGCAAGCGGTGAGAAATGCAATCCAGAGCCTCCGCGCTATGCCGCCGGATGCGCGACAGCGGGCGATTCAGTCCGGCCGCTTCAGTCAGTTCTCGCCGCAGGAGCAGCAGATCCTGAACAATACTTCGCGCTTGCCGCTAGCTCCCGCACAGCCTGGGGATCAGCCCGAGCAGCCCAATTCTGGCCAGCAGCGCTACATTCCGCGGCCGCCTCGGTAATTCAGCACCGCCTGGGCAACGCGTTATTTCCTGAACAGGTTTCGGGCAACAAACAATAGGTTGGCAGGGCGTTCGGCCAAACGCCGCATCAGGTAGGGATACCACTCAGTCCCGAACGGAACATAGACCCGCACTCGCCATCCGTCGCGTATTAGCGATCGCTGCAGGTCGCGCCGGATTCCATACAGCATTTGAAATTCGAATGCATCGCGCGCAAGGTGCTCCTGAGTCGCGAATGACTGCGCCTGACGAATGATTTTTTCGTCGTGGGTAGCAAGCCCATGATAAATCCCGCTCTTCAGCAGAATTTTCATCAGCTTGACGTAATTCGCGTCGACCTCCGATTTTTGCTGGTACGCAATTTCCGCCGGCTCGTTGTATGCGCCTTTGCATAACCTGATCCGGATTCCATCTTCGAGTAATTTGGTGACGTCGTCTTCTGAACGGCGCATGTAACTTTGGATTACCGCTCCCACACAGCTGCGATTTCCAGGCTCCCGGTGCAGTTCGTGGACGAGGTCCAATGTTCGTTGTGTATAAGCCGAACCCTCCATATCGACTCGCACGAAATTCTTCGGTGAGATGGATGCGGCTTGCTTCACCAGCCCGGCCACATTCGCATAGGCGAGCTGCGGGTCAACATCGATTCCCATATGGGTGAGCTTCAGGCTTACATTTGCATTCAGGCCACGGGACGAGATTTCGGACAGAAGCTGACGATATAGTTGCGCGCTGTTGCTGGCTTCGTTGGCGGTGGTCACGTTTTCGCCGAGATTATCCAGCGAAACGCTGCGCCCGGCTTGATTCAAAGCCTTGGCAGCCCGAAGCGCATCTTCCACTTGAGTGCCGGCAACGAACCGCGCCGACATGTGTTTTCCAATGGATGATTTTTCGGCAACCGCCCGAAGAGCGCGGCTCTCAGACAATGATATAAGTGCTGCCCTCAGCACAGTATTCCTGCGGCAGCCGAGTGGAGGATTTCCCTTTTCGGGGGCGAGATCACAGGAAGTTTTATCACAAACGGGAGGCCTGCCGACTTGCTTCGATTAGGGTGTGAATCTGAACTCCAGCAACTCCGTGGAATCATGATCGGACTTGGCCCACTTCCACTCGCGCACCGCATTCTGTGCGGCTTGCGCCAGCAGTGGATTTCCGCCCCTCACCTGGATGGACTTCACCGTCCCATTGGTTAAGACCAACGCTTCCAGTTTCACAGTGCCGGCTAAGTTCATGCTGCGCGCCATAGCCGGATAGACGGGAACAACCTTGTTTACCACTTTTCGGGCGGAGTCGCTTTCCGTGCTGGTGTGTGCCGCCTGAGCATCTGCGGACGAAGCTTGTGAAACTGTGGCTAAACCGAACAGTACTACCAGAAAAACCGATGAGAGCCGCATAACAACTTGAATCTAAGCTGCTTCCGTGAGCTGGAAAAGATTACGACAGTGGAGCTCAAATAGGAACGGAAGTAACCTCCATTGCGCTTCACTCAATGCCTTTGTCTTCGAGGTACTTCTCGGCTTCAAGCGCCGCCATGCAGCCGGAGCCCGCGGCAGTAATGGCTTGGCGGTATCGCCTGTCCTGCACATCGCCACAGGCGTAAACTCCCGGAATCTTAGTAAACACGTTATTCGTTGTCTTCAAATATCCGTCCTGATCCATATCCAACTGACCTTCGAAAATCTTAGCGTTGGGGATGTGCCCGATTCCGAGAAACATCGCGCTGACCGGGAGCTCCGAATTTTTCCCGCTCTGCAGGTTTCGAAGCTTTAGGGCGGTTACTTCTTTCTTTGAAGGATCAAGAACATCCTCGACGATGGTGTTGGGAATGAAGTCTATCTTTTCATGTTGCTGCGCTCGCTCCAGCATAATCTTGGACGCGCGAAATTCATTCCGCCGATGGATCAACGAAACTTTGGTTGCGAATCGCGTCAGAAAAATTGCTTCTTCCATCGCGGAATCGCCACCGCCAATCACCGCGATGTCTTTCCCCGAGAAAAAGAAGCCATCGCAGGTCGCGCAGGAGGAGACCCCGTGGCCGATGAGCGCCTGCTCACTCGGCAGTCCCAGCCAGCGCGCCGATGCTCCGCTCGCAATAATGAGGGTCCGCGTCTGGACAGTTTCTTTTCCAACTTTCAAGGTGAATGGAGCGCTGCGCAGGTCTGCGCCAGTGACATGGGCCAGTTGATACTCGGCGCCAAACCGTTCCGCTTGGCGCCGCATGTTCGCAATTAACTCGGGACCTTGAATTCCTTCCGGAAATCCTGGGAAATTTTCGACGAGCGTGGTGAGCGAAAGCTGTCCACCGGGCTCGTGGCCTTCGAGCACCAGGGGTTCGAGCTTTGCGCGCGCGGTGTACAGTGCCGCCGTGTGTCCGGCACAGCCCGATCCCACAATTACTACATTTCGGATGCCCATACGCTCGTTAGATTACAAAATCAGAATTCGGTCGCAATTGCGGATTACTGATGCTGGGACACGCGCGCGCCTTTACGGCCCTCAACCCTATCGGTCGTGATCCTCGCCAGTTCCGCCGGAATCAGTTTCCTTGCGTCCAACAGCCCGCGATAATCCGAGAGTATTGAAGACGCTGACGAAAAGAGCGGCTCATACGCGCTCTGGTCTGGTGGCGGGTTGCCGTTATTGCCCGAACAGCGCGCCAAGACCACGGATGATTTTCCAAATCTCTCCAACTTGATGCGGCTTGCGGGCGTGCCTGCAGCCAACATCGCGGATGCTGTGGTCACTGCCGAAGCGCTGGATTCAATCGAAACCTCCAGCAGGTCTTTCGGATCCCGCAAGCGAAAGACGAGCGTCTCTACCATCTGTTCGGTGTCACGGCTGAACGAATATTGCACGGTCGAAAACGTAAAACCATTGGGGAAGTCATGCCGAATTCGCACGAATTGAGCCACCGCCTGTTGCGATGAAAGATGGGCGGGGGCTCCCCCTGTCGAAATTGCAGCTCCGGTTGCGGTCAGGGGACTTGAATTGGGATCCAGCACCGAACGACCCCGGTCCACTTCAAAGTCCGGGCTGAAGGACGGGTGCTTCGGAATACGCCCCAAGGCCGATGAAATCTCCTCTTTCTCGCCGGGCGACGGAGTGCAAACATTTAAGACATTAACCTTGACCTGCGGCGATTTAGGAGCATTCGATTCCTGTGCTTGCCCGATGCATGCGGCCGCCGCGATCACGATTAAAACACATGATTTTTTATGCACCCCCGCATTTTAGCAGCAGAGAATCCGGCCAGAATCATTAGTCGTTGCAACTTGGGTCTACATCTATAATTCAGGCGAGATTGCATGTCTTCCCGCACCTTACGCGCGCGCCTCTGGCTGGAACAGAATGGGCTTTATCCCCGTGGAAAACTATCTTTTTTCACGTTGTACGTGCTTGCGCTCGACTTACTGCTGCTACTGATTGAAAAAATAGGCGGCACGTTTCGCAATTCCTTTGGATCATCGCTGACCGGCTGGGTCATTGTTTTTACGCTGCTCGGCTTGGGATTGCTCACCGCTGTGGCAGTGCGAAGAGTCTCGTCAAAGTTGCTGTGGCGATTGCGGAACCGGCTCGTAGTGACTTACATCCTGGTTGGAGTTTTGCCGCTGGTTCTTCTCGCCACCCTAGGAGGCCTCGCGTTCTACCTGTTCTCGGGTCAATTCGCAACCTACATTGTCACTTCGAAACTCGATCTGCATCTCCGAAGCCTGCGTGCCAATAATTTAGTCATCGCATATAAGGTCGCCGGGGACATTGATAGCGGCCGCGCAACCGATTTTGGACGCACCGAACAAAATAAGCCTGGCGAACTTCGTGAACTTCGTATTGCGGAATGGCTCGACGGAAAGCTCTTATTTGCAGAACCACCCACAGCCGAGCGTGTGGCGACTCCGTTCCTTCCCCAATATTTGTCGGATGATTTCAACCAGGTCGTGCGCGACGGTGACCGGCTATTTCTGAGATCGGCGATTACCCTGCCCACGAAACAGGGAAAGCTCACAGTAGTTTCCAGCAAGCCTCTGGACCGCAGCCTTTTACTCGAGCTGGCGACTAATCTCGGGGAAGTCGGCCTGTACGCTTCCGGGCTGACTATCCGTCAACTCGACCAGGACGCAACGTCAGCACGAAGTGCTAGCAAATCGTCGGAGAAATCCGCGCAGCAGGACACAAAATACGTTCTCGATACCGGACCTCACCCGCTCACTCCCACCTATGTGGTTGGTACAGTTCCTCCGCCCACTCGCATTTTTGACCGACCTGTCAGCTTTCTCACGTCCATTGCCGTATTTAACTGGGCAGACGGCAGTACCTCGCAACCCGCCGCAATCAGTGTGCAGACCAGGTTTTCGGCGCTCTATGATCAATTGTTTGCGGCCTTGGGAGAGTTTGCTCCGGCTATTGAAGTGTTCTTCCTGGTCGCCACCATTGTCTTCGCGGTAATCCTGGCGATTGCTTTATTCATGGGCTCGCGACTCTCGCGTTCGATCACCGGCGCGGTGGCCGAACTCTATCTCGCCACCACCCACATCAACCGCGGCGACTTCAGCCATCGCATCCCCGTGACCTCAAACGACCAGCTGGCCGCGCTGGCTAATTCTTTCAATTCGATGACGGAATCGATCCAGAATCTCATTCGCGAACAGAAAGAAAAGCAGCGCCTGGAAAACGAAATCACGATCGCGCAGGAAGTACAGGCACAGCTTTTTCCGCGACATATTACGCAACTGCCCAGCTTGGAAGTTCACGGGTTTTGCCGGCCCGCACGCAGCGTGAGCGGCGACTATTATGACTTTCTGTCGGTCGGTCCGCAGCGTCTGCTGCTGGCTGTGGGGGACGTTAGTGGCAAAGGGATTTCCGCCGCGCTGCTGATGGCCACCATCCATTCCGCCGTGCGCGCCTATTCCGTGGAAGGAGTTCCGGCTCTTCGCCAGGTGCAAGCCGTCGGCGGCGGCCCAGCGCTGCTCTCAAGAGTTGATTCGGGAATTGAAGGCGCGGAGGTTTGCCCCGGCACATTGCTTTCGCTGCTGAATCATCAGCTTTATCACAGCACTCCCCAGGAAAAATACGCCACTCTATTTCTCGCAATGTATGAAGCTGAGGAGCGGCGGTTGACTTACAGCAATGCTGGGCATCTGCCTCCGCTCGTGCTTTCGGAGAGTGGCGCGGTCAAGCGGCTTGAGTATGGCGGCACGGTCGTCGGCCTGTTCGACAATATCCCTTATGACGAGGGTTCCGTGCAGCTTCGTCCCGGCGAAATTTTCCTTGCGTACAGCGACGGGATCACGGAGCCGGAAAATGATTACGGTGAATTCGGCGAGCAACGCCTGATTGATCTTGTGCAGGAAAACCGCTACCTTCCTCTCGAACGAATTGCCGAGATCGTCACCGCAGCTGTCGATGATTGGATCGGTGGTGCCGAACAGCCGGACGATGTGACGCTCGTGCTCGCCAGGGCCCGCTGACCCATTGAGTTACGATGTCATTCCGAATGGCTCAAGCCATGAGATCAGTGGCGCCGAGCAACCAGACGATGTCACGCTCTACTCGCCCTGGCCCGCTGATAATTAAGTACGATGTCATTCCGAATGGCTTCAGCCGTGAGGAACCTGCTTTTGATGACGTCGCCAGGCATCGTTCTTTCTAAAGCGATGCCATCGCCGGACAAACAGCAGCAGGATCAATGAAACCTGAGCTGCGAAATAGCCCACAAACATTTCATCCCCAAACTGTGTTTCAATTTTCTTAGCCTATTTTTCCGGGAGGAGCTGTGTCCCAAAAATCAAACCCATTCGCCCGAAGCTTCGCCGTAACTTGCCTGCTAGCCGCGACCCTGATCCTCGCTGCTTGCCCGCCTCATGAAAGCATCGAATCCATTAATCGCGACCCTTCCCGCTTTGGCCGCCACGAAGTCACGATTGTCGGCCGCGTCGTAAATTCCTTCGCCGCGGCTGGCATCGGTGTGTTCGAGATTGACGACGGCACCGGACGCATGTGGGTTTACAGCAAAAAGTACGGGGTGCCAGGAACCGAATCGAAGGTCGCCGTCACCGGAGTCATCCAGCAGGGCTTTAGCATCGCCGGACGAAACTTCGCCACCATTCTGTACGAGACCCGCCGTCACAGCTGACGAAAGATAATGGTCCGCGCAGATCGCTGAATTCGCTTTGTTATAATCGTCTCTGATCGCGGAGATCCTCTCCCCGCGGGCCGCTCACATGGCGCTATCGTCTAGGGGTTAGGACGGAAGATTCTCAATCTTCAAACCCGGGTTCGATTCCCGGTAGCGCTACCAAAATATTACCTACTCAATTTCCGCCCATCCGCCAGGCTCTCGTCTTTCACGCAGCTCCTTCTTCCCAGCACGGCTGGTTCGGCTACCTAGATAGCAATCCCACGCCAACGATATCCGGCGGTTAACTCCTGAGCCGCGATAGTCACCTTCATGCGCGTTCGAGGCGTGATCACGATGGATGCTCCCGCGCCGCGATGTTTATTCAAGATCCAAGCGCAGGTATCTATGTCGAAGGAAAATTGTCTCGCTCGATTGATGTCAGCCCACCGGTCGCAACTACGCGAAAGTACAGTGTTGACAACGCTTATCTGATTGTTTTCTATTGGGATCGTGTGTAGTGTTTTCCGAAGCGGGAAGAACGTTTAGCGAAGGACTTAGGGGGAATTATGCGCAATATTTTTTGCGGCAGACTCGCGAGCATTGTGTGTTCGGTGATAACTGTGGTTCTTTGCCTCAGCAGCACCTCCGTGCTCGCCCAAGTCACTTCCGGAACTATTTTTGGATCTGTGAAGGATGCAAGCGGCGCTGTCCTGCCAAACGCCACGATTACGGTGAGGGCTGACCAAATTGGTTTTACCCGCGTGGTCACTTCCTCTGCGAATGGCGATTTCGTCCTCCCTAATCTGCCTCCCGCTACGTATTCCATTCAGGTGGAAGCCGAGGGTTTTAAGAAGTTGGAAGCGCGCAGAGTAGTGTTGAGCGCGGCCGACAAACTCAACGCCGGCGATTTTGTTTTACAGGTAGGAGCAACGACGGAAACGGTCAACGTTACCGCCGACCCCGGACAACTTCAGTTGCAGTCTAACTCCGGCGAGCGCTCGGATCTGGTCACTAATAAGCAGCTCAATGAAGTAGCGATCAACGGTCGCAACGTCCTCGATTACATGAAATTGGTCCCCGGAGTGATTAGCAGCTTTAATGGCTCAGTTTCAGGTACCGGGGGTCTCGATGCGATGAACATAAATGGTACTCGCGCTAACCAGCATGAGTTCACCATCGATGGTGCTTCCAATGTCGATACCGGCAACAACGGCGGGACTCACGTCACGATCAACCCGGACGCAATTGAGGAAGTAAAAGTCCTGACCTCGAATTACCAAGCGGAGTTCGGCAAAGCGGCAGGCGGCCAGATCGCCCTTGTAACCAAGAGCGGCACAAATCAGTGGCACGGAGATGGTCGGTTTTTTCATCGCAATGAGAGCTTGAATGCAAACGAGTGGTTCAACAAGCATGATCAGCTCAGTCCCAGTGATCCGAAGGCGACCCCTCCGTATAATGCTCCCCCGCTTTACCGCTATAACTATGTCGGTTATCAGATCGGAGGTCCGGTCAAGAAGGATAAAATATTCGTGTTCTGGAGTCAGGAATTTTATAGGCAGTTAATCCCGATCAACGGTACTACGCAGTTCTACACGCCGACCTCGTTAGAGCGGAAAGGCGATTTTTCGCAGTCGGTAGATGGAAACGGCCAGCCTGTAGTCATTTACGATCCCACAACTGGCAATCCATTTCCGAACAATAAAATTGATTCAACGCAGCTTCCGGCAGCACAACAAGCTGTGTTCGCGCAAATACAGAAGGTTCTTAATCTATATCCCTTGCCGAATGCTAGCGGGATTAATTCGAACGGGCTCTATAACTACTCGACTGCACTTTCGTACACCGATCCTCGACGAGAAGACATCGCCAGGGTGGATTATCAGCTTAATGCGAACAACCGCCTCTTCGGACGTTGGATTCACAACAGCGATCACGAACAGGCGCCATTTTCAACCGGCGGTCTGGGCGCGGTCGATTGCCTGGCGGCAATAAACTTTCCTGGCGGTTGTATCCAGGAGCACCCCGGCTGGAATCTCTCGGTGAATCTGGTCAGCACCATCAGGCCTACGCTGCTGAACGAATTCTCGATTGGACCGAGCGTGACTAAGTCTCTCGTCACAGGGGCCAACGGCAACATTTCTACGACAAAAAACGGTATCAACCTTCCACTGCTCTTTCCATCTCAAACCATTCCTGATATGAGCTTTGGCGGTCTTAATAATGTTGGCTTTGGCTGGAGCTATTTGGGATCCATGCCTTGGCACCAAGCCAACACAACTATCAACCTGAACGACAATTTGTCCTCGGTGAAAGGCAAACACACGGTAAAAACCGGCGTTTTCTATCAACGCAACCGCAAGGACCAGATCGCTTGGGGCAATGTCAACGGGCAATTCACGTTCAACGCCAGTTCAACCTCGCCAAGCTCAGCTTGCCCCTCAGGTACTGCTTGCGGCGATCCATACGCCAGTGCTCTGCTGGGAGACTTTACTGCATTCGATCAATCTACCGCTCGACCAATCGGCTTCTTCCGTTACAACCAACTGGAGTTCTATGTGCAGGACACGTGGAAGCTGACAAGCAAGTTGACTCTGGACTACGGAATGCGCTTCGCATGGATTCCGCCGCAGTATGACGCGAAAAACCAGATCGCGCTCTTCGATCCAGCATCCTACGATCGCGCCAAAGCTGTTACGGTCAATACAGATGGCAGTCTGGTTTCCGGCAGTGGAAACCCGTTGAATGGGATGCGGTTCACCGCGAGTAACACGATTCCGGCGGGCGGCTGGAACGACCGCAGTATTATGCCGGAGCCGCGGTTGGGTTTTGCCTACGACCTATTTAGCAGTCACAAAACAGTCCTTCGCGGCGGTGCTGGCATGATGCATGACCGCGTACAAGGGAATTTAATTTTCAATCCGGTCTTTAGCAATCCCGCGGTAGTCCAGACCGTGCAGTTGGCATCTGGCAACATCGTGAATCTTTCCTCAGCTCAGACTTCCCTTGGCAGCGCAGTGCTGGGCAACATCGTCGGCGCCGCTAAAAGTGGGAATGTACCGACGGTTTACAGCTTCAGCTTGGGCATACAGCAGGAGGTCGGAAGGGGTACAACTCTGGACGTAGCGTACGTGGGCACGCTGTCCCGCCACTTGGTGACATCGCGGGATATCAATGCCATCCCCTATGGTTACGCGTTTACACGTGCAGCCCAGGACCCGAGCTGTTTCGGCGGCACAGTGCCTGCAGTAGAACCTGGCCTTCTACCTCAGTATGCCGCCGCCGGTTATAGCTTTAGCGGAGTTTGTGCCTACGGGCATTCGTCATATACGGATGCGGTTTTGGTGCCTTATAAGGGCTATGGTCAAATCCCTTATCTCAGGTTTGATGGCACTTCTAATTACAATTCTCTTCAAGTTTCTTTGCAGCGGCGATTCAGCAAGGGATTTACGTTTGGCACGGTTTATACCTACTCGAAGGCACTCGCGACGGCGAGTTCGGACCAGGACACCCAGGATCCGTTCAATCCTCGCGCTCTTGATTACCGCGCAGCGAGTTGGGACCGTACTCATGTGTTCGCCGCAAATTATGTCTATGACATTCCTGGTCTGAACAAGCACTTCGGGGGACCGAAGTGGCTCTCCTACATCACCGATAATTACCAGTTGAGTGGCATAACCCAGTTTCAAACGGGTGCCCCCATCGACACCGGAAACAATTGGGCAGGAGAGCCTGGAGCGCTAGACGGCTCGAATATGTGGGGTGCGATTCCACTTTATTATGCTTTCGACAAGAACCTGAACCCGCTACTTCCCGCAATTGGGCCGCAAGTTCGCCCCACGCGCGATCTTCTGCGCACTGGGGGGATGCAGAACTGGGACATGTCCATTTTTAAGAACATCCCTCTGGGCAGGAACGAAGCACGATTCCTTCAGCTGAGGCTTGAAGCGTTCAATGCCTTCAACCATCCGAATTTCTACGACAAAAATTACAGTGTTGATTTAAATGGGCCGTGGCAGTGGCAGCCCGGCACGGCCTTTTCAATCAGCCAAGGCTCTGGCTGGGGAAAGAACACCGACACCTACTCCGGAGTAGGCGGCTTCCGGGTGATACAGCTCGGTGCCAAGATTTACTTCTAGTAGAGCGCGCTGAGGACCTGGGCGGGCATGCAACGGTCATATCTCGGAACCGGCATGCCTTTACTTACCTATGGCGACTCGCCCGCAACTGACGTAACTTGGCCAAAACGGGAACATCGAACTCTAAATAGCGTTTCTTCACATGGCGCCCAAATTCCTCCCCAGCGAAGATGTGATTCTCACTGACTCAGAGCCCATCATCCTGGGGCACGCAACGCATACCCAAATAGGCATTTGGGTCCGCTTTTCTGGTTACTGTTGTTACTTCCGCTAGAGTACTGGGGGGCCTACCATTACAATGTGCGACTAAACAGTCTCTTGGTGAGCCGCGATTCGGAGGTGCAGCAGGCCGTCGCCGAAGTGTTTGACGGAATTGAACTCCGCACGCAAGATGACTGTATTTCCGCGCTGGACCTGATTGGCCGTAGCCATTTCGATGGTTTCATCATCGATTGCGATGGAATCGAGCGTGGCTCTGAAATCGTCGCTGCCGCCCGTCATAGCCGCTCAAATCGTAAATCTGTGATCTTCACCATTGTGAGTGGAAAGACGTCCGTCGCCGCCGCAACAGAACTGGGGTCCAATTTTGTTTTGGAAAAGCCCCTCGACACCGCCCGCCTGAGCACCTATTTCCAGTCTTCGGTCCGCCAGATGGAGATGGAGCACCGCCGGTATTTCCGTTACGAACTTTCGATTGACGCCGAGGTAGTTCGCCGCGACGGAGCAATCATCTCTGCCCAGATACTCAACGTAAGTGATGGCGGTCTGGCACTGCGGTTATTGGATCGGGCGCATCTGCACGGCTCGGTGACCCTGCGATTCACTATTCCGAATGCGCAGCAAACACCTCTAACCGCCGTCGCCCTCATCTGCTGGTCACGCGGGCCGGTGTTTGGGATCAGGTTTTTCGGCATGCCTAAAGAGAGCGGCGCAGCCTACGCGGAATGGCTCTCTTCCATGGCATTGGTCTAACCACCGTAAGCTTTGTGGTTCCACACTCCGCGCTGAACTACCAGCCCAGTTTCATCCCCTTGTTCTGCTCATCCAGCCACTTCTTGAGCGGCGCAAAATATTCGATGATGGCCGTGGCGTCGGCTTCGCGTTGTCCGGTCAAAGCTTCCATCGCTTCCGGCCATGGTTTGCTCTGCCCCATTTCGAGCATCTTGTTTAATTTGGTACCTGCGGGTTTTGATCCGAAAAATGTGCAGCGGTTCAGCGGCCCCTTATGCCCCGCCTCGCGACACATCGCGCGATAGAACTGGAACTCGTAAATGTCCGCCAGGAAATACCTCATATAAGGCACATTCCCAGCAACGTGATATTTCGCGCCTGGATCGAAGTCGGCTTCACTGCGCTCGACTGGCGGCACCACACCTTGGTATTTCAGGCGCAAGTCCCACCACGCTTTGTTGTAATTCTCCGGTTTGACCTCGCCGGAGAATACCTGCCATCGCCACTTGTCAATCAGCAAGCCAAAGGGAAGAAATGCGACTTTATCCAATGCCTGCCTCAACAGAATTGGGATATCGGCTTCGGGCGGAGGAACCTGATCGAGCAGACCGATTTGTTTCAGGTACTCCGGCGTGATGGAGAGGGCGATGGTGTCGCCGATTGCTTCATGGAAGCCGTCATTAGCTCCATTTTGAAAAAGCAGCGGCTGGTCCTTATACGCGCGTTGATAAAAATTGTGGCCGAGTTCGTGGTGAATGGTCACAAAATCCTCGGCGCGGATCTGAATGCACATTTTTATCCGCACGTCGTCCTTGTTGTCCAGGTCCCATGCGCTGGCGTGGCATACAACGTCTCGATCAGCAGGTTTGACAAACAACGACCGCTCCCAAAACGTTTGCGGCAGCGGCGCGAAGCCCAGTGACTTATAGAAATTCTCGCCGTACTTCACCATTCCGTGGGCATCGAGGTTTTTTGCCTTGAGCAGGTCCGTCAAATCGTAGCCGCTGCTGTGCTCCGGCAACCCAAGAATTGGAAAAACATTACCCCATGCCTGCGCCCATGGATTTCCCAGCAAATGCGCGGGAATCGGGCGATCCGGCGGCACAATTTGCGGCCCGTATTTCTGCGACAGGCGCACCCGAACAAACGTGTAAAGAGAAAGATAGAGCGGCCGTACCTGCTCCCATAACCGGTCCAGCTCCGCGTCGAATTGCTGAGGAGGCATGTCGTATCCGGCACGCCACAGAACGCCCGTGTCCTTGAATCCTAAATCCCGCGCCCCCTGGTTCGAAAGATCGACGAATCGCGAATACTTTTTGCGCATCGGTGCGCCGATCGCGTGCCATCCGACCCACACGTCTTTGAGCTGGTTGGGATCGCGGCTGTCGCTCATGACCTTTTCGATCGCGGTAATGTCCAGACATTTGGCGGATGGATCGCAATATTTGCCTTTGCCGTAGTCCGATTCGAGCGATGCTGCAATTTCAGTCATTTCCCTTCTCAGGGCAGGATCCTTCGGGCCAGGTGCAGTGAGCGAAAGTTTCAGCAACAAGAATTTCCGCGCCAAGTCCGCGGGCATCTTTACACCGTCGAAGCGTTTAGCCTGTTCAACTAGCTCGCTGGTCACTGCGGTGATCTCATCATTGGCGGCGGCGGCGAGGGCTTCGGTGTCATCGGTGATGAAATTGTCATGGACCCAATTCGCCTGATTGACCTTCACACTGAGTTCCGCCAGGCGGGCCTCAGCCTTATTCATGAAGGCTTCAGCTTCGGCTACGGTTGGGGATCCAGAGGTTTGGGCTTGGAGAACAATGGCAAAGGCAAAAAGAAAAAAGGCTGCAAGCAGGGTCATCTTCATATTTGCTCCGCAGAGATTATGCATGAGGGAGATGATCTGCTTCAAACCCAAGCATCCCCAAAGCGCCTGCCCTACGTCTCTACGGGACCGGGCGCCGGTTTGCTGAATCTCGCAGTCATCTTTTAGAATCAAATGGTTCAGCAATAAGCTTGGAGAACCTATGAAGGCAGCCATGCATCCTGCATACAACGAAGTACGCGTGCAATGCGCATGCGGCAGCACATTCACCACGCGATCCACGCACAAGGGCGACATCCACACCGAAATCTGCTCGAGTTGTCACCCTTTCTTTACCGGCAAGCAAAAGCTGATGGATACCGCCGGCCGTGTCGAGCGCTTCCGCCGCAAGTACGCCAAAGTCGGTACGGACAGCAAGGCGACCGCAGGGAAGAAGTAAGCTCTGTAGAGACGTGGCCTACTACGTCTCCAGCGACAGTTTTTGTGTAGAGGCCTTCACCTGATGAAGGCCTTTTCCTTTTAGAATTGATTTGTGGCCGATATTGGAAAGACGCTGTTGTTCTTCGGTCTGGTTCTTGCGGCCCTTGGATTGGTACTGGTTCTGGCCGGCCGCACCAATCTTCCAATTGGCCGATTGCCGGGTGACCTCGTCTATCGCGGCAAACACGCGGTTTTTTACTTCCCGCTGGCCACGTCGATCCTGCTGAGTGTTGTGCTGTCGTTGATTTTCTATGTGATTGCGAAGATCAGGCACTGAGGCGAAATGCTTAGAATGGGCTCCCGGCCTTCGCCCGAAGTCTCACATCGTGGGACGCTGCCGTCAAAGAAGTGACCTCCGCATTGCGCAAATAAACGAAAAAGTAATACAACGCAGGTCCAATTGGCACCAAGAAATAGAGTGGCACTGCCCAAAGTGCTTTCCTTGCCCACGATGACTTGTCAAAGTTGAACCAGAAATACCACATCGCTACGGTCAATATGGCGCTCCCCAAAACCCCGGGTAGGAGTAGTGACCGGGCTATGCTCAGAACTCGCGGAAAACCCGACAATGACCTCAGGCCTGAAAAGCCCATTGCTAGCAATATTGCAAACAGTGCTCCGAAAAACATAAGGGCCAGAACAGCACACACAAAATATACGACCCGCGATTCTCGGGAGATGATCCAACTCTTAGTTATAGGAAGGTAAAGCACGACGCGGGAAATCTAGCACGTAGCAGGTGATAACTCAAGGCTGTCGTGATCTGGATCTCGCGCCATCCTCTTTTGGATACAACACCACCGACCGCCTCAGGCCCTCGCCCGTGCTCTCGGTCATTAGATCGTGCTCATCTCGCAACGCCAGGTGAACAATGCGGCGCTCGCGGGAAGACATGGGTGCGAAATGATAAGGGGTTCCTGATTGTCGAACTTTTTCAGCCGCCACGCGTGCCGACATGCGCAATTCTTCTAGCCGCGCCTTTCTATGGCCCATGCAATCAAAGCTGATTTTTTCGTGCTCATTGCCGGGGAGGTGAAGCATCTCCATCGCCAGCAGTTCCATCGCGCGCAATAATTCCGCGCCGCGCGCCAACAGAAGCGACGAATCCGGCCCCGCGAATTCAACGAGGATATCGGGACGCTCCCAATCACGGTCGTCGGCAATGGCGGGATCGACCGTGATGCGGTATTTCAGTTTGAGTCCGGCATGCTTAACGATGCCGTTCAGAAATCCGTTGAGCTGATTGGCAGATTCGATTTTATTCATAAGAAAGCACCGAGCTTCCAGCTATGAGCTGTGAGCAACACTCTTTGCGTAATATGCGTGATCGCTCACTGCTCGAGGCTCACAGCTATTTATCTTTCTTTCTTGCACGCTTGGCCGCAATCTCTCTCATCTCGCGCCCTAACTTGGTGCGGTTCATGATCCACTGTTGGGCAATCATGATCAAGTTGCTCTCCGCATAATAAAGATTCAGGCCAGCCGGCAGCTTAAAGAAAAAGACGCCCATCATGACCGGCATCATGAAGTTCATCATGCGCTGCTGCGTCGGGTCCATTCCCGGCTGCGGAGTCATCCGCTGCATGAGGAACATGCTGCCCGCCATGATCAGCGGCAGTATCCAGTCGCTTGCAGACAGGTCGTGTATCCACAGCCAGTGTGCCTGCCGCAAGTCGATGGCTGTGCCCAGCATTTTGTAATACGCGATCAGGAATGGCATTTGCACCAGCAAAGGCAGGCATCCACTGACCGGATTCACTTTCTCACGCTTATAAAGCTCGGCAATCTCCCTCTGCATGTCCTGCTTCCGGGGATCACGCATACTGTACTTCTTATATTTTTCCTGGATCGACTTCATCTGCGGCTGCAGCTTCTGCATCTTGAGCGCAGATTTCATCTGATAAATACGCAGTGGCAGCAGCAACAAAGTAATGATGAACGTCTGCACCACAATGGCCCAACCCCAATTGCGGGTGTATTGTTGAAACCAGCGCAGGCCGATGTAAG
>Ga0209474_10001397_pt1 | contig 23834 bp, 25 predicted proteins | sample GraSoiAngelo_145_FD_185902 | JGI IMG/M metagenome (GOLD analysis project Ga0209474, IMG submission 185902) | Grasslands soil microbial communities from the Angelo Coastal Reserve, California, USA - 14_1009_05_20cm (SPAdes) (version 2) | ecosystem: Environmental > Terrestrial > Soil > Grasslands...
GACTTCGAGGCGCCGCTTCGGGCGCTCGGGCACAAGCACGATCTCATCGCGCTCATCCTGAACGATCCGCGGGAGGCCGAGCTCCCATCGGTCGGGCTCGTCGCGCTCGAGGATGCCGAGAGTGGTCGCGTCGGATACCTCGACACCTCCGATCCGGCGGTGCGCGAGCGCTTCGCGCGGTCGGCGCGCGAGCGCCGCGCGCAGCGGCTGCGCGCGTTCAGCCGCATGGGCATCGACCGCGTGGAGCTCTCGACGGAGCGGCCCTACGTGCCGGCGCTTCTTGGGCTCTTCAACGCCCGATCCAGGCGCAACTGATGCGCGTTCTGGCCCTCGCGGGCCTGCTCTTGATGCTGCTCGGATCGGTGGCGGCGGCCGACGGTCCGATCAACGTCGCCGCCTCGGTGGACAAGCACGGGATCACCATCGGCGATCCGATCGGGCTCGTGCTCGTAGTGGAGACCGATCCCGGTTATCTGATCACGGACAGCGGCGTCGGCCGCTTCATGGACGAGTTCGAGGTGCTCGAGGCGATCCCACCTCAGGTCACGAAGATCGCGGGTGGCAGGACGCGTTACACCTTCCGCTATCGGATCACGGCATTCCGTGTCGGCGATCTCGTCTTTCCGCAGATCAACGTCGCGTACCAGTCGCCGGCGGGCGTGCCCGGAATCGTATTGACCGCCGACATACCCATCGTCATCGCGACCGTCATCCAGCCGGGTGAAGCAACCGATGACATCAAGCCGGCGAAGCCACAGCTGCGGCTTCCCACCGCCACGCCGCAGATCCCGCAGCTCGCGCTCCAGGTCGCCCTCGCTGTCGTGGTGCTCGTGATGCTCACGCTCATCGTTCGCCAAACGCGGCGCGCCGCCGCCCGCCGTCCGAAAGACGCGGAGATGGACGAGGTGCTGCAGACGCCCGCGCAACGCGCGCTCGCCGAGCTGAATCGGGTTGCGTCGCTCGGTCTACCCGAGAAGGGTCGCTACGCCGAGCACTACGCGCTCCTGTCAAAGACGCTCCGGGCATACGTGCGCGACCGCTTCGGCCTGGCCGCGGGTGAGCGGACGCCGCGGGAGCTGCGCGAGGACATGCTCCGCGCCGGGATCGACCGCACCGAGATCGCGACGATCTACGAGATCCTGCGCGAGGGCGAGACCGCCCGCTTCCATCGGGCCATCTCCTATCCCGCGCGCGCCCAGCACGCGGTGCGGTCCGCGCTCGACGCGATGCGCCGGGCGGCCGTCGCCGAGCAGTACGAGCTCATGAAGGGCCAGCCGTCGTGACCGACATCACCTCGTTTCAGTTCGAGGATCCATGGATCCTCGCGCTCCTGGTTGTCGTCGGCGCGGGTCTCGCGCTGAATCTGCTGCGAGCGCGGCGGCCCGGCGCGGGTCTTCTCTTCTCATCGCTCGGACTTATTGGTGGAGGGACGCCGGGCTGGCGCGTGCGCTGGCGATGGGTCCTCATCCTCCTACGCGTTCTCGCTCTCGTAGCCTTCGTCGTGGCGCTCGCGAGACCGCAGCTCGTGCGCGCCTCGGTCGAGTCGATCGCGGAAGGGATCGACGTCGTCCTGGTCCTCGACACGTCGGGGTCGATGTCCGAGCGCGGCTTCGGCGGCTCCGCGAAGATCGACGCGGTCAAGCGCGTCGTCACCGATTTTCTCGGCGGGTTACGGAACGACCGCGTGGGCATCGTCGTCTTCAGCGGCGAGGCGATCCTGCTTGGCCCGCCGACGCTCGATTACTCCGCTTCGCAGAAGCTCGTCGAGCCGATCGAGACCGGCACACTCACCGGTGGTACGGCCATAGGCACCGGCCTCGCGACCGGCATCAACGTCCTTCGCGACTCGCAGGCGAAGTCGAAGGTCGTGATCCTCTTGACCGACGGCGAGAACAACGGAGGAGACATCACCCCGCTCGACGCGGCGAACATGGCGAAGCTCCTGGACGTCCGCGTGTACACCATCGGCGCGATAACCCTCAACGCCACGGCCGACCAGGACGTGAGCTCCGACACCGTCGACGAGCAGTTGATGCGCAAGATCGCCGAGGGCACCGGGGGCCACTACTACAGCGTCTCCGACGAGAACTCGCTCGCCGAGGTCTACCGCGAGATCGAGTCGCTCGAGAAGTCGCACGTCGGAACGCGGGACTTCATCGACTACCAGGAGGCGCAGCTGGGCTTCCTCGCACTCGGCATCGCAGCTCTCTTTGCCGAGCTCGCGCTCGCGGCGACCGTGTTCCGGAGGACCCCGTGAAGATCGCGCTCGCGCATCCGGAGCTCGCGCCGCTGCTGCTCGCGGCCGTCCTGATCGTGGCTCTCTGCGCGGTTGCGCTCGTACGGCGGCGCCGCGCGCTCGCCGCGTTCGCCGGTACCGGCGCGCGCCTCGCATCGGCGAGCCCCGCGCGGCAGGTCACCAAGCTGATCCTTGTCGGGGCGGGCTGCCTCCTCGTCGTGGTCGCGCTCGTCGGTCCCGAGATCGGCGAGGCGCCGCGGCGTGCCCCAATCTCGACGCTCGACACGATCGTCGCTCTCGACATCTCGCAGAGCATGGCCGTTCGCGATGTCGAGACCGATCGCCTTCACGTGGCGCAGCGCGCGATCGAGCTCCTTGGCCAGCAGCTGAGTGGGGGGCGCGTCGGCCTCACGCTCTTCGGCGGCTCGAGCGTGCTGCGCTATCCGCTGACGGCATCGACGAAGATCGTGGGCCCGGCGCTCGATACATCCGGCCACGGCTTCCACGTGCAGCCCGGCTCCTCGCTCCAGGCCGCGCTCGACGGCGCGGCCGCGCAGTTCCCGACGACCGCGGCCGATGACCTGCGGACGCGGGCGATCGTGGTCGTCTCGGACGGAGAGGATCCCGTACCCGACCTCCCGGTTCTCGATCCGTATCTCGCCCGGGGCATCCACGTCTTCACGCTCGGTATCGGCACGCCCGCCGGTGGCCCGGTCCCGGTCTACGACATAAAGGGCCAGTACCAGCAGATGCTCGTCGACGCGAACGGTACGCAGATCACGAGCCGGCTCGACGAGGCTCGACTCGTCAACCTCGCGACCGCCGGCGGTGGACGCTACTTCCACTACGAAAACGAAGGGACGGTCAAAACCCTCAGCGACGCGTTGCGCGCGACCGACATGGCCCTGGCGACGACCGAAGGTGGGCTCAGCGCTGAGGACCGGTACCAGATCTTCCTCGGCGTCGGCTTGGTCCTTCTCATCGCGGACTGGCTTTTGGGCGAGCGTCGGCCCATGCCGCGGCCGCGCCTTCCCCGCGGACGCGCCGCACCGCGCCGTCGCGTCCTCGGAGCCGTGAGCGCGCTGCTCCTTCTCGTGGTTGCCTGCGGGCCGGGCGACCCGATCGCGGACCAGCTCGATGCCGCGAACCAGGTCTTCCCGCACGATCCCGCCGGAGCGGTCGCCCGCTACCGCGATCTCCAAGCCAAACGTCCGACCGCACCCGAAATTTCGATCAACCTCGGCAACGCGCTGGCCGCACTCGGAGAACACGACCGGGCCCTTGTCGAGTACGGCCGCGGGATCGATGCCGCGACGGGGAAGATCCGGGCGATCGCGTTCTACGATCGAGGGACCTCGCTCTTCCGCCTGGGACGGATCCTTGACGCGCGCGCGGCTTACGTCGAGGCGCTCCGTCTCGACCCGAACGATCGCGATGCGAAGTTCAACGTCGAGGTCATCGACCGCATCCTCGGCCAGCTTCCTCCGCAAAAGACAGCTCCGACGAGCTCGCCCGGGCCTGCGACCGAGGCGCCCGGGCAGCAACAGCCGGGCGGATCGCCCCAGGCGACGGCACCCGCAACGGGCTCGGGCAACCCGACCGGCACGCCGATCCCGGATGCTTCGGCGTCGAGTGGCGCCCCCGAGCCGGAGTCCGTCCAGAGCGCGCTCACCAACTTCCGGCGAGATCTGACGGTGGACGAGGCGCTCCGCCTTCTGGATGCGCTCCGTGGCGAGCAGCGTGGGTTGCCGGCGGTCCTCGAAGGCACGGGTGTGCGTCGAGGCAGTAACTTTGATGTGGCGTATTGACGCGGGCGTGGGCGGGTCAGGCGCGGCGCGCTTTCTGGCTTTGGTCCTGCTGGTGGACCCGTCAAGCCGAGCGGCATTTGGGGGGAAACGATGCGCATAGATCTGAACGCGAAGGTCAGGACGAGCGACGGGCACGACGCGGGGAACGTCCACCGCATCCTTGTGGATCCGGAGACGGAGCGCATAACGGGTTTCGTGGTCAGCACCCGCCGATTGCTCGGCCGAGACGTGATCGTCGGGGAGGACATGTTCGCGGCAGCATCGGCCGGCGGCGACACGATCACGCTCAATCTGAGCAAGAAGGAGCTCGACACCCAGCCGAGCTTCGAGGAAGACGACTTCGTCGCGCCACCTGCCGGTTGGTCGGCGCCCAATCTCGGCTACGCGATCCCGCCCCAGTCATTCCTCTGGCCCGCCGATTCCGCGGTCGCCGATATGGGCAGAGGCGAGGCGTCACGTCCCTCGATCAAGAAAGGCGACGCGGTCAAGGACCGCGACGGTGACGTTGTCGGCGCGGTCGAGGACATACGGTTCGACGAGAAGACCGGCGAAGTCTTGAGCCTCACGGTGAAGGCCGGCACCGGACTCGAACGCCTCTTCGGCGGCAGCAAGGTCGCCGAGATCTCGCGGGACGACATCCTGCGGATCGCCGAGGGCGAAGTGCGGCTGGGAGTCGACCGCGAGGAGATCGTCCCGAGGGAGCACGAGACCGGCACGCGTTAGCTCGCTCCAAAACAGTCCCGCGCGACGAACGGCGTCGCCAGAAGCAGACCCGTCATGAGCGCGACGATCACGATGAGACGGACGACCGGATTGTCGTGGGGCTCCTCGCCCGCCGATTCGTGGAGCACGGCTCGCGCGCGAGTGGCTTCATCCTCCGGCACCAGAACGACGAAGCGTCCGACGGAGAGCCCCCCAGCGACACCGAGCATGGCGTCATCTCGCGCCACGCGCGGACGCAGATGCTCGGCGCGCAGGGCGCTCGCGGCCACCTCGGCGTCGACCTGGCTCGCCGCGAAGTGGACGGCCACCTCGTTCACGATCCGGCCACCGCCGTGAGGGCGATACGGATCGCCGCGAGCATGACGACGACCGAGAGGATCGCGAGAAGCGCACGCGGTTGCGTGCGCACGCTCACCGCGGCGCCGATCGGCGATGCCACGAGCGCCGAGATGAACACGATAGCGGCGAGGGGTGGGTCGATCTGCGCGGTCGCGGCCTTTCCGATGAGCGCGGCGACCGCGGCGAAGAGGCCGATGCCGAGCGACGATCCGATCGCGATCCGCGGCGGTACTCGCAGGATGTACACGAGCGCGGCGATGATGAAGGCGATGCCGCCGATCCCCACGATGCCGCCGAAGAAACCGAGCACGAGCGCGATGGGGATCGCGAGCCTTGGATCGGCGCGGATGTCTTCCGCGGGCTCATCACGCGGCGTGACCGGGAGCAGCAGCATGATGCTGCCTGCGAATGCGAGGATGGCGAAGATGATCAGGATGACGTTATCGGCGAGGTCGCGCGATAGGAACGCACCGACGACCGCCGCGATCGCGCTCGGCGGTCCCATGAGCCACACGAGGCGCGACGACACGTTGCCGTAGGAGCGATGGCGCAGCGTGCCGAGGGCGCTTCCGGAGATCGCCTGCACGATGGTGAGTCCGGTCACGATCTTCACCGGGATCGCGACGCCGCCGACGAGCGGCGGGAGGTAGAGGAGGAACGGCGTCAGCACGAGACCGCCGCCGATCCCGAGCAGCCCCGAGAGGAAGGACGCCACGAGGCCCGCGACCGCGGTGATGGCCTCGTCCGTCATCCGCCCCTATATATAGGGGAGTGGTGCGCCTTGCGCTGGCTGCGGCGGTCGCCCTTGCGGCGTGCGCACCGATCGAGGCACAGCCCAACCGCACGTTTACGTTCGGTTCGTCGCCTTCGGCAACGGTTGCGGGAGCTACCTGGCGACGCATCGCGGACGTCACGACGCCGCGCAGCGAGGTCGCCTCTGCGGTCTTTCGGGGTGTCGTCTACGTAGTCGGCGGGTTCGGCGGCGGGAACGTGGTCGAGACATATGTCCCCGATAGGTGGTCCGCGGGTCCGCGCTATCCGATCTCGGTCGATCACGCGATGGCCGCGGGAGTCGACACGGCCGGGACGCCGGGCCTTTACGTTTTTGGTGGCAACGTGAACGGCGTCGCGGTCGCACGATCGTTTCGATTCTTCGGCGACCAGGGCTGGCGCGAGATCGCGCCCATGCCCGCGCCGCGCTCGCAGGGCGCCGCGGCCGCGATCGGCGGTCGCATCTTCATCGTCGGCGGTGCGCAGGGCGACCGCTTGGTCAGCCCGACCTTCGTGTACGACACCGCCGCCGATCGGTGGACCACGGCGGCGCCGATCCCGACGCCACGCGATCATCTTGCCGCCGCCTCGATCGGCGGACGCGTCTGTGCGGTGGGTGGGCGCCGACTTTCGGTCCTCCAAAACCTCGCCGTCTTCGAGTGCTACGACCCAACAACGGACAGCTGGCAAGCGATGGCCGATGCGCCAACTGCGCGCGGTGGGATCGGCGCGGCGACGATCGGGTCGCGCCTGTTCGTCACCGGAGGCGAGCAGCCGATCGGGACGTTCAAGGAGCTCGACATCTTCGATTCCGCGTCGGCCAAGTGGACCCGCGGTCCTGACCTACCGACCTCGCGTCACGGATTGGGCGTCGTCGCGGTGGGGAGCACGCTTTACGTGATGAGCGGCGGCCCGACCCCCGGCGTCAGCCAGACGGCCGTGTGCGAAGCGCTCGACGTTCGCTAGCATCGCGTGATCAACGCCGCCGGGGAGGCTCGCCATGAGGACTCGTTTGTCTGCGGTCACCGCCGTTATCGCGGTGCTCCTGACCGCGTGTGGCGGAACCCCATCCACGCAGCCGTCTGCGTCGACGGGACCGAAGGCCGACATAAAGGTTGGCCTTGCGATCTCCCTCACCGGCGCAGCGAACATCTACGGACCGTCACAGCAGAACGGCGCGAAGCTCGCGATGGACCAGATCAACGCGGCGGGCGGCGTCGACGGCGCGAAGATCGCGCTTGTCGTCGAGGACGATGCGTCCGCCCGCGACCAGGGAATCACCGTGTTCCGCAAGCTCATCAACGAGGACAAGGTCGCGGCGATCCTCGGTCCGACGCTCTCCGGCGTGGCCGCGGGCGCGCACCCCGTCGCGCAGCAGGCCGGCCTTCCGGTCATCGCGATCTCCAACACCGGCGTTGGCATCGTCGGTAAATGCGACTACGGCGCGTGCGACTGGATCTTCCGCGCGTCGCTCGGTGAGGAGACCGCGCTTCCCGCCGCGCTCAAGGCGGCGAAGGACAAGCTCAATCTCAAGAAGGTCGTGCTCATGTTCGAGAGCGACCAGAAGTTCGCCGCGGACGGCGCCGACATCTTCAAGAAAGCGGCGGCGGACAACGGCATCACCATCGCGCGGACCATCCCGTACAAGACCGCGGACGTCGACTTCTCGGCGTTCGTGACCCAGGCGAAGGGCGAAAGCCCCGACGCGATCCTCGCGTCCGGTCTTGCCGGGACGGCCTCGAAGGTGCTCGTCGAAGTCGGCAAGCAGTTCCCGCAGGGGCTGCGTGTGGTCGGTTCGAACGGCTTCAACTCGCCGGCCGTCATCGCGGCCGCCGGCGCCGCCGCGCCGAACATGATCGTCGGCACGGCCTGGAACAAGGCCTCGACGGACAAGACCAACGCCGACTTCGTGAAGGCCTTCAAGGACAAATACGGCTCCGATCCAGATCAGTTCGCCACCCAGGCGTACACCGCGATGGTCGTGCTGGCCGACGCGATGAAGCGGTCAGGCAATGCAAGCGACAAGGCGGCGCTCAAGAAGGCGCTCGAAGGCACGAAGGATCTCGCGACACCGCTCGGTGCGTTCAGCTTCACGCCGGAGCACGATGTCAAACAGCCGGTCTTCGTGATGACGGTGAAGGACGGTCAGTTCGTCCCATTCAACTAACCTGACGCCCGTTGGCCGAGCAGCTCTATAACGCGATCTTCGTCGGCAGCATCTACGCGCTGTTCGCCGTGGGGTTCGCTCTGGTGTTCTCCGTCCTCGACATCCTGAATCTCGCGCACCCAGTGGTGTTCATGCTCGGCGCGTTCGTGGCGCTCTTCTTCATGTCGACATTCGGCCTCCCGGCGGCGCTCGCGGCGGTCGCGGCGTTTGCGGTGACGGGCATGTTCGGCATCTTCCTCGACCGTGTCGCATTCGCGCCCCTCCGCCGGCGCGGCGCCCCGCCGCTCTCGGCGATGATCTCGAGTCTCGGGTTCGCGATCGTCGTGATCAGGCTCATGGAGCTGCGGTACGGCCCCGATCTTGTGAGCTACCCGGCCGGTAGCCTCCCGCAGACAGTGCTCCAGATCGGCGACGCGCGGCTCGACGGCCTGCGCCTTCTGATCATCGGGCTGGCGATCGTTCTGATGGTCGGGCTCACGTACGTCGTGCGCGCGACTCAGCTCGGACGCGACATCCGCGCTCTCGCCGAGAACCCGCGGGCGGCGCGACTCCTCGGTGTCGACGTCGACCGCGCGATCGCCGCGACCTTCTTCATCTCTTCGGGCCTCGGCGGTGTCGCGGGAGCGCTGCTCGGGTTCGCGTACAACGCGATCTATCCGCAGATGGGCACGCCCTACGAGCTCAAAGCCTTCACCGTGATGGTCGTCGGCGGTATGGGCAGCCTGCCGGGCGCGGTGCTAGGCGCGTACATCCTCGGCATCGGCGAGATCGCAGCGCTCGTGTTCCTGCCGGCCGAGCTCGCCGAGCTGCGCGACGCGCTTGCGTTCGGGCTCCTCTTTCTCGTGCTCGTGATCCGGCCGCGCGGCCTACTCGGGCACCGGGTCGCGGACCGCGCGTGATGGACGCGCTCGCCGATTTCCTCCGCGTCTACCAGACGACGGTCGGCGTCATCGGCATCAACGCTCTGCTCGCGCTGTCGGTCTGGCTCACGCTCTACGCCGGGCAGCTCACGCTCGGCAACGCCGCGTTCATGGCCATCGGCGCGTACGGCTCTGCGCTGCTCGGGATGCGCATGGGAGTTCCGTTCCCGCTGGGCCTGACGCTCGGCGCGCTGCTCGCCGCCGCGCTCGCGCTGCCCCTCGGCCTCGCCGTCTTTCGGCTGCGCGGTGTGTACCTGGCGATCGCGACGATCGGATTCGGCGAGGTTCTGCGCGTCGTTCTGCTGACTGTGCCGTTCACCGGTAAGGCGCTCGGCCTGAATGGCATCCCGGCGATCACCGAGCTCTGGCACATCTATCTCTCGCTCGCAGTCGTGGCCTACGTGTTGTGGCGCGTGCAGGGCTCGACCGTAGGGCGCGCCTGGGCCGCGATCCGTGAGGACGAGATCGCAGCCGCGAGTCAGGGCATCGCGATCCGTCGCTACAAGCTCGCCGCGTTCGTCGCCGGCGCCGCGATCGCGGCGTGGGCGGGCGGCCTCTCCGCGCATCTCAACTTTTCCATCGAGCCCGGCGACTTCGGGTTCACCCGCGCGGTCCAGATCCTGGTCTTCGCCGTGGTCGGCGGAACGCCGAGCGTCGCTGGGCCGATCATCGGAGCGACCCTACTCACCGCCCTTCCTGAGGTTTTGCGACCCTTGAAGGAATATCGCGACATCTTCGCGGGGCTCATCTTGATGGGCGTGATCATCTATCTACCTCGCGGCCTGGTGACGCTCGCCGAGCTGCGCAAGACGCGGCGCCTGCAGGAGATCGGGGTGGCCGATGTTGCTTGAATGCAGCGGCATCTCCAAACGCTTCGGAGGTGTGCATGCCGTCGCGGAGGTCGACCTCGCGATCGCGCCGCAACAGGTGTTCGGGCTGATCGGCCCGAACGGCGCCGGCAAGACGACGCTCGTGAATCTCATCAGCGGTCATCTTCGCGTGGACAGTGGCGCGATCCGGTTCGCCGGCGCCGACGTCACCGGCTTGGCGCCGCACACGCTCACCGCCCGCAGTATCGCCCGCACCTTTCAGGGCGTCCGGCTCTTCAAGGGCCTGACCGCGCTGGAGAACGTGCTCGTCGGTCGGCATGCGCGGATGCATTCGGATGCGCTGCGACGCCTCTGGCCGCGCGGCGCGTCGGACCGTTCCGACCGCGAGCGCGCTGTCCAGCTTCTCGAGCGGCTCGGACTGAGCCGGCCCGACGCCCTCGCCGGCGGGCTCGCCTACGGCGACCAGCGCCGCCTTGAGATCGCGCGCGCGCTCGCGTCCGACCCGCGCCTTCTCATCCTCGACGAGCCCGCGGCCGGGATGAACCCGGCGGAATCCGCGCGTCTTCGCGAGCTGATGCGCGCGCTCGTCACCGAGGGGCTCACCATCGTGCTCATCGAGCACGACGTGCGCCTTGTGATGGGCACGTGCGAGCGGGTCGCGGTGCTGAACTTCGGGCGCAAGATCGCAGAGGGCACGCCTCCCGAAATCCAGGCGAGCCCTGCGGTGCGCGAGGCGTATCTCGGGAGCGAGTACGCCGCATGAATGCGCCGCTCCTCGAGGTCGAGGAGCTCCGCGTTCGTTACGGCGCGGTCGAGGCGGTGCACGGCGTGTCGTTCCTCGCGAATGCCGGCGAGGTGACCGCGCTCATCGGCGCGAACGGGGCGGGGAAGTCGAGCACGCTCGCCGCGATCAGCGGCCTCGTGCCGGCAGATGGTCGTATCCGCTTCGACGGCCGCGAAATCGGCGGCGCGCCGCCGCACTCGATCGTTCGCGCGGGCATCGTCCAGGTGCCCGAGGGCCGCGAGATCCTCGCGCGAATGACGGTCGAAGAGAACCTGCTCATGGGACTCCGCGGCCGCGACCGCGCCGAGATCGCGTCGGCATACGAGCGCTTTCCGATCCTGCGCGAGCGCCGCGCGCTCCTCGCGGGAAGTCTTTCCGGCGGGGAACAGCAGATGCTCGCGATCGCGCGCGCGCTTCTGGCTCAGCCGCGCCTGCTGCTGCTCGATGAACCTTCGCTCGGGCTCGCGCCGATGATCGTGAAGCGCGTCTTCGACACGTTGGCCGAGCTGAAGCGACAGGGCGTCACGATGCTGCTCGTCGAGCAGAACGCCCTCCGCGCGCTGCGGCTCGCCGATCGCGCCTACGTGATGGACCTGGGTCGCATCGTCATGCGAGGCACAGGCCCCGAGCTGCTGCGTGACGAAGGCGTCGCGCGCACGTATCTTGGCGGCTGATTCCTGGGATGTGCCCGCGCGAACGCGCGGGAGCACGCGGCGCTCCTCCGCGATCAGACGAACAAGTTGCTGGGCGCGCGTGTAGGCGGTTGGATCGGTCGGCCCCGGTGCGATCACGCTCCGGGCCGTTCCCGGCGCCGTAACGCTCAACGCCCTCACCGAGACGATGATCAGCGTGAAAAGACCTGCGCTAGAGGCATCAACTGTTTGTCGCCTCCAGACTTGCTTCTTTCGGTTTGGGTGGAAAACTGCGGTTAATGAGATCCGTCCCACTTTCAGCTGATCCGAAGACGGACGATCCAGACCGAGGGCCGGTATGGTGGTTTGGGCGTGCGCTCCTCTACTTCGTGAGTGGCCTGGCGGTCGGCTTCCTGTTCCTCGCGGAGTTCGCATTCAGCACCGTCGCCATCGTCCAGTTCGCACTCGCGGTGCTCGCCGCGATTGGCATCTTTGGAGGACTGGGCGATCGGCCAAACCTGTCCATCTGGTCGAGCTTCGTGCTGGGTGCTCTCTTATTCCCGCTCTTGATCGATGCCCGCTCGGCTTTCCTGCCGTTCTGCCAGGATCTCGTCGCCTCCGGCATGGCCTGTGTTGCACGCGACTATCGAGGGCAGTTCACCGTCGAGCTTGCGAGCTCCCTCGCAGCGTGCCTCGGCACGGTGCTCTATGCGCGGCTCGGGTTGAGACGACATCAGCTCTAACGCAGCCCGAACGACAAGTGGGGATCGATGCGGGGCCGATTGCGCCTACATGATGGACCTGGGTCCGATCGCGATGCGAGCCACAGGTCCGGAGCTGCCGTACGGCGGGCTGAACAGTGTCTACGCCAACTCCATCTCGGAGTCCGACAACAGCTTCGGTCACCCTCGTCTCGTCGCGGCGCTACAGAAGAGCGCTAGCCTGTCGGCGTGTTCGGCCCCGTTCTCAAGGGGAAGCAGATCACTCTGCGGCCGCCTGATGAGACCGATGCCGCGCGGTTCGTCGCGTGGTTCGCAGACCTCGAAGTGACGCGCTATCTCGCGGAGCGTTTTCCTCTGTCGCTACCGCAGGAGGAGGACTTCATCAAGCGCATCGGTGAATCGAAGAACGATGTGTGGTGGGTCATCGAGGCTGAGGGGAAAGCGATCGGCGCGACCGGGATCCACGGCATCAACTGGATCAACGCGCACGCTACGACCGGCACGGTCATCGGCGACAAGAGTTGCTGGCGAAAAGGCTACGGGTCCGAGTCGATGGCCCTCCGTACCGAGTACGCGTTCCGGCATCTCAACCTGCACAAGCTGAAGAGCGGCGCGATCATGGACAACGAGCCGAGCAAGCGCGCACTGCAGAAGGCCGGATATCGACAGGTCGGTATCGAGCGCGAGGAATCATGGCGAGACGGCCGCTGGCGCGACCACTGGCTGTGCGAGGTCCTGCGCGATGATTGGGAGCGCGAGCACCCACGCTGATCGGCAAACCGGCCAGGAGCTCGTCTGGGCATGCGCCTGCCACGGGCGCCTATCTGTAGACCTGTCGCCTTTTGACCTCGCCGGGGCTCGACTACATCGGTTGACTCCCGATCAGTTGCCCAAGACAGGTCGGCGTCGGACGAACTTGTCAGAAAGCAGCGAGAGGGGTCGCTTCAAGTCTGGACAATTCAGTTCTCTTAGTTCACGGCTTGCGACGCGTCAAAGCCGCTTTGCCCGCGCCTCAGGTCCGAGGCAGAACGTTGATCCAGACGTCTCCGGCTATCTTCCCTCCTGCGCGTTCCGAGTGGAGGCGCCAACACCCGGCCGTCGGGAAGGTCATGCGAACCGCCCATCCATCCGTGCCTGTGGGCTGAATCGCGCTCGGATCGACGCGAGGTAACCGACCCCATGCACCTACGGGACCATTCGGCGCCTCCGCATAGACGTTAAACGCCGCGTTGCCGGTCATGCGGTATTGGAATGTTGTCTCGAGATCCGCGCGTATCTCTTGCGGCGCCCCGACGCGGATCGTGGTCGTATCGCCGGTCGATCCAACCAAGGCGCCGTCCGTATCGCGCCCTGACGTCGCAGATCCACAGAGAGGGACCATCGGTATGCCCGTCGCCTGTGTGGCCGAACTTCTAGACCCGGCGCATGCACTCACGAGAGCAGCGGCCAGAATCGCATAGGCCAGCCTCATGTAGCCAGTACAACAGGACCGGAAACGTCGTTCCCTTCAAGGACCCGGCGAACTGGCTCGGCCGCTAACCGGGCGGGCGTACAACTGGCAAGCGGAGAAGGGGCCTGCGATCGTTCCCGCGCCGTGGACCGGGCGCAGTCGCGACTAACGCTAGGTCCGCACTCGTGACTCTTTAGTACAGAGTGGGCGCCGTGGACGCGCAGGAGCTCGTGTGGCCTGCCGCGCTCAACGACGACGGTCTTTATAGGCGCATCTTCCGCGCGCTGATCGCGGTCGGCGCGAGCACCGATGAAGCAAGTGACGCGCTCCAGGAGGCTTATGAGCAGATCCTGCAGCAGAAGGCACCGCCCGATCGCATTGATGGTTGGCTGTTCGTCGTCGCACAGCGACGTTGGCGTCGACAGCGACTGCGGCGCCGTCTCTTCGCGCCACTCGCGGCGGCGAGAGCCCAAAGCGTGAAGGCACACGAGAAGGGGACCGTACTCAGCGAGGTGGCGAAACTTCCGATGCGGCAGCGACAGGTCTTCGTTGCCCGCCACGTCCTTGGACTAACGAACGATGAGACTGCACGCGCGCTGGGCATCGCGTCGGGCACGGTCTCGGCCACGAACCACCACGCCCTGCAGGTGCTACGTGAGCGACTGGGAGGCGACTCGTGAATGATCTTTCGCCCGCGGATAGGCGCATCGTCAATCGGTTGAACGCAGAGCTCTCCGCGATCGCGGTACCGCCGCGGCAAACCCATGCGCTGGGGTATCAGGGATCACCGTTGCGCAGCTTCTCCTCACTCCTCCGACAGCTGCTCCCGGCTGTCGGCGCCCGGCGCCTCTCGGTCGCCGTCGCTGTCTTGGCGCTTCTTCTGGTTCCGGTCGGGGTCGCCGTCGCGCAGGGTGGTCTCGCCAACGTCATTCCGGTCTTCATCAGACAGCCCGTCGAGGGTCTGCGCTTTGTACTAAGCCCACCCACGACCGTGGAGAGCGACGCTGCGCTGCAGCGGCTGCTCTCCTTCCCGCTTTGGGTGCCGTCCGACCTACCGTGCGCCGGTCCCAACCAGCGGATCTACGACGCGGCTACACGAAGCGCCAGTTTCGTCTACCAATGCCTGGCCGTGACCGAACGGTCCTCCGAGACGACCTTCCGGCCCGTGGTCGACGCAGGCACGCTCGAAGAGGTCTCCATCAACGGACTGCCGGGCTACTACTACCAGACGACCGTCGTGATGCCCACGACCGGAAAGGGGCAGACGAGCGCGACTCTGGTCTTCGAACGAGAGGGGACCCTCGTCACGCTGGTTCCCCTGCCACAGCACGCGTCACGCGATGCTCCCGAGGTGCTGCTCGGCAAGGCGGATCTGATCCGGATCGCTGCGTCGATGACGAGGGTGCACGCCCAATGACCCGGGGCAGCGACGGCCCGGAAGACCACGCGCACGAAGAATGAGACTGTCGCCTGACTCCCGATCAAGGTGCCTACCATCGCTGCCTTAGTCCGGCACAACGCAGTCAGTTAGGTCGCGCGTGCGGGACGCCACGGACGAACAACGGCCAGTCATTGGTTACTCGGGATAAAGCGCGGCGCGATGAGCCCATCGCGCGCCGGGGCCCGAAGATTCGGAACAAGGTCGATGTCGCTGTTAGGAAGTGGCGTGCCTTCGGCGTAGCTGCCCGCGACGTAGAAGCCGCGAACATCGTCGACTAGAGCGCTCCTAAATGATGAAAGGACTTCGGCAACGATCTCGTCGGCATTCGAGTCGCCCGTTGTCTCCCGTTAACTTTCATCGGCCGTCCTAGTCTGCCCTGCAAAGCAAGGAAATTGGCGTCTCGAAGGCGAACAGACACGTCTACGCGCGTCCGAGTCGTCACGCTTTTCTCGCTGCACTTGAGCAGGTCGGCAGAGGGTCGTTCCCGGTTTGTGCCCTTCAGTCCGGCTCGATCACCTTTGTCGCTGCCGGATACGTTCCGAGGATCTGCTGCCACTCGCAGCACGTGCGCATTAGCGAGAGTGCTTCCTTGGACGGCCACACCGCGGGATCACCTTCGAAATCGAGGTAAAAGACGTAGTCCCAGGGCGCGGCACGACTCGGGCGCGACTCGATCTTGGAAAGCTGGAGCCACGCCGTGGCGAACGGCTGCAGCGAGCGCACGAGAGCGCCGGGGAGGTTCGCGGTCTTGTAGACGAGGCTCGTTTTCGTGGGTCCCGACCGCAGCGCGACAGGGATCCGCTCGGCGATCTCGCGGTCGCCGTTCTTTGCGAGGGCGAAGAATCGCGTGAAGTTGTCGCGCGAGGTCTCGATGGCCTCGGCGAGGACGTCGAGCCCGTAGCGCCCTGCCGCCCGCCGGCTCGCGACCGCCGCGATCGCCGGGTCTCCGCCCTCCGCGATCTCCGCCGCGGCTCCGGCGGTATCGAAGGCCACTTCCGGCTGAATCCGGTGCTCGCGCAGGAATTCTTCGACTTGCGCGAGCGCCTGTGGATGCGAGCGCGCGGCCTTTACGTCTTCCAGGCGCGTGCCGGGCACCGCGAGGAGGCTGTGGCTCACGCGAAGGATGAGCTCGGCGACGATCTTGGCGCTGTCGTGCTGCCGCAAAAGGTCATAGACGTCCGCGACTGATCCCGCGTGCGTGTTCTCGACCGGGACGACCGCGGCGTCGACCTCGTCCGCCTCGAGGGCGGCGAAGACCTCCGCGAAGGTGCGGCGCGGCAGGAGGCTGGCCCCCGGAAAGAGCGCCGCCGCGGCCGCCTCCGAGAATGCCCCAGCAAGACCCTGGTAGGCGACGTTCGTCAGCGGTACACCGCCGTGCGCCATTCCGGATGCCCGTTGTCGTCGCCATGGGCGAGACCGAAATAGACCTCGCCGATCTTCTTCGCCACCGGACCGATCGCGCCATCGCCAACGACCCGTCCGTCGATCTTGACGCAGGGCGCGACCTGCGCGCCGGTGCCGCAGAAGAAGACTTCTTCCGCGACGTAGAGCTCGGTGCGATCCACCTGCCGCTCCTCAACGAGGATGCCGAGCTCGCTTGCGATCTCGAGGATCGAGTCGCGGGTGATGCCCTCGAGGATGTCGTCGGTCACCGGCGGCGTGATCAGCGCGCCGTCGCGGACCATGAAGAGGTTCGCGCCGCCGCCTTCGGAGACGTGCCCGTCGGCTGTGAGGAAGATCGCTTCGTCGGCCTCGTAGTCGTGCGCCTCGTCGACCGCGAGTGCCGTGTTGATGTACGCGCCCGTCAGCTTGGCCCGCGCGGGGATCGCGTCGTCGGAGATGCGACGCCAGCTCGCGGTTCGCGCGGCGAGCCCGCCGGTCGGCAGATATGCGCCGAGCGGAAAGGCGTACATACCGAAGCCGTCGCGCAGTCCCTGAAGCGCGACCTTCACCGAGCGTGCTGCCTTGAAGGCGAGAGGCCGGATGTAGACGTCGCTCTTGAAGCCGTTCTTTCGAAGGAGCTCGAGCGCGATCTCGGAGAGCGCATCGGGATCGCCGGGGAGCGCGATGCGCATGATCCGCACCGAACGCGCCATACGTTCGAAGTGCTCGCGCAACCGAAAGACGTAGAGCTGCTCTTGGGCGGGGTTCCAGTACGCACGGATACCCTCAAAGACGCCGGTGCCGTACTGCAGCGCGTGGGTCGCGATGGAGACCTTCGCGTCGCCGAGAGGCGTGAACTTTCCATCGAGGTAGGCGACGCCGGTCTCGACGATCTCCTGTCCGACCGCCGCGACCTCGTTCAGCCGTTGCTGGACCGTGCTCGCCATGACCAGACCTCCTGATAACAAGAGACCTCCCGATCTCGGGAGGCCTTCACGCTGCCGATCGTTGTCGCGTTAGCGGCGCGCGCCTCCCCGTCGAGCTCCCACAAGGAGCTCGCCGAAAATGACCACGACGAACGAAGCGCGCATGAGACCGGGAACGCTAGGCGCTGGCTCTGTGGCAGTCAAGGTCAGACGCGACCGATCACTTCCTCGCGCTGCCAGACGCGGCGGGCAACCTCAAGCGCCAGGATGTCTATAAGGACAAGTCCGACGCCCAGGGCGAGAAGAGGCCAGCCTTCGCCGAACTGCGACGCGACGAATCCGAGCCCGGCGAACACCGCGGCGGAGAGCGCGATCACAAGCCCCGCGACCTGCTGAGCGGCGCGGCTGGATTTCACGCGTGCTGCCACGATCATCGTGATGCTGCCCGTCGTGACCAGATACAAGAGCGATAGCACCAGGAACGCGTAGAGGAGCTCGGGCGTCAGCACCCGCGCGACACGCGTCACGCCGTAGCGATACGAGGCGAGTCCATAGGCCGCGGAGAGCGTCACGCTACAAGCGACCATCACCGGAACGACCATGCCCACGAGCTTGCCGAGAACGATGTCGAAGTCGCGGATGGGGGCGGCGAGGAGGGGGACCAGCGTGCCGTTCTCCTTCTCCATCGTGAACGTCGCCGCGATGAGCGCGACGCCCGAGAGTGCGGGAAAGAAGACGCTCTGCAGCGCGAGGCCGAGGAGCGTCAAGTCGCCCGCGGGCCCGGGCGGGACGCCGCGATTCGAGACGACGAAGAAAAGCGGGATCACCACGAAGATGCCGGTTCGGAGCAGCGACGTGCGGTCGAGGAAGACCTCCCAGCGGATCTCGCGCCAGGCGATGAGCCACCACTTCATCTTCATCGGCGTGCCTCGGCCAGGATGCTGAGATAGGCGTCCTCGAGCGAGCGCTCCTCCGCCGACAGGGTGACGACGCGCACGCCCGCATCGAGAAGCGCGCGGAGCGCGGCGGGATTGACAGCGGCAGGGTCATCTGGCGCGAACCGCAGCGCTGCGAGCCCGTCCTTCGCGATCGCACTCTCGGCGGTGATGCCAACGCGGGCGAGAGCCTCCCGAGCGGTCGCCGCATCTCCCGCGAACGACACCGTGTAGCTCGGCCGTCCCGCCGCGCGGATATCGGCGGTGGCGCCGGTCCGCAGGACCTTGCCCTTGTAGAGCACGACGACGCGGTCCGCGATCCGCTGCGCTTCGTCGAGGTCGTGCGTCGTCAGCAGGATCGCGCGATGCCTGGCGCGAAGCGAAACGATGAATCGGCGCAGCATCTGCGACATCTCGGGGTCGAGAGCGGTCGCCGGCTCATCCAGGAGCAGGACCGGCGGATCGTGGACCAAGGCCCGCGCGATGGCGACCTTCTGGCGCATGCCCCGCGAGAACGTCGCGAGCTTCCGATCGAGCACATCGTCGAGACCGAGGAGCTTTGCGAGCTCGGCAGCGCGCACGTCGGGATCTGCCACGTCGTAAAGGCGCGCGAAAAAGCCGAGATAACGGCGCAGCGGCATGCGCTCGTACAACGACGGCTGGTCGGTGACGAAGCCGCACCGCGCGCGGACCGTGTTGGCGTCCTTGCGCACCGAAACGCCGTCGACGAGGACGTCACCTTCGCTCGGCGCGAGGATGCCCCCGATGATCCGGCTCGCCGTCGTCTTGCCGGCGCCGTTCGGGCCGAGGAGCGCCACGATCTCGCCCGGGTGGACCTGGAACGAAACGTCGTCGAGCGCCAACGTCCCGTCGAAGCTGCGCGAGAGGCGCGTCACGTCGATCACGCTTCGAGCATACGAGCGTTATGAGCTAGCTTTTGACGTAGGTGGACGTCGCCATTCTCTCGCTCCACGGTCGCACGGCGTGGGCACTCGTCTTTTACTACACGGCCGTCGGGCTCTGGGGCCTCTTCCTCGGCTTTCGTAATTCCGGTCCCACCCCAGGCTTTCGCGGCGCGATCGCCATCGCCGTCATCGCCTCCATCGTGCAGGGCCTGCTCGGCGCACTCGTCGCGTTCTCACAACCGCCCCGCGATCTGCTCCATGTGCTGTACGGGGTCGCGGTCGTGCTCGCCATGCCGTTCGCCGCGTCGCTCCTCCGGGACCGCGCCCCACGCGGCCAATCCGTGGCGCTCGGCTTCGCCGCGCTCTTCACCGCGGGCCTGGCGATCCGGGGCATCATCACCTCGTGACCGATGACATCGCGCCGCTCATCGACGAGCGCCCGGACACCTCGGTGGCGGCGCTCCAGGCGCTGCGCGGCGACTTCCTCTACTTCAACGTCGCCGGATCAGGGCCCACGTTCCCGGTCGCGCAGCGCTCGGCCGAGCGATTCCGCACGTGGCTGAACGAGGTCGGCATGTTCGGTCACGTGGGGTACGCGGCCTACAACGCCGCGCTCGATGCCACCCGGGCGGACCTCGCCACGACGCTCGGGGACCCCGGTGGCGCGGCCCGCGTCGCGCTGGCGCAGTCGGCGACCGATGGCCTGAACACGCTTGTCGCCGGCCTCGCGATACCGCCCCATTCGATCATCCTCACCACGCTTGAGGAGCATGGGAGCGCTCTCTACCCCCTGCGGCGGCGCGCGGAGCTCGGCGACGAGCTTCGCGAGATCGGCTGGCATCGCGACCCCGACCGCCTTCTCGACGAGCTACACGGTGGCATGCGCGAAGGCGCCAAGGCGCTCGTCATCTCACTCGTGTCCTGCAAGACCGGCGACGTGCTGCCCGTGCGCGAGGCGTGCCGGATCGCGCGCGAGGCCGGCGCGATCTCGATCGTCGACGCGGCGCAGGCCCTTGGGCAGGTGCGGGTCGATGTCGAGGATCTCGGGGCGGACGCGGTGGTGACCCTCGGCCACAAGTGGCTGCACGGACCGCTTGCGACCGGCGGCTTCTGGGTGCGCGATCTCGCGCTCTTCGGTCCGACCCGCCTCGGTTGGCGCTCGCGTCTCGAGCTTCCGACCGGGAGCCGCGATTACAACCCCAACGCCACTCGGTTCGAGACGGGTACGGTGGACGTCGCCGCGTTCGTGGGTCTGCGGCAGACGCTCGTCGTGCACCGCCTGCTGGGGTCATGGGTTTCCGACCGCCTCCGCGCCCTGCGCCGCCGTCTCCTCGAGCGGATCGGCGATCTGCCGTTCACTTTGCGTTCGACGCCCGAGGCGCCAACGGGCATCGTCGTCGTCGAACCGCGCGGCGGCGATGTCGCCGCGCTGGTACAAAGGATGTGGGACGAGGAGCGCATCGTGGTGAAGCTCATCGACGAGCCCGGCATCCCGCAGGCGATCCGGTTGTCGTTCTGGGCGTTGCACAAGGAGAAGGACATCGATCGCCTGGTGGCCGCGTTCGCCCGCACGCTCGCGGTCGGCGTGCCCTGATGGCCGCACTCACCGGTCACGTCGCGATTGTCACCGGAGCCGGACGCGGACTGGGCCGCGCCGTCGCCGAGCGCCTCGCGGCCATGGGAGCGTCGGTGGTGCTTGCGTCGCGAAACGCGCCCGAGCTCGACGACGTCGCGAAGGCCATCAAGCGTGCCGGCGGAAAGGCGCTCGCGCAGACAGCCGACATCGCCGACGAGCGTCAGGTGCAGGAGCTCGTTCTTGCGACCGAGCGGTGGGTCGGGCCGGCGACGATCCTCGTGAACAACGCGGGCATGGTCGATCCGATGGTCCCGCTCGCGCGCTCGAACGCGGCGCTCTGGCTTCGGAGCGTCGCGATCAACGTGGGCGGAACGTATCTGGCGACGCGCGCCGCGCTGCCCGGGATGCTCGACCGCGGGTACGGCCGGATCGTCACGATCTCGTCGGGTGCCGCGTCGCGCCCGTCCGCCGGATGGACCGCCTACGCGGCCGGGAAGGCGGCGGTCGTTCAGATGACGCGGAGTCTCGCCCTCGAGCTCGACGGGACGGGCGTGACCGCGAACGCGTTCAATCCCGGATACATGGACACCGAGATGCAGGAGCGCATCCGGCGGACCTCCACCTCCGATTTTCCGCGGAGCGATGAGTACCGAGCAGCTCAGGCCGAAGGCAAGCTCAAGGATCCAAAGGAACCGGCGCGCGCGGTCGCGTATCTGGTGCTGCCAGCGACGCAGCGGAACGGCGAGCACCTCGAGTGGACCGACGACGGAATTCGTCGCGAAGTGGAGCGCGCCGTCCCGGCCTGAGCGACGATCCGCTGAACCTCTCGGTCCCTGACCGAGCGAGCCGGGGCAAACCTTTTTACGACTCATCTACGTGTCGGTCTAGCAACAGGAACGTGTTGTGCAGCAGCCGACCACACGTCGGACGAATCAGAGGAGTAACACAAATGAAACGCGGGGTTCTCGCCGTCGCGGTCACGCTCGGATTGGTGCTCGGTGTCGCGTGGCCAACGTCCGCCCTCGGGCTGACCCAGGTGACATTGAGCTGCGACGACGGGACCAGCACCGTCCTGCTCGTCGATTCGGACACCCTCCTAGGCTTGACGCAGGGCGTCCAAGCGATGATCGATTACCCCGCGGGGCTCACCTGCGCGATCGCACAGGTTCCCGGGGTCGTCCGCATCGGCGGTATTGCGCTGGCCTCGCCAGGCCAGAATCCGTTCATCGTCGGCGGTGGGCGCTGGCAGGTTCCCTGCGCGGCGATCATTGGCGGCGGCGGAACCAGCGGAACCACCGGAACCGGAAGCAGCGGAGCCTCCGGGGGGGCGCCGATCCAGCAGAGCGACCAGATGATCTGGGTGAATGTCGCCGTGAACTTCCATGAGAGGGATGACGCCTCGTTCTCGTACTACGGCACGTTGAACGAGACGATCCCCGGGGGCCAGTCGTGTGGCGGCGTCCCGGTGGGCGAGACCCACTTCACGTCGAAGCCGGAGCCGTCACCGCCCGGGTGCTTCGGGATCGACATCGACGCTGCAAACACGGCGCATGTCATCTCGAACGTGACTCAGGTGTCTGGACAAACGGATTTCCCGAACGGCGCGGGCGGAGTGCTGATGGTGACAGATCTGATCCACTTCTCCTTCACCGACAACGGCAATCCAGGGCATCAGATGATCAAGGACAAGCTGCAGGGCCCGCCGGCCCCAAACGAATCGCTGTGTTTCCCGGATGGGACCGCTTCGGGAAACCCTCCAGAGTTCGAGCTGCTCAACGGAAACATCACGCTGCATCACTAACTTGGCGGTCGAGCTGCGAGAACCGAGAGCGGCCGAGATCGGCCGCTCTCTTCTTTTAGCGCTCCGGCGATTTCTCCCCGCGCGACCCGACCGGCTTGAAGTTCTTCCGCTTCTCGATGGCCGCGCGGAGCAGCTTGCTCGTCCCTTCGGGGTCGGTCTGCGCGCGGCGCTCGAGCTCAGACGCCGGCCGGCCGATGAGGCCGCAGGTCGCACAGTCGCCGCGGCTGTCGAGGCGCGCGTGGCAATGCGAGCAGTGCACCTCGAAGGCGCCGTGCGGCTGAAAGAGGCCCAGCGCCTGGGCCTCGGCCATGAGCACCCTGGGATCGACCATCAGTACGCGAGCACGACCGATTTCTTTTCGAGGTAACCGTCGAGACCCTCGATGCCGTGCTCCTTGCCGAACCCCGACTGCTTGGTGCCGCCGAAGGGCAGCTGGTCATACGCGACCTGGATGTCATTGATCCACGTGTAGCCCGCTTCGAGCAGCTCGGCGGCCTTGCGAGCCTTGGCCAGATCTTTCGTCCAGATCGACGACCCCAGCCCGTACACGCTCGCGTTCGCCTTCGCGATGGCGTCGTCGAGATCCTTGACGATGAATATGGGAAGTGCCGGGCCGAACACTTCCTCGGTGGCCATTCGCGAGTCCTCCGGCACGTCCCGTAGGACGGTCGCTTCCATGTACCAGCCCTTCTCGAACTCCTTGCCCTCGGGGCGCTTGCCGCCGGCGAGCACTTTGGCGCCTCGCTTCACCGCGTCGGCGACCTGCGACTCGACCTCGGCGCGCTGCCGCTCGGTGTGTAGCGGGCCCATCTTCACGCCTTCCTTGAGGCCATCGCCGACGGGCCATTCTTTGCGCGCGCGGTCGGCGATCTTGGTCATGAATTCTTCGGCGATCTGCTCGAAGAGGTAAACGCGCTTCACCGCGAGGCATGCCTGACCGGCGTTGAAGAACCGCCCGATCGCTGTGGCTGCGGTGGCCCGTCTGATGTCCGCGTCGTCGCACACGATCATCGGGTCGCTTCCGCCGAGCTCGAGCGTCACGCGGGTCACGTTCTCGGCCGCGAGCTTCATGATCCGTTTGCCCGTCTCGGTCTGTCCGGTGAACGCGATCTTGTTCACTTTCGGGTGCGACACGAGCGCGTCGCCGATCTCGGCACCGGGCCCATGCACCGTGTTCAGCACGCCCGCCGGGATCCCCACCGAGTTGATGATCTCGATCGTCTTCTGCGTCGCGAGCGGCGTCGTCGACGCGGGCTTGAGCACGACGGTGCAGCCGGCGGCGAGCGCGGGGCACACCTTGTTCGCCATGAGCGTCAGCGGAAAGTTCCACGGCGTGATCGCCACGACGACCCCGACCGGTCGCCGCATGGTGAGGCCGAACTTGTTCTGGTCTTCGAGCGGCACGTAGTCGCCGCGGAGCTTGTCCGCGAATCCGGCGAAGAACTCGAGGTTCTCCGCGACCCGCGTCGCCTCGATCACCGCGTG
>Ga0209474_10001398_pt1 | contig 23814 bp, 25 predicted proteins | sample GraSoiAngelo_145_FD_185902 | JGI IMG/M metagenome (GOLD analysis project Ga0209474, IMG submission 185902) | Grasslands soil microbial communities from the Angelo Coastal Reserve, California, USA - 14_1009_05_20cm (SPAdes) (version 2) | ecosystem: Environmental > Terrestrial > Soil > Grasslands...
TGTCTCCCGTGATCGCGACCATCCTGATGGTCGCCATTACGGTGGTGCTCGCCGCGGTGTTGTACGTCATGGTGTCGGGCCTGATCACGCCGGTTGGCGGGAACAAGCCCCTCGTGACGTTCAGCGCCGTGACGAAGGTGAATGCGGTGACCTGGACGTTCTCGATCGCGTCGGCCCAACCAACGGTCGCGCAGTCGAACTACAAGGTGAACTTCGGCATCGGGACCAACACGGGAACGGTGCAGAACATGGGAACGAATGGCGCTAATGTAACGGTGACTGTGGCCGGAGCAACCCCCGCGTCGGTCGGCGTGAAGTGGACCGACCTGGGCGGCACGGGCACGGTGAAGGGCGGCGACATCATCACGATCGCCTTCCCGTCGGCGCCGGCCCCGGGCACGTCCCTGACGTTCTACCTCCTGTACTCGGACGGATCGCAGATCCAGTTCAAGTCATGGCAAGCGTGAGCCCGAAAGACGAACGCGAGCATGTCCAGTTCTCCTGGAAGACGTCCAAATTAGGCACTAGGCACCAATGGGATGAGGACGTCGAAATCGGCGACAGGCGCTCGGAAGCAGGGGATTCTTGCCCCATGGGCCGAGCTACCGCGAGGCGGCTGTCCCCGTGGCAAGCAGGCCTTCTGGAAATCCGAACCCCAACTTGCCCGTCGTTGCGTATCGATAGAGCGCGGTTACCAGGATGCTCTGGGCTGCCGCGCCCAGCAGACCGAGGATGAGCCAGTAAACGACCGCGACCGCGCCCCCAATCAGGAGGCCTACAATCCCGCCGATCGCCACGCCGCCAAGGAGAAGCAAGAGGCCCGGCAGCGCGAGCAGGAGAAAGATCGCCCCGAGGCTGAAGTATCCGCCCATGGCCTCGCCCCACGTCTTCCGAAGGAGCGAGCCGCTCCGCTTGACCGCGGCCCACGGTCCGACCTTCTCGAAGATCAGGACCGGGACGACGAGATACGTGATGACGCCCCAGGCCGCACCCGCGAATCCCGCGATGATGCGCCCGATGATCCCGGCCCGTTCCGCGATCGCGCGCAGGATCAATCCGACGGTCGCGCTGAGGAGGGCCCAACCCGCGATCCGACGGAGGTTCTCGTTCGCGACTTTCAGCCCGTCTGAGATCGTCGGGTCCCCGCCGTTCAGGCGGATCATGGCGGCCCCCATGACGGCGGCGTTGAAGTAGATGGAAACGAAGAACGTGATGAAGTACACGACCGCGAGGCCCGCGTAGAAGAAGACGCTCCCGAAGGGGTTCGTCGGGTTCGGGACGAAGAAGAAGATCCCGAGGAAGAAGAGGATCCACGCGACGCCGGTCGTGAGCAGGGAGAGGAACGGGAGGAGGATGAGGCCCTTTTCCCTCCGGAGGATGCTCAAGCTGACCTTCGTCAGCTGCCAGCCGATGCGCAGCCGTTCGAAGAAACCGAGTCGCCGCGCTCGCGCGGGAAACGGCCCGAGTCCGGTCGAAGACGGGACGGTCGGCGGAGGCGACCACATGGAGATCGGGCGCCCATCTGGAGCGGCCTACATCAACCCACCGGTGGAACGCCCCGCTCGAGGAAGAACGACTGCGTTGGATCGCACGTCGGCGCCACGCAGATGGACCTGGACTCGTCTCAAGAGAAACTACTTAAGAAGACGGCGAATACGCGCGCCCCGGCGGCCGATGAAACGCTCCTCGCGGGCCTGGAAGAAGCGCGGAAAGATGCGCTGGAAATGGCGCAAGAAGCGGATGCGCCGCCGCAAGCGAGAGCAGAAGATGCGTCAGCGGTGACGCGACACCGGCTAATCGCGGGAGGCGCTTTCCGCCTTCCGGGTCGATTCCACGGATGAGAATTGGAGCGTCGCCTTTCATGTCCTCGGGGAGACCATCCGCGTTCGCGATGCGCAGCGGGTCCCTGATCGGGCAATACGCTCGGCTGGTCGTCAGCCAAGGGTCCGGGCCGTTGCACAAGGGCCTGAAGATCGCTTGTCGGCTGACGGGACTCACGATCCTCGACCCACGCGGAAAGCAAGCCGCGATCCGCGGTGAGGTCGTGTCGAACGATGCCGACGGACCGTTCCCATCCTGGCTCCTCGCGGGATCGCTGATCATCACGCCGGAGGATCCCGATCTCTCCGAGGCACGGATGCTGGAAGGCGGCACCTTCCGCGCGCGGCTCGGCCTCCTCTCCAACGACGGCGAGCTGGTCGCGACCGGAGAAGGATCCCTCGTCCGCCTTTCCGACGAGGTCCCATACGAACGCACCTGTCCCGGTTGCCAAGGATGGAAGATCTGTGAGGACTGCGCCGGCACGGGCGAAGAGGGCAATCTGCCATGCGCCTATTGCGAGGGGAGCGGACAATGCACCTACTGCGAGGGCGTCGGTTCGGTCACGGAATTGAACGACTGGATCGAGTGAAACGGAAACTCGCCTGCGGGAATAGTCCGCGACGCAAACTTAGATATGCCCTCCGCTCTTCCGCGGCCTCGGAGACCCATGGGGACGTAGTTTAGCCTGGTAGAATTACGGGCTCCAGTCATGGGCTTGATGGCGAACGGGTTTGCTGATTCCGGTGATGACAGACTGGAGCGCTGACCCATGGTTCGCACAACACGCGTGGGTCGCTCCCCGCGTGGGAGAAACCCGTCGATCAGGGTTCAAATCCCTGCGTCCCCACTTCTCCGCCATGTCGCGGTCAACAGTACCCCCTGATTTCCCGTAGACGGTTTTGCGGATGTCAGAGGGGTTGACCTCTACGGCCATCGAAGAAGACAGCGGTTGTAACGGCGTGCCGAATTGCCGCGACCCGGGAGCGGCGACCGTCGAATTCCGGAAGCCTTTTTCCCCGTCGGGCTGATGCGGCGAAGGATGCGGGGGCGGGTACTCGGAGCCGAGCTCGCAATCGTGCTCGCGGCGCTCCTCTTCGCGGAGACGGGCGTGATCCTCCTCGAACTTCGGACGGATCGAATCCTCGATTGGTTCGTTTCTCTCGTGCCTCTCATCTGGATCGACGTCTCCGTGCTCTTCCTCTATGCCTTCTTCCGTCTCTACTTCAGTGCGCGCATAGAGTCTCCCGCATCGGAAGGCGTTTGGGCGCGGGCAATTCCGTTTCTCTTCCCGAACTTCCAGGTCATTCGGGCCCGGGGGAAGCGATTTCGAAGGGTTTGGTTCATCGGAGCCCTTGCGTATGCGCTCGCCTATGCATTCCTACAGGGGATTCTTGTCGTGGACCCATCCGGTTCCCTGCAGCCGGTGTTCGTCGTGATCGAGAGCGCAATCGGCTATGGTCCGGGCATCGCGTGGGCCCCGACCACGACCTTCGGCGTCCAGCTCCGACCGTATTCCCTCGCCGCCGCAGTGGTCCTGTCTCTGTTCTCCGGGCTCGTGGTCGCCCTGGCGATCCAGGTCGTCTCCAGGGGCCAGCCGGCCGCGCGCGCATTCCCCGGTCCGCTCCTCGGGCTCGCGGTCATGTGCCCTGCCTGCGCCACTGGGCCTGTGTCCGGGCTGTTCCTCGCCTATGTGGCGCCCATTGCATTCATGGGAGGCATCGGATCCGCGTCCTCGTTCTCGCGGTTACTCGGATTCTCGACCATCTTGCTGATTGCCTCGCTCGTCCTCCTGTGGAGCGTTATCTCCTTCATCACGAACCTCCTGCTTCCGAACGCTCCCCCGAGGACGTCGCATGTGGCCGGCTCGAGGCTCGCCTGATTCTTCCCGACAAGTCCGGGTCGGCGAAGATCGAGGTCGGTCCGTCCCTTCAGGCGTCCACGATGAGGGTTCCCCACATGCCCTTGTCCTGGTGGACCTTCCAGTCCGTCCGGTCGACCTGGTGGCACGCGAAGAAGTAGGTGCCCGGGGTGTTGACGACGAACCAGAACAGGAAGGTGTTTCCGGGGTCCACATCGTGGTCGACGCACGACTCCGGACAGCCAACGCGGCTCAGGTTCGCCCAGGAATCGTGGTAACCGGTGTACTCGTCGACGGTGGCATTGCCGATTGCCTCGTCGTTCTGATATCCGGAGTTGTGCGACTCGGCGAGGGCGAGCGCATACCTCACCGTTGCCAGGATGGCCCCCCGGTCCCCGCTGAACAAGAGGAACTCATGAGCCATCGTCCCGCTATTGTTCATCGTGACCACGATGAGCTGGCCCGCCTTCACCTCCCACTGCGGGTTGTAGTTCGGTCGGTCGTAGCCGACATCGAACGTCATGAGGTGGACTGTGAAATCCGCCGATCGTGTGGGCGTCAAGGCGGGGACGATGACCAGGTCCATCGCGGCGGCGGTCGCGGCTACCGCGATGACGATCGCAATCACGACGCCCAGAGCGCTCCGTTTCGGCGCGGCCGTCGCGGGCCCGCCAGACGATGATCCAGCCTCCAAAGAGACCCCCGCCCCCGCGCATCGATTGCCCCCACATAAACATTCTGCACGCGGCGTCGAGAGCGCACGAATCGCTACCTCATAGCGCGAGTTGTAACCTTTTTACGGAGAGCGGGGATTGCCGACCCTCGTGCCGGCTCTCGCTCCTTCGGCGGAGCAATGGCAGTACCTTTTCACATTATACATCCTCGCGGCGGTCATCGTCGGCGGCGCGGTCTTCGTCCTCTTCTTTTATTTTCTCGTCCGGTATCGGAGGAAACCCGGGGCCGCGGATCCGCCGGACGCGCCGCGCCTCGGCGTGATGACGGACCGGGGGAACCCCGCCCTCGCGGCCGTCCTGACCGTCCTGCTGGTCGCCCTGTTTTTCGGCCTGACGATCAACACCTTCGCCCTCAACGCTTTTCTCCAGAACCCCCCGAACGATCCGAACGCACTCTACATCGACGTCATCGGTTTCCAGTGGGGATGGCGCTTCGTGTACGCCAACGGGCGTGAGCTCATTGGCGAACTCCGCGTGCCCGTCGTCAATAGCACCTGCACCGGCGCGGTGCGCGGCTGTTGGAGCGGGACCGTCATCCTGAACATCACGAGCCAGGACGTGTTCCATTCCTTCGGCATCGCGGTCTTCAAGATCAAGCGGGACGCGATCCCCGGCCGGGTGAACCAGGCGTGGTTCGTCGCGGACAAGCTGGGCATCCCGGAGACGATCCCCGAGTACCACGAGGCGGTCCGCTGCTACGAGCTGTGCGGGACCGGCCACGCGCTCATGTTCGCGGATCTCCTCGTGCTGACCCAGGACAACTTCCGAGACTGGTACAATGGAACCTAGAGGGACCTCATGGTCGAGTGGCAACCCCTGAAACGCTGGCTCTTCACGACGAACCACAAGGACGTCGGGGTCCTCTACCTCGTCACCTCCCTCTACTTCTTCGTCGCCGCGGGCATCCTCGCCCTGACCTTCCGTACGCAGCTCGCGGTCCCCTCGAATACGTTCCTCCAGCCGGACGAGTACAACCAGGCCGTGACGACCCACGGGCTCCTCATGCTCCTCTGGGTCCTCACCCCGCTCGGCGCGGCCTTCGCGAACTACTTCGTCCCGATCCAGATCGGCGCGCGCGATATGGCGTTCCCGCGGTTGAATGCCCTGAGCTACTGGGTCTACCTCGCGAGCGGTCTCCTCGCCCTGTCGAGCTTCTTCGCGGGCGGCGGGACCGCGGACTGGGGCTGGACGACCTACGCGCCCCTGAACACGGTCGAGTTCAGCCCCGCGGTCGGCGGCTCGATGATGGGCCTCGCCCTGATGCTCCTTATGGCCTCGAGCATCGTGTCGACGGTCAACTTCCTCGTGACGATCTTCCGGCTCCGAGCTCCCGGGATGTCGCTGATGAAGCTGCCGCTGTTCACCTGGGGCTGGATCTTCACGAGCCTCCTGATGCTCTGGGCCTTCCCCGCCTTCGTGTCGGCCCTCAGCTTGCTCGTCGCGGACCGCGCCTTCGGCACCGTGTTCTTCACCTCGACGCAAGGCGGCCCGCTCCTCTGGGACCACATGTTCTGGTTCTTCGGACACCCGGAAGTGTACGTCCTCCTGCTGCCCGGCTTCGCGATCACCGGCGACCTGATCTCGACCTTCAGCCGTCGGCCCCTCTATGCGAAGAAGCTGATCATCCCGTGCCTCGCGATCGCCAGCATCTTGAGCTTCACGGTATGGGCCCACCACATGTTCATGACCGGGATCTCGCAGAGCCTGCTCGAGGCGTTCAACATCACGACGGAACTAATCTCGATCCCCTTCGCGATCATCGTCCTGGCCTACATCCTCACCCTACGGGGCGGCTCCATCCGATTCACGACCCCGATGCTCTTCGCCGTCGGATCCCTGGGACTGTTCATCATCGGCGGCATTACGGGCGTGTTCAACTCCTCCGTCGCCCTCGACACGGCCTTCCGCGGCACCTTCTGGGTGGTCGGCCACTTCCACTATACGATCGTCGGCGGCGGCCTGACCGGCCTCTTCGGCGGCCTCTACTACTGGTTCCCGAAGATCACCGGGCGGATGTACAACGAGCGGCTCGGGAAGATCCACTTCGCCGTCTACATCGTCGGATTCAACCTGCTCTACTTCCCCATGCAGCTCCTCTACGACATGCCGCGGCGGATCTTCACCTACGACCTCGGCACCGGATGGGGGCCGATCAACCTCCTCATCACGATCGGGGCCTTCACCTTCGGCGGGTCCCAACTGATCATGTTTGCGAACCTGCTCTGGAGCTCCCGCCGCGGTCCGGCGGCGGACCGGGATCCGTGGGGCGCGTACTCGCTCGAGTGGGGGGTCCCGTCCCCGCCTCCGGAGTTCAACTTCCCCGAGGGCGTGCCGGTGATCTCCGCGACGGGCGTCACGTACCGGCCGGTGGCCATGGCGAACGGCGGGCACAAGGAGGTGCACGAGGCCGGGTCGTACGAGGCTGAGTCGCACGTGGAGCATTGGAGCCGTTGGCCGATCGTGGTCGCCGCGGGCGCCGGGATCGCCCTGTGGGGCGTCCTCATGGGCCTGCCGGCGCTCTTGTTCGGGACCGTGGTCCTCGCCGCGGCCTTCACCGGTTGGGGACGCGAGACCCTCCGCGGTCGGTTCACCGAGCCCATCGAGGCCGTGGGGGAGAAGTGGCCGTTCGAGCGGCTCGAGAACCTCCCGCTGGGGATGTGGATCTTCATCTTCGGGGAGATCGCGTTCTTCGGCACGCTCTTTGGCGCCTACGCGTTCCTCCGGATGAACAGCCCGTTGACCGACTTCGTGTGGCCTCGGCCGGGAGAGGTCCACAACATCGCCCTCGGCGGCTTCAACACGATCCTGCTGCTGACGAGCGGGCTCACGATGGTCTTCGCGCTCACCTTCGCCCGCAGGGGGTCCTACGTCGGACTCCAGGGATCCCTGGTCGCGACCTTCTCCCTCGGCGCGTTCTTCATGGTGAACAAGGCGTTGGAGTGGAAGGAGCTCTTCGCCGGGGGATTCACCTTCGGGACGAGCACGGCTTCGAGCATCTACTACGTCCTCACCGGCGTCCACGGCGCGCACGTCGTGGCCGGCTTGGTCGCCCTGATTTACCTGATGGTCAAGGCCGTCAAGGCGCACTCGACGACGCAGGCGAGCGGCGCGGTCGAGGTCTTCGGGATCTACTGGGGGATGGTCGACGCGGTCTGGATCTTCCTCTTCCCACTCCTGTATCTGTTGTGAGGTGGTAACCGATGTTCGATGAAGCGAAGTACGTCGCGGTCTACGGCATCCTCATGCTCGGTCTCATCGTCGAATTGCTGATCGGGGTCGGCCAGAGCCCTTTCGGCGCTTTCAGCGGAGCCGCGATCCTCGCGATCGCCGCCCTCCAGGCGGTCTTCATTTTCCTGGTCTTCATGCACGGGCGATACGGCGCGCGGCCGGTCGCGGTCTTCGCGGGGATCTCCCTCGTGACCGTCGTGCCGCTGTTCATCGCCTTGCTGTACTCCGTGGTGATGCCTCACCACGGTTCCCTTCCGTAGGAGATGAGGCCTTGGCAAGAAAGCCGTTGCGCGCGGATGCGGCCGCCGGGATTGCGTCCGGGGTCCTCGGGGCCGTGCTGATCATCGTCATCTGGATCAACCTGGTATTCCCCGCGCCGATCGTGTCGGGAGGCGGGACGGTCTTGACGGGGCCCGACGTCGCCCTCAAGGAGCACGAGTGGGGCTTCAACCAGTTCGCGAAAGGCGGCCCCCAAATCTGCGCGAACACCAACAGCACGAACATCACGATCACCCTGGCCAACACGGGCATCAACCTGCACGGATTCCAGATCGTCCGGGCGGACACCGGGGCCTTCGTCGCGGGGCTGGCCAAGACGGACCTCCTCCGTCCGGGAGAGCCTCCCCGCAAAATCGTGATCGACGTCAGCAAGATTGCGCCCGGAAGCTACGACTACATCTGTCCGGTCTCCGGACACCGCCAGAAAGGGATGGTTGCGCCCTTCGTGGTGCAGTCTTCATGCTAGGCGCGCTCTGACGATTCGCAAGCCGAAGGTCAGGGACCGTCCGTCGGCGATGCGGAAGGGAGATTCGCCCTGCCGACTCTCCTCGCCCACATCAGTGAGACGAGAGCCGCCCCGGTCGCGGTCTCGACGGCCTTGGAAATGAGCCCGAGCGGATCGACCGCCTCGACCTCCCCGATTGGCCAAATGGCGACCGTGCGAGTCACGACGTACGCGGCGATCAGGAACAGGGTGAAGAGGAGCCACGCGACATCGAACCGCGAGGAGAGATGAGGGATGAGCACCCCGAGGATGATCTGGACCGGCGACACGACTTCGAAGAAGAGGACCGCGTACGTCGAGGAAATCAGGTGCTCGTTGAAGGCGAGCAGGTGGATCGCGCCGTCGAGGATGAACAGATAGCCGACGAGATATCGCTTCGCGAAGGCGGCGTCGCTCATCAACCGCCTGTGATGATCGTACGCCGCGCCGACGGCAGCGAAGGCGATCCCCTGCAGCATGAACAGGAACCAGAAGTAGATGTCCATGCCTCCGTGGGAGTCGCTGCTGCCCCCGGAGAAAACGCCGAGCAGGTTCGCCGCCCAGGCCATCACGATGATGGCGAGGCCGGCGACGAGAAACGAGAACTCCGTTGAGGCATAGAACCCGCGGCGCATCTCGGCGTCGGGCCATGCCGAGTCGGGACAATAACCTTCGGACGAATGCTTCTGCGGCCCGATGAGCTCCGGATCTAGCGAGGGTTTATCGAAGCGGACTCACTGCGCCGGCCACCAATCCGCATGCCAATCGACCGTCGCCGACTCCTCCAGATGATCGCCATCGCCGGCGCAATCTGCGCGTATACGACGATCGTTCTCGGCGGCACCGTGCGCGGGATGGGCGCCGGGCTCGCCTGCCCGGACTGGCCGCTCTGCAACGGCCACGTCGTCCCCGACCTGGGGGATCCCCTCGTCGCGGTCGAATACGCCCACCGTCTTGTCGCGGCCCTCACGACCCTGTTCCTCCTCGCCACCTTCGCGGTCTCCGTCCTCTGGTTCCGTCCCGACCTGCGCCTCGTGGCCTTCTCCCTGACCAGTGTGGGGCTCCTTGCCGCACAGGTGTTCCTCGGCGCCCTCACGATCACGAGCAGCCTCGACTGGGTCATCGTCACGATGCATCTCGCCTTGGGAACCGCAACGTTCGCGAGCAGTCTCCTCGTGGCCTTTTTCGCCCTCCGGCCATCGTCCCCGGATCTGCCGTACCGTCCCGCCGCGGATTGAGCCTACTCGACGAGGAAATGCACGACGCTGATCGCGACGAATCCCATCACGACGAACGGAAGCCATCGCGGGCTGGAAGCGGTGACGAGACTGGGCAGAAAGCCGCGGGCGAGGACGACCAGGGCGAGCGAGGCCTCCATCGCGGCGAGGAAGATCGAAACACTCTGGGTTGCCGCGCTTCCTCCGACGAGGCCAATCGAGTCGAAGAAAAAGCCCGGCAGGTAGGCCGCGGGAATCGACGAAAGCGACAGAAGGAGAATAAGAAAAGAAGAACGTTGCCTCCATCCCGCGGCCATGGCGGGCACCAGGAGAAGAGCGCCCTCCACCAGGCGGTGTGCGACGGTCGCAGACACCGTGACCGCATCGACTTGGACGATCGGGCTCACGCCGCCGACGAAGCCCCGTCCGAGGACGAGGCCGTCTCCGAAACTGTGGAGCGCCAGGAAGGCCGCCGTCGCCCACACGAGCCGCGAAGGCTCCGGCCCGAGGAACCGTCCCTCGAAGAAGAACCAACCGAGCGAGCTCCCGAGGCCGAGGCCCGTCAAGAGGAACAGAACCGTCGCGGTCTCGTTCTCTCCACCGAAGAGGAACGGCTTGCCCGCGAGGACGAATCCCATGGCGTGGGACAATCCGAGAAACGCGATGATCCCCGCGGAGGCCCCCCAGACCGCGGGCCGATGCGCCGCGATCCAGTCTCGGAACGAGAGCAGGAGGATCGACGCGAGGGGAATCACGCCGAACCCGACGGCGAGGACCGCGAGGTCCGTCATCGCGGCTCACTTCGAGCGTTTCGCCGCCCGAACCGCTCGGACGTGATAGACGGCCGCGAAGATCAGGACGCCACTGAGGGCGATCAGCATGATCCCGGGAATCAAGGCGACGTTGAAACCGCCCCCGGGCGGGGGCGTGCCGTAAATCAACACCGTTCCGAACATGACGGCCGGATGGTACTGACAGTAATACGTGAAATTGCCCGCCCGATCGATGGGGAGGGTGTAATTCTTCGCGTTCCCGCCGGAGAAATCGCCCGTGATGGGCTCCACTCCAGGGGTCGGCGTGTGGCTCCCGTCGTAGTCGATGAAGAAGTCGTGCGTGATGCCCGTGTCATTCGCGATCAAGGTGAAGGTGACGTTGGTGCCGGCAAGGAACGCGATAGAGGGTCCGGGCTTTTGGATGGTCGTGTTGCTGAATCCCCATCCGAGTCCGGCGTTCCCATACAAGGTGACGTTCGTCTGCGGCATCACGTGGATCGTCCCGAACATCGTGTTTGGATGGTAGGCGCACCGGTAGGTCCAGGTCCCATTCCGATCCGGCGTGATGGGAGGCGAAGACTGGGGGCTAGGCCCGATGAAGTCGGGGACTTTCGGCTCTCCGACGTCCGGCTGCTTGTTGTCGTTGTAGTCGATGAACCAGTCGTGGGTGACCCCGGCCTCGCCGCTCAAGACCAGGATGACCGGATACCCGAGGAGGACCGTCAGGTTCGGACCGGGCGTCGTGATGACGGTCGCATTGAGGCCCCAGCCGCGACCCGCGTCGCCGTACAGCCGAATCGTCGGCGGGCCCCCGTCGGCGGCGGAGACCGGTAGCGAGCCGACCGTGAGGAGTGCCATCAGGAGGACCGCGACAACGGCCGCGGCTCTAACCGGGGACAACATGTAGGGTCGCAACCATCGAATAATGTTGCAAGCCGCAGAACTCGGCGCAGTGAATCTCGTAGTTGCCGACCTGGAGCGCGGTGAACCAGTAGACGTTCTGATGGCCAGGAATCACATCGATTTTCAGATCGAATGCGGGGATGTAGAAGGAGTGGGCGACGTCGATGCTTTGGAAGATCAACTTGACCGAGCGGCCCACTTTGACGGTGAAGTCCCCGGGCGGGAAGCGCTGCTGGGCGGACGCGACGGACGGACAGGTACCGTTGGTGGCCACGAATCCCCAAGCCCATTGCTGGGCAAACACGCACATCGTGAGGTCGGGATTCGGAGGGACGGTGTCCGTGACGACGAGCGTCTGGAATGCGGCGATTCCGACGACGAGCAAGATGATCGCGGGAATGATCGTCCACAGGGTCTCGAGCTTCCGATCGTGGGTCTTCGCGACGAGAGGGCCCGTCGTGTGCCCGGGCCGCACGCGGAACTTCAGGACAGCATAGGCGACCAACACCATGACGAGGACGCCGATGCCAATCGCGGGGACCAGGACGAGGTAGAACAGCTGCTCCGTCGCGCCTTGTCCCGGCGTGACGGGCGGCTGGGCCCTCCCACTCGCCGCGGTCGCAAGGACCATCAGGAGGGCCGCGGCCAGGAGGAGCGAGCGCCGAGGGCCCGACATTGGCTCGCCGAATCCGCAGGGCCTCTAAAGCATTTGTGGTATTACGCGAACTCTCCATGCGAACGCCGTTCGAACGCGATCGATTGGAAAGCTTTTTCCCGGCTTGCGAAGTACGGGGGAATCGCGGCCCGTCTCCGGGCCCGGGTCGGAGATCCTCGATGGCGGGAGAGGTCGTCACCGGTTATCACTCGCGGACCGAGCCGATCGGCATCTTCCGTTGGCTGACGACGACGAACCATCACGACATCGGGATCCTGTACCTCGCGAACTCGTTCCTCTTCTTCCTCATCGGCGGGGTCCTCGCCCTCCTGATGCGGTCGGAGCTCGCGTACCCGGGCCGCACGATCGTCGACGCATCGACCTACATGGAACTGTTCACGATGCACGGGACGACGATGATCTTCCTCGTCGCGATCCCCATCCTGGCGGGCTTCGGGAACCTGATGGTCCCGCCGCTCATCGGCGCGAAAGACATGGCGTTCCCGCGGGTCAACGCGCTGAGCTTCTGGCTCATCCCCGTGGCCGGCGTGATCATGTGGCTCGGGGCCGCGAACATCGGATGGACCGGGTACACGCCGCTGAGCGTGTACGACAAGAGCCCCGGCATCGACATGTGGATCGTCGGCCTCCAACTGCTCGGGATCTCGTCCACCGCGGGCGCGATCAACTTCCTCGTCACGATCTTCCGCCATCGGGCCGCGGGGATCACGTTCAACAACCTCTCCCTCTTCGTCTGGTCGATCCTCGTCACCCAAGGCCTCGTCCTCCTCGCGACGCCCGTCCTCGCGGGTGGCCTCTTCATCCTGCTGCTCGACCGGCACGGCATGACCGCGTTCCTCTCCCCCCTCGTCGGCGGGGACCCGATCATGTGGCAGCACCTGTTCTGGTTCTACTCCCATCCCGCGGTCTACATCATGATCCTGCCCGCGATGGGCATCATCTCGGAAGTCATCCCGAGGATGTCCCACAAGCCGATCTTCGGCTACAAGGCGATCGCGCTGTCGACCGTCGCGATCGGGTTCCTCTCCTTCGGCGTCTGGGTCCACCACATGTTCACGACGGGCCTGTCGATCTCGGCCCGCCTGCCGTTCATGATCATCACCCTCGCGATCGCGGTGCCGAGCGGCATCAAGATCTTCAACTGGATCGCGACGATGTGGGGGGGCGCGATCGAACTCAAGGCCCCGATGCTCTTCGCGATCGGCTTCGTCACGATGTTCGTGATCGGCGGGATCAACGGCGTCTTCCAGGCGCCGATCCCGCTCGACTATCCGCTCCAGGACACCTATTGGGTCGTCGCCCACCTCCACTACGTCCTCTTTGGCGGCACGATCCTCGGGGCGTTCGCGGGCTTCTACTTCTGGTTCCCGCGGATGTCGAAACGGATGTACAGCGAGCGCATCGCCCGTTGGCATTTCGGCTTCACGATCGTCGGCTTCAACGTCGTCTTCTTCACGATGCACTTCCTCGGCCTCCTGGGGATGCCGAGGCGCATCTACGACTACAGCTCCTTCGGGCAGCTGTCCCTCTTCTGGACCCTGAACTGGCTCGCGTCGATCGGGGCGTTCATCCTCGGCGCCGGGCAACTGTTTTTCGTCGCGAACATCGTCTGGACGTTCGTCAAGGGCCCCGTGTCGGACCCGGATCCGTGGGGCGAAATCCCGGCGCAGGTCCACGAGCCGCGCGTCCCGGGCGTGCCCGTCTACGCGATGCCGATCCACGCGATGGCGAACGGCGGCGTCCCCGAGGGGTCTAGCGAGCCAGGGCAATCGCCTCGAGCTCCCTGAGGATCTCCTCAGCGAGGCGCGAGGCCGTGTCGTACTCGCCGCTCTCGAACGCGGCGCGGGCCTGCTTCAGCACCTTCCGGATGTCGCTCACGTTCCGCCCGAGGTCGCGGGCCTTCTTGGCCGTCTCGAGGGCCCGGGTCATCCGCTCCAGGGCGTCGGCCCGCGAGACCTTCGGCCGAGACTCGGCGTGCTCTTCCTCGAAAATCTCATCTCGGAGGGACTCTCCGGTTCGAATGGGAGGGATGATTGGAGGCGGCGCATTCGGCGGGGCCGTCGGCTGCGGGACCGGGGGCTTGGGAGCCCGCGGCTCGCCCATTGGCGGCGGGGGCGGCGACCGCTCTTCCTCCGGTGCGACGTCGATGCCGCTCGCCTCGAGGGCCGCGGCGAGGTACCTCTCGGCCTCGATCAGGCTCTTCTCCTTCCCCGCGAGCCGCTCGCGTTCCGTCGCGAGCCGGGTCAACTCCTGTCGGAGGGTGTCCTGCAATTCGACGAAGGATTCGTGCTGAGCTGAGGACTCCTTCTGGCGGGCGTGCATCTCCTCGCTGATCTTGAGCATCTCCCGCTCCCGCGCCTCGAGCGACCGGAGCCTCTCGTTCTGGAGTTTGATGAGTTCCTCTTCGCGCGTCGCGAGCTTCTTGTCGCGGTCCGCGAGGCCGCGTTCCATGCCGACGAGCCGCTCGATCGTGTCGGCCAAGGCCCGTTCCCGCTGCGCCGCGAGCTCCTCGCGCTCGAGGAGGGCTTGGATCTTGCCCTCGGATTCCTTGAGATGACCGGAGAGGTCCATGTCGAGCCGCTTGACGCGGTCCTCGTTGTCCTTGATCGCCTTCTCCCGGTCGTTCAAGGTCCGCGCCCATTCCTGGACGCGTCGCTCCTCGGCGCCGGACTTCTCCCGCTCGACGCGGACGGTGCCGAGGTCGTGGTCGATCGTGGCACGGGCCGCGGTGACCTGCTCCTTGTCCTTCTGGAACTCTTCGCGCTCGCCCTTCAGGCGCTCCGCCTGTCGTTCCAGGTCGGCCGCGCGGGTCTGCAACTCGGCTTCCCGAGCGTCCAACTCCCTCTGCCGCGCCTCGAGCGCATTCTTCGTCTCCTTGAACCGCGACGCGGAAGCTTTCACCGCATCGACGAGGAATGGGGAGGGCCTGTCACTCGCCATGTCACGTCACCGCCAACGGAAGACGCACCGTCCCTCCGGTGTTCGCCAGCTTATATAAGCCGTCGGCTGAGGAAATCATGCCTGAGAATATTTCGAGGCGGTTGTGCGACCGCGGGTGAGACCGGCCGGCACCGACGCGGTCGAGATCGAGGGCGGCCGCGGAGATGCTCGGCGTCGAGCCGGGGCGGCGCAATGGAGATTGTCAAACGCTGTCAGACAGACGAAAGACACTTATAGCGGAGGGTGTCGTACAGCCGTCAGCGCGCTGCCGTATGGGTGGCACGCGGAAAGGGATGGAACATGCCTGCACTGAAGGAGATCTCGTTCGAGTACGCACGGCAGATCGCCTCCGTCAAGGGGCTCCAGCCGAGCAAGGTGGTTGGCACGAGCACGCTGCGCTTTTCCAAGGGCACCAGCGACAAGCTCCAGGTCATCACCTGGGACGAATTCGTGCGGACCGCGAACAGCCGCAACCTCGCCGTGTACGAGAGCGGCGGCTGGATGAAGTTGATGCGGAAGCACTGAGCGCCCGAATCCAAGGAAGACCATGGTGGATTGGGCGTTCGGCGCCACCGCCATGGCCTCCATCTTCGCGATCGTGGACCCCCTCGGAGTGGTCCCCTTCTTCTCCGTCCTCACGGACGACCTGGACGCCTTCCAGAAACAGCAGATCGTTTCGAAGGCTTGTCTCACCGCGACGGTCACCCTCGGCGTCTTCGCGGTCTTCGGCCAATGGATCTTCGCCGGATTCGGCTTCACGATCCCGGCCTTCAAAATCGCCGGCGGCGTCCTCCTATTCGGCGTCGCGCTCGAGATGCTCCATGGGGAGAGGCCCCGTTCGCGGCTGACCGCGCAGGAGAGGGAGGAGACCCTCGAGCGGGACGAGGTCGCGATCGTCCCCCTAGGCATCCCGCTCCTCGCGGGACCGGGCGCCATCACGACCGTGATGATCTACATGACCGCGCCGGTGTCCGACTCCGCGGACAAGATGTTCGTCTTCGCGGGCATCCTCGTGGCCGTCCTCTCGGCCCTCGTGCTGCTGCACAACGCGGACCGGATCTTCCGCAAGATCGGGCGGACCGGGACGCGGGCGTTCGGCCGCATCATGGGCCTCCTCCTCGCAGCCATTGCCGTCCAGTTCGTCATCGACGGCATCATCGCCGCCGGGCGGCTCAATGGGCTCCTCGGCTGACGATCCCTCCCGAGCGGGATTCTAAATACGGCCAGCGGATTCGGGCGCGATGCCTCGGTTCGAGGACTCGATCCTCCGGAAAATCCTGCCTTCGCCGGAGGAGGACCGCCGCATCCAGGGCGTCGTCCGCGACGTGATGCGAATCCTCGAAACCAAAATCGCGGCCAAGGGCCTGGCGGCGAAACCTCTGCTCGTGGGATCCGTCGCGAAGGGCGTCCACCTCACCGGGACCGAGATCGACATTTTCGTGACGTTCCCTCCCGACACCCCACGGGAGGTCCTCGAGAGGGAGGGCCTCGCCCTCGGCGACGTCCTCGAGCGGCCCGTGCGGATGTACGCCGAACACCCGTACACCCGCGGCTGGTACGGCGGCTTCGAAGTCGAGATCGTCCCCTGCTACCGCATCACGGACGCGACCCAGCGGATGAGCGCCGTCGACCGCACGCCGCTCCATGTGGACTACGTCCTCGGACATGTGAAGGAGGGCCAGACGAACGAGGTCCGACTCCTGAAGGCGTGGGCCGAGGGGATCGGCGTGTACGGGGCCGAGGCCAAGGTCCTCGGATTCAGCGGCTACCTCTGCGAGCTCCTGATCCTGAAGTACGGCAGCTTCCGCGGCGTCCTGGACAGCAGCCTTTCCTGGCGGCCCGGGACGGTCATCGTCTTGGAGCGTCCGCCCGCGCGGGCCTTCCCGGAGCCGCTGATCGTTGTCGATCCGGTCGACCCGAACCGCAACGTCGCCAGCGCGGTGGGCATCGAACAACTCGCGACCTTCGTCCACGCCGCCCGCGAGTACCTCGCCTCGCCGAGCGAGCGGTTCTTCTTCCCGCGGCCGCTGAAGCCGCTCCCGATCTCGAAGTTGCGGGCCCTCGTCCGAAAGCGGGGTTCGGGCCTCCTCGCGGTCTCCATCCCCGCGCCGAGCCTGACGGAGGACGTCCTCTATCCGCAGTTGCGGAAGGCCCACCGATCGTTCGCGGACCTGCTCCATCGATCCGCCTTCCAGGTGTTCGATTCGCGGTTCGACCTGGTCGGCAAGGAGGCCTTGTTCCTCTTCGAGCTCGAAGTGGCGTCCCTCCCCAAGGCCTCGAGGCACGAAGGCCCGCCCGTCTGGGTCAAGAATGCGAAGGACTTCCTCGACAAATGGCGGCGCAGCCCGAAGACGTTGGCGGGGCCGTACCTCCACGGCGAACGCTGGGCCGTCGACGTCACGCGGGAGGCCACCGCGGCCGAATCGCTCGTCAAGGGAAAATGGCGGGACCTCGGCCTCGGGAAGGATCTCGAGAAGGCGGCCCGAAAGTCCCTCGCCATCCATTCCGGGGTTGCCGCCCTGCGATCGAAGCATGCCGAGGCATGGACGCGCCTCTTCGACAAGCGATTCCCGTGGGAGCGGTAGCGTCTGGTAGCACTAGTCGCGGATATCGAACGTGTAGGCCGCGGTGTGGCCGCTCGGGTCGCGGGCGGCGATCGTGACCCGATAGGTGGATGCGGCGAAGACGAACACCACGGAATAGGTCCCGCCGGGATACACCTCGGACGTGTGATTTCGACAACGGCTGAGGCCGAATAGGGGCGTCGGCGTCGGCTCGAACGGAGGCTGGGAGGATCCGCCGGGTGTGACGTTGACTTGCAGCGAGGCGAGGCCGACGTTGTCGGTCGCGCGGAACAGGACATACACGGAGTCGTTCCCCAGGGTCAGCGGGACCGTGACCGCTCCGCCCACCAGAGGAAGGCACGACAGGTATCCCGTGTAACCGGTGTGGACCGGGGAGACGGAGATGGCCTGGATCGTCGGCGTCGTGAAATCCCCGAAGGGCGGATTCAGGAGCAAGATCCAGAACGCGAGCCAGCTGAAGAAATACGTGATGCCATGTCCCGTCCAATCCCGCCGCTTGAATCCCTTCACGGCGATCCCGAGGTAAGGGAGAACGTAATACAGGCCGAACGCCACCCCGATCCCCGCGAAGAAGGCGAGGGCGGCGTTGACCGAGTAGAGGAGGAACGAGACGATCGCGCCGACGGCGGCCCATGCGATCGTGAGGACCGCGGTCTTCGCGGCCTGGATCTCCGTCCGCATGTACCCGACTTCGTCGAAGTCCGGGGCGACCCAGTCGGTGGGCTCATCCTTGCGCTTCCGGCGGGCCATTACGCGGCCGGAAGAAGGGGCCCTTGAAAAACCTTCGCTCACCGCGAGGCCGGCGCGTTCGCCTGAAGGTCCGCGTACATCTGTTGAATCTCGATGGCGAAGGCGCGGATCGTGACGAGCATCGCGCCGACGAGGAGGCCTCCGACGAACCCCGCGAGTCCGCCGGTCAGCACGCGAGCGAGGGGCGTCGACTCGTAGCCGCCGACCTTGAAGAGCTGCGTGAACCCGTCGATCGCCATCGGGATAAGGCCGAAGGCGATCACGAGCGCGCCGGCCCGGTCCACGCCGAGCCGCGCGAGCCGGCGCCGTAGGAACTCCGGCAGCGCGTTGAGCATGACCTGGCCGGTGCTCGTCGAGGGCCGAGCGAAGATCGTCGCCAGCAGGCCGAGGTTCGCGAAGAGGTACATCGAGGTCATGCGCTCGTCGATCGGCATCTGGTTCCCGTTGAGCATGAACGACCGGTACCACAGCTGGTGGCACTGCGCGTCCCCGATCGTGTAGACGACGCGCGCGTAGAGGGGGAAGGTCTCCCAGATCGCCTCATGATCGACGAGGTTCGCGCCGCCGACCTGGTTCACGAAGGATCCTGGCGGGACCGTGAAGGGGCAGATGAACAGGGAGCCGGTCCACACGAGATTCAGGAGGAGGACCGCGAATAAGGCGCGGCTCCATGTGAACCGGGACCACAGCGAAGGACCTTCGCCGCTCTCCACGGCTCGCGATGCCCCCTGGTTCGCATAAACCTTTGCCGGTGAGTCGCCTCCCGAGAAGGGAGGTCACTTCGCGAACTTCGCGGGAGTCCGATCGAACGACGCCTTGCATCCGGCGGAACAGAAGTAATACGTCTTCCCTCCGTAGGTCGAGGTACCGCCCGGCGGACGTTTCGGGTCCACCGTCATCCCGCACACCGGATCTTTCTCCATTGATTCACCTCCTGGTCCACTCCATCCGACCAGGTCAAAGCTGCGGACGGAATCGCCGCAGCGTCATCGAGTTCATCACGACGGAAACGGAGCTGAAGCCCATCGCGGCGCCCGCGAGGATCGGATTCAGGACGACCTTGAGGCCGAACAGGGCGCCCGTCGCGAGGATGCCTGCCGCGAGCGGGATCAGCGCGGTGTTGTAGAAGAACGCCCAGAAGAGGTTCTGTCGGATCTTCTTCACCGTCCGGCGGCTCAGCTGGATCGAGGCGACGACGTCACGCAGATCGTCCTTGATCAACACGATCCCGCCGGCCTCCATCGCGACGTCCGTGCCGCTGCCGAGGGCGATCCCGACGTCCGCTTGGGCGAGGGCCGGGGCGTCGTTGATCCCATCCCCTACCATCGCGACGACCTTGCCCGCGGCCTGCAGCTCCTTGATCTGCTCGGCCTTCCCCGCCGGCAGCACTTCCGCGATCACGCGATCGATGCCTGCCTGCCTCGCGATCGCCTCCCCGGTCCGGCGGTTGTCGCCGGTGAGCATGGCGACCTCGATCCCCATGTCCTTCAAGGCGCGGATCGCCTCCACCGCGTGGTCCTTCAGGGTGTCCGCGACCGCGAGGACCCCGGCCAGCTGCCCGTCGACCGCGAGGAGCATGGCCGTCTTGCCTTCCCCTTCGAAGCGGGCAAGGGCCCCTTCCCCGGGGACGGTCGAAATCCCGGCGTCTGCCATCAGCGCTCGATTCCCGAGGAGGATCGAACGGCCGTGGACCTTCGCCCGGATGCCCCGGCCGGGGATCGCCTCGAATTCCTCGACCTCGTCGAGCGGCGCCATCCGTTCCGCGGCCTTGCGGACGATCGCCTGGCCCAATGGATGCTCCGAACCTTTCTCCGCGGACGCCGCGATGCGCAGCAACTCATCCGCCGTGTATCGTCCGAAGGGGATGACGTCCGTCACCGAGGGCGTGCCCTTCGTCAGCGTCCCGGTCTTGTCAAAGACGACGGTTGTGAGACGGTGCGCCTTCTCCAGATATTCGCCGCCCTTGATGAGGAGGCCGTTCTCCGCGCCTTTGCCGGTCCCGACCATGATCGCCGCGGGCGTCGCGATGCCGAGGGCGCACGGGCAGGCGATGATCAGCACCGCGATGAAGAAGACGAGGGCGTGGGCGATCGATTCGCCGATGGCGATCCTCCAAACGAGAAACGTCAGGACCGCGATCACGATGACCGCGGGGACGAACACGGAGGCAACGCGATCCGCGAGGCGTTGGATCGGTGCGCGGGCGACTTGCGCGTCCCCGACGAGTTTGATGATTTGATTGAGCGTCGTATCGGCCCCAACGCGGGTCGCGCGGATCTTCAGGAGGCCCGACTTATTCATCGTCGCCCCAATGACCGGGTCCTCGACGCGCTTGTCCACCGGGATCGACTCTCCCGTGATCATCGATTCGTCGATCGCGGAGAAGCCCTCGACGATCGTGCCGTCGACCGGAATCCGTTCCCCGGGCCGGACGACCACGACCTCGTCCACCTGCACGAGCTCCACGGGCACCTCTTCCTCGCGGCCCTCCCGCAGGACGTGGGCGGTCCGCGGCGCGAGGTCCATCAGCTTGCGGATCGCATCGCCGGCCCGGCCGCGCGCCAGCTCCTCGAAGTACTTCCCCAGGAGGATGAGGCCGAGGATCACCGCAGCGGTGTCGAAGTAAGTCCCCCTGTCCGCGAGCGGGACCCCGAGGAACGGGAGGAACGTGACGACGGCGCTGTAGCCCCAGGCCGCGGACGTGCCGAGGGCAATCAGGACGTCCATGTTCGCGCTGCGGTTCTTGAATGCGTCCCATGTGCCGTGGTAGAAACGCCATCCCGCGACGAACTGGACCGGCGTGGCGAGGACAAAGAACGCGAGGTTCAAGGGTTCCTCCGTCCCGGCGAGCCACCAGCCGACGCTCTGCCCGAAGCCGACCACGAAGAGGGGGATCCCGACCCCGAGGCTGAAGAAGGCGAGCCATCGGAGCCTGTGGATCTCCTTCTCCGGTGCGGTGAAGGCCTCCATACAGGTGTGGGAGCAGAAGTAGTACCGCCGCCCGCGGACGAGGGCCGTCAGGTGGGTGCCCTCGTCGACGTACATGCCGCACACCGGATCCGTCGCCATGGTCCCCTCGGAATGCGCCGCCACCCGTCATCGGGCGGCGGTCCATTTCCCTTGCGCTGGACAACGATCAGGGTCCGCTAAGGTTTTGTGGGTCCGTCTCGGCTCTCGGAGGTCGATCCTCCGGAGGGAAGGATGTTTCCGGCAACGTTCTTGCCGGCCGTTCGCCATCCCGGTCCCATGTCATCGGATTCCATGGTCACGGCCGCGCCGTCCGCCTGGCGAACGATGGAGACCGCTCTGCGAGGTCTGTCCACCACCGTCTTGGTCGTGGCGGTCCTGACGGCGATCCTCGTGATCGTGAGCCTGCTCTCAATCCTGCGCGGCAACGTGGACCTGAGCTTCTTGCTCGCGATCGCGGTCTTCCTCGCCCTGCGGGACGTGCTCGCCTTCAGCCGGGGAGCGATGGACCGGATGCGCCAGCTGGGCGAACTCGTCTGAGCCCGATCGTCGCGCGGGGGGGTTCAGGTGGCCCACTCAGCGGTACATCTCGGACGGGATCGGCTCCGGCGGGACGACGGATCGGGCTTGCTGCTTCAGCTTCGTCAGGTGCTCCTCGAGCAGCTTGGCCTGGTGCTGCAACGGCTCGAGGTCGATCGAAATCTCCGGAAGCAGGGTGTCGAGCACGCGGACCAGGGACACAGCCGCCGTGGCATCCGGGACGGAGAGCCGGGCCTCCGCGAGGAGGGCAATCACATCGACGTCCCGCCACCGTCCCTCGTTCAAGAGGACACCCGTCACCCCGGCGATCATCCCGGACTCGAGCTGCGGAATCTCGCGCTTCTCCAGTTCCGCGCGGGCCCGGTCCGTGCTCCCGACCCCCCACACCTGCGGCTCGCCCGAGATCGGCACCTCGGCGACGGCGGGCAAGCCTTCGAGGGGCACGATCTGCCGGCACCCGTGGTCCTTCGCCCACTTCAGGAGGGTATACGCGACGGGCCGATGCGTGCTCATCGGGAGCGGCATCTCGCAGATGAAAATCGCGAGCTTCGGGACCTTCGACGCGTAGACGCGCGCGGGGAACTTCGGCTTCTTCGCGTAGATCATCGATAAGGACGGGAAGTCGGGAGATTCGAGGGCGACGACTTGGTCGAACTTCAGGCTCGTGATCAGGTACGTCGCCGTGATCGTGCTCACGAGGCCGACGCTCGGGAACGCGGCGACGACCGTCCCGCCCTTCAAGTCCACTTCCTTGATCGTCCGCAGCTCGACCTCGGCCAAGAAACCGCCCCGCCCTCGTAGGGAGGTCCGGACTAAGTACGTTTGCGAATCGGATCCGCCACGGCAGAGTCCGCGACGTCGGGGGAGCAGCCCGCCATCCGGTCGCGTCAACGCTCCGTTCGCCGTTATATAATATTTGCCGCATCATAATTTAATAAGCCGAGACCCATCGGCCGGGAGAGGTCCGAACATGGCTTCCCCGCCCAGCCCTCCGTCGTACGGAGGACCGATGTACTACCCGCAGCCGATCGAAGGATTCCTGAGCCGCCGGAATGTGTTCGCCTTGAACGTCCTCGGGCTCGCCGCGATCTACCTGGCGATCCTGTTGCGGCTCGCGTCCGGAGACATCACCTCGCGCAACCTCGAACACTTCCTGGTCATCACGGGCGGCATGTTCGCCGCCTTCGTGAGCATCATGGGCGCCCTCGGATCGAAGCGCACGAGCGACATGCAGAACATCGGCCTGTTCGTATGGGCCGGCCTGCTGCTCGCCTTCACGATGCAAGCCTACGCTTCAATCTGAGCGTCAGCCGAGGGCCCGGATCGCCGCCGCGAATTCCGGCGCGACGCTCACCTTCGTGAACTCGGACTGGATCGTGTCCGTCGCGATCACGTCGTCGCAGGCCTTCAGGTTCGCCTCGGCGTTGTCGACGAAGAGGCCGTGGACGCAGGCCGCAATCACCCGTCGCGCGCCCTGCGATCGAAGTTCCTTGGTCACTGTTCCGATCGTGCCACCCGTCGAGATGACGTCGTCGACGATCGCGATCGACTTGCCACGGACATCGAGTTTCTTGGGCGTAATCTCTACCGTGTGAGAGTCGATTCGCTTCTTCTCAAGGTAATCGTACCGCTTGCCGCAAATCGCGGACGCAGTTTTCGCAAACCGGATCGCGTTGTCGTCCGGCGCGATGAGCATGTCGACGTCAACTCCCTTGAGATAACGCCCGAGGGCCGGGATTCCGTCGACGTCTACGGCGGGAATCGAGAAGGTCTTGAGGACGTCGGGATTGTGGACAGCCATGGTGAGGAGCTCGTCCGCGTCAGCTGCGACGTGCTTCCCAATCGCCTTCGCGGATACAGCCTCGCCCTCGAGGAAGCGCTTGTCCTGACGGCCGTATCCGAAGTAGGGTACGACCGCGGTGAGGCGACGGGCACCAGCGTCTCGAATCGCGTCGGCGAGCATGAGGAACTCGACGACCATCGCGTCGGGATGGGTCGTCTGTACGAGGATGACGTGCTCGCCGCCGACGGGCCCTAGTAAGCGCACATATCGTTCGCT
>Ga0209474_10001402_pt1 | contig 23773 bp, 25 predicted proteins | sample GraSoiAngelo_145_FD_185902 | JGI IMG/M metagenome (GOLD analysis project Ga0209474, IMG submission 185902) | Grasslands soil microbial communities from the Angelo Coastal Reserve, California, USA - 14_1009_05_20cm (SPAdes) (version 2) | ecosystem: Environmental > Terrestrial > Soil > Grasslands...
GTAAACGCGCCCTTCACATGGCCGAATAGTTCCGTCTCAATGAGCGTTGGAACTAGCGCCGAACAATCCACCGGGACGAACGGTTTGTCCCTCCACGGGCCGCTGGAGTGGATTGAGCGGGCCACTAATTCTTTTCCCGTCCCGCTCTCGCCGAGGATGAGTACGGGATACTGGTGCCGACTGACTTTGGTGATGAGCTTATAGACTTCCTGCATTTTCTGCGAAACACCAATGAGTGCCTCGAATCGAGGCCGTGGCGACTCATCCCTAACCTCATGGTGTGTGGAAGGGGCGTTCTTACTGTTGTCGGATGACTCTTTGTCAAACCTTTCCTTTGGCATGGCTGGGGCCTGTCGCAGGTGACTTCCCGTAACTTGACACTCTTGCTGCTGGTTCAAACGAGGTCGGACACCTCGCCGTCCGAGCATGAAGTCCACAGGGCGGGGAAGACCTCTTTAGCCCGCTTAACCCGCACTGGGAATTAGCAGGTGAATGGAGCGACCCGAACGCAAATGTACGTATATTCGCCTAGCAAGGAGCCTGTCAAGCAAAGAATAAAATTTAGCTATGATTAAATAGTTGGTAATTATTAATGAACCTCTGGGCCGGTGGCCCTCACGGTATCTGTCGCTACGATCTTGGTTCGCGCGCTGAATACGCGATAGTTCGTAAACTGGCCGGACACCAATAGATGTGCTTCTTGGAGCCAGCCTCGGTAGAGAAATTTACTGAGCGGACTTAATTCAGAGGGCTTGAACGCGCTGCCACTCGGCTGCAATCTGGGGCCATCGCTCGCGGGGAAGATTATAGAGCGTTGCCGCGCAGGACTGCTTTATGTTCTCGACGCCCGTCCTTACGGTGATAGCAGTCTTGCCAAAAACAAATGGCCCGAAGAACGTTACGGACAAACGCATTACGCACAGAAGGGACAACAGCAGGAGAGATTGGACTGCTTCCGATAATTCGTTGTGCACTCCGGCGGCCACGCCTAGCCTTGTCAGTAGACTTCGGAACCGCCACATAGAAAATACGTCTTTTTGCAATTCGCGCAACCACTCCAGAGCAATACCTTTTCGATCTTTCCGTAGCTCTCGTGCAATTGCCCGGAGCCGCGGTTCGGAAGCAAGAAACCGATAATCGGTATCAGAGAATAAATTGACTGGATCAAATTCCAGACTATGCAAGCGAAGCATTCTCAAAAGTTCTGCCTCAGAATCCGGGCAGTTCTCGTTTTTGTCCGATTTCCTTCCAAGTGCAAAAAAAAGGGCAAAGCCCAGAAAAAGTATTCCAATGAACACCATCAATAGGAGTTGGATCATGGATGGATAACCCTGCGTATCGTTTCGTGAAGAGCCGCAGACTGCCTTTGCCACTCAGAAAGAAGAAGGGACTCAAGAGATGAATCAATTTCTTTTTGCGGGTTCGGAAGGTAATCCCACAGCGCCCACGTCCACACTGCCAGCATAAACACATAAGCGAACGGGTGAAGGAATCGCCAGATTGGAATAAACCAGGACGACAAATCGAAAGCGGCAAAATTCGCAATTTCGCTTGAGACAAATATCAAGAACCCAATTGCCATTCCCCAAGCGTTCTGTCCGATTCGGATTCCATAAAATCGAGCCACTCCCAACACCAAAATGATCCATGCGCCCGCTGAAAGTGCCATCTTGCGCATGAAATCTATTACGAATGAAACGCCGGGGGGCGGTCCACTCAGCCAAAACGTGAGTGCCAGCAAAGCCAGAACCATAACGAGACTGGTTCCGGCGATCCTCCTGACTGTGCCTTGACGAAATACGCCACGAAAAACCTCCCATGCGACCAGCAATCTAAGCGCAGCGGCCACGATTTCACTGTCCCAATAAACGCTTGGATATAGGGGATGTGTGTGAGGAAAGAAAAGAAAGGCTCCCGTCCAGAAAGAGGTATAGGAGAGATAGATGTAAAAGAACGGGTAAGCCTGCCAACCACCCCAGCGCCAGCCTCTCCAAAATAGAAGACCTTGGCAACAAACACTGATGAGGAAAAGGACATCACCCAGATATGCCATAAATGTGGGCACGATTATACGCGGACAAATGGAAGGCCCGTCCAGGAAAATTATGGCATCCTCCCGGACGGGCAAACGGCTGAACTAGCTGACTCTCGTCAAGACACCGAATGTGGATATGGCGGAAGTGGCGGAGGCCACGGATTGTCGAATGATACGCCTGGATTTGTATTTTTCATGGTAGTTCCTCCTTTAAGGAACTGAACTGAGCGGAAGTTATCAACGGCGAGGAGAAACAGGGGGAACCACCAAAAAATGTCCAGTGGACTGGACACCTCTTGTTGTGAGCAAGAATGTCATGTATAAAGTGCGGGCATGACTCTGAAGAGCGTTGAAGAAGAGCTTGAACTGGCGTTCACATATCTCCCCACCGGCTTCTCACGGCTGGCATTCTTAGCCTCTGTGCGGGACACCTATACGGGAAGATATTTGCATGAGGGTTGGGCGATGGAGTCGTCAGCCGAGCAGGTCCACGATATTTTGCTGCGGACGCACAAGGATGTATTCAACCTTGTGCCCAAAATGACTCTCAGAACGTTTTGCGGCGAACTAAAAGGATATCTGGAGTCTTTGGCCAATACGCAACAGAGAACAATGGCGTTGTGGCTTGAACTGGAAACCTATCGAGACATGATCCCGGAGGGCGTGTCTCCGGCGTCTAGAGCTTTTTTTCTTTCGCAGGTCAAAATTGCACTGAAGGCATTGCTTATCATTCCAGAGTGGTCTCTGATCCAGACACAATCCGCATCGCTATACCCACAACTTGTCCTACCACCTCAGCATCATCTGGAAAATTGACAGTCTGAACGCGCACAGGAGACGCGGGATGAGGGACTAATATGAGTTTGCCCGCTTCCAATTCGCACCAGGAAACTCTATATCCGTCTCGCATCTCTATGAAATATATGGGTCTTTCATGTTCGTCTTTCCAGCCTTCTTGAACGATGCGGTTACGCCTATCATCAATCATCATTAAAGCGCCGGGGCGAATAAGGGGGAACATTGTGTAGTCTTTGAGTCCAACGTAGGCATAGATGTGCTCACGCGGATTGAAATGCGCAAGTAACGCTGCGGGGATTTCTCCCCAAATTGCGACAACCCTGTTGATGAGTTGTGTCGTTTCCCAATGAAAGCGCGGGTCAATTCGCATTGGAACGGTGACAGTTGTATCTGGCTCATAAACCGTGCTCGAAACAGGGTGCGTAAACTGGCGACCGACTTTCTTCCTATACTTGTGGACGCGATCTGGTCTTACGCCGTAGCGTTGGAGGAGATGGAGAAAATCAATGCCGTAAATCGCACTAAGGCTCAGAATCTTGAAAACGCTTGGTGCTGATGATTCGATTTCAATTTGGCCCAGCCGCGCAGACGAAATGTACATCTCTTCGTTGTTTTCCTTGGCGGCCAGAATTGCGCTTGCATCTTGGACCTCGCGGAGGCCAAGACCTAGCCGCAAGCGCACTTCTCTCAGGTATCTACCCGCCAAAAGTTGGGCCTCGGCGAGAGATGTTCGTGTGGCAGGCACAATGCGGATTATACGTTTGACCCATCGCACTGCAAAAGTGTCCAGTGGACTGGACAGTGGGGAAAAGTAGTCAACCTCCCTTTCGCGATCCCGCTGGCCTGGCTCATTTTCCGGTTGACGGGCCTAACCTTTCTCAATCACGCGTCATCATCCAGTCCTACGAACCAGAAGGCGATTTCGTACGCTCGCTCGTGATCCCACAATTTAGACTCCAAGACTGGGAAGCACAGTGACGCGTTTCTGGATTGAAGAAAAACGCTAAGAAGGTTGCTTTTCGCCGTCTTTGCCTTGCAGTTCCTTGCCGGGCTTGAAGCGCACGGCTTTTCCGGGAGGAATGTTGACCTCTTCGCCGGTGCGGGGATTGCGGCCGATGCCCGTTTTGCGGGGCTTCACGCTGAAAACGCCGAAGCGGCGCAGTTCGATGCGCTGGCTGCGGCCAAGAGCCTGTTTCAAGGATTCGAAAATCGTTTCGACGGCTTGCTCGGCCTTGGTGCGGCTGATGTTCGTTGCGGCGACCACCGCGTTTACCAGATCCAGCTTAATCACTCAGTCCTCCCGCACTTCCGAGGCAGATGCTAGAGGTTGCAGGGCCGGGTTGTCAAGACGTGAGGGGTAATCTACACTGAACATCTTTTGGCGCGAGGGGCTGCGCCGATTCGCAGCAATCAACGAAAGAAAATCTGCAATTACTCATCAGGAGGAATGGATGTCCGTCAAGCCAGACCGCTGGATCCGGCGCATGTCGCTGGAGCACAAAATGATCGAGCCGTTTACGGACCGGCAAGTGCGCGATGGAGTGATCAGTTACGGAGTGTCATCGTACGGCTACGACATTCGTGTGGCGGACGAGTTCCGGATTTTTACGAATGTGAACACGACGATCGTGGACCCGAAGCATTTTGATCCGCGGTCGCTGGTGGAATTCAAAGGCGACGTTTGCGTTATTCCGCCGAATTCTTTCGCGCTGGCGCGGTCGGTCGAATATTTCCGCATTCCGCGCAACGTGCTGACGATCTGCGTGGGGAAATCCACCTACGCGCGGTGCGGGATTATTGTGAATGTGACGCCCTTCGAGCCGGAGTGGGAAGGCTTCGTCACTCTGGAAATCAGCAACACTACGCCGCTGCCCGCAAAGATTTACGCCAACGAAGGGTTGTGCCAGGTGATTTTCTTCGTGTCGGACGAAGATTGCGAAATCAGCTATAAGGACAAAAAAGGGAAGTATCAGGCGCAGGGCGGGATTGTGCTGCCGCGGCTTTGATGGCTGCATCTGTGGCCAAAACTATAAGGGGATAATCGCGATAGTTGGGTTTGACCCAGCGAAGAAGTATATTGCTATCGACGAGGTACGGCGTCTCCGCCATTTAGCCGGTCCTCATAGAAGCTTTCACGCGAAAAGCTCTTGGTAGGCAAATCCGGAAGTTTGTCGGACCCTTCGGCCATCGCGTCAAGCATTCGATGAAACTCCTCGACGCTTAGCCGGCCGTGGGACATCGCACGCCCGGTAAGGGCTTCTTTAAGAAGTTGCTCGGCAACAGTTTCCACGGGCAGTCCCTTCGCGCGCGCCTCCTCCTTGAGGAGTGTTTCGGTCTCACGGTTGAGCTCGACAGGGATAATCATTTGGAAATGGCCCGTATCCAAAAGATTAGACGCGTTTGGCCTGAAATACTAGGCCTGTCATCGGGCGTGCCTACTGGGGGCGATGACCCTTGCGGCCGGCGTAAGATTCGATCATCGGCTTACAAAGCGGTGGCGAGGGGATAGCCGCGCTCGCGCCAGGCCTGCAATCCGCCTTGCAAGGGCCGGATGCGTTTGACGCCGTTCTTTCTCAGGAGCAGCGCCACACGGGCGCTGGTGGCTTCGTTGGGTCAAGTGCAGTAAAGAACGACTTCGCCATCGCGCGGCAGGCGGTTGTTTTTTTCTTCAAGTTCCATGGCTTCGATATGCAGCGCTCCGGGAATAACTTCCGGCTCGGCTTCGAAGTCCATCGAGTGGCGCAGGTCCACAATCGTGATTTGCTCGCCTGCGTCGATTCTTTCTTTCAGTTCATCCACCGTAATGCGGGCGATGCGCAATTCGCGCAGGAAGCGCTGCCGGGCAATAAATTTGAGGGCGATGTAGGCCGCCAAGGCGCCAACTGCCAAAACCAGCAGCCAGCCACCCAAAGAAGCAAGATTCGCTGCAACGCGCTCAATTTGCCCGGCGAAGGCGTAGCCGAACGCAAGGAATGCGCCAGCCCAAAGCGTGGACCCGATGGCGTCAAATAACAAGAAGCGCCGGAAGCGCATGCGAAAAATCCCGGCGAGCGGCGGCGTCACCAATCCCAAGCCGGGGAGAAACTTCGCTACCAGGAGCGAGCGAGCGCCTTGCTTGGAGAATATGCCTTCGGTCCGGCGCACGCAGGAATCGGGCTCGAGCGAAATCCTGCAGAGGAGTTGGAGAATCTTGATGCCCTTGCGGCGGCCGAGTTGAAACCACACGGAATCCGAGGTCAGAGCTCCCAGAAGGGCAAAGAAAAGCGCAGCGAAGAAATTCAGGTGCCCTGTGCCGGCAAGAGCGCCCGCCGCGAGCAGCAAGGGCATCGCCGGAATGGGCACACCCATTTGTTCGACGAGGACCCAAAAGAACAGCACGCTGTGTCCGTGGCGGATGAGGAAATCGAAGGCCAGATGCATGGCTGGGTTGGAGTTCGGCCTCCTCGATTATTTTGCCGCGAAAGGAGCAGTATGTCCCCAACTGCCCGTCATAACGAAATCACGAATGGGCTTGCGTGTTCGAGGCGCCAACTCGCGGTCTTTCAGTTTGGGAGGCAGAGAATCCGGGTCCCCCGGATACCCGATGGCAATGGCTGCAATGGGTTCCCATCCTTCCGGAATGGCGAAGGCCTGCCGGGCCTTTTCCGGGTCGAAACCCGCCATTTGGTGAACGACCAAGCCGCGTGCCGTCGCTTCAACTGATAGTAAAGCCGTTGCCGCGCCCGTGTCGTATTGGGCGTTGCGATTCGGCGTTTGGTTGTTCGCGAAGTCCAGCCTAGCCACCGCAATCGCAAGAGCGGCGGCATTTTTCGCCCAACCCGCGTTGAATTCCACCAAGGCGCCCAGGATCTTGTCGAAGTTCACCTTATCGTCTTTTGTGGCCACGATGTAGGCCCAAGGCTGCTCGTTGTAGCTGGAAGGAGCCCACCGCGCGGCCTCAAAAAGACTGCGAAGCACAACCTCAGGGATAGGTTTGTCGCTAAAAGCGCGCGGGCTCCAGCGATTGCGAATCAGTTCATGGACCGGATGATCGGTTACGGCTGCTTTGTGCATGTGCTTAACCCTTTTTTGAGCTTTTGTTAGATGATGCGGGCCACGGAGGCGGTGCATTGGCGCCGCCTCACGTCGACGCATTCATTCCGAATGTGGGGATTAGTCGCCAGATTTTGCCGCGGCTTTTTGGATCAATTCGACGTCGATGGTGATGTTCACATCGTCGCCGACGACCACGCCGCCGTTATCCAGCTTGGCGTTCCACTTCACGCCATAGTCCTGCCGGTTGATTTTCGTGGTTGCGGAAGCCGCTACGCGTTGATTTCCCCAGGGATCCTTCACGGGAGCCGTGAGTCCATCCACATCCAGCAGCACTTCCTTGGTGATGCCGTGAATCGTCAAGTCACCGGTGACGCGGAGTTTTCCCGGGGCAAGCTGCTCGACCTTCTTCGATTTGAAGGTCATGGTAGGGAAGTGGGCCACGTCAAAGAAGCGCTCACTGCGCAAATCCTTGTCGCGGTCGGGTTCGCGCGTGTCCACGGTATTGACGTCAATGGTCACTTCAACGCTGGATTTGGAAATGTCCTGGCCGTCGAGCAATACGGCTCCGCTGAGCTTGCTGAAAGCGCCGCGTACCGTGGAAAGACCCAGGTGACGCACGGCAAACTGCGCCGAAGAGTGCTGCGGGTCAATCTGCCAGGTGGAGTTCGCTGCGGCGGCGGGCAAGGAAAGTGCCGTGACCAGGCCAGCGAGTATTGCGATTCGAGAGACGTACCGGTTCATCTTATTTTTCCTTCCTTCTTGAGTTGGATTTTGAAGCACGAAATTTGTAACCTAAAATTGCGAGCCGTTATTCCTGCTTGTTACATCGGATTTCTTCGAGCAAGTCGCACAGAGTTTTGAGACGCGCGCTGGCCATGTGGCGAAGCTGCTGCTTGTGCAAATCCTTCATAGGCTGGTCCAGCGGCTTCAGTAAAGCGAGGCCCTGCGGCGTAATGCGCGTCTTCACCACGCGGCGGTCGTCTTTCTGCCGCTCGCGGGTGATCAAGCCACGCTTTTCCATGCGATCCAGCAGCCTGGTGATGTCCGGATCGTGGGTGATCATGCGGTCGCCGATGCCGCGGCAAGGCAGGCCCTCGGGCCCCGCGCCGCGGAGGATGCGCAGCACGTTGTACTGCGTTCCGGTCAATTCGGCGGTGCGCGTGAGTTGCTCGGCCTCCCGGCCCAGAGCGTCAGCGATTTTCAGCAGAGTGATGAAGATCCGCTCTTCCATGGAGGCTTGCGGGCGCGGCGGTTTGTCTTTGGCAGGCACGGGAAGATGATAGTCGTGTAAACGACTATTGTCAAGAGGAAAGAGTCGCTGGTTCCAGCAGGGGCTTTTCGTCTACTTGCGCAAGGGCCGGAGATGGATTTCGCTCAGAAAGCTTCCCGGCGGTTGTGTCACGATGGCTTCCACGGCGTGCGCCACGTCGTCCGGGCTCAAGGCTTTGGAAGGATCTTTCGGCTTGCTGCCGGAAAACTCCGTGGCCACGCTTCCCGGGCAAATCACGCTCACGCGAATGCCGTGCGCGCGAAGGTCCTCCATCATGCAGCCGGAAAGGCCCATGAGCCCCCATTTGGAGGCGCAGTAGATTCCTCCTCCGGCAAACGTATTTTTTCCGGCCAGCGAACTGATATTGATGATGTCTCCCGAGCCGCGGCGAATCATCGAAGGGATCACCGCGCGCGACACCAGGAAGACGCTTTTCAGATTGCTATCCAGCACAAGATCCCAGTCTGCCTCTGACTTTTTGTGAGCCGGGCCGAAAAGGCCAATCCCTGCGTTATTCACGAGGATGTTAATCGGGCCCAGGGCGGATTCCGTTTTGGCGACAAGTTCTGCCACTTGCGCCGCGTCGGTTACGTCCGTCACCTGAGAGAACACGGGCGCGCCCAGCTTTTGCAGGCTTTTCGAAGAATCTTCGAGCGCCGCACGGTCTCTTCCGCAAATCGCCAGGGAGGCGCCGAGCGTTGCCAGGCGATGCGCGATCGCACGGCCGATGCCGCGGCTTGCGCCGGTTACCAAGGCGACGCTCTCTGAAAGCTGCTTGTCTTTCATGATGCCGCCATTTGCTTTACTTATTCCAGCCATAGGAATTCTTCCTCACGCGGGCCACTCTTTTTGTACGAAACTCATCCTATTATTAGAGATTTTCGCGGCGGCGGTCATATTTTGCTGTTGCGGAAGACGATTGAGAAGTGACCCCGCAGCACAAGGAAAAATCACCAGGACGTTCGTCGAGGATAACGGCTTGCGGATTTGGCGTGGCTTTTCCTATAATCCCAACGCTTTCCTAGACAGAAAGTTTCACGGTGGCAGGTTCCGGGTTGTACCGGAACACAAAGATGAACGCACGGAATCTCAGCGAGGAGAAGCCGGAATGAACGGAACATGGAAACGGGTGGGCATGCTCGGTGTGGCGTTAGGCTTGATTCTTGGAAATTCAAGCAGCCTGCGCGCACAGGCCGCTGCCGGCGGCCAGGACAGCACAAAACAGCCTTACACGCTGGTGGAGTACAACCAGGAGCAGGCGTGCGCCGCCGAGAAAGTGCCGGCGACACAGGTCAAATGCTTTGATGATTTTGTTGCGAAGTATCCGAATTCCGCGCTTTTGGTCTACGTATTTCCCCTCTATGTGAATGCCTACAACCAGCTGAAGAATCCTGACAAGGTGATTGAATATGCGGACAAGACTGTGGCGCTGGGCGACAAGGTGGATGCAGGGACGCGTTACGGAGTGTTGTACGCCCGGGCGCTGGCTTATGCGACTCTGAAATCCGACGCACAAGCCGCGGGAGCAGCCAAGGCTCGCGAAGCGTGCACGGCTGGCTTGAAAGCTCTGGACGAAGTGAAAAAGCCGGACAACCTGACCGACGACGATTTCAAGAAGCAAAAGCTACAGCCCACGATTCTCTTCCACTTTACGTGCGCCACGGCGGCCATGGCGGCCAAGGACTATCCTGGAGCCGTGGAATCCTACAAGGCGATTCTGGCGCTGAATCCCGACGACCTGAGCACGAATTACAACCTCGGGAAGGTCTACATGGCCATGACGCCGCCGCAATGGATGGATGCTTTCTGGTACTTTGCCAGGGCCGTGACCTCCAAGGGCGCGACGCAGGCGCAGTCGAACCAGGTGAAGAAATACTTGAGAAGCCAGATCGCGAATTATCAGGGCGGGAACGTCTGTGACAGCCTGACCGACGGTGAGTTGAATGAACTCCTGCAACTCGCCACCAGCTCCGCCGACCGTCCCAGCAGCTATTCCTTGCCGAGTGCAACAGACATCAGCGCTATCCAAAAAGACATGACCATCGCTTCGGTCTTCACCGACCTTAAAGCGGGAGGCGACAAGAGCAAGCTGACGTGGCTGGCGGCATGCGGCTTGGAATTCCCGGAAGTTCCGGGCAAGGTGATTGAAGTCACCCCCGGCGACCCGATTGTGCTGAAGATTGCGTTTGTGACCAGCGACGCGGAGTTTGAAGCGGCTAAAAATCCGAACATGGACGTGAAAGTGGTTGGTCAGCCGGAAGCGTCTCGCGTTGAAAAAGACAGTGCCGTGCATTTCACCGGGACTTTGGTTGCGTATGATCCGGATCCTGCATTTTTCCTGCACTGGGACAAGGCCAAGGTGAAAGCGGAAGACATCCCAAAGGAAAAAGGTGCGCCGAAGAAGCCGCCGGTGCGCCGGCCCAGGAAACCGAGCGGGCGAAGCTAAGCTCATTGAGAACCTGCACGATCTCAAAAACGGCTCTCCGAAATGCCGGAGAGCCGTTTTTGCCTTTGAGAAGTTCAGGATTTTTTGGGCGTGGAACGAAGTTCCTGAATTAAAGCTTACAATTGAGACCTGAAGACCTGGATCAACGCGGGCGCCGCCGGTGGCCGTTGGTCTCCAGCTTGTACTCTTCGATCTTCCGGCTCAGCGTGTTGCGGTGGATGCCCAGAAGCTGGGCCGCCTTCGACTGGTTGCCCTCGGCGCGGTCCAACACGCGCTTGATGAATCGCTTTTCGAACTCTTCGATGGCATCTTCAAAGTAAATTCCCCGCTCCACCATTTGATTGACGAGCCCTTCCAATTGGTCTTTCACGATGTCACGCTCCGCTGGGATGTTGGTGCAGGCCCGGTTGCTACGGCAATTCGCGACTGGTCAAAATGCGGTACGCCTCCCGGTATTTCTCGCGAGTGGCGTCGACTACCTCCGGCGGCAGTTCCGGCCCGGGCGGCGTTTTGGGCCAGCGCATCCGTTCGAGGTAGTCCCGCACAAATTGTTTGTCAAAAGAGGCCTGAGGGCCGCCGGGGCTGTAATGGGCCGCCGGCCAGAAGCGCGACGAATCCGGCGTCAACGCTTCGTCGATCCAAACCAATTCATCATTTAGCAGGCCAAACTCGAATTTCGTGTCGGCCAGGATGATTCCGCGTGGCTCCGCATGGGCGGAAGCGCGCCGGTAGAGTTCCATGCTGACGGCGCGAACTTTCGCTGCGAGTTCCTTGCCAACCATCGTTTCTGCCTGCTCGAAGGGAATATTCTCGTCGTGGCCGCTGATCGCTTTTGTCGCCGGCGTGAAAATCGGCTCCGGCAACCGGCCGGATTCGAGCAGCCCGTTGGGCAGCAGGATTCCGCAGATTTTCCCCGTGGTCCGGTAGTCTTTCCATCCGGAGCCTGAAACGTAGCCGCGCACGACGCATTCAATCGGCAAAGGCTTTGTTTTTCGCACGAGCATGGACCGGCCCGCGAGGTCGTCGCGGAATTTGTCAAACGGCGCGGGAAATTCCGTGGCGTTGAGAACATGGTTGGGGATGACGTCCTTCAACAGGTCGAACCAGAAAAGTGAAAGCTGCGTGAGCACGCGGCCTTTGTCGGGAATCGGCGTCGGCAGGATCACGTCGAAGGCGGAGAGGCGGTCTGTGGCGACGATGAGCAGTTTGTCGCCCAAATCGTAGATGTCGCGCACCTTTCCGCGCGCGCTCGGCGACAATCCGGCGAACTGAGTCTCCCTCAGGACTTTCATGGCTGGAGCTGAAGACAACGCGAAAATCTCCCCGACTTGGTGCTTCGCATTCTAGCGCACCGGATTGCGAAGTCAAACATGCGCGCGGTGGAAAACTGTGCGAAACGTAACGGCGGGAAATTCAATAGGAAAGTTTTATCCATGGAATAAGTAAGACAAACGAACGTTTCAGGACTTTCCGTTTTGGATCGTCTTTGCTTTTCGTAAGAGCGAAGAGCGGCTATGCTGCCGAAGCCGCGGACGCCTTGGTATTGGGGTTTTCGTTCCTGGTTTCTTCCCAGCGCACGCTGACGAGCTTCGAAACGCCCGGCTCTTGCATGGTCACCCCGTAGAGCACGGGCGCGATTTCCATCGTTCTGCGGTTGTGAGTGACCACAATGAACTGCGTCTGGCCGCTCATCTCGCCGATCAATTTCGTGAAACGCCCCACGTTCGCTTCATCGAGCGGCGCGTCCACCTCGTCAAGGATGCAGAACGGGCTAGGCTGATAGCGGAAGATGGCAATCAGCAATGCCAGCGCGGTCATGGCTTTCTCGCCGCCCGAAAGCAGCAGCACATTTTGCAGGCGCTTGCCCGGAGGAGAGGCAACGATGTCAATCCCCGCATCGCCGGAACTGTCCGGCTCGGTCAGGCGCATTTCCGCCATGCCGCCGCCAAAAATCGCGTGGAAGGCATCCGAAAAACTCTTGTTAATCGCGTGGAAAGCGTGCTCGAATTTTTCCTTGGTGGCCTGGTCCAGCTCCGCGATGGCCTGTTGCGTGTCAGCAATGGACTTTAGCAAATCGTCGCGCTCCCGCGTCAGGAATGTGAAGCGCTCCTCGCACTCGTTGAATTCTTCGAGCGCCATCATGTTTACCGCGCCCATGTTCTCGATGCGCTGCTTCATCTCGCGGTAGTTTGTTTCCGCAGTGGCCAGTTCTTCGCCGCTCATGAACGCAACTTCGGTGGCGATGAGGTCTTCCGGCTGGGCGTTCACCTCGCTCAGGCACGTCTCGCGCAAATGTTCCCGATCGGATTCGTTTTTTGCGCGCTCCACCTCCGCGTGGCTTTTCTGTTCACGCAGGTCCTGCAATTCCTGGCGTCCCATCCGCAAATGGTCTTCCGTCTGCGTCACCCGCGTGCGCGCGGATTCCCATTCCTGCTCCAGTTCTTTCTGGCGCGCTTCCAGCCTGAGTTTCTCGGCGCGCAATCCGTCCAATTGTTGCGTTAACTCTTCGCTTTGTTTCGCCAGGCTGGTGGTTTCATCGGTGATGGACATCACCTGCTGCTGCAGCGCTGTTTCGCGGCGCTCCATCTCCCCGCGCTCCTCACGCAGGCGCGCCGCGAGGGCTTCGGCCGCAGCCAGCCGTTCGTTAATGGCCGCCAGTCCCGCGCGGCCCGTGGCCAGGTCCTGTTGCTCGGTTTGCACCGAACTGCGCAGCCCAACGAGCTCCTCTGCCAGCCTGGCGCTTTCCGTTTCGGCCTCCGCGCGATTGAGCGCCGCCGCGGCATGCTCGTGTTTCGCGCGCTCCGCACGCCCGCGCGTGTTTTCTGCCTCTTTGCGCACGCGCGCAAGCTCATTCTGGCAAACGGCCAGCTCGGCTCCCAGCCGCGCCAGCTCCGTCTGCATATTGCCGTGGCGGTGCTGCGCGGAAATGACTTCGCGCTCCGTGTCGCGCAGCTTAGTGTTGATTCCTTCCAGGGCTTGTTCCGTTGCGCGAAGCTCCGCTGCCACCTTCTCCAGCGAAGCCTGCTTCTCGTTCATCTGATGTTCGAGTTGCAGCCCCTCGGCGTTCAGCGCGCGCAACTCACGCTTCATGCCCAGCGGTCCCGCCTGGTCCGGACGTCCGCCGGTTACCATGCGACCCTGGTAGCACGTGCCGTCCGGCGTAACGAACGCGAATTGCGGATTGTCCCTCGCGAGCTTTTCTGCTGCTGTGGCGCTGTCCGTCAAATACGCGCTTCGCAGCCGCGGCAGGTACTGCTTTGCCGCTGCTCCCAGCGGATCGCGGAATTCCACGAGCTTGTCCATCCGCGAGATCACCCCGTCGTCCGGATGGAAATTCACAATCGATTCGTACTCATTGGAAAGTTTTAGGTTGCGCAGGGAATCCACGAAGAACGTCGCCCGGCCGCCGACTTCTTCGCGCAGCATGGAAATTCCCGTCCGTGCATGGTCAAAGGTCTCCACGACGACGAATTCCAGTTCATCCCGCAGAAACTGCTCGACGGCTGCCTCATGTTTTTCTTCGACTTCTGCATAGTCCGCCAGCACGCCCACGGCGCGGAATTGTTGGCTGCCGCCGCGCTCATTCGCTGCAAAAAGTTTCTGCACGGCCTCGGCCGTGTAAGAGCGGTCGTTCAAAATCTGCGTCAGCGTCGAATGCCGCGCCCTTACTCCAGCCAGCGAATCGCGCAGTGCGCCCGCCTCTTTCGTGAGCCCATCACGCTGCCCGCGCAATCCGCCAATCTTCGCCTGCAGCTCCGCCTCGTTTTGCTTCAAGGCGCTGAGCTGCCCCGAAATGGTCTCCAGTTCACGAGCTGCCCGCTCCGCGTCATCGCGTGCACGCATCGAGGTTTCCAGCACCTCATGCTCATTGGCTTCCAGTTTCCGCAGCGCTTCGCTTTGATGCGACAGAGCTTCTTCCGCCTGTTTCTGCTCGCCGTGCAGCCGCAGCAGGCTCTCGCCTGCTTCTGAGGCCGACCGCCGCAGCGCGTCAATGCGTCCTTCAGCGTCGCGAATCTGCGCCGAGCGTTGCTCCGCTCGCTGCAAAAGATCTTCCACGCGCGCATTCAGCACGCCCGATTCTTCGCGCAGCAGCGTCACGGCATGAACTTGCGTGGAGCTGCGCGTTTCCCATTCCGCCGCCTGCGCCCGAGCCTGTTTCAGCTCCGTGTCCATTTGCGCGTGGCGGCCCGCCAGTTCCTGCGCGCGCTGCCGGTTGAACGCAATCTTATTCTCGTTGCGGTCCACTTCCAGAGCAGTCAGGTTCAACACGTTCTGGTTCTGCCGTATTTCCGCGTCCAGCTCGTAAATCCGTTGATTCAGCCGGTCCTGCTCGCCTTCCATTTGCTGAAGGGCTGTTGAGCGCTGCGCTTCCGAGGCGTTCAGCTCTTCCAGTTGCTTGGCAATCTTTTCTGCTGCGGCATCCAGTTCGCGTGCTTTGCCGGCCAGCATCTGCCGCACGATCCCGCGCATCTGGTCGCGAATCTCCGAATAGCGCCGCGCCTTCGCCGCCTGCCGCTTTAGCGAACCCAGTTGCTTCTCTACCTCGACGACGATGTCATTCACGCGCGCCAGATTCACTTTCGACGATTCCAACTTTGCTTCCGCCAGGCGCTTCTTGGTTTTGAATTTCGTCACTCCCGCGGCTTCTTCAATGATGGCGCGCCGCTCCATCGGTTTGGTGGAAAGAATCAGCCCGATGCGCCCCTGCTCGATGATGGCGTAGGAATCCGGCCCCAGCCCCACGCCCATGAACATTTCCTGAATGTCGCGCAGCCGCGCCACGCGCCCGTTGATGAGATATTCGCTTTGCCCGGACCGATAGAGCCGCCGGCTGACCATGATTTCGCCGGGCTTCGCGGCGAGCACAGGTTTGTCTTCGCTCTTCTTCTTTCTCTTGAACAACTTCTTGAATCTGCCACCGCTTTCCTCTGCCTCCGCGGCCTTTGCGCCCCCCTGGTTCAACTGTTCCTGAGCTTGGTTGCTTTCCCCTGCATCCGCCATCGCAGTCGGATTCTCTTCGATTCCACTCTTCTCTGAGTTCTCGGCGCCCTCTGTGGTGAAATCTTTCTTCTCTTCCGATGCTGCGCCTTCCATCACGAAGCGCGCCGCTTCGGCCAGCTCCGGATCTTCCATCGTGATGGTTACTTCGGCCATTCCCAGCGGAGGCCGCTTCGTCGTTCCATTGAAGATGCAATCCGCCATGCGTTCTGCGCGCAGAGATTTGTGGCTCTGCTCGCCCAGCACCCAGGAGATGGCGTCTACCACGTTCGACTTGCCGCAGCCGTTCGGCCCGACGATACACGTCGTCCCCGAGCCGCTGAACGTCACCACCGTGCGTTCGCAAAACGACTTAAAGCCTACGATTTCCACTTTTCGCAGCTTAAGCAAGGTGTCCCCTTTGCTCCTCTATTGCGTGCTTCGTAGTTCGATGCGATTCGCCCGTGCGCTGTTCGCCAGCCGGGTCCAGGAATAAAGTACGCAATAAGAGACGGCTTCGTTTGCCTCGAGGGGAGGGTCTTTCGAGCGTCAGGTCAGTCCCACACCCTGGGACCGCCCGCAAAGCCGGTCCCGTATGAACCGACTCGAAAACGTTTGGCAGGTTCCTGTTCAGAGCCTAGCCGCCTGGCGCAAGGATGGCGGTACAAAAAAAACTTAACACGATGTTTCTATCGTGTAAAGCCTTATGCTAGCCATTGTGGTGCTTGGGGCAACGGCGCAATCTGAGGGCGGGGGACATTGACGAGACGACTCGGCCCTCCTAGACTACTGCTTATGGAAGTTCCTCTCACAGAGGATCAGATCACGCAACTCGCTCAAGTGGCCAAGGCGAAAGGTCGCACGACCGATGAGCTTGCGCAGGAAGTTCTCGCTCGCTACCCCGAGGAAGAGGCCCGTTTTGTCGAGGCTGTGAGGCTCGGCGAAGCTCAATTGGAGCGCGGGGAGTACCTCAGTCACGAAGAAGTCGGTCAGCGCATTAAACGCCTAAGCCATCCCTGATGGAAGTGCATTGGTCTTTCGAAGCCTTCCGCGATTTGGAACGCATTTTCGAGCGCATCCATAAGGAGAATCCTGAAGCTGCACGCGACGTCATCAGCACTCTGTATGAGGGTGCTCGGCACTACGCGACTTTCCGAATCGCGGTCGCCTGGGCCGAATGAAAGGCCGCCGCGAATTGGTGTTTCCGCCGCTTCCTTATATTGTCGTGTATCAAGTTAAAGAGAGGGCTGTCGAGATCTCGCGTGTTTATCACGCTGCCCAGGACTGGCCCTAGTTCGTAATCCAGGGCGCCACAGCTTAATCCTGCTCTTCGATTGATAGACAAATTCGCTCGCCTTGGCTGTCTTATTCTTGAGAGCCAACATGCAGGCCACGCGCACTGATGCTGCCGAGATCGAGCTTTCCTACCGCCGCTATGGTTCGGCGCTCTTGCTCTTTGCCGCCGCCCTTACGGGCGAGCGGAGCCGCGCGCAGGACGCGGTTCATCAAGTTTTCTTAAAGCTGCTGCAGAGCGGAAGTCTGCGCGATGCTCTGGACACAAAGGCGTACCTGTTCACCTGCGTGCGCAACGCCATCCTGAATGAACGAAAGGCTCGCCGGCGCGACGTTGCCCTCGACCCGGAATGCGCCTGGTTCGAGCCGCCGCATCGAGACTTTGCCGCCGAGCTGAACCTGCGCCACGCGCTATGGGAGCTTCCCGAAGACCAGCGGGAAGTCACCATTCTTCATATTTGGGGCGAACTCACCTTCGCCCAAATCGCGGAAGTTCTAAGCATCAGCTTGAATACCGCAGCCTCGCGCTACCGCTACGCGCTGGCCAAACTACGCGAGGCCCTGTGTGCCAAGGAGGACTGTCGTGCCCATTCTTGATGACGAGCAATTCGAGCGTTATTTGAAGGAGTTTCGCCCTCTCGCTCCGGAATCGCTGCAAATCGAAAAGCGGCCCGGCAAAGCGCGGCGTCGTTTTGTGGTAACGATGTGGGCGTCGGCCTGCGCGGCGTCCCTTCTCCTCGCATTCCTGTTGTGGCATCGCCCCAGGCCATCTCAGCCTGCAAGTGCCCCGCAGTTTGCAGGCTCTCAGTCACTGACTATTGGCCGCGCAAACGCCCTGCTGGTTCACGCGCCTTCCCTCAAGGAAGCATTCGACGATCTTTCATTCCAGCCCCAACCTGCCTCGCAGCCCGAAGGCAAACAGAGTGCGCTTGCCGCGCTCAGTAAGGAGAACATCAAACTATGAAAGCTCTGCGTTTCGTTTCACTCATCATTCTTTGCGCAGCCCCAATTGGCTCCGCGATTGCGCAGCAAAACGGGCAGCTCGGCCAGAATGCCGCGCTGCGTTACTGGTCGGCGTTCGCGGAAATGCAGGATTCCGCGGTTACTGATCAACAAGCCAAGGAGCTGAATGCCATTCTCGACGGTACGGCTCCATACTCTGATTTGAAATATCGCGAACTCGCCGAAAAGAATCGCCCCGCCGTTGAAACCATGGCGCGCGGTACGGCAATCCCGAATTGCGATTGGGGTATCGATTACGCCCTCGGGCCGGACGCGCCCGTGGAGTACGCTCGCAAGGCCTTGGCTCTGGGCCGATTCAATGTGCTCTACGCCTTTCACCTTCTGCAAAACGGCGATAAAGACGGTGCGGTCCGCGCGATAGCCGCAGGCGTGCGCTTCTCGCATGACGTCGCCAACGGCGGAACGCTCTTTGCCACGCTTGTGGCCAAAAACCTTCTTGCCACTCACATCCGAGCCATGGCGTTTGCTTTGCACATGGAACAACTATCTTCCGGGCAAAAGTCGGTATTGCAAAAACCACTGAGCCAACTCCCGCCAGACGGCCTCGATTGGCAGGCTGCCGTGAAGCAAGAATTTGAAATTCCCGTGCCGGGACTCGACGCAAAGGGCTCTTCGGCTCTGGCACAAATCTCAACCGCCTATCAGAACGTGGTCAATAACCCGTCAGCCTTGTCAGGGCTCCAGCAGATGATTTCAGCTGCGCCGCAGCCGGTTCGGGACCTGATTCCCAATCCTCAGCGTGTCTTGGCCGAAAAGCAGGATCTTGCCGACCAACTTCGCCAGATGCGCTCGCTACTGCAATGATTCAAAGCCAGGCGGCGAAAGCAACTCGCGCCGCCCGGCTGATTTGTCCGGGCCTTTGAATCAGGCTTGTCTGCCATCTCACTGAAAAAGATCATTCACCTTCCAATTTCCAAACCACGGGCGGAACGCCACAACACCATCTCGCGCCGCATCGAAAGCCTTCTCCATCTTTTGCATCTGATCCGCAGTGAATTGGGATTTGTGGCATTCCAGGCCAAGGTGATACGCCCCTTGGTCCTTTTGCGTGAACGGCACGCGCACGGTAAGGAAGCTCGCGTCAGTGGTGTGCCAATGAATTCCGGCGGTCCAGATGCTATTCACCGTTTTGAGTTGCTCCGCAGTAAGCCCCGGGTACAGCAGCTTTACCGTTCCACCCACCGACTGCACCACTTGTGTTACGGCGTCCGAAACCAGCCGGTGATCCGGGTGGCCGTAGCCGCCCTCCGGTCCCCACGTAATCATCACTTGCGGATTCACTTTCGCAATCAGCTTCTCGACATTGTCCGCCACCGCCTGAATATTTTGGCCGAGGGGATTTGTGATCGCTCCCAGCTCTCCGTCGTTCAGCTCAAACAAAATAGGTGTTTCGATTCCCAGTTGTTTGCAAGCGCACGCAATCTCCTCTCTTCGCACTCTCGCCAGTGGCTCACCCGCGGGAATTCCAGCATGTTCGTTGGTCCTTTTTTCGCCCTTGGTCGCTACGGCCAGGTAAACTTTGGCGCCTTCTCGCGCATAGCGGGCCAGCACCGGGGACACCGTCGTCTCATCGTCAGGATGAGCAAAGACCGCCAGGATGACCCGTGATCCTTGCTGTGCCTCAACGCTTGTAGCGCCAAGCAAAAGAAAGAAAAACGCCAGTTTTTTCATAAGTCCTCCCGTCGCGCTCTTGGATCCTGCAGTTCTTATCACAACGCTATTCTAAACTCTTCTCTTCGAAACGCACCAAGCACATCGCACGTCCATCATTATGACTCGCTTGATATGGCATTGGAGCGCTAGCCGTTTTGATCGCGTATCGAGAGGGAGCCATGGGTCCGGGCTGGAAAAATCCCCTGAAGAACCCCCTGAAGAGCCAAGGTTGCGTGGCTTTTCTCACTTCGGCCTGCCTGTTTGCCGGCGGCTGCAGCTCCATGAAAGTCAAAATGGGCTGGCGCGTGGACCTGAACCAGACCCCCATTTCCTCCATCCAGACCAGCCTGCCCAAAGGCCCGGCCATCGCGCCCGGCCAGAAGTCGCCGCTCGTCGTCGCCCTCACCGAGCCGAACGGCCAAGTATTGCTCACCGAAGGGCAAGGCGCGGGCAAGGTGATGTGGAAGGATCTGCAAATCACTGCAACCGTGGTTCTCGCCGACGAGCACGGGATTCTGTCTTTTCCGGAAGATCCCCGAGCCAGCTTCGGCAAAGTCGGACATGTCGTCGTTACCGTCCTCAGCCGGCCAAACTTGCATGCCGAACTCGACGTTACCGTTCGCTACGATGTCGCTTTCTACTCCGATTTCTCCGGCCGCCCTGGCATGAGCGGACTGAATGGTTCTGATGGATTGAGCGGCATAAGCGGCACCTCCGGCTCGATGGACCCGAATAATCCTTCCCCGGGCGGAGATGGCTCGAATGGAACAAACGGCTCCGATGGAAAGGACGGCGACCCCGGAGGCAGCGCGCCCCCCATCGACGTTCGCCTGGCGCTCCAGCCAGAGACGCATCCGCTTCTCCAGGTGAGCGTATCCGCCCCTGGTCATCGCAGGTTGTATTTAGTGGATCCCAAGGGAGGTTCGCTGACCGTCAAAGCCGATGGCGGGCCGGGAGGCTCCGGCGGTCATGGCGGTCGTGGTGGCCGCGGAGGTTCCGGCGGCATCGGAACGCCAAGCGGCCATGACGGCTCCAACGGTTTGGATGGGCGAAACGGCTTTGATGGCCCGCAGGGGAAGGGCGGACTCATCACTGTGACCTATGATCCCCAAGTCCGGCCTTTTCTTGGCGCCCTCCACTTGTCCAGCCGCAACGGACCCGCGCCAATTTACAAAGAGGCTCCGGTTAGCCCAATTTGGTAAATTACCACCCGCGTCCTCATTCATATCGCAATACGACGACAGGATCTACGCCCATCGCGCGGCGTGCGGGAACCGCGCACGCCACCAGCGCAATGCCTGCCAGCAAAGCCATGACCCCTGCCAGCACCACCGGATCGTAGGGCCGGACCCCGTAGATTTGGCTGGCCACCCCTTTCTGCAGAAGTGCCGCGCCTACAATCCCTAAAACAAAACCCATGGCCACGAGCTTGAATCCCTCCTGCAAAACCAGGCGCAAAATCCCCGCCCGCGAACTGCCGAGCGCCACGCGAATCCCAATTTCCCGAGTACGCTGCGCTACCAGGTAAGCCAGCACGCCATAAATTCCCAGCGACGCCAGAAACAACGCCACTCCGCCGAAGGCGTTGGCCAGCAGCATCGAAGTCCGGCGAGACGCCAAAGAAAGGTCAATGCGCTCGGACATCGAGTGGATGTCGAACAGAGCCAGCTCGGGATCGAGGCGCGTGATTTCGGCTCGAAGCGCGCGCACGGCGGACTCGGAGTCGCCAGCGGTTTTGATGGCAAAGGTGAATGTGCTCGCGGGGTCTTGAGCATTGCACACATAGTACGCGCCAACCTTTGCGCTCGAGTCATCCAGGTTTTCGTAGCGGAGCGTGCGCGCGACGCCGACCACGGTAAACCAGAGTGTCTTTTCGCTGACTTTCAGAAGATCTTTGGCGTCGCTGGGGAAATACATTCGCCGGCCGATAGGGTCGCTGTGTGGCCAAAAATGGCGCGCCAGGCGCTCGTCCACAATGATCACGCGAGGGGCGGTTTCACTGTCGCCGTTATTAAAGCTGCGCCCGCGTACCATCGAAATGCCCATGGCTTCGAAATAGTCGGGTGTCACAGAGATGTTCAGGGGAGAAATCAGTGACTCGCCCGGCTTCATCTGGTAGCCCTCCGCAAGAATCACGCTGTCATCGTGATTGTTGCCAAGGGGAATGGCCGCCGTGGCGCCTGCGTAAGAAACTCCGGGAATAGCGCGCACAGCGGGAAGCGCGCGGTTCATGAAGCTGCGCAACTCATCATCCTTGGAATATCTGGCGCGTGGTAACGCGATCGACGCGGAAACCACCCCGCTGGGGTTAAAGCCGGGATCAACGTGCAGCAACGTGCGAAAGCTCGCGAGCAGCAGGCCCGCGCCCATCAGCAGCGTGAAAGCAAGTCCAACTTGCGCCGTGACGAGCAGTTGCCGCACCCTCCGCGATTTTTTCCCACCGGTGCCGCCGCGTGATTCTTCGTGCAGCGCGTCGCTAATACCGATCTTGGAGATTCCGGCGAGCGGAAACAGCCCGACAAAGACTCCGGCAGCCAGCGATAACCCGAGGGAAACGAGAATGACGGTGCCATCCATCCGGACTTCATTGGCGCGCGGAAAATTCTCCAGCCCGATTGCGTTCAAGGCCCGTAATACGCCGCCGCCCAAGGCGATGCCGCCGATACCTCCGAGCAAAGCCAGCCCTAAATTTTCCAGAATCAGCTGCCGCACTAGCTGACCGCGGCCTGCGCCCAATGCAATCCGCGTGGCAATTTGCTTTCTCCTCATCGCGAGTCGGGCCAGCGCCAGGTTGGCGATGTTGAGTCCGCCAATCAGCAGCACCAGGAATGCCCCACCCCACAACAAATACAGCGTTCCCTTCACTCCGGCGGTGAGCATGTCCTGCAGAGGCTTCACCGTGGTGTGAAACCCCGCGTTGATCAGCAGCTCTTTGAGTTCCGGAAAGCGCTCCAGGTTTTCCTTGTTCAAAGCATCGACCTGGGCCTGTGCCTGCTGCAAGGTCGCCCCAGGCTTCAAGCGTCCGATGTGATACCAATTATTGCTGTGATGCAGGGTTTTCTCTTCGGCCGTGAACGCGAGTGGCATCCACAGGCGAACCTGGGGCTCAATGAAGTTGAAGTTGCGCGGCATCACGCCGACGACGGTGAAAGGCCGGCCGCTGATCCGCAGTGTGCGTCCCAGAACTGCTTTGTCTCCGCCGTATAACTCCTGCCAAAGCCCGTGGCTGAGAATCACTTCCTGCTCGCGCCCGATTTCGCCTTCTTCTTCGGCAAAAGCACGCCCCATCATCGGGGAAACGCGCAGCAGGTGGAACCATGAAGGCGTCACTAGCATTCCGCGAATCTGCTGCGGCGAACCATTCAGTTCCACCGTTTGATTGCGCGTACGGAACATCGCTTGGCTCTCAAAAACGGTCATTTCACGAAGCCGGTCGAAATAATCGCCAGAGGCAGCGTAGTTGCCGCCGGTAGCCCCCGCATTGGGGTAGTCATTGGACATAATCAGGATGGCATTGGCGTCCGCCATCGGCAACGGACGCAAAATCACCGAGTTCACGATGGCAAATAGCGCCGCGTTGGCCGCAATGCAAACCGCAAACGTCAGCAGCACGGTCAGCGCAAACCCTTTGTCCCGCCACAAGGAACGTACGGCGTATTTCACGTCCAGAAAAAGTGTATCCATGACTTGCGCTCCCCCCTCATTTCATTTTCGCGGTCAACGGCCGCGGTAGATTATATCGCCGGGGCAGACTGGCGCCTGCGATTCAATACGCCCTCTGGAAATCATACGCACGTGCCAAAGGCAAAGTTCCGTCAGAGTATGCGGCATTTGAAGAGCTCCAGCACGCTGTCTTGGACGCGCTCGACGGCCCGGAAAAACTCATCAATTCCCGCAGTTTCGCGAACCACTTCGTGTGCGGCCGAAGCCGCGGTTCCCATCAAGCTTCCCGGAACAAAGTCGCGACGCGCGGGTAAAGGCTCTCGACCGCCTGGTAGAACTCGCGCATTCCCGCAGTTTCGCGCGTGACTTCGTGCGCCTCCAGGTCTGTCTTGATCGCTATGCTCAGCTGCGTGGCGCGGCGAATGCGTTCCGCGGTGATCAACGGAAGCACCGTCTGCGGGTCATGTTTCTGCAGTTGGCGCTCCTGCCATTCCTGGACCGCCCATGCCGTCTTGCGCACATAGTCCACCGAGTCCCGGAATTCTTCCAGGATGCGCGCGTCTATCCCGCCGGCCTTGAT